>Ga0307379_10005870_pt1 | contig 16998 bp, 16 predicted proteins | sample UN2MG_FD_202237 | JGI IMG/M metagenome (GOLD analysis project Ga0307379, IMG submission 202237) | Soil microbial communities from Risofladan, Vaasa, Finland - UN-2 | ecosystem: Environmental > Terrestrial > Soil > Coastal area > Acid sulfate soil | place: Finland: Risofladan, Vaasa | collected... | reverse complement strand
TTTCTTTTTCTTCAGATAAAAAATCCATGTCATAAGAATTCCCGTAAGCGTCATTGTCCCGGTAACTGCAAGGCCGTAGGCTGCAGCGAGACGGCTGGATTCTCCGAATTCCACCATGATGAAAAGAACGGCAAAGAGGAGGAACCAGTTGACCGATCCTATGTATATCTGGGATTTTCGTTCCTCGGAGGTATAATCTACCTTGAACATAGGCATAAGCCTTGTTGTAATTCCCTGGAAGACCATCGAGAATGTTCCGCTTATCATTGCCTGGGATGCAATGATTGTGGCGAAAATGCTGAGGAGGAGAAAAGGAATATACAGGAGACGTGCATAGGAGAAGACCATCTCGAAGAGTATATTTTTTGCTTCGGGATGGTTCAGCAGGAAAGCCCCCTGTCCGAAATAATTCAATACGAGAGCGACAAAAACACCTCCCCATGCCTGCCGGATAGGTCTTGAACCGAGGTGACCCATATCTGCATACAATGCCTCTCCGCCTGTGGCACACAGAATAATCTCACCAAGAACTATAAATCCGGCAAAACCGTTTTCCATGAGAAATTTTATCCCCCGGAGCGGATTCACTGCACCGAGTATTGCCGGCTGATCAGCAATTGAGGCTATCCCGGATACTGCAAGGGAAACAAACCAGATAGCAGTTATCGGGCCGAATGCACCAGCCACCTTCTCAGTTCCCTTTTTCTGAACAAGAAAGAGCAATATTGCTATGACCATAGAGATGATTACAATTATGGTTTTTGAAAGGTTTCCGAGCCCCGGGATGAGCACAGCTCCCTCCACTGCACTCATAATGCTGATTGCGGGAGTAATGATACCGTCACCGATGAGAAGCGATACGCCGATTATGGCCATAAGAGACACTGCAACGGTACTCCATTTTGATTTGAGCAGTGGCTGTAAGATCTCCTTCAGCACAATCTTTCCGCCCTCACCTCGAATGCTCAAGCTCATGGCAAGCCATCCGAACTGTACCGTCACGAGGATCATCAGTGTCCAAATGATCAGGGAAATTACACCCATAATATTCTCGGTGGTGGAGGGAAGAAGGAGGAACACAACTGTTACGGTGTATATCGGGCTCGTTCCGATGTCTCCAAAGACAAGCCCGAGGGCCTTTATGATCCCCTGTGCTGACAGTGTCTTCTCATGTTTTATTTCCATTGCCCGACCTTTTACGTCTACTGTGCTGTTACAATCATCACAAATCCGACGAACATTATTATAGCGCCTGCAAGCCTTTCTTTGATATGCTTTTCCCGGAAAAGGAAATACCCGTACAGTACACCGATGATCACGCTCGTCCTTTTCACGGAAATCATGTATGCCACATTTGTGAGGTTTATCGCAAGCATATGTGAAGCTACCATGATTGAATAGAAAATCCCCGGCAAAGCAAGCCCACTATAGAGTTTATCCTTAACGAAATCTCTTATATCATGCCTTCCCTTCCATAAAGCAACGGGAGTAAAAAAGAGGGTCAGGAGTGTAACATAGGTTGCACCAAAAAACAACGGTGATGAATGCTGAATCGCCATTTTCCCCAGAGACGAGGTAATACTGTAAATCAGAGCTACAAAGATCATGAGAACAGAACCTTTCTCCTTCACGATAGCCTTGATAGGGTCGAGTATTCCTTTGTTCAATTCATGGATATGGAGAACATAACTTCCTGCTGCAAGGAAAAAGATGCCGATCATACCCTGTAAAGAAACTTTTTCGCCCAGTATGGCATATGAGACGACGATGACGAAAACTGGGGTGAGAGAGAGAAACGGAAGTGTCAGACTGAGCGGAGAGAGTCTCAATGCCTTTATATAGAGAATTACTGATAGGATCTCAAGAGGCAAGGCAATGATAAAGGCTTTGAAGAATTCACTGTCAAGATTCGGCCGGGGAAACATTATCAAGAAAAATAATAATAGAGGCAGCGAGAAAAGAAGCCTGAACCATGCAACAAGATACTCGTTGCACGTCTTGAGTGCTCTCTTCGTAAGGGCATCACTCGTTGCAAGGGTAAATGCAGAAAGAAGCGACAGGAGTATCCATGTGGATAACATTCATAATATTACTGCAAAACGCTAACTTTCTGATATAATTGCATTTTAATACTAAATATTTGACTTATTTCTCTATGTTTGATATAAGTTATCTATGAATAGAGCTAATGAATATAAGTGACTAAATTCATGTTCATTATGATGATAATTGAGCAAAAAGCATGTTCATAAAAAATAAGAAGTTTCTTAGCTTCTTTGTTTTCTGTCACAATTTCGTATAAACAATAAAAGAAAGGAGGGTATTCATGAATGTTTTAACACGCAGAGATTTTTTGAGGATCTCTGGGGTAGCTGCAGCAGGTCTGACCCTGAGTCATCTCGGATTTGACCTCACGCCTGCTCAGGTTTATGCTGCTGAGCTTCGAACCCAACTCCGCATCAAGGGTGCAAAGGAAACTCCCACCGTATGCTGCTTCTGTTCTGTGGGGTGCGGTATCCTTGTATCCACTGACCAGAAAGGCAAGGTGATCAACGCAGAGGGAGACCCCGATCATCCGATCAGCGAGGGTTCTCTCTGTGCAAAAGGTGCCTCATCATACCAGATCGCTGTGAACGAAAACCGACTCAAGAAGGTTCGCTACCGTGCCCCGAACAGCGCTCAGTGGAAGGAAGTAAGCTTGGAATGGGCGCTCAACAAAATCGCAGCGAACATCAAGAAGAGCAGGGACAAAAGCTTTGTCGAGAAGAACAAAGACGGGAAAGTGGTCAACCGGACCGACGGGATCGCATCCGTTGGCAGCGCTGCGATGGACAATGAGGAATGCTGGTTTTATCAGACATTCCTGAGATCACTCGGCCTCGTTTATATTGAGCATCAGGCCCGTATATGACACAGCGCCACTGTAGCGGCTCTGGGAGAGTCGTTCGGACGCGGCGCTATGACAAACCATTACATTGATTTCAGGAATTCTGATGTCATCCTCAATATGGGCGGCAACGTAGCAGAAAACCATCCTGTTTCCTTCAAATGGGTTCAGGCAGCCCACGATAAAGGTGCAACATTCATCCATGTAGATCCCCGATTTACAAGGACTTCTGCCAAAGCTGATATCTATGCCCGACTCCGTTCAGGAACGGATATTGCATTCCTCGGCGGGATGATAAAGTATATCCTCGACAATAATCTCTATGATGAGTTTTATGTCAAGAACTATACAAATGCCACCTTTATCTTAAACGATCAATACGGGTTCGACGATGGCCTCTTTGCCGGATACGACCCGACAAAACGTTCCTATGACAAAGCGAAATGGGCCTTCGTAAAGGATGAAAAAGGCATCCCCAAGAGAGATATGTCCCTCACGGATGACAAATGCGTAATCCAGCTCCTCAAGAAACATTACTCGCGGTACACCATGGAAAAGGTTGTCACCATAACGGGAACACCGCAAGAAGATTTGGAGAAGGTATATAAGACATATGCTGGAACGGGTGTTCCTAACAAATCAGCAACCATTCTTTATGCAATGGGCTGGACACAGCATACTGTCGGAACACAGAACATCCGCACAATGGCCATGATCCAGTTGCTCCTTGGAAACATGGGGATAGCAGGAGGTGGAGTGAATGCGCTTCGCGGCGAGTCAAATGTGCAGGGTTCAACAGACCATGCGCTCCTCTTCCATATCATCCCTGCATATATGCCTAGTCCGAGGGCGAAACAACAAACACTTGCTGATTATAATGCAACGACACCTAAGACCAGCGACCCAAGAAGCGCAAACTGGTGGCAGAACAGACCGAAATATATAGCAAGCCTTTTGAAATCCATGTTTGGCGATAAGGCTACGAAAGCCAATGATTTCGGCTATTCCTGGCTGCCGAAGCTTGAGGATACGCAAAACGCATCCTGGTTAGTATTGTTCGATGAAATGTATAAAGGGAAGTTCACCGGCTTCTTTGCCTGGGGTATGAACCCTGCCTGTTCAAGCGCAAACGCAGGCAAAGTCAGAGAGGCTCTGACAAAACTCGACTGGATGGTGAATGTCAATGTATTTGACAATGAAACAGGCTCTTTCTGGAAGGGACCGGGGATGGATCCGAAGAAGGTCAAGACCGAGGTCTTCCAGATTCCCTGTGCTGCCTTCCTGGAAAAAGAAGGGAGTATCACTAACAGCGGCCGCTGGAGCCAGTGGCGTTGGAAGACAACAAATCCTCCAGGAGATGCTATGCCTGACAGCGAGATCATGTATGAACTCATGAAGAAAGTAAAGGCACTTTATAAGAAAGAAAAAGGGGCATTTCCTGATCCAATTTTTAACCTGAAGTGGGACTACGAAACAAAAGGGAAGTTCGATATCCATGCTGTTGCGAAGGAGATTAATGGCTACGATCTCACCACCGGCAAACTTGTAGCTAACTTTACCAAATTGAAAGACGACGGAACAACCTCTTGTGGCAACTGGCTTTTCTCAGGCAGTTACACGGAAGACGGGAATATGGCAGCTCGCAGGAAGAAAGAAGATCCAACCGGTCTGGGTCTTTTCCCGCAATGGGCATGGTGTTGGCCAGTCAACAGGCGCATTATTTACAACCGCGCCTCTGTCGATCTGGAAGGCAAACCGCGTAATCCGGCAAAGGCTGTCATAAACTGGGATGCTGAGGCTAAAAAATGGATCGGTGATGTGCCTGACGGAGGATGGCCTCCAATGGGCACAGAAGGTTTCTATCCATTTATTATGAAACCGGACGGAGTTGCTTCAATCTTCGGTCCCGGTCTGGCAGACGGTCCTTTCCCGGAGCACTATGAGCCGCTGGAATGCCCGATTGAGAAGAACATTATGTCAAGCCAGAGAATCAATCCGGTCGTAAAGATATTTGAAGGCGGACCGGACACCTTCGCAACATGCGACCCGCGGTATCCATTTGTATGCACCACATACCGCGTCACCGAGCACTGGCAGACAGGAGTTCTCACACGTTGGCTACCGTGGCTTCTTGAAACCGAGCCTCAGGTCTTCTGTGAGATAAGCCAGGAGCTTGCAAAACTAAGAGGGATCGAAAATGGCAATAAAGTGCTTGTCGAAACTTCACGCGGAAAACTGGAAGCAGTAGCAATCGTCACGCTCCGGCTGAAACCTTTTGTCATAGCAGGTCAAACGGTTCATTTGATAGGGCTTCCCTATCATTTTGGATGGCTCCATCCCAAGGATGGCGGTGATAGTGCCAACTTACTGACGCCAACGATCGGAGATCCGAATACCATGATCCCCGAGTCAAAGGCATTCATGGCGAATGTAAAGAAAATAACCAAACAACCAGCCGCAAAGGCCGAGAAATCATAAGGGGGGTGATAACGAATGGCGGATAAATCCTTTTTTATTGATACAACAAAATGCACTGCCTGTCGTGGTTGCCAGATTGCATGCAAGCAATGGAATATGAATCCGGCAACAAAGACCGTACAACGGGGAAGCCATCAGAATCCGGAGGACCTTTCATATGTCACGTATAAATTGGTAAGGTTCAGTGAATTTGAAGAAAACGGAAAACCGGTATGGTATTTCTTTGCTGACCAGTGCCGGCACTGCACAACCCCGCCCTGCAAGATTGTAGCCGAGTCTATCAAGGTAAAGTCCATTAAGCAGGATGAAGCGACAGGTGCGGTCCTCTATGACCCGAAGGTGAAGGTTAAAGAAAAGGACTACAAGGAAATTCGCGGGTCGTGCCCGTGGGACATTCCCCGCTGGGACGAGAAGACACAGGGGATGGCAAAATGCACCATGTGCATTGACCGGATCAAGGAAGGCCTCCTTCCGGCATGTGTAAAGACCTGCCCGAGCGGCGCTATGAACTTCGGGGACAGGGAAAAAATTCTTGCCATGGCAAAGGAACGGCTTGATGAGGTCAAAAAGAAATACCCAAAAGCTGAACTCCTGAATCATGATTTTGTGCGTACCATCTTCCTCGTGGTTGATGATCCCAAAAAGTATCATAAATTTGCTGCAGCCAACGATGATACCTTCGTCGCATCGCTGAACAAGTCTTCGGTACTGGTAGGGTAAATCAGGAAAACAACTTTATATTCAAACGGCTTGTTCCCTGGTCTTGCCGGAACAAGCCGTTTTTTTTGGAAAGAAAGGGGTATTCATTGCACCAGTCATATGCTGAAAAAAAAGAACTCATTGCACTTCTGATAAGGAAGAAGCCTGACTATGCTGAGATCCTGCGCTTTTATGGAAAAATTTTTGAGCTGTACGCCACAGCCTCACCCCGTCTTAATCTGAAACTGCCGAAAGTCGAAAAACCCATCATGGACATCCGGGAGATGGAGGGATTTCCCCTCATCAGCAGGGAGGAATTCCTGATTGACGTTCCCTCTTCAACTGCACTGTTCGAAGCGATATGCACTGCGTCGAAACATGCAAATGAAAAGATGCGGATAAATATCCAGATTCTTGAAGAGGCTTTTTCGGTAAACGCACTCAGGCTTGAGGATTTGCTGAAACATCATGCCGACGATACATATCTTGATTTGGTCTTACGAGATTTTGCTATCGACAGGGCTGTCCTGAAATTTCTGATCCATATGAGTATTTATCCTTCCCTTCACGCTCACGCAGGAATGCTGACGGACCAGATCAACCTGAAACAATGGCTCAGGGGGTACTGCCCGATATGTGGTTCGCGGCCTCTCATGTCAGAATTCAACGCTGAAGGACTGCGGGAATATCTCTGTTCTTTCTGCGGATTTGAATGGCCGGGCGAACGCTTGAAATGCCCCTTCTGTGAGAATTCCGACCACACGAAACTGCACTATTTTTATGCGGAGGGGGACGAGGCATACAGGGTAGATATCTGCGATGCCTGCAACCAATACATCAAGACCGTTGACAGCCGTAAGCTGGATTATAAGCCTGACCTCGGTCTGGAGGATATTGTTACAATCCATCTCGATATCCTTGCCTCAGAGAAAGGGTTTACGAGGCCGGTGACCTCTCCATTGGGGATCTGAAGATAACGTAACGCCCCGATAAAAAAACCACAGTTCTTCTCCTCCGCATCACTCTAAACATTATTTTTTTACGTGCTTTCAATTACGCCGCTTGACATTCATCAACTTTTGTTTATATATTAAAACAATAAGGATAAAGATGTTAAAGGTTATTTCGCAATATATAACGTATAGCCTGCTAAATTTAGAGCACGGATCTCATCTTGCTGATGCTGTTGATTTCTTTGTTTACGATACAATTAAGATATTTCTTTTGCTTTCGGTCATAATATTTATAGTATCGATAATTCGAAGCTTCTTTCCTCCCGAAAAAACGAAACGAATTTTATCCCATAAAAAAGAGTTTATAGGAAACATCTTGGCAGCCCTGCTCGGTATTGTTACCCCATTCTGCTCATGCTCTGCGGTACCGCTATTTATCGGTTTTGTAGAGGCTGGCGTACCATTAGGCGTAACGTTTTCATTTCTTATTTCATCACCGATGGTAAATGAAGTTGCAGTCGTTTTGCTCTTCGGGCTCTTTGGCTGGAAGGTAGCTGCGATCTATGCCGGAGCTGGCCTTCTTGTTGCAATTTTCGGAGGTTTGGTTATCGGGAAACTCAAGCTTGAAAAGTGGGTAGAGGAATATGTCTACCAGTTCCACAACGGACAAGAATATGAACTCATTAAGCAAAACTTTAAAGAGAGGCTTCTCTATGCAAAAGAAAATACCAAAGATATTTTGAAAAGGGTATGGTTGTTCATCCTCATAGCTATTGGGATCGGTGGATTCATACACGGGTATGTGCCTGAAGACTTTCTTGTCCGTTATGCCGGCCCCGGGAATCCCTTTGCCGTTCCGATAGCGGTATTGCTCGGCGTGCCATTGTATGCAAATGCCGCCGGAGTTATCCCGATAGTCTATGCACTGATGGAAAAGGGCTTAAGCATGGGGACAGTGCTCGCATTCATGATGGCTGTTACAGCGTTATCGCTCCCCGAGATGATTATCCTGAGGAAGGTCCTGAAGATCCAGCTTCTCGGTGTATTTGTCGGAATAATGACCTTCACTATCATAGCCGTGGGCTATTTGTTCAACACAATTCTGTGAGGAGGTATCTGTGAGAATTTACTGCTATATGTCGTTGACCTGTGGAGCCGAAGAAGGGTTGAGGGTAAATATCTCTCAGGCATTAGAAATGGAAGGCTTACAGGCAGAAGTGCAGTTCTACCGTATCAATGAGATGCAGGCGGCGACATTAGGACTTCGTGGTTCTCCCTCTGTGCTTATTGATGAAAAAGACATTCAACCGGAAGATGTTGCCGGGTTTTCCTGAAGGTTATTCAAAGACGAAGCCGGGAAGCTTCTGAATATCCCATCTGTAGAAATATTGAGAAAATTAATCAGAGAGAAAAAGGAGGTTTAAAGAATGGAAATTAAGGTGTTAGGCCCCGGTTGTCCGAACTGTCACATGCTGGAGGAGATGGTCAAGAAGGCTGTAACAGAACTTGGTATTGATGCAAAGATAGAGAAGGTGACCGATATGATAGAGATTATGAAATACACGATGACAACCCCCGGTCTCTTGATCAACGGCAAACTGAAGCATGCCGGAAGACCTTTGCCGACTCTTGACAAGGTTAAAGAATTGATAAGAGCGGCGGTGTAGCTATGCAGGATATTTTAAACATCTTCAAAGCGCTATCGGAAGAGACGAGATTAAGGGTCTTAAAGCTTCTTGAACATGGAGAACTATGCGTGTGCGATATCGTCGCCGCCTTTGACATGATCCAACCAAAGGTATCTTTTCATCTTGCCGTCCTGAAAGAAGCCGGTCTCATTAAAGACCGGAAACAGGGCAAATGGACTCATTACAGTATTGCTGATACTGATATGTTCAGAAGGTTTTTGCTGCTGTCAACTCTGGAGAGGATTTCCGCTGAAACGGTATCTGAGGATATTAGGAGACTAAAGGATTTCCTGAAGGTTAAACATCAAAAATCAACCGTAGTTTCCATGCCCAACAAAACTGCTTGCTGTGGAAGGTAACGAATATGGCTGAATTAGTGAAAAGGCTCTCGTTTCTTGACAGATTTCTTACCCTATGGATATTCATGGCAATGTTTATAGGGGTTGGTACAGGATATCTCTATCCTAAAATCACCGATTTCTGGAATATCTTCCAGGTCGGAACGACCAATATCCCGATAGCCATCGGTTTAATCCTCATGATGTATCCGCCCCTTGCAAAAGTTAAGTATGAAGAGCTTGGAGAGGTCTTCAGGAATGTCAAAGTGCTGAGCCTTTCTCTGGTGCAAAACTGGATCGTGGGACCCATTTTGATGTTTCTTCTTGCTGTTTTTTTTCTTGGAAATTATCCTGAGTACATGATGGGATTAATAATGATTGGACTTGCACGCTGTATCGCCATGGTAATTGTATGGAATGATCTTGCATGCGGCGACAGAGAATATGCTGCAGGCCTCGTTGCTTTCAATTCGATATTTCAGGTGCTTTTCTTTTCCCTGTATGCCTATGTCTTTATAACGGTGCTCCTTCCTTTGTTTGGATTAAAAGGCGCTGTTGTGAACATTACCATTGCGCAGATTGCAAAGAGCGTATTTATATATTTGGGAATCCCGTTCATAGCCGGGACAATAACCCGCTTCAGCCTGATAAAAATAAAAGGGAATACGTGGTATGAAGAAGCGTTCATCCCAAAAATCAGCCCCGTCACATTGATTGCTTTGCTTTTTACCATAATTGTAATGTTTTCTTTAAAAGGGCAATATATCGTTCGACTGCCATTTGATGTGATGAGGGTGGCAATCCCGCTTTTCATCTACTTTTTGCTGATGTTCCTCGTTTCCTTCTATATGGGAAGAAAACTTAACGCCGGATATGAAAAAACCGCCACACTCTCGTTCACCGCTGCAAGCAATAATTTTGAACTCGCAATCGCAGTAGCGGTATCCGTGTTTGGGATTAACTCCGGGCAGGCATTTGCCGCAGTCATCGGTCCTCTGGTTGAAGTACCTGTTTTAATCGGCCTGGTAAATGTAGCGCTGTATTTTAAGCGGAAATATTTTGCTGATGAGTATTGCCAGATTAAAGGGACTGAGCCGTTATAATCGCTGCAATAGTCGAATAAACATTAAGGAGGTCATAATTGAATATCAGAAAATTGATAAAAACTCTGCTCTTTATTTTTGTAGTGGTGAGTTTGGGAGTTCTTATGTATAAGGAATTCTCTCCTAAAAGTGAGCGCAATGCTACCGACGTAACAGGAGCAAAGGTTGATACAGTGGCTGTATCTGTTGAATCTGTGCCTGTTTCGGAAAGCCAGCCCTTTAAAAAACCTGCAAGAAAGCAGAAAGAAGAAGCTCCTTTACCTCTGACCGAGGTGAAATCTCAAAATTCCAAGGTGATCGCATATTATTTTCACGGGACCTTCAGGTGTTCCACATGCCGTACCATCGAACAATATTCCCTTGAAGCCATTCAAACCTATTTTGCAAAGGAACTCGGGAGCGGGAAACTGGAATTCAGGCCGGTGAACATAGAAGAACCCGAAAATAAGCACTTTATCCAGGACTATCAGCTTGTTACCAGATCCCTTGTCCTTTCTTTGATGTCAGACGGCAAGGAGACGAAATGGAATAATCTTGCCGATGTCTGGAAGCTTGTGAGAGACAAGGACAAATTCTTTCAGTATGTAAAAGATGAAGTAGAAAAATTTCTCAAGGAAACATAACCGATGGAATTGTTTTTTTTAGCTTCAGCCGTTTGGCTTGGAATATTAACATCGGTCAGCCCCTGTCCTCTGGCTACGAATATAGCAGCTGTATCCTTTATTTCACGGCGGATTACGCAAAGAAATACTGTATTCTTATCCGGCATCCTCTACACCCTTGGAAGGAGTCTCACCTATATTGTCCTCGGCATCCTTATCGTAAAAACGCTGGTGGATGTCCCGATCCTATCGGATTTTCTCCAGAGATATGTAAACAAAATCCTGGGCATCGTGCTGATTCTCGTCGGGATGGTACTGCTTGATCTATTGCGAATACCACTGCCTATCCCCTCGGTATCGGAAAACGTCGCAAAAAAACTGGCTGAAAAGGGAACCTTTGGTTCATTGCCTTTGGGCATCCTGTTTGCGCTGGCATTTTGTCCTGTCTCTGCTGCCCTGTTCTTCGGAGGGTTAATTCCCTTAGCAGTAAAGGCACAGTCAGGTATCGGGCTGCCTCTGATTTACGGTATCGGCACCGGCCTTCCGGTCATGCTCTTTGCTTTCCTCGTAGCGGCAGGCACAGGGTATATCAACAATCTCTATCACAGGATTACAAGAATTGAGTTTTATACAAAGAAAGCAACGGGCATTATTTTTATATTGGTAGGTGTTTATTATGCCTTGGCTTATATTTTTGAACTTATTTGAAAACAGGAAAAAATATTAAAGGAGGTGAACTGAACCACATTTATTTACGAAATCCCTCCTAACCTGCCTTTTCCAAAGGGAGGAATAACTCCCCTCTTTGGCAAAGAGGGGTTAGGGGAGATTTTCAGAACAATGTCAATTCAATGGCTGGTCCCTTAAAAAATACTCGTTGTCGATAACTCAATAACGCTCTTAAAAAAAAGGAAGAAGAAAATGTGTCTTTGAATTTCATCAAAATTAAGCAGGATGAATGGAGGAGGATGAGGATGAACAACGAGAAGACGAAGCTAAAACAGCTTGTGATAAAGACTTATTCTAATATCGCCTCACAGGGCTCATGTTGTGCCATGCCTGCAAGCTGTTGTACGCCCGAGATCAACCCTATGAACCTTCGTGAAACAGGAAAGCTCATAGGATATTCTGATGAAGAACTGAAGTTAGGGCTTGGCGAGGCAAACCTCGGTCTTGGATGCGGGAACCCTCTCGCAATAGCAGAACTGATGGAAGGAGAGACTGCTCTCGATCTTGGGAGCGGCGCGGGGTTTGACGCCTTCCTCTCAGCAATGAAAGTCGGGAAGAATGGACGGGTGATCGGCGTGGATATGACTCCGGAAATGGTTGATAAGGCAAAAGAGAATGCTAAGAAACTTGGCGTCAATAATGTTGAGTTCAGGCACGGAGACATTGAGCATCTGCCTGCAGATGACAATTCGGTCGATGTGATCATATCTAATTGCGTAATCAATCTCTCCCCAAATAAACAGGCTGTTTTCCATGAGGCTTTCAGGGTGTTGAAGCCGGGAGGACGACTTGCGATTTCGGATATTCTCAAAAAAGGTGAATTCTCCGAATCTATAAAACAAAATGAGAGCGCTTACAGCGGTTGAATTACCGGAGCGGTTCCCGTCGAGGAACTGAAAGGGATGCTCCAGGCAGCCGGATTTACTAATATTACAATCAGGGACAAAGAAAAGAGTGACGAAATAATCAAAGGATGGAATTTCGGGGAAGGGGTAGAGAACATGGTATTTTCGGCCTATATCCAGGCGAATAAACAAGAGGGTTCGCGAGATAGACAGGAATGATGGATTGAAGTGCCATGAGTGATTTATTACTGCCCCAGTTCAATGAGGAAGTGCAACACTTGGGAAAAAAACAATATCGCCAATTGTGAAACTTGCTCCTCCTCCAACTTGTGCCCAATTTCTTAATGTTATCGAATCTGTATTCAGTGGCATGGCAAGAGCAATTTACATAATAGTGATTATTCACTCCCACAGTTCAGGCGTTGGCAATTTCATCAGATAATAAACACTATTTAAAAAAAGTGCGCCGTTTCTTTCTATCTGTAAAAATCACGCTTCAAGGGGTTGTCACGAAGGCATTTCTGATAACTGGCATGCATACCCGGAGGATATGGTATCTAAGCAGACCGAGAATGAGCGAAATTATCATATCCTCCGGAAGGTGATCATTGTTAAAATTAGGGTTAAAACCTCATCCTCACTCTATACGTTATTTTCGTCTCCTTGTCTTTCTGCACCGGGATTGTAAACTCAGCAGTGAATGCCTCTGTTTTTTTATACTCGTGTGATGAACTGAGCATTTTCCAGTCACCTGGAATTGGTTCCACAACCCTCACGACAACATCCTCTTTCTTGTGGTTTCTGAGTGAAATCTCAAAGCCCGCCTCATAGGTGTCAGAAGCGATCTTTTTCCAGTCTGTCTGTTTTCTGCTTCCAACCACATCAAAGGCATCCCCGAGCTTTATCCTGACTTTCTCCTCTTTTGGTGTATGGTCTATGGAATCTTCGCCGACAAACTGCAGGCTCTTTTCTTTATCATGCTTATAGACCCGAACGGTTCCCTTGGGCAATGGAATTCCCAGGTTATTTTCTTTCCTGTTGTCGATCTCAACAAACACGCCGACTTTCTGGTTTGTTATCGCATCGCCATAGCGGTTGTAGTAATAATATGCTGCGCCATAGTAGAGCAGTTCTTTCCGAACAGGTATCGTATCGGCATTGACAAGGCCAATCTGCTTTGTCTGATTCTCTTTTATCGTTGCCGGCCGCTCTAACGTATAGATGTGATATTCGAAAAACTCCTCCTCCCTGAACTGCGGGGCTGCAGCCTTTGCAGCCATTTCTGCAGCGCGGAGCATCTTGTCTTTATATTCATATTCATCTTTCACCCTGTTCACATCTCCTGCAATTAGCTTGAGTTTGGCATTCTTGTAAGTAGTCCCACTCTTATTATCAATGGTAACCCAACCCGAAAGATCTGCCCTGTCATCTGCATCATTCAGGGTGACAACATAATCCGCCCGCCAGTTTATGCCGTTTGTGAGATATGAGGCTTCGATGTTCTGGGCTGACGAGAGACTGTTCTGGATCAGCCAGACAAGAGTCGGTTTCGAAATGAGGTTTTCAGGGACTCCCGGGAATATGATCCTGCCGGGATGCCCGAAGGTTATCTCATCGCTGATCCTGAATATCGGCCCTCCGTTATTCGACAGGAGTGTCGCTGTAACGATCTCCTCCCTCTCCGAATAGGGATTCTTGTAGTAAAGCTTTACCTCTTTCCCGACATACTTGTCGAGCAGTTTCTGCGGATTCAGAAGATCATACTCATAGTTCTGTTCAAGAACCTGCAGACTGTCGGGGTCTATAAGAGATTTAATGTGGACACTCGTCGGTATGATCTGTGAAGCCACATCCATAAACCGTACTTCTCCCATGCCTTTTGCAAGTTTTATTTCCCTCTGGTCTTTCACCAGCCCGAGGTTAACATTGTAAATAGTCACTGCCACCCCTGTCTGGTCTTCAAGACCGGTCGAAAGAACTCCTAATTTCTCACTCCCTTTTTCGACAGCAGGAGATGCCTCGTAACCAATACCCACTAAAAACAGCACAACCAACCCAAACAGCAAATACGCTTTTTTCATCTCAGACCTCCTTTGCATGTATTTTACCAGTATGATTCATAAACTGGCCGGCAGATACTGTATCTGCCGGCTAACAGAGAATTTATGAAGAAAGCAGGATAGCTATTTCTCTGAAAGTATCATACTTTTCTTGCTAAAGTCCATCTGACATGGTATAAGATAGTCTTTTGACACGTGTAATATATTATTCGTGTTAATAATAATTGAACATAGGTAAAGGGGGTTTCTCATGTATTTCGAGACCGCTGGTATCGAAGTTGCTCCCTGGATCCCTCCTCTTGTTGCACTCGTTGTCTCTTTCTTTACATCCATGGGTGGGGTTTCAGGTGCCTTTCTTTTATTGCCTTTCCAGATGAGTGTCTTAAACTTCACAAGTCCTTCTGTAAGCGCTACCAATTTCGTATTTAATATCGTTGCCATTCCAAGCGGCGTATATCGATTCATAAAGGAAGGTCGAATGGCATGGCCGTTGACCTGGGTGGTAATTGTCGGTACACTTCCAGGTGTTTTTATCGGTTACTATCTCAGGATACTCTATCTGCCTGATCCCAAAGCCTTCAAACTCTTTGTTGGATGCGTTCTTCTCTATATCGGCATCCGTCTCGTTTATGAAATCACCGGCAAAGCGAAAGCAAGCAAGGCGAAGATGAAGGCCCTCGAGGACAAATTTAAGGAAAGGGCCAAACAAATCAAAGATCAGCAGAAAAGCAGAGTTGCCTCAGGTCTGCCCCCTGAAGCAGTTGTCAAGACTGTATCAATAAGCCTCAAAAGGGTTGAATATGAATTTTGGGGCGAGAGGTTTTCTTATAGCACAATCGGTATGTTTATCCTTGCCTTTTTTGTCGGGATAATCGGTGGCACATATGGAATCGGTGGTGGTGCGATCATTGCACCATTCTGTGTTGCTGTATTCCATCTGCCTGTTTATACAGTGGCAGGAGCTGCCCTTATGGGAACGTTTCTCACCTCCCTTCTGGGAGTAACATTTTACAGTGTGATTCCTGCAAAGGCTGGGATGGTCACCTCGCCTGACTGGCTATTGGGATTTCTGTTTGGGATAGGTGGATTTATCGGGATCTATCTTGGGGCACGTTTTCAGAAATTTGTCCCCCAGAAGTTTATTAAACTGATGCTGGGCACAATTATTATTTTACTTGCGATAAAATATATTTCACAATTTTTTATCCCATAAATTCATGACATTGGAATCATCTGAACCCTTCGTCTGATTTATGTGGCATGTTTTGCATGTCTGTGGTCGGAGGGGGAAATTAAATGCGGAGTTTGTATTCTTTGATCTTTGATCGCAAGGTGTTTCTGTTGATCCCGAGGGTCTTTGCAGCCTTCAGTTGGTTTCCTTCTGTTGCCTGAAGGACTATGGCAATGAGTGAATGTTCCGCTTCCGAGAGAACGGTCTCATGGAGATTGCAGGTTTCGAGTTTCATCATCTCCTTCAGATAGCGTTTCAATTTCTCTTCAAGAAATTCTTTTATAGAACAGGAACCAATATCTGCCATGAGGAGGTCTTTTTTTTCTATCAGAGGACCCTGGGACAAGATGGTTGCTCTCTTGATCATGTTTCCAAGTTCGCGCACATTTCCTGGCCAGTCATATTTCGTAAGATAATCTTTCGCATCTTTTGAGAGCTCTTTCAGCCCTGTTTCAAATTTCCTTGCCGATTCATTGATAAAATACTGTACAAGCGGCAGGATGTCCTCCTTTCTCTCCCTGAGAGAAGGTATCCTGAGGTGCACACCATGGAATGCCTGGAAAAGATCATTCAGGTCTTGTCCTTTTTTGACCAACTTGCTGAGGGTTCTGCAGGTTGTGCCAATGACCCTGACACCTGACTGAATCGTGTCATGGTCGTTCAATCGTATCCCTTTATCCCGAATAAGAAGGAGCATCTTGTCCTTGAGAGTGCTATCCATTGTGGATATTTCTTCAATAAAAAGCGTCCCACCAGCTGCCTCGGCTATCTTACCGAATCTTTGGTCACACCCTTCTGTTGCTGCTTTTTTTTCATGCCCGAATAATTCTGCCTCTGCCAGCTCCCTGGGAACCGACGCAAGGTTTATCGCGATAAAGGGACCTCCTTGACGGGGACTGTTATCATGGATAACTCTGGCAACAAGTTCCTTGTATGTTCCGCTCTCACCCGAGATGAGGACCGGTGTGTCTTTGGATGCAATTTTTCTGATTTTTTCGAATATTTTCAGAATCCTGGGACTCTTCCCCATGATCTGCGGCGGATTGATTGTGCTCATTTTGCTCACGGTGAAACCTGTCTCTCTGGATTTAATAAAAATTTTGAAACCGGGACGTTCAAGGACTTCCTGCTGCAATCATTTCCCCCTCTGCCCTTAAACGGCTGCTAAACTGTATCATAAGAAATCAAATTTTGCAAGAACTTACATTGACAGGGAAAATACCAAATTGTTACAATTAACTTCAATTTTTAAACAGGGAGAGGGGTATCTGGATGCCCTATGTGAGGGTTAGGGAGAGTGACTCGTTCGAAAATGCTCTTAAGAGATTCAAGAAACAGTGCGACAAAGAAAGTATCCTCTCGGAAGTAAAGAAAAGAGAGCATTA
>Ga0307379_10005869_pt1 | contig 16999 bp, 15 predicted proteins | sample UN2MG_FD_202237 | JGI IMG/M metagenome (GOLD analysis project Ga0307379, IMG submission 202237) | Soil microbial communities from Risofladan, Vaasa, Finland - UN-2 | ecosystem: Environmental > Terrestrial > Soil > Coastal area > Acid sulfate soil | place: Finland: Risofladan, Vaasa | collected... | reverse complement strand
ACTCAGTAGTTGGATTTAATAATCGAGTTCATCTAGCGGTTATTACTCTTTGATTCGTATCGATATATCAATATTAAATATTGCTACTTGTGTTGCCTTGCCTTGTCTGCCTACGTTCTTCGGTCCGCAGCACGAAAGGTAGGAGGCCTGTACCATGCTGTCTAAATCCATTCTGATGACAATCACCGCAGTCACAGCGTCACTGTCGGCGCTGGCGCTCAGCCCCACTGCGATGGCCCAAGACAAAGTTCTGTTCCAAACCGACTGGCTGCCTTCAGGCGAGCACGCAATGTACTATGGCGGCTGGACCAAGGGTTTTTGGGCCGATCAGGGGATTGATGTGACCATCACCCGCGGCTACGGCTCGGGCGACACCGTCACTAAGATCGCAACCGGCGCCGCTGACTTCGGTGTTGCCGATTTCGGCGCGGTGCTGACCGCCAAGGCCAAGACCGGGGTGCCGGTCAGGACGATTGGTTTCCTCTACACCCACTCACCTCATTCGCTGTTCGTGCTCGAGAGCTCGGGCATCGACAGCTTCAAGGGCCTTGAGGGCAAAAACATCGGCATCACTCCGGGCAACAGCCACAAGGTCTATTTCCCGAATGTCGCCGAGAAGGCCGGTACCGACCCGGAGAAGATCAACTGGGTGCTGACCGATGGCGCGGCGATGGCGCCACTGCTGATCGCCAAGCAAATCGACGCCGCACCGTTCTACTCGATGCACCACTACTACCAAAACAAGGCGGCCGAGAAAGCTGGCGAAAAGATCAGGGTGCTGCCATTCCAGGAGGTCGGCTTCGCGATCTATGCCGCTTCGCTGATCACTTCGCAATCGATGATCGACGACAAGCCGGACCTGGTCAATCGCTTCCTCGCTGCAACCTGGAACGCGATCAATTGGGCCAACGAGAACCCCGAGGAGGCATGCACGCTGCATGTCGAGCGGGTGCCGGAGGTGGTGTTCGATGACTGCATGGGCAGCCTGAATGCAACGCTGACCTTCATCTTCAACGATCATTCCGCGGCGACCGGCCTCGGTGGCTTCGATGCGGAGCGCCTGGCCTTCACCTGGCAGATGGTCAGCGAAGCTCAGACGCTTGATGCGAGCTGGGATCCGGCCGAAGCAATCGATGTCAGCCACCTGCCGAAATGATCTGAGACGCCGGCGCCGGGTGGCAACGCCCAGCGCCGGCCCCTAAACCGCAGGAGCGCCGGTGTGATCCGCATTGCGAACGCATCCAAGGTTTTCACCGCGCGCGATGGCAACTCGGTCCATGCGCTGAGCGATATCGATCTGTCGATCGACGAAAACGAGTTCGTATCCCTGGTTGGACCATCGGGGTGCGGGAAATCGACCCTGCTGCGGCTGGTCGCGGGTTTGATGCCAAGCACCTCAGGCTCGATCGATATCGATGCGGTTCCGGTCACCGAACCAAGGCGTGACACCGCAATGGTGTTCCAGAGCCCGACCCTGCTGCCCTGGGCGAGCATCGAAGACAATGTATTGTTCCCGCTGAAGGTCATGAATGTGCTGGACCCGACAAGTCGCGGCCGCGCCCATGAACTGCTCAGTCTCGTCGGCCTTGCGGGGTTTGAGCGAAAGTTCCCGCGTGAGCTGTCCGGCGGCATGCAGCAACGCGCCGCGATCTGCCGGGCATTGATCCATGACCCCAGCATCATGTTGATGGATGAGCCGTTCGGCGCGCTGGACGCACTGACCCGCGAGGAAATGAGCCTCGAGCTTATGCGAATTTGGACCGACCATCCCAGAACAATCCTGTTTGTCACCCACTCGATCCCCGAGGCGGTGCTGCTGTCTGACCGTGTCGTGGTCATGTCGCCGCGACCGGGACGCATCGCGGATATTCTTGATGTGTCGTTGCCTCGGCCCCGAACCTTCGCCATGGAGGGCGATCCGGCCTTCCAGGCAACCGCCCAGAAAATCCGCAACCTGATCTTTGAGCGCCATGACTGAAGTCGCACCGACCACCACCAAACCTACCTCGCGCAGCGCCTGGTTCCGGGGCTTCAGCCAGGAAGTCCTGATGCCGACCGCCGTGCTGCTCGGCCTGGTCGGAATTTGGGAGGCCAGCGTTCATATATTCGAAATCCCGGTCTATCTGTTGCCGGCGCCGAGCCAGATCTGGGTCGAATGCTCAGCAATGTCGAACGTAATCCTGAAGCATACCCTGGCCACACTCCACACCGTCCTGATCGGCTTTTTCGTCTCGATCCTGATCAGCATACCCCTGGCGGTCGTGCTGACCTCGTCACGCGGCATCGCCACCGCGATCTACCCTGTCCTGGTGATCACCCAGGCGGTGCCCAAGGTCGCGCTTGCGCCACTGCTGGTGATCATCCTGGGTGCAAATGAAATCCCGCGCGTGGTGATCACCTTTCTGGTGGCATTCTTTCCACTGGTGATCGCCAGCGCGACCGGGTTGATGTCGGTCCCGCATGAGCTGATCGAGCTCGGCCGATCCTACCGGATCTCGCTGTGGCAGGAACTGATCCGGATCCGGCTGCCCTATGCGGTGCCGATGATCTTCAGCGGCTTGAAAGTTGCGATCACCCTCTCGGTCGTTGGCGCGGTGGTTGGCGAGTTCGTCAACGCCGACAAGGGCTTGGGGTTCCTCATCGTTTCAGCCTCTGCGTTCTTTCAGGTGCCGGTTGCCTTTGGCGCACTGGTTATATTGTCTCTGATGGGCGTCGTGCTGTTTCAAATTGTCGTCGTGATCGAACGAATCTTCTTTCCGTGGTCGGCGGAGAGCGCCGGGAATTCGTTCATGTAGCGGCGGGTTGGTCCAAACTTGGGAGGATAGATCGTGGGGTTCACAGTGGTTCGCGGCGGGCGTCTGCTCGATCTCGACAAGCAGCAAGCGCCGCATCGCGACATTCTGATCGAGGGCGGGGTGATCAAGGAGATCAGCCCGCCGGGTCTCGCGGCACCGGAGGGCGCTGAAGTTATCGATGCGGCGTCAAAGCTGATGCATCCGGGCCTGATCAATGGCCACACCCACAGCCACGGGAATCTCGCCAAGGGTACTGGCGGGCGCTGGACCCTTGAGTTGCTGCTGACCGCAGGCCCGTGGATTTCCGGCAACAGGCAGACCGAGGAGAAGTACCTCTCGACCCTGATCGGCGCCTGCGAAATGGTGCTGAAGGGCTGCACCGCCTGTTATGATCTGATGGCCGAATTCCCGACGCCGTCGGTCGAGGGGTTGGGGGCAGTCGCACAGGCTTACGGCGATGTCGGAATGCGCGCCGTCGTCGCCCCGATGGTCGCCGATACCAGCTTCTTCGAGGCCATCCCCGGACTGATGGACGCCCTGCCTGCGGCACTTCAGAAGGATGTCGAGCGGCTGCGCATGGCGCCTTACGATGTCACGCTGGAGAATATGTCGGCGATCTTCAAGGACTGGCCGAAGGACCGCGATCGCATTCGGCCGGCGGTGGCGCCGACGATACCGCTTCACTGCACCGACGATTTCATGATCGGCTGCCGGGATATGGCCCGTGACCTCGGTATCGGGCTGCACAGCCATGTTGCCGAATCCCGGGTCCAGGCGGTCGGCGCGGTCAAGCGCTATGGCAAGACCATGACCGCCCACATTGATGATCTTGGCCTGCTCGGCCCGGATTTTGTCGTCGCTCACGGCGTTTGGCTCGACGACGACGACATGAAGCGGTTGGCCGATCATGGGTCATCGGTATCCCACAACCCTGGCTCGAACGCGCTGCTCGGCAATGGCATCGCCCACGCCCGCCGTATGCTCGAGCTCGGGGTCGGGGTCGCCATCGGCACCGACGGCGCAAGCTGTTGCGATAACCAGAATATGTACGAATCCATGCGGATGGCATCCTATGTCAGCCACGTCCGCGAGCCCGAGTGGCAAAACTGGCTGTCGCCGCAAGAAATTGTCCTGGCGGCAACCGAGGGCAGCGCCCGGGCGCTCGGGTTCGACCGGCTTGGCCGCATCGCGCCGGGCTATCACGCCGACATCGTGTTCCTCGACCTGATGACGATCAACTGGATACCCGTCAACAACCCGGTGAACCAGCTGGTCCACACCGAAGACGGCTCGTCGGTCCACAGCGTCATGATCGGCGGCCGGATGGTGGTCAAGGATCGCAAGATCGTTGGCATTGACCTGACCCGCCTGGCCGCCCAGGCCGAAGCCGCAGTCGAGCGTCTGGCCGGGGTTAACGCTCCGAACCGCGCGTTGTATGACAAGCTCGAGAGCATTGTCGGCACGTTCTGTCCAAGTTTGGCCCGGGAACCCTACCACATCCACCGGTTCGGCGCGGCGCCGCACTGACAGCGCGCCGATATGGTGGTTGGCGCGAGGCAGAATTGGCCCGGGTTCAGCCATACTGGAATTTTTTCGCCATCGCGCGGTAGCTTTCCCAATCCGCCTCGGTCAGCAACCGGGGTTTGCCGACCTGGAGCGCCAGCAGATACTGCCGCGCCGTGATCTCCAGCCGGTGGGCGCGGATGGTCGCAGCCTCGATGTTCGCGCCGTGACAGATTGCGCCGTGATTGGCGAGCAGACAGGCGTTTCGCCGCACTAGGGCCTCGGCGGCACCATCGGCCAGCTCAACCGATCCGAATGTCGAGTAGGGCACGCAAGGGATATCGTCGCCGCCAAAACCACCGACCAGATAGTGGAAACCGGGGATGGTGCGCTCGCAGCAGGCCAGCGCGACGCAATGGTCTGCATGGGTGTGCACGATGGCTTGCGCCTGAGGCACGCTGCGGTAGATCGCCAGATGCATCGCGGTTTCGCTCGACGGTCGGCCGGGGCCGCGCGGGCGCGCGTCGCCATCAACTTCGACAAAACTGTCCGGGCCGATTGCGTCGGCGGTGGCGCCGGTGGGCGAGATCAGCGCGCCGTCGCCGAACCGGCAACTGATATTGCCGGACGCCAGATCGGTCAGGTGATGGTTGTCCAGATACCGGTAACTCCGGGTCAAAGCATCCCGCAGGGCGGTCTCGTCGAGGACATCAGGCATCAGTTGCTCCCATTGCTTCGAAGGCACGCAGAAACAGATCGGACGCGCCCATCTTTCCGGCTTTGAACATCAGCGACATCGGCGCGGGTGTCGCGGCATAGCAGAACCCACCGCCGATTGCGCCGGGCGCTGCGACGTCGAGCCGGGAAATGCCAAGGGCCTCGGCAACGGCGCCGGAGGTCTCGCCCCCGGCGATCACGAAGCGCCGCACACCGAGCGAAAATAGTCCTTTCGCGAGATCGCCGCAGATCGTCTCACCCAGTCGCGCCGCCCCCTCACGGCCAAGCACAGCCTGGGTCCGTGCGACACCCTCCGGATGGTCGGAGATCGCCACCGCAATTGGTCCATCGGACAAACGCCCGGCAGCCCAGCCAAGCGCCTCGTCAACCGCCGTGCCGGGGTCATCCGCCGCCTCAACCAGATCGATGCGGCGCACCGGGTGATGCACGCCGAAGCGGTCGAGTTGTTCAAGCGTCGCCGGGCCGCAACTGCCGGAAATCGCCGCCGCGAGCCCGGTGGCGTTGGGCAACACTCGCGCAGGTGCGCGTTCCTTGATCCGTAGAACCGGGCCCATATGCGAAAGCGTATCGGCCCCGGTCATCGCCGGCCAACCGGTCGTCAGCCGGGCGCATGTGGCCACATCGGCGTCATCGATTGCGTCGAAGACCAGATAGGGGGTGCCGTCCGCCACCAGCGCATCGATATGAGCCTGCGCAGCCGCCTCGCCGGCGCGCAGGATCTGGTGCGACACCAGGCTGACACGCCGCTCGGTCTGGCGTCCGAGCACCTGCACCAGATTGGGGTCAAGCATCGGCGTGACCGGGTCGAGCCGCTTGGGCGACTCGCTCAGCAATTCGCCGCGCAGGAACATGTGGCCCTGGTAGACGGTAATGCCAACGCCGGGGAAAGCCGGGCAGAAACCCAACCGGTCGGCGCCGCGAAGCCGCATCAGGGCATCTGAACAGGGGCCGATATTTCCGTCATCGGTCGAATCGAAGGTCGCGCAGTACTTATAGTAGATCTGCCGCGCCCCCTGGTCCGCCAGCGCCTTCGCCGCCGCCTCGAAATCCGCGACTGCCGCCGCCGCTGGGGCAAGCCGCAGGCGGCGGGCCACTAGCAGCGCCGGGCTATCGGCGGCCTCAGCTACAGCCTCGCTGGAGAGGACGACCGGGCACCGAATTCCCTCGGCTTCGAGAAATCCCGCAACCAGGACACCGCCGGTCAGGTCGTCGGCTACCACGCCAGTGTCAATCGCCATTTGACACCTCCATCGCCGCACCGGGGAAGTGGCAGGCGGCGCGGTGGACTGGTCCATGCTCGGGCCCATGATCAGCCAACGCCGGTTCCTCCCGCGCACAGATCGCCTGGGCTTTCCAGCAACGGGTGCGAAAGCGGCAACCCGACGGCGGGTTCAGCGGGCTGGGCAGGTCGCCCGTCAAAACGATCCGCCGCCGCGCCCGTTCCCGAGGTGGATCGGGCAGCGGTGCTGCCGACAGTAACGCCTGGGTGTAGGGGTGGAGGGCGCGCGAATACAGCGCCTCGACGGTCGCGATCTCGACGATCTTGCCCAGATACATCACCGCCACCCGGTCGGAGATATGGCGCACCACCGAGAGGTCATGGGCGACAAAGACATAAGTCAGCCCAAGCCGCCGCTTGAGATCGTCGAGCAGGTTCAGAACCCCGGCCTGAATTGACACATCAAGGGCGGAGACCGGCTCGTCGAGCACGATCAGCTCGGGCTCAAGCGCTAGCGCCCGGGCGATCCCGACCCTTTGGCGCTGGCCACCCGAAAGCTCGTGTGGGAACCGTCGCGCATGCTCGGGGTCGAGGCTGATCAGGTCAAGCAATTCGGCGACACGGGTGCGCCGACCGGCGGCGGCAATGCCGGCCAGCATCAGCGGCTCGCTCAGGATGCGCGCAACCCGCATCCGGGGGTGCAACGAGGCATAGGGGTCCTGGAACACGATCTGAATGCGGCGCCGCAGGGCCCGCAATTCGGCCCCCGAGGCTTGGGTAATGTCGCGATCATCGAGCCAAACCTCACCGGCCGTTGGCCGGATTAGTTGCAGAATACAGCGCCCGAGCGTGGACTTGCCACAACCGGATTCGCCGACCAGACCAAAGGTTTCGCCCTTGGCGACGTCAAATGAAACCCCGGCCACGGCGCGCAGATGGGCGCGCGGGCGGTTGGTCAGCAAGGTTTTTCCGACCGGGAAGTCCTTGACGACACCGCGCAGTGACAACAGGGGGCGGCTCATATCACTGGCTCGATTTGCGCCGGTGTATCTTCGGCAAAATGGCACGCTGCCAGCGATTTTGCCGCGCCCCGCAACGCCGGCCGCTCGGTCCGGCACAATTGCGCTGCCAGCGGGCAGCGCGGCGCGAAGCTACATCCGGGCGGGCGGGACGACGGTGGCGGCGGCGCGCCCTCGATCGAGGTCAGCTGGGCGCTTTGCGTATCAAGGCGCGGCACCGAGGCGATCAGCCCACGGGTATAGGGATGGCGCGGATCGGCGAACAGGTCATCGACCCCGGCCTTCTCGACGATGCGCCCCGAATACATCACCGAGACACGGTCGGCGGTTCCTGCCACCACGCCAAGATCATGGGTCACCAGCGCCAGGCTAATCTTCAGCTTCTGTTGCAGCGCGCGCAGCACATCCAGAATCTGCGCCTGCACGGTGACATCCAGCGCGGTGGTTGGCTCGTCCGCCAGCAGCAGATCGGGATTGTTCGCAACCGCCATGGCGATCATCACCCGCTGGCGCATTCCGCCAGAAAATTGATAGGGATAGCTGTCGATCCTCGCCGCCGCCTCGGGGATCGAGACCAGTTCCAGCAGTTCCACGGTCCGGGCGCGCAGCCTGGCCCGCGACAGTGACCGGTCGTGCAGCATCAGCATCTCGGCGATCTGGTCGCCGATGGTCATCACCGGGTTGAACGCAGTCAACGGGTCCTGGAAAATCATTGCGATCTTCCCGCCACGTAGCGCCCGCATCTCGTGCTCAGGCGCGCCCAACAACTGGCGACCGCGAAACCGGATCGAGCCGGTCACCTGTGCCTGTGGCGGCAGCAAGCCCATGATCGCCTTCAGCGCCACGCTTTTGCCCGAGCCGCTTTCGCCAACGATGCCCAGCACCTCGCCATCGGAAATATCGAGGTCGATGCCGCTAACCGCCTCGATCTCGCCAGACCGGGTGCGGAAACTTACCCGCAGGTCGCGTACTTCGAGGAGAGCAGGTTGTGCCATAACGCTCACTCGGTCCGTGGATCGAGCAGGTCGCGCAGCCCGTCGCCGACAAAATTGAACCCGACGACGACGGCGAAGATCGCCATGCCGGGGCCAAAGGCAATCCACCAGTGATAAAAATGCTTGGCGCCGTCGGCGATCATCGCGCCCCATTCCGGCGTCGGCGGTGTTGCCCCCAGCCCAATGAAGCTGAGGCTGGCGGCAAGCAACACAACCTGGCCGAAATCCATCGTCGCGTTGACCAGAACCGGCGTCCAGCACAGCGGCAGGATATGCAGGCAAAGCACCCGCATCGGCCCGGCGCCGGCGGCAACGGCGGCCTCGACATGTTCGCGCTCGCGTACCTCTAACACCTGGGCGCGCACCAGCCTTGCATATAGCGGCCACCACACCACGACCATGGCAATTGCCGCATTCTCCAGTCCCGGCCCCAGCGATGCGGCGACGGCCATCGCCAGCAGGATCGGCGGGAAGGCCAAGGTGACGTCGACCAGACGCATGATCGCAGCACCAATGAGCCCGCCGAAGAAGCCCGAAATGGCGCCGAGGGCGCCGCCGATGATCACCGCGGCAAAGACCACGACGATCGCGATGGGGATCGAGAATTGTGCCCCGTGCAACGTGCGCGACAGCACATCACGGCCAAGCGCGTCGGTGCCGAACCAATGCGCGGCGCTGGGGGGCTGCAACCGCCGGCCAACCATATCGAGCGGCGCATCGAGCGGCCACAGCGGGATTGTCAGCATGGTGAACACCCAAAGGGCGATGACCGCAAGGCCCAGTGTCACCGGCAAGGCGGCGCCTTTGAATATGGCGGTGGACAGGCGCAATCTGTGGGCGTTGATCATCGCTTGCCTACTCCAGCCGGATGCGTGGGTTGGCGAAGACATAGGCAATATCAGTCAACAGGTTAGCCAGCAGAAAGGCCAAAGCACCGACAATCGTCACACCAATGATTGCCGGGTGGTCGAGCGAGCGTGCGGCGTCGACAGCGTAGGAGCCGACACCGGGCCAGCTGAACACCGTCTCGGTCAGGATCGCCCCGGTGATCAGGTAGGCGAACGAAAAGCCGATGATGGTCAGCGCCGGAACCATCGCGTTGCGCAACGCATGGCGCAGCAGCACCCGCAACGTGCCAGCGCCCTTGGCCTTCGCGGTTATAATGTAGTCCTCCTGCATCACATCCAGCATGGTCGCCCTGACCATGCGCGAGATGATCCCCAGCACCGCCCAGCCCAGCATCACCGACGGCAACACCAGATGCGCCAGCGCGTTCTGGAAGATTACCCAGTCACCGGCAATCAGCGCGTCGATCGTGTAGAAACCGGTCACCGTCTCCGGTGGTCGCAGGGCCGGGTCGAGCCGACCCGGCCCTGGCAGCCAGGAAAACTGGACCGAAAAGACATAGAGCGCGATCAGCCCGGACCAGAACACCGGCACCGATGACCCAATCAGCGCGACCAGCCGCGCGCCGTGGTCGGCCAGACGGTTGCGCCAGTGCGCCGCTGCAACACCAAGTGCTGTACCGACCAAGCTGCCGAAGGTCATGGCGCATAGAACCAGCTCCAGCGTGGCCGGCAGACGGTCGAGCAGGTCGCGCAACACGGGCCGTTTGGTTCGGAACGAGACGCCGAGATCCCCTTGGGCAAGATTGCGGATATAGATCGCATAGCGCTGGGGGATCGGTTTGTCCAAGCCCCAGCGGGCCTTGACCGCGGCCACGACCATGGGGTTGTCCATCTGGCGGTCGGTGAGAAGCGAGGCGAGCGGGTCGCCCTTGACGAAGTTGCCCAGCAGGAAGGCCATCGTCACGACGCCCAGTAACAGGAACGGCATCGCGAGCAGGCGGCGCAGCAGGTAATGCGTCATGCGAACCCGTTTGGCTGCCCGAGGCTTCGGGAGTGGCTTGGTGCGCCCCGGTCACGGGACGCACCGTTGAGTGTACTCAGTTCTTCGAAAGCTCCTCAAGCGGCAAGTTGCAGCAAACCGCATTGCGGACACCGGTAATGCCGTTGCGATAGGCCAGCACCAGCTTGGGGTTGATCAGCGGGATGATCACCCGATCCTTGATCATCTCGAGCGCCATCTGGTTATAAAGGCCAGGCGCATCCGCTGGTGCTACCGTCCTGACCGCCTCCATCAGCTCCTGCATCTTGGCATTGGCCAGCCCGTCGGCATCGTCGCCACCCGCCCGGTTATACCACGGCACCCCAGGGACCATGCCGAAATAGCCGACATACTGACCGCTGCCGTAGAAGTCGGGGGCGAAGTAGACCGCGGTCATCGGGATATGATCCCCGCCAACCCGTTCGCGCCAGACGGCAAAGGTTACCGGCTCGAGTTGCAACTGGACGCCGACCTTGGAAAGGTCCTGTTGGATCTTTTGCATCATGGTCGACAGATCGACGCCGTAGATGTTGGTCTCGGGGTAGGCCGCAACCATTGAAAAGCCGTTGGGTGAGCCCGCTTCCGCCAGCAGTGCCTTGGCCTTGGCGACGTCCTGCACCGGCATCGGCAGGCCGCTGGTGCCGGGGAAGCCGGTTGGGATCGGTGACGCGATCAGGTCGGCGGCGCCGCCGGTTGTGAACTCGAGGATGCCCTCGTAGTCGATCGCCAATCCGATTGCTTCGCGGATCTTCGGCGTCAACGGAACCTCAAGCCCTTTGGCGCCGGGCGACAGGGCCACGTAGATGAAGTTGTAGGATGGCACGAGTTCGGTGGTCACCCCTTCTGCCGTCGTGGATCTGGCGGTGTCGGGGTCGACCTGCATGGCGATATCGGCGCCGCCCGATTGCAGCATCTGCATCTGGGATACAGCATCCTGCGCCTCGCGCATCACAATCGTCGAGGCATCGGGTGCCGTGCGGTAGTAGTTGGGATTGACCACCAGCCGCAGCTCGTCATCGGGCCGATAGCTGTCGAGAACATAGGCGCCGCTACCGGCCGAGTTCTCCAGCAGCCAGGCCTCGCCCTGGTCTGTGCTGTCGGCATCGGCCCCGGCCTTGGCGCCATGCTCGGCGACAACGTCGGAGTTCATGATTGCGCCGTAGGGGGCGCTGGCCTTGCCCAAAAACTCCGGATCCGGGGCGGAAAGTGTTACCACCACGGTCTGCGCGTTGGGCGTGTCGGCCGCATCGATACCCTCGGCCAGGAACGACGCGCCGCCCTTGAGGTTCTTCAGGCGCATCAGGCTGAAGGCAACATCCTTGGCCTCGACCGGCGAGCCATCGCTGAACACTGCCTTTGGATCGAGATTGAAAGTGTAGGTCAGCCCATCTGCCGACACCGACCAATCCGTCGCCAGGCGCGGCACAATAGATTCGTTATCCGTGCCGACCCGCACCAACTGTTCATAGACCGCAGTCAGATAGATCTGGCAGGTGTCGCACCACGACCGGCTGGGGTCGAGGGTATTGAAATCGGTGTCGCGGGCGATGACGATCGTGTCACTTTGTGCCAACGCGCCCGAGGGCAGCGACAGCGGCAACGCTGCCGCGGCAGCCAGAGCCATATATCGAAGGGCGTTTCTGGATTTCGATGATGTGCGTATTCCCGGTTTCATCCGAGGTACTCCTCCCAATGTTTCCCCGCGAGGACGGCGACGCGGCGAATGCGTCACGGGCCCCATATTCCTGGTGTCAGCCGCGGAGTTCGGTCCGCCGCGTCCACCTCGGCACGCCGCACCTTGAGACCGGCGGCTAACTGAAAGTATGCATAGGGGGGATCAGCGAAATGTGCAGGACGCGCTATTCTTTTGACGAATCGAAACAGCTCCAAAGCGGGTCAATCGCCTGCGACGAAATACGGCCGCGCCAGATTGCTGATGAATGCCTTGCGGTAAGCCCGCGCCGTGGTCTTGAACCGCTTGCGAAACACCCGGCTGAAGGTCGACGCCGAGCTGAACCCAGTGGCGGCAACGATTTCGGTGATCGACATATCGCTGTACATCAGCATATGGCGCGCCGCGTTCAGCCGGATGTCGAGATAGCGGTTCGACAGGGTTTCTGCGAAATGCTGTTTGCTGAGCAACTGCAGCTGGCGCACCGATATGTTGATCTCGCTGGCAATCGCCGGGATCGACAGCGGCGTCTCGATATTTTCCTCCATCAGGTCGATGGCATGGCGCAGATGGGTGTTGCGAATTGTCGGATCCCAACTCAACGGGTTGCTTTGGCGGGTGTCGGCGGGGCGGGCCGCGCCGTAGATGATGTCGGCAGCCACAAAGCGGGCGATCCGGGCGCCCTGGTGGCGCTCGACCACCGCCAGGAAAAGGTCGTTACAGGCCATGTGGCCACCGCAGGAAAGCCTATTTCGATCAACTACATAGACGTCATCGCAGAATTCAACATTTGGGAAACGATCGATGACGGCCGGCATGACCTCCCAATGCATGGTCGCCCGGTAGCCGTCGAGCAACCCGGCCTCGGCCATGAACACCGCGCCGAAATCCACCCCGCACAACTCAATCCCGCGCCGCGCCTGGCGCCGCAGGAACCGGGTCAGCGGTTTCTTGTAGGATAACGGCTGATCGTAGGCGGCGCAGACGATGACCATGTCGAACGCGTCGTCATCGCCGAAGGTCGTGGCCGATTCCACCGCGATGCCGATGCCGCTGGTCACCGGCAGGTGGGTCGGGCCGATGAAGATAATTTCATAGGCTGGCTGTTGGTAGAACCGGTTGACCGAACGCAGCGGCTCGCAGGCCAGCAGTGCCGAGGAAAGCGACATATTCGGTGACATGCAGACCCCGATCCGGCGCAGGCGCGGCGCGACGCGGTCCTCCGGGTCAAGCAAGCTGAACTTGTTGATCATCTGTTCCAGCAGCAGCACCTCTCCGTGTCGGGATTTCGCAGCAGTCCAATTAGACTTCGTAATCTGCAAAGCTTGTCAAGGCTCGGCTGCTGCACAGTGCCGGGGCAAATTGGGATGCATGAGCCGGTGCAGACCAACCAGAGGAGAACCAAGCGCCCATGCTTAAGGAACCCCAAGCCGATCACAACGCCGTCCGCCATTTGCACCGGGATGCCGCGCTGCGCGATCGGGCGCGCAAGGTCATCCCTGGCGGGATGTGGGGCCACATGAATGCCGTCAGGCTACCGGCGGGGATGCCGCAATTCTTTTCCCGCGCCAAGGGAACCCGACTGCATGACGTCGATGACAACGAGTATGTTGACTTCATGTGCGCCTTCGGTCCGATGATCTTAGGATACGCCGACCCGGATGTGGATGCAGCCGTGGCAGCACAACGGGGCCGGATGGACATCGCCAATGGCCCCGGCGAGGTTCTGGTCGAGCTGGCCGAACTGATGGTCGAGACCATCCCGGCGGCGGATTGGGCGATGTTCTCGAAGAACGGAACCGATGCCACCACCGCCTGCGTGATGATCGCCCGCGCCCACGCCGGGCGCCGCAAAATCCTTGTCGCCGAGGGCGCCTATCATGGCTCGGCACCTTGGTGCACACCCTGGCCCGGCGGCACCACGCCTGAAGACCGCGCCCACCTGATCCACTACGTCTACAACGATATTGCGTCGCTGGAGGCGGCAGGGGCTGAGGCAGGCGATGATCTGGCCGGGATCCTGGCCTCGGCCTTTCGCCATGACGCGCGGTTCGATCAGGAACTGCCGACCCAGGCCTTCGCCAACGCGGCGCGGGCGCTGGCAGACCGCCAGGATGCGGCGTTGATCCTCGACGATGTGCGCGCTGGCTTCCGCATCGACCTCGGAGGCAGTTGGCAGCCGCTGGGCGTGCGCCCTGACCTCGCCGCCTGGAGCAAGGCGCTCGGCAACGGCTACCCAATCGCTGCGGTAACCGGCACCGAGCGGCTGCGTGAAGCCGCGACGAAGATCTTCGTCACCGGGTCGTTCTGGTGCGGTGCTGGCGCCATGGCCGCGGCGGTCGCCACGATCTCCAAACTGCATCGCACCAACGCTGTCGCCCATATGACGCGGCTTGGCGGAATGCTCCGCACCGGTTTGCAGGCCCAGGCCGACGGGCTGGGCGTTGGTTTGCGCCAAACCGGGCCGGCGTCGCTACCGATGGTGTTGTTCGACGATGATCCGGATTTCGCCAAGGCCAATCTGTTCGTGGTGACGGCGCTGCAGCGCGGTGTCTATTTGCACCCCTGGCACAACATGTTCCTGTCGGTGGCACATTCCGAGGACGACATCGCCATTGCTCTGAAGGCGACCCAGAAGGCGTTGGAGGCGGTGGCGGGTGCCTTCCCGCAGGCTGCGGCCGGGAGAACGGAGACTGTTGATGGTTGAAGACAGCAACCCCCGCGATTTGGGACCACGACACGGGCGTAACGTCTCGCCTGAGTTTTTGGCTGATCGGGCAATGTTCGTTCGCACCGAGACAGTGCGCCTGGCGCGCATTGCCGGAGCCGGGCACTACTCTAGCACCTTCTCGGCGGCGGAGCTGTTCGCGGCGCTGTATTACGCGCATCTGCGGATCAACCCGGCCGAGCCGAAATGGCCCGACCGGGACCGCTTTGTGTTGTCGAAGGGCCATGCGGCGATCGGGCTTTATCCGGTGCTGGCCGACCTTGGTTTCTTCGATCCCAAGCTGCTGGACCAGTATACTCGCTTTGGCAGTCCGTTCGGCGACCACCCGGACATGAAGAAGGTGTTGGGCATCGATTTCAGCTCCGGCTCGCTCGGCCACGGGCTTTCGGTTGGCGTTGGCATGGCGCTGGCGGCGCGGGTACAGCAGCGCGGCAACCGGGTCTATTGCATGCTGGGCGACGGCGAGCTGGCCGAGGGACAGATCTGGGAGGCCGCCATGTCGGCCGCCCATTTCCGCCTCGCCTCGCTGGTCGCCATCGTCGACCGCAACGGGTTGTGCATCGACGGCCATACCGAGGAGGTTATGGGGATCGAGCCGCTGCAGGACCGCTTTGCCGGGTTCGGCTGGCAGGTCTCACGCATCGACGGGCACGATTTTGGACAAATCCTCTCGACCCTCGACAATCTGGCGCCGCCGGGTAGGGGCAAACCTCAGGTCATCATCGCCGATACCGTCAAGGGCCGCGGGGTGGCGATGATGGAGGGCGTGCTCAACTGGCATGTCGGCAACCTCGAGAGCGCCGACTACGACGCGGTGATGGCCGAACTGGGCGCTGGGCTGAAGCCCGCGGTGTGGGAGCACCCGACATGAGCGTTAAATCCAGTGACCCGACCAGCCAGGACCAAAGCGACCTCTTCACAGGCGACGGCGCCAGTCACAAGCCGAAGCAATCCGTGCAGGGCACCCCCGCCAAGGCGATGCCTGCCTTCATCCTGGGCGAGGAATTGGCCGATCTCGCCGATCACGACAGCCGTATAGTGGTCGTCACCGCCGATCTCGCTTCGGCCAACCGGACGGTGGATTTCCGAGCCCGCCACCCCGACCGCTTTTTCGACTTCGGCATTGCCGAGAAGAATATGGTCACCGCAGCCGCGGGTATGGCGGCCTGCGGTCACATTCCATTCGCCGCGACATTCGCCTCGTTCCTCGGCATCCTGTGCGCCGAGCAAATCCGGACCGATTGTGCCTATCCGAACCTGCCGGTGCGGCTGGTGGCGCATCACTCCGGCATCTCGATGGGTTTCTACGGCACCAGCCATCACGCGCTCGAGGATCTGGCGATGATGCGGACCATCGCCGGGCTGACGGTGGTTTGCGCCGCCGACGCGAATGCGCTGCGCTCGATCCTGCGCGCCTCGCTCAATCATCCAGGCTCGATCTATATTCGCCTTGGGCGGGGCCGAGATCCGGTCGTCTACGATGCACCGCCGGCCGATTTCGCCTTCGGCAAAGCCATCCGCCTGCGCGACGGCGCCGACCTGACGATCATTGCCACCGGCGCCGAAGTGTACCCGGCGCTCACGGCATCGGAAAAGCTACTGGCGCAGGGGGTCACTGCCCGCGTCATCGACATGCACACGATCAGCCCGCTGGACAAGGCCGAGATCCGGGCCGCCGCCGCCGAGACCGGTGCGATCCTGACCGTCGAGGAGCACAACATCACCGGCGGTCTCGGCAGCGCCGTCGCCGAGGTGTTGGTCGAATGCGACCGCATCCCCTTCGCCCGCCACGGGGTTCCAGACGAGTTCGCCCCGATCGGGCCACCCGCAGCACTTTATGCTCACTACCGGCTCGACAGCGATGGTATCGCCAGCCGGGCGATGGAGCTGCTGCGCCGGGCATAGGACCAAGCACCGGTTCAGTCACACTATCAGCGCGTCAATGAACCAGACGATACTGCCATGCAGGATCGCCAGGATTGCCCCCGATGCAGAGCCCAAAATTGTTGTTGGAGGTAAAATCGATATTGTTGCCCGCCTGAACTGCGATACCCCACACACCATCGTTGTTGGCGGTGAACTTGACGTCATTTCCGGAAACGATCCGCAGACCATGCCACTCGCCCTGCGCCGCCATATGCACGTCACCCGGTGTGTAGATCTCGACGCCACCGCCCGGAGCGCAATTGTCGGCGATACCAAGGTTCGACTTCGCCGCCATGTGGATTGCGTCGCTGCCGCCAGCGGAATGTGTCGATGCAAGAACGACATTTCCGGCACTCATGTCTGATGCGGAATGAATTCTGCAATCTGCGACAATCACCGTCCTCGAAATTACCGCGCCTTGACCCAGGTTCAGTTGGCCGCTGCAGTGAATATCGTAGATCTTATTCTCGTCGAACGGACCGGTGTAGTTGCTGTTTTTTTGAACCACTTGGGGGGT
>Ga0307379_10005868_pt1 | contig 17000 bp, 19 predicted proteins | sample UN2MG_FD_202237 | JGI IMG/M metagenome (GOLD analysis project Ga0307379, IMG submission 202237) | Soil microbial communities from Risofladan, Vaasa, Finland - UN-2 | ecosystem: Environmental > Terrestrial > Soil > Coastal area > Acid sulfate soil | place: Finland: Risofladan, Vaasa | collected... | reverse complement strand
TATTTTATTATCGGAAATGATTTGTAAAATTTCCCTCGGCTCGGCACCACATAACATCGCTACGTCATTCACGTCAACCCCCTTAGCGACATGCTTTCAAACCCAGTTTTTTTTCTTTAAATAAGGTCTTGATTTTCAGGACCCAAGACATTTTTTTGGTATGCATTTACTATATAAATATATACGAAGAATTTCAGTGTAGGCAAAATCTGTTTGGCTTGAATTCAGGGCGCGAGAAATTTTTAGTGCAAAAAGCCAATGATTTTAGGACCATAGTTGCAAAAATTGCACTCAGCAATTATTATGCTGAATATGGAAGAAAATCACGAAGCTAAAAGATATACCGCGCAAATATTGGCTCTTCTGGGGCTTTTCGCCTTATCTCTTCTGGTGGCGAGGTTTGTGATTACCGTAAAGACCTCATTGTCCTTTTCGGAGCCGATAAGGCTGAACTATGCGGGTTTATCGGTTGTTGTGCCGCGAGGCAACGGCTGGCAAAGCGACGGGCAGTGGAAGTATTACAGGCACACGTTCACATTGAGCAGCTTCTTCGATTCCGGACCCGGTGGGACCCGTGCCGGGACGCATTGTCAATATAGGCTGGCGCCGATGAATGTTCCAAAGGAGGTGATTTTTGAGCAAAAAGCTGCTGCTGTTGACGGCTCCATTGAAGCGTCGGGACAAAAACCCGCGGGCAGTTTCACTATTGACTGGGTGCATATAAAAAAGCCGGGGCTGCCTTTTGACAAGTTTTTTGGAATTGCTGAGTTACCGAATAACCACCAAATCAATATCGAAGTTTATCAAAGAGGTGGTGATACCGAATTGGCGAAACGCGTTTTTCAAAGGGTTCTTGATGATATCAATCTCGAAGACAATCAGATGCTTGAAGCGGGCAGTAAGATTGTGAGTGAAATCAAGAGCATTGGTATTGAAGGATTTTTGTATGGCCGGAGCCAACAAAGCTCTTACATTATTAAGGATGTGCGTGGCCGCCCAATCGGCTTTGTGATTGAAACAATCATTGCTTCAAACACTCAGTCTGATATAGAAGGCGGGAGCCTTCTTTATATTAGTGGCCAGCACATTAACGAACAGGTGACACTTTTTCACAGCGACAACAGCTTTGATGGTTTTGTCTTGAATAGCGAGATAAGCGAAATGTCCAGGCGCCGAAACAGCGAGATGGTTATTGATGAGGCGGCAGTCATGACCGTGCGAAGTGCCGATTCAAATGGAAATGATATCGGTAGCCGGCTGAGCAAGGCGGCGATGCCGGATATTTTTGGGGACTTTATTTTCAGTCAGATGATAGACAGTGGTGTTGACAGCGTCTTTATTGATGTAGTCGATGCCGAAGGGAAGATTCTGCCGGTGTTTTTCGCGAGAGTCAGGACCGAGGACATTTCAGCTTCGCGGAATTTTTCTTATCTTTTCAGGTTAGAGCTTTTGGATGGCCGTGGTTTTTCCCAGCAGATATATCTTGACGACCAAAGGCGGGTCGTAAGAAAAGCGGTGCGTCATGGGTTTATATATACTCTTGACCGGGCCAGCGTAGACGATATTTTAGAGGAGTTTCCTGAAAGGGCTGAGGATATTACGCAAAAGCACCGGATCCCGGAGTAAGAACCGAGTCAATATTGAACATTTATAAGGAGAGCGTGTTATGGCGGCGGATTATGATTGCATTATAATTGGAGCCGGGCCTGCGGGTTTGGGGGCCGGGCTTTATGCCTCACGCGACAGATTTAAAACATTGATACTTGAGAAGTTCATGCCCGGTGGTCAAATCAGCACTACCGACCGGATAGAGAATTATCCGGGTATATCACGCATAGACGGGCCTGGGCTTATCATGGAGTTACAGAAGCAAGTGGAGGCTTTTGGTGCAGAGATAAAAACAGGCGGCGAAGTTACTTCTCTGGAGAAGCTGCAGGACGGTAATATTGCGGTCTTTTGCGACAAAGACAAATACGTCGCAAGGGCGGTTATTCTTGCGCCGGGCAGCGCGTATCGCAAGCTTGGTGTTCCGGGCGAAGAGGAATTCCGAAGCGCTGGTTCAGGAATTAGCTACTGTGGAACCTGCGATGCGCCTTTTTTCAAGGGCAAGCAAGTCGTTTCGGTCGGCGGGGGAAATACCGCGATTGAAGAGACACTGCACCTTGCCAAGTATGCCGAAAAGGTGACATTGATACACCGTCGTGACGAGTTAAGGGCAACCAGGGTTTTGCAGGAAGAGCTTCTGGCCAAAGCAAATGAACCGGATTCCAACCTGGTTATTAAGTACAGCACCGTCGCCACCGCGATAGAGGGTGAGGGTAAAGTGCAGTCCGTGAAACTGAAAAACGTGAAAACCAACCAGGAGGATAATTACCCCTGTGACGGCGTGTTTATATTTATAGGCATGGTGCCGAATACGGACTTTCTAAAAGACTTTGTGGAATTGACGGACAGGGGATTTATCAGGTGTGACTGTGCTTATCTGCGGACTAATGTTCCAGGCGTGTTTGTTGCCGGTGACTGCAGGGTGGGGGCCGCCATGCAGCTTGCCACGGCTGTGGCGGACGGTGTTGTGGCGGCGATGATGCTCAAACAGTATTTTATGGACCCCAACTGGTGGAACGAGCCTGTCAGTGATTTGCTCCAACCGGGCGGCTGGTAGATTGGATACTTCGTTTGGCCGACGAGTGGAATCGCAAGGCTTTTAGAACGCCTGATTTTGATTTATTCCTTCTTTTTGGAATTTTGATTGGCAGCGGCTGTTTGCTCTTTTGGCTTTTCTTCCTCTTTTCTCAGTGCCCGCAGCGGTCTGTAGGGTCTGGCCTTGGGTATCCATTTCTTCCAGTTTCGTTCGAGTTTTTCCAAACCGCCGGGATAGTTTTCGTTGATGATTTTTACCGAATCCGCTTCTTGGCCGGATCTCCTGAATTCCCACAGGAGCTCCTTGAGAACTTTTTCCGTGTTTTCGCTGGACATCATAAAATATGTAAGTGAGTAGCCTATGGTATATGCGGCATTGATGTCCCTGCCTCTTAGACTCATCCACTGGTCATGATTAAGGGCCAGATATTCGGGTAATTTTATTGGAAATCCTTTTCTTGCCCAGAGCTTGCACCATTTGCTTCGGGACTTCTGTAGATAGACACGCCTGTTTTCGCCTATGACGTTAAGCCCTTCAAAGTATTCCGACATCCCTTCATTTAACCAGTCCGGACACCATGGAACACACCATGCCATCATCATATGATTTGCTTCATGGAAAACTATCCCAATCATTTCCTTTGCTTCTTTGGTTTTCTTCGAGTCTTTTGGCTGTAAGACGACCGTTTCCCAGTCTCTGCCGGAAAAATATCCTGTCTCAGAAATGACCTTGCCTATTTGCTCTTTCTGGTACTCTTTGAACTTTTCCTCTCCGCATATTATGGTCACTCTGACCTTGAAGTTATCGGGGAAACGAAAGCCGAAAGTGTCTTTATAGGTATCAGCTAATCGTGAAATACCGAAAACAATGGCCCTTTCGACGGGCTTTGTCATTTCGTAATCGTGGAGATTGAATCGGCAAATGCCGGATTCGTAGGTAACGAATTCCTCGGCCCGTGTGGTACCTGCAAACAGACAAATAAAAAGAAGAACAATTGTTTTATACTTCACAGAGTTAAACCCCCGATATTTTTTAATAAAAACGACCGTAATTATTATAGCAACTGACAGTGCCGGTGTCAATAAAACAGCTTTTCGCGGCCAGAGCAACAAAAGTATTGCTAAAAACCAACAATCGTAATATCCTATTTTGGCGGCAAATGTACCTTGCCGAGAGGTTGCTTATGAAAAAGCGCAAATTGGGCTATACTGATTTGGAATTGACTACCGTTGGTCTGGGCACCTGGGCGATAGGTGGGCCCTGGCAGTTTGGCTGGGGACCTCAGGACGACGATGAGGCGGTCGGCGCGGTTTTAGCCGCGCTGGATAGTGGCATCAACTGGATTGACACCGCCCCCATTTATGGGCTGGGACATTCCGAGCAGCTTGTGGGAAAGGCCCTGAAGCAAACAAGCGAAAAACCATTTATAGCGACCAAGTGCGGCCTGCTCTGGAACGACAAAAGAGAAAAAGTCAACTGCCTTGAGCCACGGAGCATAAAAGAGGAATGTCACGCGAGCCTCAAAAGACTGGGCGTTGAGGTAATTGACCTCTATCAGATGCACTGGCCGGAACCCGACGAAGAAATCGAGCAGGCCTGGGAGCAGATGGCAAAGCTCGCCGAGCAGGGTAAGGTCCGGTACATAGGCGTATCGAATTACAATGTTGAGCAAATCAGGCGTGTGCAGAAAATAGCGCCGGTAGCTTCGGCCCAGCCTCCTTATAATATGTTGCGCCGAGGTGCCGAGGACGAGCTTCTGGGCTTTTGTGCGGAAAACGACATCGGCGTTGTCGCGTACAGCCCTATGGAAAGAGGTTTGCTTACAGGAAAGTTCTCCCAGGAGAGACTTTCCAATCTTCCTTTGGACGACCACCGCAGACGCAGCCCGGAATTCCAGGAGCCGTTATTTACTGCTTCACTGGAATTTGTTGAAAAGCTCAAGCCCATTGCTCAGCGCAACAACGTGACCCTGGCACAGTTGGCTATTAGCTGGGTATTGAGGCGAAGTGAGGTTACCGCGGCAATTGTCGGCGCCAGAAGACCGCAGCAGATTGTGGAAACTTCTGTTGCGATGGACTTTGAGATAGGTGAATCGGACCTGGAGGAAATCGAACAGCTTCTGGCCGAGCGTGAAGAAAAAATAAAGAAATGACGAAAAGTTATTAAAGAGAGCAGAAAATGGCAAATAACAAAACCGTCTATGTGAGTCCGCTGGTAGAGAGGAATGCTTCAAGGCAGATGGCCGAGATTTTCGGAGCGCAGAAGAAATTCAGTACATGGCGAAGATTATGGCTTGAACTTGCCAGGGCACAAAAAAAGCTGGGGCTGGATATAAAGCAAACACAGATAAACGAAATGGCCGGACATCTTGACGATATCGATTTCAAAAAGGCAGCTAAATATGAGAAGAAATTTCGTCACGATGTCATGGCTCATATCCATACCTTGGCCGAAGCCGCACCTAAAGCTGCTCCGATTATTCATCTCGGCGCGACCAGCTGTTTTGTGGGTGACAATGCTGATTTGATAATAATACGAGAGGCGCTGCAAGTCGTGGCGGGCAAGTTGGCGGCGGCGATAAACCTTCTGGGCGGGTTCGCTAAGAAGTATCGCTCACTGCCCACACTTGGTTTTACGCATTATCAGCCCGCCCAGCTCACCACCGTTGGCAAAAGGGCGACGCTCTGGTGTTATGAATTTGTAATGGACTTGCAGGAAGTCGAGCATCGGCTGGAAACTTTACCCTTTAGAGGTGTCAAGGGCACAACGGGAACGCAGGCTTCTTTTCTCGCGCTTTTTGAGGGCAACAGCAAAAAAGTCAAGCAGCTTGATAAGGCTATTGCCGCCGCTTTCGGATTCAAAAGCACCTGCGCTGTCACCGGCCAGACTTATCAGCGAAAGATTGATACCTTTGTTGTTAACGCTCTTGCCTCCGTTGCCCAGTCGGCGCATAAAATGTGCAATGACCTTAGGCTTCTTGCTAACCTCAAGGAGATAGAGGAACCGTTCGGCAAATCCCAGGTCGGCTCCTCGGCAATGGCATATAAAAGAAATCCGATGCGTGCAGAAAGAGTGACGGCGCTTAGCAGGTTTGTCCTGAGCCTGGCTTCGAGTCCGCAGATGACAGCCAGCGAGCAGTGGTTCGAGAGAACCCTGGATGATTCAGCCAACAGAAGAGTGGTTATTCCGGAAGCCTTTTTGGCCGTTGATGGTATTCTTGAGATTCTCATAAACATGCTCGATGGATTGGTGGTATATCCGAAGGTCATAGCTGCCAGGGTCGAGGCCGAGCTTCCCTTTATGGCTACGGAAAATATCCTTATGGCTGCGGTAAAAGCGGGCGGCAACAGACAAAAACTGCACGAAAAAATACGACGGCATTCACACGCCGCCGCGGCGCAGGTTAAGCAGGCTGGCAAACATAACGATTTGATAGACCGGTTAAAAGCTGACCCGGCCTTTGACAAAATCGACTTTAAAACTGTGCTAAACCCGAAAAGCTACGTCGGCAGGGCGCCGGAACAGGTCGATGAATTCGTAAAAAATACAGTGACGCCGATTCGAAAAAAATACCGAAAAGAACTCGGCCGAAAAGTTGAACTGAAAGTCTAAGGGAATTTATATCGTGACCAGAGATGAACTGATAAAACGTATTAAGGAAACAGCGTATCTGGAAGGGGACTTTACTCTTCGCAGCGGCAAAAAAAGCAAATACTATCTTGACAAATATCTTTTCGAAACCTGCCCGGACATACTCAAAGCTTTGGGTGAGGAATTCGCTCGATATGTTACCGATGACGTTAGCTTAATCGCCGGGGCCGAACTTGGCGGCGTGGCACTGGCTGCGTCCACAGCAATGGCAACCGGTAAAAACTGGGTGATAATTCGAAACAGCAAAAAAGGTTACGGAACAGGCAAGATGATTGAGGGGGTTATAAGCCAGGGCGATGTGGTTTTGCTGGTTGAAGACATTGCGACCACCGGTGGACAGGTGCTCGAAGCGGCAAAGATTATTACTGAAGCCGGTGCGTCGGTGAAGGAAATCGTCTGTGTAATCGACCGAAAACAGGGGGCTGAACAGAACATCACCAATGCCGGCTATAAGTTCGAGAGTATATTGACAAAAGACGACCTTGGCATAAAAGATAAAGAATAATCCTGCCCGGGGTTCTTACATGTTTTCGGCCAGAGAGATTATTTTCCTGGCTATAACAGCTTTGGCCGAGCTTGCTATCTTCAGCCACTTAGAGTCGCGGGTTTTTATTTGAACGGCGCTCTTGTCTGAGCCGATGGCGGCGATAGTGTTAGCGACAATCATATCGAGGCGCTTTTCTTTTAACTTCTTTTCAGCACTGGAGCGGACGGCCTTGTCCTCCAAGGCAAAACCGATGGTGATTTGGTCCTTACTTTTGTTTTTTGCCGCCCATCTGAGAATGTCGCGCGTAGGTTTTAGTTTCAGGGTCAGTCCTTTGCCGCTCTTTTTTATTTTGGTCTTTAAAGTTTTAATCGGGGTATAATCGGCGACCGCCGCTGCCATAATCAGACAATCGGCCTTAGGAAAATATTTTTTCACGGCAGTATGCATTTGAGAAGCGGTCTCGATGTTAACGGTTTTTGTCCCATCCGGAATTCGTAAGCTCGTCGGGGCCGTTATTAGTGTCACTTTATGTCCGGCTTTTAGTGCCGCACGGGCCAGGGCATAGCCCATCCGCCCGCTGCTTGCGTTGGAAACGAAGCGGACCGGGTCGATGTATTCTCTTGTCCCGCCTGCTGTAATTAGAAAGTGCATTTTTAAAAGGTTTAGCTTTTTTTGACTTGTGAGGCGATTTTCTCTATTTGCTCTAAAATATCCTCTGGCTCTGCCATTCTGCCGATACCTTCGGTCCCACAGGCCAGCCGCCCACATTCGGGGCCAATCAATTTGGCGCCCATCTGTTTTATTTTCTCAACGTTTTGCTGTACCGCGGGGTTGTTCCACATATTACTGTTCATGGCAGGAGCAATTAACACCGGCTTTTGCCAGCAAGCACAAAGAGTAGTACTGAGCAAATCGTCACAAATGCCGTTTGCGGCCTTGCCTATAATATTTGCCGTCGCCGGTGCCACGACGACGATGTCTGCCTTGTCGGCCAGCAAAACGTGGCTGATTTCGAACTGTTGCGGCGTGCTCCACATACTGGTATAGACCGCCAGGCCGGTCACTGCCTCGAAGCTCTTTGGGCCGACAAGCTCGCAGGCGTTTTCCGTCATTACCGTATCCACCTGTGCGCCTGCAGCTGTCATTTTGCTCGCAAGGTCAACCGCCTTGTATGCTGCGACCCCGCCACTGACACCAAGCAGGATATTAAGGCCACCGAGATTTGGTTTTTCTGTGGACATTTCTTGCCTTTTTTAATCTTCCAGTTTGTCTTCACTGGTGGCAGCCTGGTCGATTGCGATTTTGTCCTGCACGATTTCCTCGACGACTATTTCAAGTTGCGTTTTCCCTTTTGTATCTTCGATTAACGGACGTCCCCCCTGCATCAGCTCGGACAACCGTTTTTGGATTAGTACCGTCAGCTTGTATTTACCGCCGACCTTGTTGATTATGTCTGTGCTTTTGAGCTCATCTATCATTCTGTTTCTCCAGTGTACTGTTTAATAATTTGTATCACCTCGTCCACCGCCTGTTCCAATTCGTCATTTATGACCATATGTTCGTAGTATTGCCACGCTGCGGCGATTTCGGTGCCTGCTCCGTTCAATCTTTCCCTGGCTGTTTTGGTATCTTCCCTGCTTCTGTGGCTCATACGTTTGGCCAAGTCCTTCTGTGTGGGAGGCAGAATGAAAATCATCACTGCGTCCTTATATACCTGCTTTACCTGTTTGGCGCCCTGTACGTCAATTTCCAAAAGAACTACTTTGTCCGCACCAAGAGCCTCATCAACCTTATCCTTTGACGTTCCATACATATTGCCGAAAACTTCAGCATGTTCCAGCAGCAGGCCGTTATCTATTCGTTCCTGAAACTCTTCCTTTGAGATGAACCAGTAGTCACGGCCGTCAACTTCGCTCTCTGCTCTGGGCTTAGTGGTGACTGATATACTAAGGTAAGTATTATTCAGTCGTTCGGCTATTTTTTTGCAAATCGTACTTTTACCCACCCCCGAAGGGCCGCTTATTATAACCACTTTGCTTTTGTTTTGTCCGTTCATAATGCTGATGTTTAAGTTCTTTTTACTAACAACTCCCCAAATGGTATCACTCTATGTTCTGCACCTGCTCCTTAATTCTGTCTATCTGGCACTTTATGTCGACTACCCAGTGCGAGATTTCGGTGTCCGAGGTCTTGCTGGCAATAGTGTTTGCCTCTCTTAGCATTTCCTGGCAAATAAAGTCCAGCCTTCTTCCGGCCTTGTTGTTTGTCTGGCAGCTGTCTGCGAATTGCTGCAGATGTGAATCCAGACGGGCTATCTCCTCGGATATATCGGCCCTGTCGGCAAAAACCGCGACCTCTCGCGCAAGCGTATCTTCATCCAGCTCTAATTTTGCGCTGGCCAGCAACGCATTGACTCTTTTTTGAAGCTTGTTTTTATATTCTTGCAGGACAACTTCTCTGCGAGCGATTATTTTCTCGAGAACCTGCTTTGTGGCTTTGCAATGGTTTTCCAAATCGGCCGCAAGGGCGGTACCTTCGGCAAGACGCATTTGCTTTAGCTGCTCCAGCGCCTGTTTGGAGAGTTTTAGAACCATCTCTCGGATTTTTGCAGCGGTTTCTTCATTCGGTGATACCGGTTCCAATATCCCGGGAATGGCTAAAAGACTGGCGATGTCAATTTGGTAATCGGCCTCGGCCGAGCCTGTCGCTATCCTGCTTAGTTTTTCTACATAGTTTTGAAGGATTGTTTCGTTTATTTCAAAGCCCATGTTTGCAGAGGTACCTTTCAGGCGAAGCACGTAATTTATCGTGCCGCGGGACAAGTTTTCTCGCAGCAGCTTGTCGAGTGCTTCTTCGAGAAAGGCTGCCGTATCCGGTAGCTTTATACTGGTTTTTAGGTAGCGATTGTTGAGCGTTCTAATCTCGACAGCATAAGTTACGCCGTCTATTTCGCCCTGCGATTCGCCGTATCCGGTCATACTGCTTATCATGATATTACACTCTCAAGTTAAATTAAGCCCTTTAAGCAACCCCTGTGCAGTTCACTGTGCTTTCGAACCATTTGGTCTCGGGTCATATTTTGTTGTTTATCGCAAAATGGGGAATCCCTCAGTTGCTGGGCAAATCTGTTTCTGGGCTCTGGTCACCCGCATCAGGACCGAGTTCGCCGACGTCAAGCGGAAGCGCCGAACCTTGCGGCGGTACAGGCTGCACAGGCATCTGCTGTTGTAAAGGCACGGGTTGTTCTGAGCCGGCTTCGCTGACGGCGGGTTTGTAGAATTTGGCCATAAAGACGGCAAGCATCAAAAATACGCAGGCCAAAAATATGGTTATCCACGTCATCGGGCCTTTTGTTTGTGTGCCCAATATTCCACCAACTGCGCCGCCGCTAATCGCTCCGCTTAAGCCGCCCCCCTTGCCTTTTTGAATCAGAATCGCCAGAACCAGTATCACCGCGCAGATGACAAAAAAAGCGGCGGCTACGTTCATAATAAAACTTACTGCCAATAAAGGGGAAACAGTCATATTCATTGCTAAGTCCTTTTAAATTGCTTCAGGCGGTACCTTTATAGTGTCTCCTGCTAAAGGTGTTCTCCTGTATTTAATTTTCAACTATTTGGCGGATTCGATTATTGCGACAAAATCCGGTACTTTCAGGCTTGCGCCGCCGACCAGCAGGCCGTCGATGTCTTCCTGGCCCATCAACTCAGCAGCATTTTCCGGTTTCGCCGAGCCGCCGTACTGAATTCGAATCTCTTCTGAAAGCTGTTCGTCATACATTTCGCCGATTAGCCTGCGTATCAAAACGTGCACTTCCTGTGCCTGCTGCGGCGTTGCTGTAAGGCCCGTGCCGATTGCCCAGACCGGCTCATAAGCTATTGTCACCGCAGAGACCTTTTCTGCGCTTAAGCCGGAAAGGCCTTTTTTAATCTGCTCTGTTACAACCTCTTCAGTTTTGGAAGCCTGTCTTTGTTCTATTAATTCGCCTACACATAGTATCGGCAAAAGCCCGCCGCTGATTGCAGCGTGGACTTTCTTGTTTATCAGCTCGTCATTTTCACCAATTACGTGCCTGCGCTCGGAATGGCCGCACAAAACATATGTGCATCCTATATCTTTGAGCATGGTAGGGCTTATTTCGCCGGTAAAGGCGCCTTTGGGCTCAAAGTACATGTCCTGCGCACCAACGGCTATATGTGAGTTGCTAAGGGTTTTGACTACCGCCGGAATATAAACAAAAGGCGGTATTACAGCGACATCGACTGTCTGGCCAGCTGTTTCCATGGTTGCGGACGCGACGCCGTCTGCCAGCTCCACTGCCGAATGCCTGTCTGTGTTCATTTTCCAGTTGCCAGCCACAAATGGCTTTCTCATGAAATTCTCCTGTTATTAATCAGTTAAAGCAAATCTGTCGCTCGTGGGAAACTGCCTAAAATCGATAGCTGCAGGCAGTGTTTCCGTGCCTTTTCAAGCCCTTTTTGGACGTTTTCTTCCGTTCTGTGCCCGATGAAATCCACGAAAAAGTAGTATTCCCACTGCCTTTTCTTGCTTGGTCGGGATTCTATGTTCGTAAGATTTATGTCGTGTGCCTTGAAGACTTCGAGAACGTCCACTAAAGCGCCGGCTTTGTGGGCCGTACTGAACAGCACAGCGGTCTTGTCCTCGCCGGTTGGTTTTGCATCTTCGCGGCTGATTACCAGAAACCTTGTGATGTTGTTGGCGATGTCTTCGATATTCTCGCAGACGATTCTAAGGCCGTACAATTCAGCAGCGACGGCTGAACCAATTGCTGCAGCTCCAGCCTCTTCAGCGGCCAGCTGCGCCGCCTTGGCGCTTGAGGCGACCGGCACGGTCTGTGCTTCTTTCAAAGTGGCGCTTAACCAGTTTCGGCACTGGGCGAATATTTCCGGTTTTGTGTAAATCTTTTTGACCTCGTCCAGTGGACAATTGGCCAGAAGGTTATGGTGAATCGCCATCAGAACTTCTGAGCAAATCTTGACGTCGGATTCTATCAGCGCATCGAGTGTTTCGATGACACCGCCGCCGGTGGTATTTTCTACCGGTGCCAGACCCAGGTCACAGTGACCTTTGCTCACTTCGGCAAAGGTACTTGTTATATCGACCAGCGGTTCGTATTCTACGCTTTGACCGAACTTTAGCATTGCAGCGGTATGTGTAAAGCTGCCCTGTGGCCCGAGGTATGCTATTCTCAAGGGCCTTTCAAGAGTGAAAGAACCACTCATCAGTTCCCGCCAAATCGCAATAAGGCACTTATCAGGCAGCGGCCCCGTGTTGGCTTTGGCGATTCTTTCAAAGACTTCTTTTTCGCGGTCGGGTGAATAAACGGGAGTAGCGGTTTTGTTTTTTAATTTTCCGATATCAATAACGATGTTTGCGCGCTGGTTGAGCAGTTCAACAAGCTTGTTGTCAATGTCGTTAATCTGTTTTCTTAGTTCATCGAGAGACATATATCTCAAAATTAAAAAACGTAAGTCCCAGCTAAAAATAAAGTTACACACAAAAGCCGGCAATTAGCCGGTTTGGCCGGCGTTTTGTAAAAACCACTAAAGTTAACAAAAAAATCATCTTGCGTCAATGAATTTGGTTATATAGATATGAAATTTGCGGCCGGTCAAGGTCAAAAAACCGTGAAAAATTGGAAAAAATTATGAAAAATTCGGCAAAATATGTGATTTTTCGAACGAAATGGGGATTTTTTGGGCTTTTGGCTGTAAAAAACGGTCTTTTTTGCGCGCATTTGCCCTGCCGGCGACGAGAGCAGGTGGAGAATGGACTCTTGGTGGGTGTGGGAAAATCCGGGGATGGCCGGAGGCTGGTTGGGCCGGCTCAGGAGAAAAGTCAGCGGTTGGAAGGGGTGAAAAATTCTGGGGATGAGGGGAGGCTGATTGGTCCGGCGCGGGAGGAGAGTCGGCGGTTAGATGGTATAGGAAATTTTAGGGACGAGGAGAAGCTATTTGGGTCGGTGCAGGAGAAAAGTCAGCGGTTGGATGGGGCGGGAAATTCCGGGGGCGGCGGGAAGGTTTTGGGAAAGGTTCAGGTGAAGGGTCGGGTGGCGGAGAGATTGGAGAATTGCCAATTCGACCGGGGGCTGTTTGGTAAATTGCAGGAGAAGATTGTGGCCTACTTTGAAGGGGAGTTGGTTGAGTTCGGGCAGGATGTGCCGGTGGTATTGGATGGGTATAGCGAGTTTGGCTGTAAGGTTTTGGAGACATGTAGGAAAATAAAATATGGGGAAACTGTAAGTTACGGTCAGTTGGCGAAGATGGCGGGCAGAGCGAATGCAGCGAGGGCGGTTGGGGGGATTTTAGGGAAGAACAGACTGCCCTTGATTGTTCCATGTCACAGGGTCATAAGGAGTGATGGAGGGATGGGCGGCTTTAGCGCAGCGGGCGGAGTGGAGGTTAAAGAAAAAATGCTGGAGATGGAAAGAAAAAATTAGAAATAAAAATGGTGGATTAGAATTTAGAGAGAGGAATCAGCCTTAAATGTAATTTTGGTTTGACGGCGAATAGAGCGGGGGTTATTCTATTGATGCACAAAATACTTCCAGAGTATATTATGTTGAGGGATTGAAATGGAAACAAAGCAGGAGTTGTTGAAGAGGCATTGGATATTCGCTCTGGTATTGGGTGTGGTTTCGGCTGGTGTAGGCTGGTTCTGGGGCTCTGGGGCACAGATTTTATATACAAGCAACACGGACCTCCCCATGTTCGGAAATGGTGTTGAGAATCCTGAATGGCTGGGAGGTCTTTTAGGCGCAGTTTTTGGCTTCGCTGCAGGAGTTTTTTACACGGCAAAATTAGCCAGCATGTTGCATGACGTCAAGCGAGGCGGACGTATTTTTGTCAAAGTCATTTCGTGGGGGGTGCTTGTGGGTTTGGCTTGCTCAAGCCTGGTGCATGCAGCCATGATGCTTTTCTATAGAAACTTACATTTTGGCCCGATGGCGATAGGGGCCTTTTTTGGGATTTTTTCAGGGGCGATATTGGGCCCGGTTGCCAGCGGCATTTTTGTTGCGTGTTATAGTAAAAAGCGTAATAGGGACTGAGGAAGAGGTCATGACAGATAATAGCGGGAAAATTTACCGGTCAGCGAGGAACTATAAGATATTTCTAATTTTGATAGGTTTGGTGTCAGGAGGCATCGGCAGTTTGTTTGGGGCTTTTGCCGAGGTATTTTATGTTTTGGAGGGGACCTTCAAGGGTATAGGAGCATCAGTTGGGGCGGTTTCCGGATTGATTTTAGGTATTTTATATGGATTGATGCTGGGTCAAAAGAAAGAGAAAGGGAGCAAAAGGCGTGCAATAATCGTGCATGGGACGCTTTGGGGTATTGCGGCAGGGCTGATTTGCACGGCAGCGATTCATACAGTGTTGATTATAGGTTACGGTTTTGAGGGCATTTTTCTGATAATAGGAGGGCTGTTGGGTATTTTTGTCGGAGCAATTACAGGCGTAGTGAGCAGTTTAATTTTTTGTTTTTGCTATAGGAAGAAAGCTGCAGCGGAGGTATCGGGAGAAGTAATCAATGAATGAAAATAAAGATGAGACGATAGGGGAAAAACTCGCAACTTGTGGTGAAGAGCAAACGATAAAAATCGGCAAATTAACAAAGCGCTGTGGTTTTTATTACAGGGCGCTGCTTGTTTGCGTTTTGGCGACACTGTTTTTATTCTTTTTGGGGCCTGTAATTATCCTTCTTTTGGCGGTTGCGTTGATTGTTTTAATTTTGACGTTGCTTACCAGCATCAGGGCGTTTATGGAGATAAAGCGCGGTGGAGGTGTTTTGGGAGGGAAGGCTTGTGTAATCTGCTCGATGGCAATGTGTCTGGTTTTATGCGTTTCATTTTTGTTAATTTTTTTGGGAATAAATAAGGGGGCACAGAGAGTGATGAGTTCATATCATCTTTGGGCTCAATCGCTTGGCAGGGCGATGTTGAAATATGCCGAGAAGAGTGAGGGACGATGGCCTGATGCAGGCAGATGGTGTGATTTATTGTTAGAAAATGGAGAAGTTCATGGCAGAGGGTTTGGTTTAAATCACCGAGACGAACCAACGTGTGATTATGCGATGAACAAAAATGCGGCAGAACTTGGCCGGGAAATGCCGGGAAATATGGTATTGCTTTTTGAGAGCAAAGAGGGCTGGAACCAGGCGGGCGGTTTAGAGTTATTGACAGAGAAGAGCCATAGAGGATATGTCAAAATACTGTTTGGTGACGGACATTTTGAATGGGTCAAAAAGAAGCATGTTTCAAACCTGCGGTGGAAGGTTGAGGACGACGGGGTTATACCTGAGGCAGATATGACCCAATATTATGTCATTTTGGGATTGGTTTCTGGCTTATTGTTCTTAGGATTGGTTGGTTATCTTGGCCGGCTTATAAAGAGATACTGGATATTTGCATTGATTTTAGGAGTGGTTTCGGCTGGGGTTGGATATGTTTTTGGAGGTACTTCTGAAATTTTATATGGTATGGGCAAACAGGCAGACGGGGCAGTAGGGTCGATCAGCGGAATTGCTTTTGGTTTTGTTGTCGGCATTTGCTATGTTCTGTTTTTAGGCAAGTTTCTTGAGAAGAAAAGGACTAGAATTGACATGGATGGTTACTGTACATTGTTCGGAGTAGCGGCAGGGGTTATTTGCTCGGTGCTTGTTCATGGTTTTTTGATGATAAGCTATGAAGAGACAAGTTTTTTGAATATGGCGATTGGAACTGGTTTTGGTGCATGTGCAGGAGCGGCTTTAGGGTGGATAGGCAGTGGTATTATTAAGTTTTTTTATAAAGGGAGGGTTTTGGTCGAGGTTTGTGATAATGATGGCAGGGCTGCGATTTTGCCGGGGACTGATTGATGCGGACGGGTGACTGGATTTTTTTAGGGCCGGTATTTTTGCGTTACTGGAGGAAACTGCCATCGCGGCATCTTTTGTATCTTGCGGGACGTCTTCGAAATGAAAACCCCCATCGGCACAGGGGCAAGCTATACGTAAATTCTTTTTTTCCGCCTTTTCCTTCGGTGGCATTCGAGAGGTTTCTGGATTTAGTTGTGGAGAGAAAGCGGGTTCCGTTTTCGACGTATTTTGCAGTTACGGACAGTTGTCCATATAAGTGCCCGCACTGCAGCTATGGTCATCACAAGAAAGGGAGTATTAAGACGAAAGAGGCGCTGGAGGTTATAGAGCAGATTAAATCGCTTGGGACAACGATAATCGGTTTTACGGGCGGAGAGCCGTTGTTACGGGATGATATTGTCGAGTTGGTCGAGGCTGTTGGCGATGAGACGTTCAGTATTATTTTTACTACGGGCCATCGTCTTGATGGGGAGCTTGCGAAGAGGCTTTCGATGGCTGGGCTGGGCTGTCTGATGATAGGTGTTGAGTCGGATGACGAGAGCGAGCATGACCGAACCCGGGGAGTGAAAGGGTCTTTTAAGGAGGCTTTGGTTTCGATTCGGGCGTCACTGGATGCGGGTCTTTACACAGCGATATCAACCGTAGCAACACATGATAAGATTGCCAGCGGTGCTCTTGAAAGATTGGCGGAGCTTGGGCAGCGGTGTGGCGTTCATGAGTTAAGGGTGCTTGAGCCTGCTGCGACGGGTGGCTGGCAGGGAAAGGGGGGCGAGGTTTTGAGTGCTGAGGAGTCGCGACAGGTAGCGGATTTTCACAAGCGATGGAACCGCAGGGGCAGGGGGCCAGCGGTGGCGAGTTTTTCATATTTGGAGTCGGAAGAGATGTTTGGCTGCGGCGCTGGCTTTCATCATCTTTTTATAGATGCGCTTGGTAACGTATGTCCATGCGACCTTACACCGCTGTCTTTTGGGAATGTTATGGAGGAACCTCTTTCAGAGATTTGGGCGAGGATGGGGGACTGGTTTGACCTGCCGCGTGTGGGTTGTTTTGTGAAGGAGATATGCAGTCAGTTGGGGAGCAGCAAAGATGTTCTGGAGTTACCTTTAGCCAAAGCTGAAAGCGCGGAGATGTGCAGGGCAAATAAACGGGGCGATAAGCTGCCAAGGGTTTATCAGAACCTTTTCAGGGGCCGAGCAGGAACAAATCGAGAATTGAACCGAGAGCAATCAGAATAATTTCAGCATAGATATATCTTATGGCAATTGCGGGGGGTTTTCGTATGGAGAGGAAGGCCAAGATAACAGCGGCGGCGGCCGAGCAGAGATAGATGTAATTGCAATATCCGAG
>Ga0307379_10005867_pt1 | contig 17001 bp, 22 predicted proteins | sample UN2MG_FD_202237 | JGI IMG/M metagenome (GOLD analysis project Ga0307379, IMG submission 202237) | Soil microbial communities from Risofladan, Vaasa, Finland - UN-2 | ecosystem: Environmental > Terrestrial > Soil > Coastal area > Acid sulfate soil | place: Finland: Risofladan, Vaasa | collected... | reverse complement strand
AAATAACACCATCCCTCTCCACCTCTGCGCGGAGGTCGTTGGCCTCTGCTTCATTCTGAGCCGCGTCAATAATAGATAGACGTAACTGTTCGCGGAGGGCTGCGTAGGACTTCGACCCCTCTGCCTCCTTTTTCCAGTAGTCTCTATCGGCGCGGAGGGAGGTTGCTATCCCCACAAGGCGCACAATATCGTTGCGGGTGCAGATAAACTTTTCCCCGGCGTATGTAACTTCATCTTGTGTGTACTTCATGCCCCTTCCTCACACTTTCCGAAATAAGTATCCACCGATCCACCACCAGAACCAGCACCACCCGGCAAGGAAGATTAACACTATGACTTTCCATGCGAGCATCACATCCCCGCCTTTCGGCGGAGTTCTTTTACATCGAAGTTAAATCCTAAAGAACGTGGAGTTTCTAAAAATCTCGCACACGCCCACTCCACGGCTTCCTCCAACTGACGGATGCGGATACCCCGCTCGGACATTACGTCAGATTGTAATTCGGATTGCTTCTTCAACCTCTCCACCTCGGCGCGGAGGGAAGTGCATTCCTTGTAGAGTAGGTGAAAAAAATATGCGTCCTCACTGAATTTCTGATTTCTTTCAAACTCCTTAATCTTGATTTCGATTGCTCCCCATTCTTTATCCTTCATTCCCATTCCCCGTCTGCCTTCTTGCGAAGTTCTGGGGGGAACCAAGCTAAATCCACGCAATCCCCCCACCATCCACTACCGTCATCCCCACTAATCGTCTCACATGCCCAGTCCACAGCCCTCCGCAAATTATCAGATTCCTCGTTCGCCATCCTCAAACATAATTCTAGTTCGTCTATCCCCATTCCCCTTCTACCAGCATCTATAATACTTTTCAGTCTCTCTATTTCTTTAAGTGCAGCTCGTAGGGATAGCCATGCTAGTCGTTGTGCCCCCCGTGATTCTACGTTGAATCCGAGAATGCCATCGTAGGCACGATCAAACCTATGATCCTCAAGACTGGTTATCAGTTCCATCGACCCCTCCTTTAATTGACGGTGCAGGATTAGCCCACCAAGGTTTACCTGCCGTGCCGAAAGGATGTAGTATCCCTACCCCACCGCGTGTGGAGCCGCGCCGTCATTTCATTTTCCGTATAACATAAGCAGCATCTATTAACACTTCGCAGAGATGGCATGGATGATTCTCATCATGTAGACAATCGTAATCTTTTTCTCTTTCCACCGCCTTCGCGCATTTCTCTACAAGGGCACGACGCATGGCACGAATGTAACGGGAAACCCCTCGTCTAGATATTGGAATAGAGGATATATCAGCTGTATCATTTTCTGTTTTTTGAAACAATTGTCGCAGTGTCCTCTCCTCTTTTATCATCTTCGTCAAAATAGTAATCCCTCTTTTTCCTTTTCTTCATTCTCAGCCAGCTTCCCGTATATATTCATACCATTTTTATCCTTATCCAAAACGATTATCTTTGGACTATCCTTGAGCGAAAAGTATTGTCCCTTCCCGTTCCAAACTTCCTTCATACGTTTGTACGCTTCAGGTTCCCGGAAAGTTATCGCTTCCATATCGTCCCAACAGACGGAGCCTTTCTCAAGGATTATTGCACAAGCCCGTTGAAAGGTAAATTCATATTTGGGGAATAGACTATCCACCCCGCAACAACTCTCGCAAGAATTATCGAAGGGAAAGTTTACAAAGTCAGGAGAAGAAGAAGGGATGCCTTTGTTAACTAATTTTTCTTTGAGCAACCTACCTACCGGAACCCAATTCTCATCCAGGTTGTTCTTCAAAAGTTTGACGTAATCGTATCCTCGGCTCTCAAATTCTTTTTGGGCTATCTTATAGTTAGATGTACGATAATTAAAGAAACTAACATGTTTTGCTCCCGATTTAAGACACTGCTCAGCGTACCCTTCGAACATATCCTCCTTAGAATTTATCCCTACTAGGATAGGTTCCCACCTTACTGCCGTCCAGATTCCCATATCGTTTAACTCTTTGACTAAGGCCCACCTCATAGAAGCCGGGGGTGATCCCGGTTCTAACTTGTAATTTAAGGTATCGCTACCTCCCATAACGGCGACGATGACTGCTATGTTTGCCCCCTTCAGTACGTCCATATACCTCTTCATACCTATGAAATGACTTTTGGTTTCTAGAATCATCGGGACGTTATACTCCTTGAACAATTTTAGAACGGGGGATACTACCCCGTGTACCATATCCTCCAGACAGAAAGTCTCCGCTTTACTCCCCATGTTAAAAGGAAGTCCCTGACGTAAGCATTTAATATTCCAATCAGTGTATTCCTTATCTGAACCAAAGGCTTTATCGAACATCTTCTTAAAATCGTCTGGGTTACAAGGTCTAACTAATTCCCTTGTCCATCCCTCGTAATATTTATTGTATAGTCCTTCTTCCATTTCTCGACAAAAGCACCACCAACAATTCATGGAACATCCAGCAAATACATCTCCACCAAACGCTTGCGGGCAGCATAGAGAATCTCCCCTGAAACCCATTATAGATTTGAATTGTAGTTTACTAATATCTCTCTTCATATACCTTATTCCTTATACTTAAAGCCAATTGAGATGGGTGTACATACTTTATAGGTCGGGGGTCAAGTATCCCCGTCCTATTTAAGGGTCTGTATTGAATATGAGGAAGTCCTTTTTTGCTAATGTAATACTTTAGGGAAGGATTCGACGCAACCAGATACTTCGCCTCGTTTTGAGTTTCACTGTAATCCATCGTACCTGCTGCCCTAGAAGCCACAGCTGAACCCTTACTCTCCATAGCCATAACCGTCTCATACCCATTGTCCCTCGCTCTATAAAATAAGTCTAGATCGTGAAAGTATTTTAGATTGGGGTCGGTATAGCCGATGGTATCAAAATATTTAGTCCATTCCATAACGCCGTTCGCTAGTTGAGGAGTATGTACATAATCCTCCCCCTTATGAGCAGCACTCATCATCGCTCCGATAAACCCAGAGTTTATCCCGGCACAAAATAATCTAGGGATTTTAGAGAAAGCATCGAACAAAGGTTCCATGGGCCCCATTATCTTTACGTCCTGATCGAATCTGAAAAGAAATTGAGACCAATTTCGGGCTACGGTTTCCAAAATGTTTTCTTTATGCCCTATACCTACATTCCGCTCCAGTTCTACTATACAGTAGTCATCGAAACACCCCGCTAGGTTAACTTTATAGGGGCTGCAATCGTCTATTACCACCAATAACGCCTCTCTACCCCCCTTTTTAAATTCCCCCCGTAAAACCTCTATGCTTTCGATTAAACGGGCTACCTCTTTACCCATATCCTTTTTGATAATCTTGTCATTCTTAAACATCTCCCCTGTTAGATACAATCCTAGTCCTACGACCACATCATAGAAGGGATGATCAATCTTAGCCTCTACCCTAAAATCTATCACTTATAACTCACAGGACGTTCAAAAGACAATATCAAATCCTCCGGCACTTCTATCTCATCAAACGATCTCTTCTCAGTATCCTTTATGTATTTCAAATAGCCTACATTCTCTGGAGATATACCTAGAATTTTAGTAGCTGCTACGTCCATCCCCCACATATCGTCTGAAAATATAAGTACGTTAGCAGGTTTCGGAATCCCGCATTGCTCAGAGTATTCAGACCCCACAATACCATCCATAATGCAAGCCCCTACTTTATCCCTCATAAGGAAATAGAAATCACGTAGGCGTTTATGGAGTATGTCGCTACTACCTCTAGGATGCATACTTCCCTTTTGAGCCATCGTTCCCATCATATTTTTTATAGCCCCAGTAACTAAAGCCATATTATGAACTTTCAATTTAGGAACGTTGATTACGAAGTCGCACTCTAACATTGTATGGGAGAGCTTTGCTCCGAATAAAGACATGTAACTTCCTTCTGGTAGACGATGAAGGGTGAAGTCATGGAACCTTGGTCCTTCCTGAAGACCTACCAATTGTACGCCGTATCTTTTTGGGAGTTGATCGTAACCAGATATTTTAATCGTATGTTCCCATTGATCTTTGAATCCGCAATCCCCCACCACTATATCGCTAGCACCATTACTCATTAGGTATTCAATTACAAGAGAAGTTACCTCAACTCTGGTAGTAGACGCTATATCCCAAGCGGTAGGAGGACAGACCAGGTTGGGCTTTACGAAAACTTTCTTACCTTTGCAATCGGGAAGGTATTTCCAAAACTCTTGGGGTATATTATCTAGACGGAGGTTGCTGTAATCGTTTTCCCTGTGAAAAGATATCATGGTTCTATTCCGAGCACTTTGGGGTTGATAGGATTTTGTGGATCTATAATATCACTCGGGATCATTTTACCACCCCATTTATTATATACATCTTCGAACAATCCTACAAAAATTCCATTTTTGATAACGACTATTCCCTCATAGGCTATGTATGCCCCGTCCCTTATTCTGACTATATCCCCCTCTTTATATTTCTTGAGTATACATGGTCCTACTTTCAATTGAGCTTCGGCTTCCCCGTAAATATCGTAAACACCCATTACCTTTTCCTCCTTAAGCAAACAAGGCAGACTATAAGGCCGTCTGCCAGGGCACTGGGTTAATTGGTATAAAATCCAAGTCCTGCGGGGTTAGCCAACGTGTTTTTGTCTACACCGTGGAAACCACCGTGAATATCATTGAATACGTCTTCAATGATTGCATACTGGTCCCAAATACGTGTAGCAGCCCAAGGGTCTGTTGCCGGAGCGACGGGGGCAACACCTACAAAAACGATCTTTATAAACTCGGTGTAATGATAAAATTCACCCGCTTCTTCATAGTCGCCTTCGTAATGGTTTGTTACCCACCCCTGAGAAATACCAGTGGAGAGTCCCGTTTTAGGATCAAGACCACGATCCAACTTTCCATCACCATTACAGTCCTTGTTGCTCAACCAGTCATCACTCCACTTCATGACCAAGGAATCCAAGCCAGTCTCAACTGGTACTGCTGGCCGTGAATAGTTATCGGACAGGCCATTGAAGATATGGGCTTGATAATTGTATCCATACTGATCAAACCCCATTTCAATAACATTGCCCGTTGAGTCCTTGATAGTTCCCTTGTTGATCGAAACACACTCTGCTGCTGATGCGTTCTGTCCAGCTAGTAAAAGAAAAGTAGAACAAGCAACTGCTACAATTACCTTTTTCATTTTGCCCTCCTTAAATCGGTGTTAAAAGCCGAATCTCCGTTTAATTTACGCAATCATAAACATCACCACCTTTCTAAGGTCTACGCGGGGCCGGTGAGGTATCAGCCATTTGGGGTCATGACTCCCTAAACGGCATCCCATTCTCCGTTTACTGTCCCTACCCCGCCATCAACTATTTATTGTAAGTGAATGTATCTCCCGTAATGGTAATGGCTCCCACTCTATCCAGAAGAGTGATACCACCTTTACCTACGGCGCCAGCTTCCTTTACGTTATCTTTCCCTCCCAGGTCAGCGTAAATCTTGTTGGACAGGATGATCAGATCGTCCAACTTCCCTTTCTTCATCTGAACTACAGCATCCCCCAGGGTAGTCCAGCGATTGTAACTCTTGGGTGCCGGAGGGGAAGGTGCCTTCTTTTCTGTCGGAGGAGCAGGTGTCACCTTGGGCTTGTTAGCAGCCGGGGCAGGAGCAGGGGCAGGGGCTGGCCTACGGGACATTGGAGGAGCGGGGGGAGCCTCTTCAGGAACCGTTGATTCCGGTTTCTCCGCACCTGGCTCCTCTGCCTGATCCAATCCCAAAATCTTGACGATCTCGTTGTACATATTCACTACGTTTGCGCTGTTCGTTCCCCCCTCACCGTCCACCTTCTCCACGGCGTCCAGATAGGCGGGGATCAGCAACTCCTTGGAAACCTTGTCAGCGTTCTTGACCCCGACCTCCGTAGCGCAGGCGATCAGTTTGGAATGAGAAATCTTCTTGATCAACTTCGGATCATACTTAGCCATAGCACCTTGCCCTCCCATTGAATTATTGTGACACCGTTCACAGTCCCCCTTACAATCAATTTCGTAAATAGGGATGGCTACTACCTTAAAAAGCACCGATACCACCTCCGTTCCGGTAAAATTTCCCTACCGGAGTATACTACAGAATTACTATAGAAATCAGTTTCGTTATTTAATCAATTCTACCTTTATTTTTCAAATAGCGTACAAATACATCGTTAAACGAGTGATCTGCGCATAAGTGTCCGGGATATATTTGGGACACCCCCCATTTCTCCACCAAGGAGTTGATAAAGTATTCCCCCCATTGCGTCAAACTGGTTATCATATTTATTCTGGGTTGAACCCTTCTAATAAACTTTTGTAATTTCTCTCCACCCTCTATGAACTTATTCTCCTCTGAACGGTTGAACGTTTTCATTTCCCCTGATAATACTAAATCGACGTAGATTTCCTTCATAAGTTTCGTCATACCTGGAGTGTTGTCCTCTCTTGGTTTAGCATTAGATGTAACATGTTTGGGTTCCTCCTCTAAACATTTTATGAAGTAGCTTGGAACCCCATTGGAGTATGGATTATAGAAGAAGGAACCCAAACCCACCTTCCGAATAGCATCCTTTCTCGTTGGCAAATAGGACGGGTTTGTCGCCATCAACTTGAACCTATCTATGGTTGTTATTAATTCTTCTTTAGTATAAACCTTTTCGTATTTAGATAGCCCCACTGAGTTAAAATAATTCCCCTTCAAAACCCCTTGAATCGTTTTAACAACGGATTCAAATGTTTTCGTTGGATTTGAATCATCGTTGAACGGAGTCCTAATACGGGATAGGCCGGGAGAGCTGTTCCAATACGTTACGATATCAACGATGTCCTTACGGTATCTACGGCGAGATTGGCTTTCAAATACTATCGGAGTTGTTATCGCTCGTCTTTTGAGAGGGACTACAATATCAAGGCTGCTTTCGTTTCTGAAAGCAGAGGAGTCGATGAGAGAAGAAGAACGAAGTTCTTCTTGGATCTTCGGCTCTAGCTCTATACCTTTAGGCTCTTTATATAGTAGGCGGGAATTTCGATCACTAGTGGGGGATGATTTCAATGACTGGGCAGGACCCAATATCGCCTCCTCTACTTTGTCGTGATTTATTATGTAGAAGTATTTGGAGGGGATTCCCCTACGTTCCCAAGAGATCATTCCTTCCTTTTCCAAAACGTTTCTGGCATTCTGCTGTTTATGTTGACTCAGGCCCGTGCGTTCCTCTATATAGTCGTGAGTCATATAGAAAGAGTTATCTTCCTCCAATAATCCTTTTTCTTCAAGATGATATTCCCATTCTATCATTTCCCCGATTAATACAGCAGCCTCTAGTCCCAGCTTCTTGTTCAGAGATTTAGACACTCTTATGAATTTGTCTCTGACTAGATAGTTTCTGGTTCTTAGTTTGGGTTTGTTCATCTCATCCTTCCCCCCCTGGATTGATTATAAGATTTTTCAGATTCCTGCTTTTTAATATGGTATTCAAGGCATAAAAGTATTGTTTTGTTGAATAATATTTGTATCCGTTCATATCCACAAAGTCTATCCACTCGTTAGCTTTTAATATTTTTTTACATAGATCAAATGTGCTTCCCTTTAATGTTGGGAAAGAGAATTTCTCATTGATAATTAATCTGGTTTTTTGGTTAAGAATAAAACGGGTTTTCCATTTGTCAGATTTTGAAACACCATCATTATAATATGGTTTGAAGTGGAAAATGAGATCGGTTTCAATTTCATTCAATTCGTCTGGTTGGCAATTGATGATCTTAAAATGGGAGAATTGTTTTTTCCTTTCCGTAACATGATGAATTAATCTGGTTATACCGTTTTTAGATTGCCCGATATATACAATTTCTTCATCCTTATAAAGAAGATAAATAAATGGCTCCACCCATTCTCGGAGCCAAGAGTGGGGAATGCCCTCCCGTTGCCCAACTTCTTTTATTATTTCGTTAATATTGAATCTCTCCCCCGGTTTTCTAGTCATCTCACCCCCCTCTCGGTATATACAGCGTAATCGTCATATTCTTTCCACAAGTAGAAATCTACAATGTCCGGTATTATGGGATCAACGGGTGTATTCTTGGTCATCCACATTACCTCTAGTTTCGGCTGAACGAATATTCTTACTACAGGGGGGTAAGTCCCATCCATCATTCTGGGGACAGCGAAAAACCGGGACGAGCCATCTGCGTATATCAACTCGTCTCCAGATAACCATTTATTCATCTTTCTTTTTTCCACCGCTCCACCATATCATTTCGGAATCCATTATCGGCATCCCTAATTCCAGTTGTTGGAGAACCATAATCTGCCTTCTCTTATTGAATTGTTTCCATCGATGTTCGATTACCCCCATCCTCCAAATTCCCCTCTCCTTCTCGTCGGGAGTTTGGTCTAGAGTCATCATTATATCTAGGTGGGCGAGGATGTAGGCGTTACCTCCTACATCGCTTTCATCTTGCATATCTTTGCTTAACGCAGACCTACCTACTCCTAGTGACTGAGCCCCGGTTACGACCAAAGCCGATCTGGTTTGGGCTATCCTTTTATGAGCTTTGTATATATCGTCTATGCTATGTCTGGGGTCGCCGTAATGATGCTCTGGAGCCATAATCGACGCATAATCCGTAATTATTACATCGGGAATAAACCCCTCTGCCATTTCCAATTCGTCTAACTGTTCCTCTACATCACTCATAGTAGCGGAGAAGGCAGGGAAACTTATCATTCTCAGGAGATTCCTTCCGAACATCTTTTGAAACTTTTTAATTTCTCTCCGGGTATTTGGTAGAGTTAGCTTGGGACGTTTCGCTATGAAAAACCAAGTGGTCGCTAGGAAATCTCCTCCCCTTGGGAGGTTCCTACAAGCGGCACAGGGTTTATATCTATTTGGTTTTTCCGGATCGAATTTTATTGGGAAAGGCTCCCTGTTAATTCTGATTGTTAGATTACAAGTGTTATCTTGATTACTTAGGCAATCGAAACAGGGGAATATATAATTATGATCATCCTCTTCATCCCCCATAGCCCCTATCTGCTTATACATTCTGGGGGCTAGGTGGTGGGCTTTCATTTCTAGGGATATGTAGGCCACTCTCTTTCCAGCTAGCATTGCATCAAACGCTATGTCTTGAAGGGACCAAGTTTTCCCTCTCTTCATAGGCCCCATCACTACGAATAGCCATCCCCTTCGCAAGTCTCCAATGAGTTTACCTAGATGTCCTTTCAATCTGAATAGGGGGGTTTCTGCCTCGTCAAAAACGCTATTTAAAAATTGAGGATCGTCTAAAGGTTTCGTCCAGTGGTAGGCAACATCTTGTATCATTTTCTTTTTGCTCTCATAATATTTTTCAGCTTCTCCTGTTTTACCTATATCTAGCAGGGAGGTGATCCCTTCTGCTACCTTTCTCAAATGCCGAACCTTCAGGTATTCCCTTCCCTTATCAATTATGAAGTCATCGTTTATCCCGTCAGGTCCACCCTCCGATAGATACTCTTCAGAAAGTTTGGCCAGAAACAGTTCAATCTCATCTCCTAAACCTTGCCTCAGTCTACCATTTTCACTCTCAAATAAATCCTTAATATGTTTTTTCGGGGCAATCTTATACCTATCGTGGTACTCCAAAATCCAGCGTACTATATGTTTGCTTGCCTCTAGTTCAAATATGTCCGGTTGTATGTAAGGGAGCAAATTGGATAATACTTTGTCGGAAATGATAAGTCCGGTCAGTATACGTTTTTCCACGTCTCTGTCGGACTTGTGAATTCTTCTTAGCATTGATTGCTCCCATTGTCATATTCTCTTTATATCTTCCATTACCTTTCGTCCTTGTTCTACGGTCAAGTCTCCTGGGTCTTTCACCCCGGTTAAATAAAATACTTCACTATCACAAAACCAAATTTGTTTGGATAACCTTATCGCAGATTCTTGGGCATCCGGTTCGGAGTCGAATAGGATTAAGACCTTATTAGGTTTTAAACTCCTAAGCAAAGCCACTTGTTTTAGGGTCCACATAGTTCCAAAAGTCGCTACAGAGCCTGGACCTAGCTTCCATTGGTCTAATGGACCCTCTACTACCACTATGTTAGCCCCCGGAGACACTTCATCGAACCCATAAAGGGTTTCCTTTACCGGAAGGACGCTCTTTTCCTCTTCAAGATTGAGATAGGGAACGCTAGATTTGTTTGCTAAACTCCTACCTACCCAAGACACCAACCTCCCTCGCATATTCACAGGAAGGATAAGCCGATGCTTGAAATTACCTAATATCCCCCCGTAATAGAGGGTTTTGTTTCTACAGATCGTTTCTGGATCGAAACCCTTACCAAAAAGAAATTGTTTCACAATATTGGTCACGTCTGGCCAAACCAGTTCGTTAAAAAAAGTAGGAATTTGGATTTTCGATTTGTGGAGAATTTCTGGAGTATCTTTAATTAAATTCATTCGGGAAAAATCTTGGTATTTTTCCATTATTAAAAAAACTTCTCGGAAATTGGGGGTTTGTTCTATTTCCTTTATAAATTTGGTTACGCTCCCACGTACCCCGCATCGCCAACAACTCATATAATTGGAAATTAGGTTGATACCTAAGTGGTCTGACATATCGTCGCAGAATATACAATTGAGTCCAATCCAACCACTCGATACATGTTTTCCTTCTGTAGAATAAAACACACCCTTATCGTTTAAGTAGGAAACGACATCGAATAGCCCCACCGTCAGATTGTTCAATTTTACGCCTTAACGAATAGAAATTGGTATCCTGAGTGTAGACATTTGTAACCCTCGTTTATAGCATATGGTATGACCAATCTTCCTTTTCCATCGTAGGTTTTCGGATCGAGGACGTCATCAATTAAAATTAGGGAATCCTTCACAAACCAATCTTCTGCTACCATGAATGACAGTAGGGCTTCTTTTTCAGTTTTTTCCCTTTCTTCTGGTTCGTAACTCCAAGCATCCATATATAGGAAGTCGATAGCTGGTCCAGAGAATTGCTCTAAAAACGATCTTGCATCTCCTAGTATTAGGTGAATTTTACCTGGATCGTATAATCCATACCCTCGTAGAAGTTTTTCAGTTACCTCTAATGATCCAATATAAGTGTCTACAGAGTATAGTTGGCTTTGAGTTTTTAGGGCGATGTACGCTAGTAAGGGGGTAGAATGGCCATCCGATAAGTTATCGTTTCTGGTCATACCTAATTCGACTAAAGTTGACCATTGTTGCCCACTTTCGGTTAGCAAGATATCCAAAACTTTTTCGAAAGATTCTTTTCTTTTACCTTTATCATATGGAGGAATTGTTAGGTATGATGGGTTCATTTTTTTATTCCTTCCCACCCACTACATGAGAATCCGTAATCGGTTCTTTCTTTGGTGGAGGAAAGACCACAATTTCCTAACAATAGGGTCTTTTCTTTTTCTATATTCCAATGTCTACAGCATATACAGGAGTTTATTGGTTTATTCGCCTCGTTGATAGCATTGAGTCCTTTTTCTTTGATGGCGTCCAGTTCTAGCCGATACTTTTCACTATTCCATTTTCCATCGTAGGGTCTTTCTCCCTGGATCCCATCTATTATCTTTTTCAGTTTCTCAAAGGTGAGATTCTCCCTTTCTTTCTTTTCTGTGCTTGTAGAGGTATTAGGAATGGTCCATCTATCCCCCTTGAAGGCTTCATCCCAATTTATTTTAAACAAATCCACCAATTGTTTTTTCAGTTCATCCGATGCCTCTCTAAGTTCTTCTAATGAGCTTTTTCCATAGCCCTTGTAGCGTTCCTTAAAATCTTTTTTCATACTCTCTATTGCTTCTTTTCGGATTTTCTCTATTTCATTTGTGTATTCATCTGACATCACATCCACCCCTCATCGAAGTATAGACAGAGCCTTTGCCCGAAATGTTCTATAAGATAACGGTGGGAAGGATCGAAAAAATCTACCAAAATGACATCTTCTTTTATTCCAGGAACTGTCCTGAGACCACGTCCTATAGTTTGAATAGTCATTATCTCCGACTTACCTCCAGAAGCATTTATGATCGCTCCTAGAGTGGGAACGTCTACGCCCTCTCTCCAAACAGCATCCGCTATTACTACGTCAATCTCACCGGAATTCAAATCTTTCTTAATTTGGTTTCTATCCTTCCCTGCTACCTGTCCATGAACGTATTCTATCCGTAGGTGGGGGAAAGTCTTTTGGGCCATGATTAAAATGTTATTCCCATGCTGTACCTGAGTTACGAAAATGAGAACCGTTCTACCTTCACTCACCAATTCATCCGCTTCTAACAATACCATCCTATGACGTCTGCGATTGAAGGTTACTCCGTACTTATAAACATCTGGGTAACTTTTGGCTTCCTTCGCCGTTGTGGTAATAGGAAGTTTTCTGAGAATAACTTTAATCTTGGCCAATCTATCTACCTCATCTATCCTTTTGACAGAAATGACGGGGCCGATGTATCCCTCAAGGGCCATCTTTGCTTCTTCAGTATATGGTAGGGTAGCGGTAAACCCCAATCTGATGGGGGCAAGAATATTGGAGAGAACACGAGCATACGTTCCACCTTTACCACGGTCAAAAGGAGGAGCAAATTTTGATAAATGGTGGGCCTCATCGACTATGACAATATCAGCGCCAAAGTCGATGAGGTCTTGGTCGGTTAGGTTGACTAATGTCTGAATAGTTGCTACGGTAACTCTTTTAAAATCAACAGTTCCCGCCCCAACCATCCCGATCTCACCAGGAAAAAACTCTTCTGCTTTGTCTAAGGTTTGATACAGTAATTCTTGTGTCCCTACTATTATAATCGTTTTCGATTCGGGAAATAAAGATATGAAAGAGAGAAATATAACCGTCTTACCTGATCCGGTGGGGTGGTGTATGACTCCACGGAGGGATTCCACCATGTTATCGATGGCTTCTACCTGATCGGATTTTAGTTTCAACCCTCCTGGGATTTTGATGTTTTCTATTTCCACTATCTCTCTATTTACAGCAGGTATTACAAATGGGGTGCCTTCCAATTCCAGTGGAATTCCATTTGAGTGGCAGTATCTTTGAATTTTAGGGATAAATCCAGTTAAAAACATTCCCTTTTTGATAAGAACCCTATTCCAATCCTTTTCGATTTTTCGGAATTGCCCTTGACGCCAGTAGGTGGCTTTGAATTTGAGTAATTTTGCTAAGATGTGTGCTTCTTCGGCAGTAGTTACCTTACTGAAAATCGGATTCACTACATATATATGCAAAATTCTACCTTCTTCTTTTTATTGGTACTACTCTCTTTATCAGCTTCACTTCTGTCGATGAGGACTGATTCCCTCCTGTAATTACTTTCTCTACAAACTGAGCATCTTCCGTTCTATCTGCTAAATATAATTTATCAATGATTATTCTGATTTCTGATTTCGGTGCTGACCCTATGGTTGCGGTACACCAGGAGCAGATATATTGGCACTCTTCAGAAGCACCCTTTTCTGCTTTTCTACAAATACTACAGGGCAATGACCACTCCCATCGGTTTGAACTCCTATACTATACTACAGAATTCTTTCTAAAACCAGTTTATCTAACTTTTAACCACACTTCAACCTACTTTCCTCAACTCGTTTTAAAGACCCCATGCTAAGCCTTGTTTTGCTTTGCTTGGCGGAGCCTGGCCATGCCTTGCCGGGCTATGACTCGTCCAAATTACCCTTTCGTCTCCATCAGAGATTTGATCTGAGGATTTGTTATCCTCACATATTCGTTCTTGTCTACATCCTTTGGCAGATGAGGAATCAGGCGAAGTGCAAGGGTTGATTCCCTGTACTTCTCTATCTGGTTAAGTTGTCCCGCTCTGATTCCCAAAGCGACGATTTTCACCGCTTCTTTGGTGCTCGCATCTGTACCAGATTCACCAAGGATGGCTTTTCGGATGATGGATAACGAGTCATTTGCCAATACTTGTACGTTGCTTCTCAATTCCTGATTCATAACGCCCTCCTTTTCAATTTTGAGATCCCGTGCTTTGCCCAGCTTTGCCCTGCTTTGCTCTGCCGAACCCCGCTTGGCTATGCCTTGCCTGGCTTCGCCGTGCCAGGGTACTCTTTCACCTCCCATCTTCGTAACATAAATCGACCATGCCTTGGTCGATATGATCCAAGTGCAGTTACTATTCCTCCAGTTTGGAACCAAGATTTTAATTTCTTGGGGGTCACTCTGTTGTTTGAAAATAAACTTATTTCAAAGGACAAAAACCAAGGTAAGCGTAATACAGGACGTGGTCGGACTTCTTGCTTAATAACCTTTCCCCCAGCAATTTTTGTTATCCCGGCACTCCAATTATTCACGAAAAACCGACTATTCTCAAATCCCGTAAATTTGATAGCCTTCCCTTCTTCATCGAGAATGGGAATCAGTGTTGGCTCAACGGATAAATGGGATTGTCCAATGGCAATATATTCTTTTGCACTACGTTTTTCCACAAACCGTACCACTCCTACTGGGGCTTGATCTCTGAATAGAAATGAATAGATGTTTTCCGATGGCAGAACCACTTCGTCATTTTCGTTGAGATACATTTTTTTCTCGGGTGGCCGATCCTCTTTACTATGGTCGAAGAATCTGTCAAACATGATGTCGGAAAGTCCCTCCAAAGACACTTCTATTTTCGTAATCTCCATGCTATTTTCCTCCTTTTTCCTATTCTATTTTACCCCAAAATTCTTTTACATCCTTACTGGTCCACCCTTTATATTTCTTGAGGTATTTGGATAATCCTACCTTGAATTTTTCCCTTTTGAGAAGATCAAGGAATTCGGATGGAGCATTTAACATAATGTCTACTACCTCTTTCATTTCATCCGTCAGACTGATATAGTTATCTATCGCTTCCCATGGATTTTCGCTTAGTCTAGGATGTTCCGCTATATCCGCTATATCGGATAAAGAGATCAGTTGTCCAGTTCTTTTCTTTTGTTTTCTCTCTTTATCTTTACAAAGGAAATGCTGTCTGATTCGGGTGGATAATGCCGCTTCAAACGGACAATCTAATCCTTCTTCTTTTTCCTGCTCAATCACTTCCATAAAGCAAACGAATCCTTCTCCGATCAGATCATCTACATCTTGGTTACTCGTGGGAGAAAATTTGAAAGCCAACCCAAATATGATTCCCTTGTACTCTTCCCAATTTCTCATGTGCCCTCCTTTATTTTAGCCAGTCTCTGCACCAAGACCCTTGCCAATCGCATCGTCTACCGTACTTTCTATGAAGGGTTTTCATCTCTGGTAAGTTGTCCATGCTTATATGATTCCAAATATCGTGCCATACCATATCAAATCTCATTCCTTTTGGGGGTTTGTAGAGTAAAGCGTCATGAGGAACCAGATACACTTTGTTTCCATATTTCCCTTTTAAGTAGGGGGAAACCAAATTTATAACGTCTATGCTTTTTTCTACTATCCAAACCTTTTCCACTTCTGGCTTTTCCATAATTATGTCGGCCACTACTCCTAACCCCAATCCATTCAACAAACAAGTTCCCTTTGCTCTACGAATAGGTTCATAGTGATCACGAATTTCATCCGGAGTATCGCTCATTACCAATGTTCCGTTGTCCCTCAATCTTGTGTAGGTTCCGGCAGGAACAAACCTTCCTCTTGAGGAAAAACTGAAGGTTGCTCGTATTCTGCCTAAAGATTCATCTTCTTTCGTAACGGTGAACCGATCTATTTTCCAGGTTCCTGATTCTCCCCCTGGAATGGGGGATTTATAATCTTTGCTAAGACTCATTCACCCTCCTTTTCAGTTCTCCTTGAGCATCTTTGGCTATAATTTTACGTGCCTCCGTTTGAAGTTTCTGAATCATTGTGGGTATGAAAATCCCTTTCATAGTTGCGGTTTCTTTGGTCACGTCCTCCAAAGTGTGAATTCCTTTCTCCCACATCTTGCGAGCCTTCACTCCTCCTATTCCCGGCAACCGGACGAGTTCAATCATCTCTTCTGGAATACCGTATTTGATTCTGGCGGGGAGAACGTTCCAGAATTCCTTCCTCTCCCATTTCCCGTACATTGAGTCGATCAATCCCAACGCTTGGTTCGTTCTTTGGATATCATACTTAATGGCCCTTGCGTTGTTGTTTAGAGTTCCCTTACCTAATTCATCTCCGTTCAGACACTTGTAAGCTGCCAAAGAGAAGTGAACAGCGTCAGACGCTTGGATATACCTATTACGCAGCTTCCAGGTCATGTCATCCGCTTCTTCCTTTACCTCTCTGGGGATATATCCCCAATCATTCGTAGGGGTATCCGTCAGAGCCCAAGCGATAGAGAGATCATCTAAAGGTGGAATCGTTCCCTCTTTCCCTCGGAACAGTTGATCGAAGTTTCGGTACCAAGCGTACACATCATAAGGACTGAAGTAAAGCCATCCTGATACCTTACCTAATCCGGTCAAGACATAGTGGGTTCCCTTATTAATGACCATTTCCATTTCTTCCAAGTCGTCCAGAAGCCCTTTGGCATCTTCTATCCCGAATTCCTCCCCTTGGAAATAGGCAAGGGAACGGGAATACCATGCTAGTAAGGTTCTGGGGTTCGTTATTACCTTGTTTTGAATTTCAGCGAGAACGTGAAAGGCTAAAACTTGGTGAGAACGTAATTGAGACATTATTGGGCGGGGGTTTCGGAAAGTTTCTTTCCAGGATTCCGTAGACATTTCAGGAATGATCAGGTAGACGTGGCCTTCATCGTCTATCCCATACCTACCAGCTCTACCTGACATCTGTATGATATCTAACTCGTCTACTTCATTCAGACCCCGGTGAACCCCCAGAATCACCACGTTCCTTGCGGGAAGGTTTCGTCCCCAAGCCAGAGTAGACGTGGAGATCAAGACCCTGAGCCCCCCTTCCCGTTTGGTAAATGCCGCCTCTACCTCTAACCTTTCTGTTAAATCTAGGTCGGCATTATGAAATTG
>Ga0307379_10005866_pt1 | contig 17002 bp, 13 predicted proteins | sample UN2MG_FD_202237 | JGI IMG/M metagenome (GOLD analysis project Ga0307379, IMG submission 202237) | Soil microbial communities from Risofladan, Vaasa, Finland - UN-2 | ecosystem: Environmental > Terrestrial > Soil > Coastal area > Acid sulfate soil | place: Finland: Risofladan, Vaasa | collected... | reverse complement strand
GGCGAGTGGAAACGTGCGATTGCAGCGCAGCGGCTTGCCGTGCCCGTCGAGGCTGTCGATGCGCATGTGCAGCGTGAAGGTCTCGTCGTGCGGGTTGCGAGCGTCGAAGAGAAGCTCGCGGCCGTCCGACCAGTCAAACTCGGCCCTCGCGGGCTTGAGCGCGATTCCGGGGTACGTTTGTCCGGCGTCGAGGTCGCACGCAAGCGCGCCGGTGCCCGACGAGGCGAGCTGCTTGTCTTGCACCAGCCAGGGGCGCTTGCTGATATAGCTGGGCGTCCAGGCCGGCAGCTCGGCGGCGGTTTCAAAATCGAAGAGCATCCTTTCGCGCAGCTCGACCGTCATTGCCGGCACCGGCGAATCGAGGCGCACGATGGGCGGCACGGGCTTCCACGCCGCGCGCTCGGCGCGCGGGCTGTGGTCTGCCTCCTGCGCGTGATTCGCGCTGCCTTTGCAGCCAACGGCCAGCAGCAGGGAAAAAAGGATGGCGGTTTTCCACATAATAATCGCTCTGCCGCGCGGGGGCTACGCCCGCGATTTCAGCCGCGCGAGAAAGTCCTGAATCTGCGCCTCTTCCGGCCACATGTGTCCTTCGCGCCAGGCGAGCTTGCCGGTTTCGGGGTTTCCCTGCAGCAGCCAGTGGCCGGGGCATTCGGCCACCGCCCAGCTTGTGTAGGTGTAGCTCACCTCGCCCACCACGCGCTCGTCGCCGCGCCGCATGCCGTCGATGGCAATTGACTGCGTCTGCAGCTTTCGCGCCGCGCTGAAAGCAAGGCGCACCGTGTGCTCGTCTACCGCCTGGGGGTCCCAGTCGATGCGGCCGCTGCCGCTGGCCCGGAAGTCGCTTGGCCTGTTGAACCTGCGGAATCCGAAGGCCCGCGAGCCTATGACCGTGACGCGCGTGTCGAAGTCGTTGCCCGGCAGAAACTCCTGCAGGATCACATAGTTCTTGTGCAGCTCGTACCAGTATTCCGTTTCGCGGCCGAGCAGTTTTTTCACGCTGCTGCGGAGCTTCTGATCGATGGTTTCTCTTCTGGTCTTTCCAAAAGCGCCCAGTGCAAAAACTCCGGCGCTGAAAAGCTTCTTCAGCCAGTGGTGCGCCTGCGCGGCTGTGTCGATCTTGCGCACGTTTTGCGAGCCGGCGCCGCCCGCCAGCTTCATCACCAGCGGGTATTGGGCGTCTTTCAGGAAAGCCATCGCATCTTTCTCGTCCCAAAACACCCACGTTTGCGGGATCGGAATATCATGCGCCTGCAGCAGGTACCACTGCGCCACTTTGTCGTCGTAATGCCAGCAGGTTTTCTGATCGGGATAAACGCACAGGCCGAGGTCATGCTCGATCACGGGAAGCAGCCGCTTGGCCACGAGGCGGTCGTGCGATACGTGCGCGTGGCGCCACATGAAGCCGTGGCAGCCGCGGAGCTGTTCCATGATGTCGGGCTGGAAAACATCAACATGGCGCACTTCGTGCCCGGCATCGGCCAGCAACGCGGCCCAGCGGCGGGCCGAATTGTCGCGATCATCTGCACTGCCAAGTGTATCAGGCTGAATGGCAACTATCATCTGTGCACCTCATTTCGTCGTTTGCCGTCAGCGGCGTTCGATATGGCCCGCCCACCCGCGCGGTGGTTTGGCCGCCACGCCAAGCTCATCGCACACGGCCCTGCACGAGAGCCGCCGGCTGCGCACGCATGCTTCGGGCACCGCGCCCGGCGGCGCCAGCGGCCACCTGAAATTCACGAACGATTCGCGGATCAGCGGGATGCGCTGATCGTCGAGCTTCAGCAGGTTTGCGTGTATTGCATCGGCCGCTGCGGCCGATGTGGAAAAAGTGACTGCGCCCACTACCAGCGGGCTGGGCTCCAGCGGGCCCTCGCCCTGCCCGCAAACGATGGCGTCGGTGAGCGACAGCAGCCGCCGCGGGGTGTCGGCCATAGTGGCATCGGGCTTGCCGTAGAGCAGCGCGCGGTTGAGGTCGAGCACCATCCGCCAGCAGGTGTCGTTGCCGTGCCAACTGCCCTCCAGGTCGCCCTCGTCGGGACGGGTGGTCAGGCACTTGAGGCGCATGCCCCAGCGAACCCAGCGGTCGTAGGCAGGCGTGCCGATCCGCCGATTCGCACCGTCCAGCAGGAATTCAGCTATGCGCTTGCCGATCGAGCGCCCGGGGTAGCAGTCGCCGCCGCTGCCCGTGCCGCCAAGGCGGTGGTGGGGCAGGTAATCCTTGTTGCCGTTCATGCCCACCAGGTTCTTCAGCGCGCCGGTAAGCCCGGCCTTGCGGTGCAGCTTGAGCTTGGGCAGCGAAAGGATCACGTTGCACTCGAACGCCTCGCGGCAAAGGAGATAGCGGTGCCGGCCCGCTGCATGCGACTGCGAGAGCGTGTCGGGATCGTAATTGGTTACGCGGAAGCGCTCGGGCGCGCTAGACAGCGGTTCGAGCAGGCTGTCTTTGCCGAGGTCTATCAGCACGTATTGGCTCGCGTTGCGGCGGTCGGTTTCCACGCCGGCGGCCAGGCCGCCGCGTCGCACCACGGTGCGGCGGAAATCGACGACCTCCAGCGTGGCGCCGGCCGCGGCGGCCATTGCGGCGGCCTGCTCGCGGAAGCGCGCAGTGGCCACGAGGTCGAAATCGCAGCTCTGGATCGGTGCATCGCCGATAACGATGCGTCCGGGCCGCGCCCGCAGCACCTCGTCGAGCGCCGCCAGCACAAACGCCGGATGCGTGTAAAGGCATTCGAGGCCGTAGCCGGCGCTATTGCTGTGGCATACCCAATTGGGCTTGAGCAGCACGCTCATCCCCGGCTCGATGAGGTCGGCCAGCGGCCGATCCTGATGCCCGCGGCCCAGGCCGCTTTCCAGCAGCGCCTCGTGAACCAGCCCCCGCACGCGGTCAGCGTTTGCATAGGCGGCATCGGGCGGGCCGGCAGCCACACCGGCATCGATCGCCATTCCTACGCATTGTTTTTCCAGATCATCACGCACGCGGCAACTCCCGGATACAGGCAGCCAGATGAATATTATTCCTGCTCTGAATTATACCGCAATACATGCGGGCAAATCAACGGAACTCCGTTATAGCGCGGAACTTACGAAGCTCGCCGTCTGAAAATCCGCCGCAGCAGCTCGGAAAAGCCGGACAGCTCCGCCTCGAATTCGATATCGGAAACCTGCTCGCCGTCAAGAAAACGCCGGAGCGCGAGCGGCGGCGTGCCGGCGTAATTCAAACCTGCCTCGCACGTGGTGGCGCTCAGGATGCCCTCGCTGCGCAGCGTGGCGAAGTGCCCGGCGTTCCACACGCCGCTCGGATAGCAGAAATGTTTCAGGGCGGCCACATCCCCAGCCGAGGGCGGCCGGGCTACAAGCGGCTCGAGCACCGCGCGGTTTTCCCGGATTTCGCGCCGTGCGGCCTCAGGATCGTCGGGCAGACGGTGGCGATGCGCGTGAAGCTGAATATCAACGCCCGCACGCGCGGCCTCGCGAATCTCGTCGAATGTCATGATGGAGAAGACGCGGCCGGCAACGATGCCGCCGTACGGCACGCCCAGCCGGTTGCCGAGCTCGGCGGCCAGGCGGTTTCGCGCGGCGTCATGCATGCTGCTCTCGCAGAAATCAATGATCTCCCAGGCGACCGAGGCGTCGGGCAGCGCGCGCACGCCGCCCGACGGCAGGCCCAGGCCCGCGAGGTTCACCTGCGCGGCTTGCGACTTCCACAGCATGTATTGCACCGCCATGCGGAATACGGGCGTTTGCTTCACGCAGTAATACGTGGTCACGTAAATCGTGCCGGGCAGGTTCCGCTCGAGCAGCACCGGTATGCCGTGCAGCCACGTGCTCGCCGCGCCGTCGTCGAAGGTGATTACCACGGCGCACGGCGGCAGCGCGCCGTCGCGCAGGCGGTTCACCGCGTCGTGCAGCGGCAGCACGGGCAGCTTCATCCCGGCCAGCAGGTCCATGCGCCGGCGGAAGGTTTGGGGCCGCATAAAGGTGCCCGGTCGAAATTCATGTGCGGCGTCGGAATCGGTTGAGAAGCTGTGATAGCAGAGGATGCGCAGGCCGCGTCGGGTGATGCGGCGCGCCAGGGCAAACAGCCCCATGAGCTTTGCGAGGTGGAAGACCAGTGTTTTGATGCGGGCGTACATTATTTCGCTCTGCGCGTGTCATCTACCGGCGGCGGTCGAGAAACCACTGCGCGAATTTCCTGATGCCGAGCGTAAAGGGCACGGTCACCTTATAGCCCAGCAGATCGGTTGTGCGGGCGATATCGGCGTAAGTGATGGGCACGTCGCCCGGGGGCACGGGCCGCCACGCGATCTGCGCTTTCATGCCCAGGCTTTCTTCGAGCAACTGCACCAGTTCCATCACCGAGATGGGATTGGAGTTGCCCAGGTTGAGAATCTCGTACGGATAATCCTTCGCCATCGCGGCGCGCACGCCGCTGATGATATCGGCGATGTAGGTGAAATCGCGTTTCATCGAGCCGTCGCCGTGCACCGGTATTTCCTTGCCGGCGGCCATCAGCCGCGCAAACTTGTGGATCGCCAGATCGGGCCGCTGCCGCGGGCCATACACCGTGAAAAACCGCAGGCACGTTACGTGGATGCCGTAGAGGTGATGGTAGGTGTAGCACATCAGCTCGCCGGCGCGCTTCGTGGCGGCATAGGGCGAGATCGGGCACGTGATCTTGTCGTCCACGCTGAACGGCACCTTGCTGTTCACGCCATACACCGACGACGACGACGCAAATATGAAGCTGCTCACGCCGAACTCGCGGCAGCATTCCAGCAGGTTCAGCGTGCCCAGTTCGTTCGTTTCCACGTAAAGCAGCGGCTGCTCGACCGACGGCCGCACACCCGCACGCGCCGCCAGGTGCACCACCTGCGCCGGCCGGTGCCGCTGAAACGTTTCACGCATCGCCGCGAGGTTGCGGATGTCGGCCTCTACTAGCGTATAAAGCGGGTTTGCGGCGTGCTGGGCCACGTTTGCCCTCTTGATCTCGGGCTCGTAGAAATCATTGAAATCATCTACGCACACCACCGGCCGGCCCTCGGCCAGAAGGCTGTCTGCCAGGTGCGAGCCGATGAAGCCCGCGCCGCCGGTCAACAGGATCGGTGCGTTTGAGTCAGGCAATTCATTCTCCCGTTACCTGCGGCTGTGCCACTGCCAGGCGGTGCGGATGATCGTCTCGAGCTCGGCATATTGCGGCTTCCAGCCGAGCACCTCCATGGCGCGTTTAGACGACGCCACGAGACTGGCCGGATCGCCAAGCCGCCGCGGCGCCTCCTTCACCTTGATCGACCGGCCTACCACCTTTTCGGCGGTGGCAATCACCTCGCGCACGCTGTGGCCGGAACCGTTGCCGAGGTTGAACACGTCGCTGCGGCTGCCCGCCAGCAACGCCTCTACGGCCAGGATGTGCGCAGCCGCGAGATCGTTTATATGAATGTAATCGCGCACGCACGTGCCGTCCGGCGTCGGATAATCGCAGCCGAAGATCTCGATATTCTCGCTCATACCAAGCGGCACCTGCAGCACAAGCGGCACAAGATGCGTTTCCGGCTCGTGCGCCTCGCCCAGCTCGGCGGACGGGTCCGCGCCTGCGGCATTGAAATATCGCAGCAGCACCGACCGCATTCCGTAGGCGGCATCGTAGTCGCCCAGGATTCGCTCGAACATTCGCTTCGTGCGCCCATATGGGTTTATGGGCGCCGTCGGATGCTCCTCCGGAATCGGAATGGTGTGCGGAATGCCATACACCGCCGCGCTCGACGAGAATACGAAATACTTCACGTCGTGCGAGAGCAGGGCGTTCAGAAGGTTGATGCCGTTGACCATATTGTTGCTGTAGAACTTCGCGGGATTCTGCACCGATTCGCCCACCGAGATATCGCCGGCCAGGTGAATGGTGGCCGCCGGCTTGAATCGCCGCAAGGCGTCGTGCAGCGTGTACGCATCGGCAAGGTCGCCGCGCACGCTCTCCAGCGAGCCGCCTTTCACACGCCGCAGGCCATCGGGCAGCTTGTTGCGGTCAAACACCAGCACCGGGTAATCCTTCGCCAGCAGCTCCTTCACCACGTGGCTGCCTATGTAGCCTGCGCCGCCTGTAACAAGAATCACTGGTTTGCTCAATTTGATTTCCCTGTTAATTTCAAAGCCGAATCCAGAATCGGGGCGGTTTGCTCCGCCTGCCTTTTCCTCGTATATTGGTTTATTTTGCTGTCCAGCCCGCGATACGCAACGCTGCCCGTCTCCTGCCACTCGGCATACCAGCTTCTGATTTGCCTGGCTACATCCTCGGGCGTTCGGCCAACGACACCCGCCTGCGTTTCATCGAGCAAAGCATCAGTAACGCTGTGATCGCCCGGCACAGACAGTATGGGCCGTCGCGCGCCGAGGTACTCGAAAGTTTTGTAGGGCATGATTCCTATCGCATTGGCGTGGCTCAGCAGCAGCAGCACCGCTGCGCGTTGCTCCACTTTCAGTACCTCTGCCAGCGACAGTCGCGCCCTCGGTTGCACAAGCGACGCGCAGCGCCTGCCCTGAAGGTACGGCTTAAGCTCTTCTTCCGTTACACAATACATGGGAACGCGCAGCTTGTCGAGCTTCTCTCCCTGGGCCAGCATGGTGTCGAGCGCGGTGAACAGGTTGGACGGGTCTCTGCCGCCGTAGAGCCAGCCGCAGTATACGATATCGAAATATTCGCCGGGCTGCGGTGCCACCGCGGGAAAATCGTCTGCGTCGAAACCATTGCTCACAACGTGCACGGGCACCTTGTGACGTGCCGCGAGGATATCGGCCAGCGGCTGTGTAACGGTGATGATGCTGCTTGCCGACCGGCAGAGCTTTGTCTCCTGGTTGATCTGCCAGCGCTGAAGCATGTTCGGCTCTGCCACGAGTTCGTGAATGATGTCGCGCAGGTCGGCCACCCACGGCACGCCGGTCTTGCGCGAAACGTAGTCGGCCACGCGAAGAGGCGGCAGGAACGGGCTTGTCGCCCAGATGGCGTCGAAATGCCGCGACCGGAGCAGTTCGAGGGCCTGCTTCTTGAGCGCATTGTACGACCACAGCGGGTTGCGCGTCGGGTCGAGGCGCGACACGAGGAAATAATTGAGCATGCCGGGCGGCGTGAAGATGCTTTTGCGTAACGGCCAGGAGACGCGCACGGTTTCGCACGTGTCGCTGTTCTCAAGCAGGGGATCATAGTCGCCGGCGCTGTTCTCACGTGTCGTGCGGCCGCACAGCACCACCGGATTCCAGCCGAATTGCGGCAGATACTTGCCGAGCTTTGCCACACGATGATGCCCGGCGGCGCTGCTGGGATAGTAGTATTGTGTTATGAGGAGAACCGATTTCATCGTTTGCTCGCAGTATGGCCGCGCAGAAACTCCATCAAAGCTCTTGCACATCGCCGGGCAGCCTTGCCATCCCAATACTCTACCGGGCCGCCCGGTTTGGCGCTGCCCAGCAGCATCACAAGCTGCGCCTGGTCCAGCGTCGGCAGCAGGTCGTTCGTACCCTTTTCGATCGTGATGGGGCGCTCTGTGCTGTCTCTGAACGTAATGCAGCGAACGCCCAAGTATGTTGTTTCCTCCTGAATGCCGCCCGAGTCGGTCAGCACCAGCGCGGCCTCCTGCATCAGCCGCGTAAACTCCGAATAATCGAGCGGCTCGATCACCATTAAGTGCTCGGCCGGTATTTGTATCCCGTATTCGTGCAGCCGGCCAAGAGTGCGAGGATGTATAGGCCACACCACCTGCCGCCGCGTGTGCCGGGCCGCGACGATAAGAAGCCGCACTATCTGCGAAAGCTTTTCGCGGTCGTCGGCATTTGCAGGGCGGTGCATAGTGCAGAGAATGTAGCTTTGCGGCCGCAGCCCCAGGTTCTCAAGCACCGTGCTATGCCTGGCTTTTTCGAGTTGCCTCACGAGCGCATCAACGGTGCAACTGCCAACGAGCACACTATGGCCGCACACCGCTTCAGACCTCAGATTCTCCATGCCGGCAGGTTCCGAAACCAGCAGCAGATCGGCGATTTTGTCCACCGCTATGCGATTGCGTTCCTCCGGCATAGTGAGGTCGCGGCTGCGCAGCCCCGCCTCAACGTGCACCAGGGTGCAGCCTGCTTCCTTTGCTGCATTGGCGGCATGCAGCGTGGAGTTCACATCGCCGATCACGATAACCGCCGATGGCCGTTCGCTTTGAAACAACCCCACCAGCCAGCGATGCGTTTCCTCGAAGCCGCTGCTGTGAGTGCTTGTCTTCCACGCTGGTTCGGGCAAGCTGAGGCTCTTGGCCACCTGCGAGTCCATGTTCGGATCGTAATGCTGGCCGGTGTGCGCAATGCGAACGCATACCCCCGGTTCGGCCGCCAACGCATCATAGACGGGTGCAGCCTTCACCAGGTTCGGCCGCGTGCCCACCACCATGATGATGCTCGTACGTGTAGCTTTTTTATCGCAAGTATTCACAGGATTACCATGTTAATAGTTATCGCCGCACAACCGGCGCCAGTCGCGCTTTTCCTTCAGCAGGATCACCAGACTAATGCACCTGCGGTCGCTTCCTTGCGATGCTTGCCAGACAAAACACTCGCGGCCTGCTCGGCCCCCGCGAGAACCCGCGCCCTCACGTCGGCCAGCCCGGCAAGGATACGCTCCCGCACTTCTGCCCGCTGCCGCCAAAGCTCGTCGAACTTGGCGTTCACGTCCTCAGCGCGCAAGCTGTCTATCGCGCACATCCTGTGTTCCTGGCCAAACAGGCTCAGAATGCCCGCATACTTGTGATGCCAGCCCAGCGCAAACGTTGGCACGCCCATCGACAGCGCGGCCACTATCGAATGATACCGCGCCGAAACGATCGCATCGCACTCGCGTATCACGCCCTTCGTTTCAGGCGCCGTCATGCCCTCGGTGTAAACGATCTCGCAGCCGTCGCTCTTCACTTGCGCTTTCACCCTCTCGGCGATCTTGGTATCGTCGTGCGGCCCGTCCGACAGCTCATTCGGAATGATGACAACATGCGCGCCGCAAGTGGCGATTGCGTGCCGCACAAAGCCCGCCATGATGCCGATGTAGTCCACGGAAGCGCCCGCGCGGTTGAACAACTGAAAGCTCACCGAAAGCCCTATGACGGGGCGTTCGCGGCGGCACGCGGCCAGGCGCCGCGAAATGTCCGTATCCTCAGGTTCCATCAGGAATGCGGTGTCGGGGCAGATGATCATCTTCGTCTTCACGCCGATCGCGCGCACGCACGCCGCAGTTTCCTCGTCTCGCGCAAGCACCAGCTTGGTGAACCGATTGAGGTACAGCTTTGCAAAGAAGCGGTTCCATTTGCTCTGGAACGGCCCGAGATCGGAGGTGTACTTGATGAACGGTTTGCCCAGTATGCGCGCGAGAATGTAAAACTGCCCCTCGATCAGCCGCGCGTAAAACGAATTCGAACCCAGGCTGTCGGTCAATGCGATGCCCCAGATGTCTACTATCACGTCGGCCTCGTGCAGCACGTGCAGCAGCTTTCGCAGGTGAGGCGGCCCGGCCGAAATGCCCAGGCGCTTCAACAGCGTCAGCGGCACGATTTTCTTCAGGAAAGACACGTCGTTCACTTCGGGTATCACGGCCACGTCGTAGCGGCGGGCGCGTTGCCGGTCTGCCTCGGGATCACCCGGCGGCAGCACCAGCGTGAACCGCGGGTTTTCAAAACTCGCAGACAATGCCCTAACGCTGCCGGCCACCATCGAAGGCCCGCCCAGGTTCTTTATCAGCCGTGCTCCGATAAGCACCACGTTCGTTGTCATTTACGCGTCTCCTGTGAGGCCGCGGTGCGCCGTTTTCCACGGATCAGCCGTGCCGCCAGCGCGGCCGCACTCATCAGCCAGTTGCTCGAAACCTCGCGAAAGCGGGCAAAAGGCACGATCAGCGGCCACACACACCGGTGGGAGGTGAAGTGCGAAAGCACATAGCGATACTGCATCATGCAATCGACCGCCGATGCCCTCAGCACCTTGCCCGGATATGAAGGTATTGGCCGCCCTGCCAGCCGCCTCAGCCGAAGCCTCGCGCCCACCGCGCACTTGAACCCCGTGCTCTGCGAATTTCGCACCACGTCGGCGCTGATGAACTCGCGCTCGATCAGGCTATGCTGCGCGGCCGACTCCAGCACGTTCTCGCCGGCCGGTGTTCTCACCACCAGCATCGTCCTGCCCAGCTTCTCGTTCTTCAGCATTTCGGGATTCCACGGGTCGGCAAACGAAATATCCGCGAGATCGGCCATAAGGTCGGCGCACAGAAGGCAGCGCCGCATCAGGAAATCGAAATGAAACGCCGACGACAGCACGCGGCGGCGCTTCGGCGACGGCTCGCTAGTGCCGCGCCTGAAAACAAGCACGCTGCCGCTGCGCAGCCGCACCGTGATCACCCCCGGCCATCCCTTGCCGCGATACCTCATCTCGGCCACGTCCTTCGGGTCTATGCCCTGCTTCTTCAGAAAGAAAATCGTACCGTGGCCTGTGTTGTTGTTGCAGCAGAAGATTCCAAACAATACTGAAAACTTCTCTCGCGCGCGTGCCGCCAGATGCTGCCATTTGCGCACGCCGTGAATCTGGCAGGGCAGGCCCGCCACCGCAAAACGCCCCTCGCTCTCGAAAGCCTCGCGCAGCGCTGCGCCCAGCGTCGACGGGCAATACCGCGAGCCGCGTGCACCGAGGATATCTGCGCGCGAGCGCGCCAGGAAACTGCGCGTCTGCAGTGGGTTTTCCTCCGACATCCGCGTGACCACCGCACCATCGATCATCCCGGTGTCGAACGCGTGAAGCAGCAGCGCCGTAACCGCCCCGCCCGAGGCCGCCCTGTAGCGGATGTCCAGGTCGTTGGCGTGAGCGTACCAGCACGACCTGTGGCTGCCCAGTATGTCGCCAGGATGATCCGCACCAAGAAACTCTCTACTAAGCTGCGCAAAGTCTACCTCGGACCCGGGGCACACCCGGCTGCACAGGCCGCAACCGGTGCACTCGGGGCCTACCGCGGGCACCATTATGCCGCGACGTGCCGAGTAAGCCACGCGCACGGCGCGTGCCGGGCACACGGCCTCGCAGAGCCCGCAGCCCGTGCAAAGGCCGGCTTTCACCGCTGTGCGTATTGTCGCGTCAGTTGCCTTTTGCATCCCGGTCTTCCGCCAGATTCTCCCCGCCGCGCTCATGCCTCAGCCGGGCGCCCTAGCGCGCGGTCCAAGGCCGTGCGCGCCATTTGATACATACCCGTGATACTCACAAACCCGAAGGCCGACAGCAGCAGCAGCACGGCCATGCCGTACAGCGGGAAAAAGATTCCCAACTGCAGCACCTGGCCCGGCGCACCCTGCGGCCACGCAAACAGGAACTTGGGCAGCAGCACCGCGCACGCTGCGATGGATGCCAGCATCACCTTGGAAAGCTCGCCAAACGGCAGCGTGTGGCGGAACTTGGTCTTGTATGCCTTGCCTATGAACACCAGGTTGTAGACGACCGCGAAGCCGTACATCGTAATGACTACCGCGATAATCGCGCCCAGATAGCTGTTGAGCGCGCGAACGAGCACCACGCTAAGCAGCAGGTTCAGCACAAGGCCGATCGCGGTGCGCGTCAGGATCACCTTACCGCGGCCGGCGGCCATCAGCGCCGCGCCATAAAACACGATCCTCACCGGGAGCACCAGCAGGTAAAACCTGAACGGCACCACGCTCTGCTCGTATTGCGAGCCCCACAGCAGCGTTATAAACTCCGGAGCCATCACGAGCAGCAGGCACATCGTGGGAAACATGATCAGCGAGCACTTCACAGCCGAACGCTTCCATATCCCCAACGCCTCCTCCGGCTTTCCCTCTTTCCAAAACCGCGCCATCTCGGGCACCAGCACCGACGTAACGGAGCCGGTTACGATGCCCACGAGCGGCAGCTCGATCGCACCGTTGGTGTAGACTGCAAATTGCGCCGTCGTGCACATCGACGACACCACGATCTTGTCGAGCGCCATCGTGGCGGTGCCCAGCATACCGGCCACACCCAGCGGCACGCTGTATTTCACCTGCGCCCATATCTCGGCTCGCTCCGGCCAAAATCTCCCTTCCGGGCACGACATGAGCATCAGCTTCAGCGCCACTATGCCGCTCACGGCGCTCCATATCACGGCGCCCGTCAGCGCCGAGGCGGGCGTGCGCCACACCAGGCACGCGCCGGTTACCATTGTCATCATTCCCACGCAATTTATGATCTGATATGCCGCCACCAGTTTCACGCGGCTGCGCGCCACCAGGCACGCATCGAGCGCACTTGCCGGCAGCATGAAAATCGGGAAGGGCACCAGGATCAGCAGCGTCATTGCGAGGCGTGCGTTGTTGAACTGCCACGCGAGCAGCCGATTGCCGCCCAGCAGAAGCAACAGCGAGAAAACCACGCCCATCATCGCCAGCAGCGCCAGGTTTGTGGCCAGCACGCTTCGCGAGCGCTTTTCGCTGCCTGGCAGGAAGTAAAACAGCGCCTGCGGCAAGCCCAGGGCCAGAAAGGGCGCGGCAAACGTGTAGGCCAGCAGCGTTTGCCGATAGGTGCCGTAGTCTTCCTTCGTCGTGAGCATCCGCGCAATCACGGCGGTGGTAACCATCCCGGCTATCGACGCCAGGAAGCTGCCCAGCGCCAAGATGCCTGCTTTGGTGGTCCTGGAATATGCCATGCTGCTGGTGCCGCCTACGCCAAGAACTCCGCGATGCTGTCCACCACGTAGCTGGCCTGCTCCTCCGTCAGCTCCGGATAGATCGGCAGGGCCAGCGTTTCCTTCGCGGCGCGCTCGCTTTCGGGGAAATCGCCTTCCTTGTGCCCAAGATACGCGAAACATTCCTGCAGGTGCATCGGCACCGGATAATAGATTTCGCAGCCGATCTGGCGTTCCTTCAGAAATGCGATGAGGGCATCGCGCCTCGGCGTGCGGATCACGTATTGATTGAAGATGTGGCGGTTGGCCACAACGGTGGGAAGTGAAAGCTTCTTCTGCCGCACGAGGCCCGCGGCCTCAATCATGCGCGTGTAGCGGGCGGCGTTGGCCTGGCGGGCGGCCGTCCACGAATCAAGGTGCCGCAGCTTCACGCTTACCACCGCGGCCTGCAGGGCGTCGAGGCGGAAGTTTCCGCCGATCACCCTGTGGAAATATTTCGGCTTCGATCCGTGTGCGCGCAAGATGCTCAGCCGCTCCGCGCGGTCCTTGTCGTTCGTTACCACCATGCCGCCGTCGCCCGCACCGCCGAGGTTCTTGGACGGGAAGAACGAGAAGCAGCCATACTCGCCGATCGAGCCTGCCCGCCGGCCGCCAAGCTCCGCGCCGATGGCTTGGGCCGCGTCTTCTATCAGGACCAGATTGTGCTTGCGGGCGATGCTCATGATCGCGTCCATATCCGCCATTTGCCCGTAGAGGTGCACGGGAATGATAGCGCGCGTCTTCGGCGTGATCTTCTTCTCGATCAGCGCGGGGTTGATGTTGTAAGTGTCGGGGCAGATGTCTGCAAACACCGGCTTTGCGCCCGTGCGAGCCACCGAGCCGGCGGTGGCGAAAAACGTATACGGCGTGGTTATCACCTCGTCGCCCGGGCCGATCGCCTCGGCCATCAGTGCGATAAGCAGGGCATCGGTGCCCGACGACACGCCGACGGCGTGGGCGCAGTTGGAATATTTCGCAACGGCCTCCTCGCACTCCTTCACCTTCGGTCCGAGGATGAAATACTGCGACTCGAACACCTCGGCCACCGCCGCGTCTACTTCGGCCTTGATGGCACGATACTGCGCTTTCAGGTCAAGCAAAGGAACATTCATCACGCAGCAAAACTCCTTTGGATTCTTTCACTGATGTGAAAGGTGCAATCATGGTCGGATATCGAGAGGCCGGCGCCTTTGTGCGGCTGTGCGGCAATCGTGCGGCCGGCGGCAAGGCCGGCGGGGCCGCCGGGGTCATTGGTAATCCTTGATGCTCTTGTCACGCTCGATCTTGTTGAGTATGAAGCCCAGGATATTGGCGCTGCCCAGCAGGTCTACTGCGCGGGCCACCTGCTTGCGCTTGGTCCGCCCGGCCTCAACCACAACTACAACGCCTTCGAGATGCGACGCGAGATGAATGGTGTCGGCGGCCGGCAGAACGGGGGCCGTGTCGAAAATCAGGTAGTCGAACCGCGAGCGAAGCTCGGCAATCACTTGTGCGGCCCGCTTCGATCCCAGCAGCTCCGAGGGATTTGTCGGTATCTTTCCGGCGGTTAGAATAAACAGCCGTTCGAGCGGCGTAGGCAGAGCATGGGTGCCGTCGGCCGGCGCCGAGCCGTCAAGCATTTCGCTGAAGCCGGTGCCGTTGCTCACGCCAACGAGCTTGTGGATGGTGGGGTTGCGCAAGTCGCCGTCCACCACGCACACCGTGCCTTCGCAATCATAGGCAAAGGCCACGGCGAAATTGAGTGCAACGATGCTCTTGCCTTCGCCCTTTTCGGCGCTCGTAAAGCCCAGTGTGGCAGCCGAGCCGCGCGCAACCGCCCGAATCACCGTGTGCTTGAGGTTTTCGGTAAATGCGGTGCCCGGCCTGTGGAAGGCCGCTATACGGTCGTCTATGCGCATGGAGCCGGCATTGGCAACCAACGCGGGCGTCTGCGGCGCGGGCGTCTGCGACACGGGGGCCGGCGCCGCCGCGCGTTCAGCTTTCATCTTGTTGAGGGCGTCTTCTATTCGCGACAACTATACTGCTCCTGTCTTTGTGGCACACGTCTCTGCCTGGGCGGGGGCAGCCACCTGCGCGCCATAGCCGCTTCGGCGGCGGCACGTGCCCCGCCCCTACGGCCAAACGGCGCTCTTCGGCACGGGCATTGTCAGAAGAGCAACCAATACGCTGCACCGGCGGCCGCGGCCGCGGTCGCGCCTATGAATGCTATCTTGCGGACCAGCCGGCGCGGCTTCGGCTCTGGCCGGTCGGGTTTCGGGTCTTCGGCCTTCGGTGGGGCAGGGGCCTGCTCGGCCCGCTCATCAGCCGGCGTTTCGGCGGCTGCCGCGTCCGCCTTCGCAGGCGCGGGTTCCGGGCTCGGCTCGGGTTCATCAAAGCGGTCGTCGCCTTGCGCCGCGCCAAACTCGGCCGTGCCGTCGAGGTCGAAGACGGTCTGGCGCACGTATTCCGCGTTGAAGGATGTCTTTTCATCGAGGCATCCGGCCACCAGCACGGCGTTGCAGGCGATGTTTATCTTGCGGGGCACGCCCAGCGAATAGCCGTGGATAGATCGCACGGCTCCGGTGGAGAAGCGCACGGGTGCGTCGCCGCCGGCCGCTACGTGCAGCCGATGCGTTATATACCTGGCCGTCTCGTCAAGCGAGAGCGGTTCGAGGTGAAATTTGATGGAGATGCGCTGGTTCAGTTGCTTCAGTTCCGGCGCCTGCAGGATTTCGCGGAGTTCGGGCTGGCCGACGAGGACGATCTGGACGAGCTTGGCCTTGTCGGTTTCGAGGTTCGAGAGCATCCGCACTTCTTCGAGTGTGCCGATGTCGAGGTTCTGCGCCTCGTCGATGATGATCCTCGCGGGTGCGCCGCCGGCGTTGCGCCTGAAAACAAGCTCTTTGAATGCGCCCAGCAGCCGCTCACGTGAGGCCTCTTCGGCCACGGGCACCACGCCAAACTCGTCCATCACAATGCGCATCAATTGGCGGAAACTGCCGCGCGGATTCACCACGTACGCCAGCTTGCCCTCGGGCTGCAGGTCGCGAATGAGCCGCCTCACGATGGTAGTTTTGCCGGAGCCGATCTCGCCGGTTACTACCACAAACCCCTCGCCCGTGCGCAAGCCATACTCAAGGTAGGCCAGCGCTTTTTTGTGGCCGGGGCTGAGGTAAAGGAAATCGGGGTCCGGCGTAAGGCTGAACGGCTTTTCTTTGAAGTTGTAAAAGGCTTCGTACATCTATTTTGCGCCTGCGGTCTTTTCGTGCACTACCACGGCATCAGGTCCTTGTAACGATGCCACACATCTCTGGCCAAATCCATGACCCAGCCGTGGAAGTCTTCGCTGAACATGAAAGCGGCGACGGCGACGCCAACGATCAGCACAACGGCGCCGATTGCGCCGCAAACGGCGAGCCTCCGGTTGCGTTTGTCGCGGGTGGTAACGATGATCGGCACGGCGCCCAGGCTGGGCAACTGCAGGAAGTCGCGGGCATCGTCCACCGTCGAGAATGACTGATCCAGGTATTCCGCACCCAGCACCGCTGCAAAGGAAACGGCGAGGCTGAGGAAAGTGCCGATCATCAGCCATTTCAGCATAGTTTTCGTATCGGCCCTGGGCGACACGCGCAGCGAGAGTTTTTCAAAGGAGTTGATCTTTGCCACTTCGGCAAGCTCGAGGCGGCGCTGTGCGTCTTCCTGGTTCAACCACGCCTTCTTGTATAGATCGAACGTATTCAGCCGCTGTCCTTCAAACTTCGCTTCCTGCTCCTGGGCCGCCGGTATCAGGCGGGCGTTCTCCTGCAGCTTGTCGCGTTGCGCCAGCCGGGCCTTGCGCTCTTCCTCGAGCTGCTTGATATCGAGCTCCACGTCGTTTTTTTGCTTGCGCAGATCATCGTAGGTTTTGTTTGGTTCAAACGTGGTGGCGGTGCGTTCATCCTGAAGCTTGTCGCTTTCCTCGCCCAGCGCCTGTATCTGGCTGTCCAGCTTCTTCGCACGCGGGTTGTCGTCCGTGTAATGATCCTTCATCAGGATCCGCTCGATCTCCAGGCCCGCAACCGTATCGTCGTAGCGGGCTTTCTTGGGGCTGCGCTGGTATGTGATGGACCTCTCGATGGTCGACTGCGTATTCTCGAGCAGTTCCATCAGGAAGTTGCGTTTCTCGGCTTTGATCTTCAGCTCGGAGTCGATCTCGTCGAGGCGCGAGGCCGTTTCTTCGAGGCGCCTGCCCAGGTAGCCGGCTTCGCGCATCGACAGCTCAACGGCGTGCTGCTCGCGGAAATCGCGCAGTCGATTATAAACCGACTCCAGCTCCTC
>Ga0307379_10005865_pt1 | contig 17005 bp, 12 predicted proteins | sample UN2MG_FD_202237 | JGI IMG/M metagenome (GOLD analysis project Ga0307379, IMG submission 202237) | Soil microbial communities from Risofladan, Vaasa, Finland - UN-2 | ecosystem: Environmental > Terrestrial > Soil > Coastal area > Acid sulfate soil | place: Finland: Risofladan, Vaasa | collected... | reverse complement strand
ATTCGGCGAATCGGCCCCGGTAGCGGCGCCCAATATCGAGTGCGCGCGCTTTCAAGGTCTCGCGCAGCGTCTCATCATCCATCGCCTTGAGCCATTGCTGCACCCGGTTCGGAATCCCCCAGAAAATATTGTGTCCGCGCAAAGGAATATCGTGCCGGTCAGTCCAGGCCAGGATGGCGTCGACAGTCGCGTAATTCACCCGGCCCGGCTCCCGTTCCATGTCGTGCCACTTCAGCGCGTTTTCGGTAACGGCGGCGTTAAAGTTGGCCAGGAACGTTTCTTCGTACTTGCGTTGATCTTCGGCGTTCATTCGGCCGCTGAATGCCCCCGAAGACAATGCCGCGCCGAACCAGAATTCATGCCGTAACTGCTCGACGTGCACTTCGGCCCCCGGCCCGGCCTTTACGACCAGGTCCCCCATCCGATGCTCCCGAATCTTCGCCTTAATCGCCTCGGGCTCAAGCTCATCCGATGCGCCCGCACCGAAAGCCGCAACGATCCCGCCGAAAATACATGCCAAACCAACAAAAATTCCATATCTCTTCATTTTACGTCCCTTCCTAAAAAATCCGGGCCTCTTTTCCAACAGCACTGCCAAAGGTAGAATATCACAATAATCCAAAGATTCAATCTTTATGGCTGCCCGGACCCCGAAAAGTTGCTTACACGACCAAATAAGTTTGACCATGCCACCCTTCGGGAAGCTGATATTTCCGGTTCTTCCGAGTAATGAGTAGGTACATATGGCGTTCCTTATGACCAAGAAAAATCGTTCGGGGCCCCAGAGGCTCAAATTTCCCCCCGGCTGCCCAAATTTGGGCCTCTGCCCAAACGATTTTTCTCTCGACACAACCCCAAGGCCCCGATGTCTTCGCACCACATACGCATTAATCGGATGAATCCAAAAAATATGTATGGTGTCCCCAGATATCACTGAAACGCAGATAAATACTGATAAACATGGTTAATCAGTTGGATTATGATCATCTTCAAATTTCGTGATATTGTAAGACACTGTTGGAGAGGAGGCTTCACCAAGATCTTTGAGAAATCCTGGAGGAACTTGCAATCCCAAATTCTGCGCCTTATGGACATCTTCCCATGCTTCATCATACTTTCCCGTGAGGTAGTAGGCAAACGCACGTTTATGGTAGGCCTTTGCAGACATTGGACTTAGCTCAATAACTTTGGTGTAGTCGGAGATAGCCAGGTCATATTCGCCTTTAGCACCATAGGCAAGCCCCCGACGGTTGTAGGCTTGAGCATCATTTGGATCTAACTCAATAGACTTGCCATAATCTATGATAGCCTGGTCATATTGGCCTTTCTTGTGGTAGGAAATCGCCCGATTGTAACAGGCTTGAGCGTATCGCGGATTTATCTCAATAGCTTTGGTGCAATCGGAAACTGCCTCGTCATATAATTCTTTAGCGATATAGACAGCCCCTCGATTGCAGTAGGCTTCAGCATAGCCTGGGTTAATCTCAATGGCCTTAGTGCAATCCGAGATCGCCTCATCATATTGCCCTTTGGTGATATAGGCAGCCCCGCGGTTGCAGTAGGCCTCAGCATAGTCTGGATTAATCTCAACGGCCCTGGTGAAATCTGATACGGCCAGGTTATGCCGGCTCTTCTTATAGTAGACAATCGCCCGATTGAAATAAGCCTCAGCCAACATTGGATTGACCTCAATCGCCTTAGTATAATCAGAGATAGCGTGATCATATTGGCATTTGGCTTTGTAGGCATTACCACGATCGTTATAGACCATTGTATATTGCGGGCATATTTCAATAGCCTTGTCGAAGTCCTGGATCGCTTTATCAAATTGCTCTTTGGCAAAGTATAGAACTCCACGGTTGTAGTAGGCTTCAGCCAATATTGGGTTTATCTCAAGGGCCTTTGTAAGGTCTGAAATAGCCTGGTCATATTGACCTTTAGCCTTGCCGGCAATCGCCTTATTGTACCAGGCTTCAACATATAGTGGATTAATCACAATGGCCTCTGTGTAATCAGAGATAGCCTGATCATATTGACCTTTAGCCTTGTAAGCATTGCCTCGATTGTAGTAGGTTGTAGCATCTCCTGGTTTTATCTCGATGGCCTTGGTGTAGTCTGAGATAGCCTGGTCATATTGGCCTTTGCTGTAGTAAAGAACCGCCCGACTAATACAGGTTTCAGCTAAGCCTGGGTCCTTCTCAATCGCTACGGTCTCATCTGAGACGGTCAAATTATGTTCATCTTTAACCGTTGGGGCGGTCTCCTGATTGTAGCCGTCAATAGATTTGTCTCTGCATCCTATAAAGAATACATAAAGAACCATCCCATAAGTCAGCAGTATGCTAATAAACGCTCTTTCGCCCTGAATCCGCAACATAACGCACCTCGCTTGTCCCATTCAATATTCTTCGAATGTTTGTGATAGTTTCTATTTCGGCAGGATCTCCTGGCAGTATGAATTCTTTCATTGTGCCATTTAATAGCAGGATCTACATTAGCCAGAAATTTTCTCTATAGACCGATAAAGTTCAGTTGAACGATAGAAATAATTGTCGTCAGACAGTCCAATAGAAAAATGCAGGGGATTAGCATAGCCCCGGCTGAGGTTGCTGATTTAAGACACAGCTTTAATTTTACCGTCAGAGCTAAATCTTACGCCACAGTCACATCCTTGCACAAATAGATGTCTTGAATGGCGTGGAACAATTCGACACCTTTTTTCATCGGCTTCTGGAAAGCTTTTCTGCCGGTTATCAGGCCTATTCCGCCGGCCCTTTTGTTGATTACGGCGGTTTTTACAACCTGGGCCAGATCGTTCTTGCCGGAAGCCCCGCCCGAGTTGATTAATCCGATCCTGCCCATGTAGTTGTTCACCACCTGATATCGTGTCAAATCGATGGGGTGCTCGGAATTGAGCTGCGTGTACATTTTCTCACTGAACTTCCCGTAGCTCCCCTGCTTGTTCAATGCCTTGTAGCCGCCGTCGCAGACGGGTTGCTTCTGCTTGATGATGTCGGCCTGCATGGTCGCGCCGAGGTGGTTGGCCTGTCCGGTCATGTCGGAGCTGAGGTGATAATCCACCCCTTCGACTTTGAATGCCGAGTTGCGCAGATAGCACCAGAGAATAGTCACCATCCCGAGCTCATGGGCCTTATGAAAGACCTCGCAGATTTCTTTGATCTGCCGGCTGCTCTCGGCCGAGCCGAAGTAAATCGTCGCCCCGACCGCGACGGCACCCATATCGAATGCCTGTTTGACATTGGCGAACAGTATCTGGTCGAACGTGTTGGGATAGCTGAGCAATTCGTTGTGGTTGAGCTTGACAATGAAAGGTATCTTGTGAGCGTATTTCCTCGAAATACTCCCGAGCACTCCCACGGTCGAAGCTACGGCGTTACAGCCCGCTTCGAGAGCCAGCTTGACGATATTCTCGCCGTCGAAATAGATGGGATTCGGTGCAAAAGAGGCCCCGGCGGAATGCTCGATGCCCTGGTCCACGGGCAGGATCGAAAGATAGCCCGTGCCGGCAAGCCTTCCCGTGTTGAACAGCAATTGCATATTCCTGAGCACCGGATTCGGCCGGTCGGACAGCGCCAGGATTCTGTCGATCCAGTCGGGGCCGGGAACATGAATATGGTCATTTTTTACCTTGGGCGTTTTAAAGCCGAGCAGATAATCGCTGTCTTTGCCCAGTAACTCCGCTATTTTTTCCACGTTCATTTGAAACTCCTTTTAGGATTAATATTCGGCGGTTATTCCGGCCGTAAGTCTAAAGCCGCATTTTATATGTCTCTATCAGATTTTTCAATTCCTTCTTATCGAGGTCACGTTCATACAGCGGAATTTGTTTTTCTTCGTAGATTCCGACATTTTCTTCGAAGGATGGCTTTTGCGGACTCTGATAGAAAATGCCGAGCGGCAGCTTTTCGGTCTCGGTCGCCTTCTCGAAAGCTTTCTGCCTGTCCGATGGATCGTGGTCCTCGAGATTATACGTATTCTCCTTGAACCACTGAATCGTATTGGTCCTGTTGAATGTGACGCATGGCTGGAATATATCGACCAGCGCATAGCCTTTATGCTCGATTGCTTTTTTCAGGATATCCGTCGTCCGCTCGATGTCACCGGCGAAGGCTCTTGCGACGAAGCTCGCATCCAGGGCGATAGCCACCGCCAGCGGATTGAACGGTTCGAGGAAGACGCCGCTCACCTGGACGGGAGTGACAAAGCCCTTCTGGCTGGTTGGTGACGCCTGGCCTTTGGTCAGGCCGTAGACCATATTGTTGTGAACGATATTGGTGATGTTCGGGTTTCGGCGTATCGTGTGGATGAAGTGGTTGCCGCCCTCGCCGTACATATCGCCGTCGCCGCTTTCGGCGATTACGGTCAGCGCCGGATTGGCGGCTTTAATCGCCGTTGCCGCCGGAAGGGCGCGGCCGTGCAGACCGTTGAAGACGTTCGTCCTGATGTAATGGGGTATCTTCGCCGCCTGGCCGATACCGGAGACAAGCACAAGATCCGCCGGCTTGATTTGCAGCTCGGCCAGGGCGCGCTTCAACATCTTGAGAATGGGAAAATTGCCGCAGCCCGGGCACCATGCAATGTCAATATCGTTCATATCGAAAACTTTAGTATCCACAGCTTCGTTCCTAATTCAATAAGTCTTTCAACTTTTCGGCCAGCTCTTCGACGAAAAAACTCAGGCCGTTATATTTGAGAATCTTCTCATCAAAGTCGATTCCCGTATGGAGTTTTATCAGTTTGGCGAATTGAGAGGTGGCGTTGTTCTCCACGATGATTGTCTTTTCGGCTTTTTGCAGATAATCGGCGGTTTCGTCCGGCAGCGGATAGACCTGCTTGAAATGCAGCAACGCCACATCGTCCCTGCCGAGCTTCCGCACGGCTTCTTCGGCGATGTTCTGCGTAGAGCCCCAGCACACGATAAGGTTCTTATAATTCTTCGGCCCCGTCAGCTCCGGCGGGATGTTATCTTTTTTCAGCAGTTCACCTTTCTTTAGCCTTTTATCGACCATTTTGATTCTCAGGTCGAGATCTTCGGTGATATGCCCCTCCGTGTCGTGCTCGTCGCTGTCGGCGGCGATTAATCCGGTTCCGAAGCCGGGCACGCCCCTCGGTGAGACGCCGCTCTTTGTGAATTCGTATCTGCGGTAGTCTTTTTTCGTCAAAGTGACATATTTTTCAATTTTCGCCTTCGACAAATCGGGAGCAATGGTATTGTAGTATGAATCCATGAAATACTGGTCGGTGAGAATAAAGACCGGCACCTGATATTTGTCGGCCAGATTGAATGCTCTCTGCGTCAGGCTGAAGGCATCTTCGATTTTTCCGGGGGCGAAAATGATTCGCGGGAACTCGCCGTGCCCGGCATAAAGGGCAAGCTCCAGGTCGGCCTGTTCGGTCCGCGTGGGTAGCCCGGTGGCCGGGCCCGGCCTCTGGGCCAGATGGACTACCATCGGGCTCTCCATTATACCGGCCAGACTTACGCCTTCGGTCATCAGGGCAAAACCGCCGCCGGATGTTGTCGCCATCGCCCGCGCGCCGGCGTACCACGCACCGAGCCCCATGTTAATCGCGGCTATCTCGTCTTCGGCCTGCTCGGCGATAATGCCGAAAGTTCTGGCGTTTTTAGCAAGAAACGCCAGCACACTCGTTGACGGTGACATCGGGTAGGAGGCGATGAAATTGCAGCCTCCGGCGACGGCACCAAGGGCCACTGCTTCGCCCCCGTTCAGAAGGACCTGGTCTTCGACGCCGGTGCCACCGACAATATTAAAATTAATTTTAGAGGACCTGGCCAGGCCGGCGCCGAACTCGAAGCCCTTCTTCAACGCGGCGAGGTTTTTTTGCACTATATCTGCGGACTTGGCGGAGAAAAACTTCTCTACGTATTTGCCTGCCATTGTCAGTTCGACTCCGAAGATACCGGCTATAGTCCCGACGGCAACGACATTGGAATAAATCTTATCGCCGATTTCCGCCGCCGTCCCGGTAAAGGGAACATCGACAAACTTATGCTTAGTTTGGGCAATATCCTCGCCGATAATTTCTTTGTCCGCCAGGATGACCGTCCGGCTGGAAATGTTGCGCTCGACGTGCCGCAAGGCGCCGTTGTTCAGAGGAACAAGAATGTCGATTGTGCTGACGGCGGCGCGGACCGGCCCCGAGCCTATCCGGATGCTGGTGGAGTTCATTCCCCCGCGAATGCGAGACATGTACTCTTTTGTCGCGAATACGTTATATCCGGCGAGTTTGAAGATTCGCGTCAGGAGGTGCTCGACCGTCTGGATGCCCTGGCCGGCCTGCCCGCACAAAACAATCGATACGCTTTCGGGATTGTGTGATGATAATCCTTTGCTCATAATATTCCCTGCCTATTCGCTGAGCCGATAAATTTTCATGGCTATGCCGGCGTTTTCGTTTTGTTCACTTTTCCTTGACTCGAACAATACCACATCCATCTTGAAATTCAATCTTTTTGTCTGCATATCGAAGCCGGGTATGTTAATATCAGCAGAAATCGCCAATCTGAATAACTGTATTACGATAGTATAAATGAGGCCCGAGAATAGTGCCGGAGACCTTGATCCCGCCCACGGCGGATAAAAAAACGTGGTTTTCGAAGCACCTTGCACTGCTGCTGTTATGTGCGGTTGTTCCGGCTGTCTGTCCGGCGTATGGCGAGACGTTTTCATTTGCCATCATTGCGGATCCGCATATCGACGGGAATCCGGATCACAGAGCTAAGTTCGAGACTGCGGTTGACTGGATCATCGGCAATAAGGAAAGTAAAGATATAGAACTGACTTTCGTATTGGGAGATATTGCATGGGGCGGCTCCCGAAGCAATCGAAATCTCGGCACGGCAAAGAAAATCCTCGACCGCCTCAGCAATAACGGAATTACTTACATTCCCCTCATAGGTGATAATGAAGTTCAGGCCGGGTGTGAGAAGGAGTTTCAGGAGGTCTTCGGGCCGCACTTTAATACCCTCTCCGGGATTCTCGACAATTGGCGAAAGGCCCCTACTCCTGTTGCAGGCAAATATCTTCAGAATTTCTCCTTCGATTATAAGGGCTGTCATTTCGTGTGTCCTGATTTCAATTCCAGGAAAGCCGGCGGCCAGGGCGGCGAGCTTCATGATTTCACAGGCGGTAGCTGGCCCTGGTTCAAAAACGATATCGAACGATGCCCCAAATCCAAAAATGAGAACATAGTCATTATGACGCATATCGGGATGTTTAACACCGGATTCGAATTTGCGGACCGGTTTGTATATTCGGAAAGCGAGATGGACACGATAAAGAGCTTCCTCAACGACTATAAGGACAACGTGGATACGAATTATGCAGGCCATCTTCATCTGAATTGGTATGTGCCGGTATGGTCCCGATTATTCGTTCCGCTTTATCACGTCAGAGTGACGGATGAAACATGGTCTCAGTTACAATGGCCCGAGAGTGAAGACCCGGGATTGACAGTCAGGTGGGTGCAGGCCGATAACAGCGGCTTGAAAATATCCTATCGTCAGAATATCGAAAAAATAGGCGAAGAAGCGCCGATTCAGAAATGAAGTCTGTGCAGTAATTGTGCTCCGGCTTAAACCATGCCGGGCAGTTTATTGTGCAGCGGATCTGACGCCTCGCTGTACTCTTTGGAAGTCCGCAATTTCGCCATCCTGCCGGACGAGCTGGCCGAACTCGGTGAAGATTTTAGGCTTATCCCACCGCCAGTGCTCGACGTGGCCGTCGGCGAAAGAGAAGTTGCCCCCCTGCGAGTGCCGGCCGGCGGGCAGGTCCCACCATCTCGGCTGCTCCCCGCCCGATCCCCAACCCCGGGGCGGGATGCCGAAGTGGGAATCGTAAATGCTCTGCTCGTGGACATCAACGAAGAATAACAGCTCCGCCGGCGACGGATCGTCGATTTCGGATTCGGTGGCGAAGCCCGGGACGTAGTCTGTCTTGCCGCCATACGGCAAGCCGTTGATGGATTGGCTCAGGTTGTAGCTGCGTGTCCGCCGGATATTCAGCGTTTGCCCTTCCGGTGTTTGCACGCGCGACTTGTCGGATGGGCACCGGTAGATGTCGGTTGATTTGTTGTAACGAAAGAGCAGGCCGCGCTCGATATTTTCGGTGGTTGTATCGAAAGGCGCCAGGCCGGAACACCATGTCATTTTGTCGCTGAAGCCGGGCGCGGTACCTCTGGTATCGAGCAGATATACGTATCGGTTCGGCAGCAGGAAGTCGTCATTATCGAGCGAATAAAGTTTCGCACAGGTCTGAAGCTGCTTGAGATTATTCAGGCAGGCCACTTCCCGAGATTTTTCCCGGGCCAGAGAAAGCACCGGCTGCAAAAGCGCCATGAGAAGTGCGATAATCGCGATAACAACCAGCAGCTCGACCAAAGTGAAGGCCGGGAGACGCCGCGCGACGGGCGAGTTAGAGACTGCTGTTTTACTAAAGTCCGAGATATAGCCGAACACAATTGGCCTCTGAGTCCGATGTAGCATTTTTACACCCAATACCGAGTCTTCGATCTCAAACTCGACGTAAGCGTCGCGAAAATTAGCACCAGCATACAAATTCGACTCAATCTTTTTTTCCGGGGAATTCGGGCCTGGCTTTGTTTCGTCTTCGGTCGGGCTGGATGTATTTGTAGCCGGAGTTGGGATTATCTTTGTCGTAGGTGAAAGCATCGCGGTTTTCTATGAAATGTTTGACGTAGTTGACCGGGATGGCAAAGCCGAGTCCGCCGGCGAATATATATCCCATATTGGTTACGCCGATGACCTCACCGGCCAGATTGAACAGCGGGCCGCCGGAATTGCCCGGATTTATATCGGCGTTGGTTTGTATATACAGAAGTCCTTCGAAGGCCCTGTTTTTCGTGCTGATGACGCCGTTGGTAACGGTTCTTTCGAGCCCGAGCGGATTGCCGATTGCGAAGACCTCTTCGCCCGTATTGATGCGGCTGATATCACCGAGATAAACGAATGGGAGCTTCGTGTCGCCGAGCTCCTCGACCTTCAGCAGGGCCAGGTCAACAAAGGGATTGATGGCTTCTATTTTGACCTTTTTGAATTTTTTTGTTTCAAAGCCGTTCTTCGCTTTTCGGAACACCGTAACTTCGATCCTGGTTTCCTTTTCTACTACGTGATAGTTGGTTATCAGGAATCCGTCTTCGTTGATGAAAAATCCTGAGCCGGTGCCGCCCGGAGACGAGATTTTGACAACCGCCTCTGAGACTTTGTCCACGGATTTTTCGATCGTTGTTTTTTTAAGATTGGCGGTTTTGTACAGCCGGTCGGGCGCGTTATCGACAGGCTGCAACGCGGCTTCGGTGTCCGCGTTATTGGCATCAGCGTCCTGGGTTTCGGTAGCCTCGCCGTACTTGTATTCAAGTATCTTGTCCTTTGGAATCGTCAGGACCGATATGCCGATATCGATGTACAACTGCGTCTGCTTTTCCAGAATTATCTTACCGGTTATAACCTGCCCTTCTTTGAGGACAATTCTGTCCGCCCTGCAAATTGCGAACGAGCAAAGAAGCACGAGCGTGCAGAGAAACTTGTGACTTGTGCGCTTATTTGTAATAGTTCTGAGCATGTATCACTCTCAAATCAGGTTAAACTGCCAACAAGCCGGCGTAAAATACTCTGCCCGGGATGTCGCCGGGCTTTGCCGCAACAGATGCCGCCGGCACATTTATTATAAACATATACTGTCGCCGCCTATTCACTGAATAATTATTGTACGGGCTGTGAATCCCCGATGCAAATATAAAATGGATTACTCCAGAGTTTCTGATGCTCCTGGGTGCGGCTTTTAGGAAATCAAAGATGACTTGAATCGCAGCATCCTTTTCCCGATTAGCTGATCAGTCCGCTTCTCGGCATGAAACTTGCCCCCCGAATGCTTCCAAAAGTGTAGTTATAAGTGTAGCATAGGATTTGCCGAGAGGAATGACGCAGAGATGATTTTCCACAAACCTTTTAATTACAAAGGTTTGGGAAATGGGCGGTATTGGACTTGAACCAACGACCTCCTGCGTGTCGAGCAGGGACCAGGCTTTTCTAACACCTTGTCAATATAGAGCTTACTAAAGGCTATGTAAGGACTTAGACACTGTTTTTGAACTGGCTTGGAACTGGTTTCAGAACTGTTTTGGAACTAAAACTGCCACAAAATTGCCACAAAATCGATAATGCATTTCTTGGTATTTACCTGCCACCTTTTCAGCCACACGTAGAATTGCACGAGTCTCAACATTAGTAACAGTCACTAGCAGCACGTCAGCATCTATGATAGTATTCGCAAACAAGTAAACCAGATTACAGTGTTGAGGTATCTTATCTTCCATGCCAGCGTATTCGCCACATCGGCGACCTGCTCCAGTGTGATCTGCGGATTTTTCCCCCCGGAGCTGAGTTGTCTGATCGGCCAGAAAATACATTGCCAAACGAGAGGCCAGCCAGTGCCGAATCAGGCTCGTATAGGTTTGCTGAGGTCTGCACCACTGAGATCCGTCTCGCTGAGATTAGCTTTGCTAAGATTCACCCTATGAAATTTGGTTTCGCAGAGGTCCGCCTTACGGAGGTTTATTCCTTTAAGGTTTATCCCACTGAGGCACACTCCGCAAAGGTCAGGTTCAATATCAGGGTATTGTCTTCGCCATTTGTTCCAAGCTTCTACACCTTCTCTTAAAATCCTGAGATGTTTTTTATTTGCCATTTTTTCCCCGGTGGCGGAATTGGATTGGCGGCCATTTAGAGCCCCAATTTATGAATTAACTTCACCTCTCTTGGCGGCGCCAACGATTTACAATTTCATCAACATTAATATCATCTGGGCCATCTTTCCACTTGGAATAAAAATCAATATCTTCACTGTTTGGCTTTGGATTCGGTTTATAAAACTGTAATCGAGTTGGAAGAGGAACTGCCTCTCCTAATGCCATAGCTTCGCCTCTACCAAGACCAGCAAGAATATCAACAAGATCACGCTCCGATTCCGGAACTAAGCTTCTCACATAATTCTGATCGCTTGGATTTGTAATTCGAAGACATAGGAAGGTGCCACATTGAGCCAGAACAGTCTCAGATACTTCATGAGGTCGCTGGCTTACAACACCCAACCCGACTCCATATTTGCGACCTTCTTTTGCAATTCGTTCCATAGATTTACGAGAACCAGCAAATTGGGACTGTGATTCTCTTGGGATATATGCATGAGCCTCCTCACATATAAGGAGAAGTGGAAATTCTCGATACTGCGGATTCCAGTAATTAAACTCGAAGGCAAGCCGTCCGATTTGTGCTGAAACCGTAGGTCTAACATCAAATGGAACTGAACTTAAGTCAATTACTGTTACAGGCCGCTTAGGGTTGCCAAGTCCTACGAAATCGCGAAGAAGTAAAGAAAGTGTGTCAGATGAGATTCGTACTTTTGGTTTGAGCAAGAAATCATAGCGATTATCCTCAAGACGGCTATCTAAACGCATAAGAAAGTTATCAAAGGCGCCTGTAAGAGTTCCTTTTATCATGTTACCTGTCTTAGGATTTAGCACCAATCCATTTTTTGAGTCGACGATCTCACGCAGTTTCATAAGATCAAAAAATATCGGGGTATCAAGAGTTGTTCTTTTCAAGCCGAGGGCTTTGCCCTCTATTGCTTTCAAATCATTTACGGCATCACGAAATACTGCGAGTTGATTATGTGCAGAAAATTCTGTTCTGTCGATAAGAAGGTCACACAACTCTAGAAAGGTCATTAGCCAATATGGAATCTCTAATTGACGAGCGTCAACATATCGAAATATACTGTCATCAAATGCTGAATGACGATTGTTATCATCATCGGTCCATGAATATTCCCCATGTAAATCCAAGATTATAATATGTGCTTTTGGCATAACGGCCACAGCCCTTTGAACGAGATTTGCAACGGTCCATGATTTTCCCGCCCCTGTCTGGCCAAGTATTGTAAAATGGCGGCCAAAAAGCGATGTGGGATCGAGACAAACTGTTAATGTTGGATGCGAAGAAAGATTTCCAACATCATATTGCTTAGACCGAAATTTCGAAAACATTACATCAATATCACTTGAACCTACTGCATGTACTTCTGCCCCTGTTGTCGGATATGTACTTACGCCACGTTCAAATACACCATCTTCTTTGATCGATCCAATGGGCACGAGGTTTACGATGCGTTGAGCATATGATAGACGTATCGAATCGGCGCTTGAATCGCCCTGAGTCAGAGGCGGTAGTTTTTCCTGTTCGGTCATTCGAGTAATGAGGGCAAGAATTTTGATATTTCCTTGAATAACTGACACATATGACCCGAGCTGACCTACAAGGATATCTTCGTCACCTATGGTAACTTTTGGGGGCCTGCCTTGTTCATCCTCAATGAGCGACGCTGTTAGAATGTTGCCTTGTATATCAATAACGTGACCTATGAGAGTACTTGATTGTTCTGGCATGAGCTTATACCTCCTGGCTTAGTTTTTCAAAATCCCATAAGTCTGGGTGACCTGGCCCTGTTTCACCATCAAAAAAACAACGGCTATTCGTCACAATAATTGTGTTTTTCTTGCTGCTCCATCTTTGGAATGCCTCGTTTTCAAGTTCTAAAGCAAAAATCATTAAAGTGAAGTCTGTACGTGCTAATCCATTCTCAATAACGGAATTCACATGTTCATCGCACATTCCGTAGCCAATTGAAACCAACCGGTTGATCAGGAAAGGACCTTGCCGCAACATCCCCCGAAATTCAGACCATAAAGATGAATAAGGCAGAGTCATTGTATCAGTTGCTTTACGATACTGCGGGGGTATCATCAATCGCCTTGTACCGGAAGGTATTTCGGAACTGAAACCACATCGCCGGATGTCATTGGGAGAACGTTCATACCAACCAATGGACCCGTGAAGTTTGAACAAATGGATTATACCTGTATCTAACCGCAATTGAAGTCCACGATATCCTTTTTGAACGGCCCCAACACGTTTTTGAAAAACATTTGGGGCAAAGTAAGCATATTCATAGCCTTGGAAACCATCTATCAAATGTATCATTTTTGATTCTGCGGCTCTTTCTAATAGCGGATCATAATTCAGAGAAAAAATAGGAACTATCGGCTCAGTCCGTTTTGAGAGACGTGATAGAAATTCTGAATGAATATCAAGTGGGGGCTTAAGAGTTCTAAAATGCTCAGCAATAGCTTTTGTAACGCTATGACGGTGAGGTGTTTCATTAACACCGCCATTATCCAACAAGTCTAAGGCTTGTTCTAAACCGCCTGCTCCCTCATCTATCTTATTTTGTATATCGGCTCGCTCGTCTTCAGGAACATGCTCGCTTATCAGACTCCAAAGTTCGATTGCCAGTGGATATCCCTTATTGTTGAGATATGACGAACCAGCACCTAATAAAAAACCAACACGTTGACTAATAAGCTGTTGCTTTACCTTTTTTTCAAGTTGTTTAAGAAAATCGGACATGTTATATTAATTTCTTAATTACACACACATCTAACACCAATATTCCTGCCCTAAGCCAAATCAAACCACGCGGAACATCTATTTTTCTGATATATCTCTGTTAAATTTCCCAATAACGTAGATATTTTATACAGTAAGCGGTCATACGAGTCCCAACGCTTTGAATGCAGCGGCCTTTGGTTCGCTATAAAACACAGGATCGACCTGCTCGACAATGTCCCCACTGACCTCCAGGAAATCTCTCTTGTTCTCGATAGGGATCAGGGCACGTTTGGCCCCATTATCCATTGCAATTTGGAGCGGTTCGATCAGAGATCGCACTCGCTTGATATTGCCCTGGATACTCATGTCCCCGAGAACAAGCGTCCCGGCAGTCACGGGACTCTTGCGAAGGGCTGAAAATACAGCGACGAAAAAGCCGATACCAAGCTCTGCGGCCACCTTATTGTTCAGGAGGTTAATCACTTCGACGTGGAAATCGGAATTATCGACTTGGCTCCCCAGGCCAAACTCCACTTTGTGTGCACTAATGTAACCAAAGGCTCGGTTGATGGATTCCTTCATAGCGCCGCTGACGCCTCCGGCTGTCTTAAGCTTTCCTGTTCCTGCCGACACGCTGACCTCGATCCGGTAGAGGCCGACAGTGCCATCATCACTGACTGCTGCGGCATAGGCCGAACCCGGGGCAAGTGGGTCTGTGGCGATCAAATCTCGACCGCCTTGTTCCGGAATGCCAACGAAGCACTCCTCACCTGTCTCAGTGACCTGGTAGCTGAAAGATGTGTGGTAATATTCAAAGGAGCCCATTTTCTTGAGTTGTTCCTTGACGCGCCGCCGCCCTTCGATAGCAAGCTCCAGGATCTCCTGAAGTTCTTGAACGGATGGCTCGCCGTGCGGATAGATGATCTTCATCAATCCGGAGACCGTCTTGCGGACAGCCTTGCGGTCACGAGCGTTCAGATGACCACCGAGTGAGAAGTAGTGGTCGATGATCTCTGTAAAGTTATGCTTCCGGAGTGATCGTAGCGCTTCTGCCAAATAGTCCACCACGAACCCATAATGGTCGCTGAACAGATCGTTCCGCATCTTGGGCACTTCCCAACCCGGGAGGTAGAAGTGGATTCGATCGATGAAGGCCATATCGTCGCGGATCACGTCGGGCATCGGTGCGAACAAGTGTCCGGTCTGGACCATTACATCGACGGGCTGGTTCGTGTTGCCGAACATGGCGATACTGGCCTCGCCCCTGTCCGCCTCCTTACCTCTCTGGAACGTACCGGATTCGCAATACGTCTTGAGCGTGGTGATGACTTCCTTCGGCATCTTCTGGAGGTCAGCCACCTCGTCAAAGGCTACTACGTCCCAGATAGCGACCATGCCTTTGTGCTTGCCGCTCATGTGCCCGAACATATTGGCGACGGTCGTGGGGCCAGTCAGCAGCGCTGCGTATGGTGAAAGTTCCTGAACGGCGTAAGATTTACCCGTTCCCCGGGGACCAAGCTCAACGATATTGTAGTTCTGCTCGGTCAGCGGAATGAGTCGAAGTAGAAACAGTAACTTCAGGCGACGTTCCATGTCTGACGGCTCATATCCCATACTGCGGATCAACAGATCCACCCACTCATCGGCAGTAAACTCGCGTCGAAGCCGTCGGTACTCGTCAAGATCGAAAGCAGCTATCTGAATAGGCGACAGCTTGTCGATCCAGAAGGGATGCTTGCCCTTATTTTCCTCATCGTACTCGAAACGCACATCGATCTGAGCCCAGATACCACCCATCAACAGCCGTTCGTAATCACGAATGTAGTTCACTGGGATGTGAAGAAAGCGGTCGCCGAAGTTGACGCCCTCCGCCCAATAATCCGAGTCAACCAGGCGGACTTTGACCTTGTCGATGAAGGAGTAGCGTCCCTCTTCCTTTACCTTGCTTTGGGCCCTGGTCGCCTCATCAGAGCGGATGTAGTTATCAGCTAACGTCTGATTGACAACGCTTAGACCCATTTGGATGGCTGCCTCGTCAGAGGAAGCGCAGTATTTCCCCAGCAGGAACTCCAAGACAAAGACCGGTACATTTGCACCAACCTTAACCTTCCGAACGAGGTCCTTGCGAACGACCTTACCCGAGAAAACCCGATTAGCCTTATCATCCAACGCATCTCTTGTGGGCACATCTTTGTCTGCCATTTTCAAATCCCTAGTTTTACAGGAATATCGTTCGATTGGGCCAGAACCGCGTCGGTCGCCGGGTCCTGTACTACGACTCGAACCTTGTCGCAGTCTTCACTCTGTAACAACATCGCCACCGTCGCCGTTTTCCCCGGTTCCAGCTTGACACACCGGGTCCGCTGATCAAACTCCGCGTCCATCGCCATCCCTGCCTCACCTACCTGGATACCTCCATGCAACAACACTGGACGAACTATCATGGGTTCATTGCCAAACAGACCACAGGATAACGAGATTGTAATACCCAACGTGCGGTTAGCCAAGGTTTCCGGCAAATTCCCCAGTTTGATTGCCATCTCGGCGGCGGGTTCTTTCTCATGTCGGACCATTCTGATTGTTAGCACCGGCACGAGCAATTCTTGCAGACTGAGTCCCCCGTGGTGGTAGGCCAGATCGCCGCCGGCCTTGAATACGGCGATCCCGGTTGGGAAAACGAAATCAAGGTTCGTTCCATATCCGAGTTCCGCGCCGCTAACGCGAATTGTCCCTTTCGGAGTGATACCACCGCGACCGATCCAGCAGCGACGGTGCAACTCCAAGGTCTCACCACCCGGGCTTTCGATCCTCATAGATTCGTCCCTGGCCGAGGTGAACAAGTGACCGTGATCGGCGCAGATGACAAAGTTCTCAATTCCTAAATCTGCCAGCTTACGGACGGCACGAGCTACGTTTCCAATAGCTGTATCCATGACCTGGCGAGCAACATGATTACTGCCGCTCTCACCGAAAGCGTCGATGTCCTGGGACCGGATGACAACGAGCGGGGCAACCCCAATCTTCTTTTCTGCCATCCGCTTAGTCATTTCAAGCAATTTGCCAAGTTCCATTTCAACGGCGCCGGGCACCCGGGACTTGAGGAATTTCAATCTGCTCGGCAGGCCAGAGAGCTTGCTGCCGTCAATTTCGGCGGCTAGCTTGGCCCCATCCTCCGTAACACTAAAGGAGGCAGAGGCCCCCGGCAACAATGCCGCCATCCCAACGGGCGTGATCGTCGGGATCGCAGCCACGGCGGCTTCCAGCTTCAATTCGTCTGCATCCTTGAGCTGATCCCGCAGTTCGACACCCATCTCATAGCGCATCGAATCGACCAGAATGTATGCGACTGGGCCACCCTTGCCCTTGACCAAGTCAGCCCAACTTTCCCGGTTACTACGGTAATACTTGATTTTTGATAGCCTCAGAGGGGTTGGTTTCCACTACAAGGGTATCTATCCGGCCGCGACTTGGCCACGGTAAATCTTTGGTGGGGCCTGTGCC
>Ga0307379_10005864_pt1 | contig 17006 bp, 15 predicted proteins | sample UN2MG_FD_202237 | JGI IMG/M metagenome (GOLD analysis project Ga0307379, IMG submission 202237) | Soil microbial communities from Risofladan, Vaasa, Finland - UN-2 | ecosystem: Environmental > Terrestrial > Soil > Coastal area > Acid sulfate soil | place: Finland: Risofladan, Vaasa | collected... | reverse complement strand
GGGCATATAATCTGATAAAGCAGATATCACTGTAGACAGAAAGGCGCAGTACGATGATGCACGAACATGATAGAATCAAAGGTGTTTTGCACTCGTTTTTATAGGGAACTTCGGTCTAGTTCATGAATAGCACCAACGGCGATTTTGCTCGCATGAGTGGCTTCTTGAGGCCGCATGGATTCTTGTGCTTGCTTTCGGGCGATTTCTATTTTTGGTGATCTACCAGTTCCTGCGCGAAAAATTATTTTCCCCTTGATTCCCATGACTTCCCCTTTCAATGTCCTATTTCAGCGATGGTGGTCAAGCGGCATAACTACGGCATGCAGCGGACGGCGCTGCGCGCCGCCGCTGATGCCGAGCGTTATGCCGTGGTTGTAAACCATCCGTCATGGTTCGATCTGACCTGACCAGTCCTTCACGATAGCGCCCCAATCGACTACACGCTCCTTGGCAAGTGTCCAAACATCCCAGAAGTCCGGATCGGCGGATCGTGGACGATGCTCGTAGGGGAGTTCATCCACCTCCACCAGAACCGGAAACGGCGCGGCCCAGCCCAACAGTATCGCTTGCCGGGACGGAAGGCTGGGCAATTCCCGCAGCAATCCTGCGACATTGTCGGGTACTAAGCGAGCCACGAGATTCTGATCGGCGTCGTTGACAATCCGATGCAATAGGAACGTGTTGCACTGCGCCAGCACTGTGGGAGAAAGCTCAGATGGCCGCTGCGACGAGAGCACCAAGCCTAAGCCAAACTTGCGCCCTTCGCGCGCGATGCGCTCGAACGCTTCGCGGCAAAGCTGAGTGGGAGTCTGCGCCGTACCGTCATCATCTTTGCCTCGCCGAACGAACGAATGGGCCTCCTCAAGAACGAGCACAGTAGGCAATGACAGACCTGTTGGATGATTACGACGGTATCGCTGCAACGACTCGAAAACCAAGCGAGCCAGAACGGAGACGACAATGTGGACGACCTCTGAGGGAACAAGGGACAGATCGACTACGGCCAGCGGCCCGTTACTTGCGCAGTTGTCACCGACATAGTCTTTCAACCAAGTATCGAAAGTAGTTGGCGGGTCGCGAGCGATCACAGCGCTGAGATGCTTGTCGGCCAGCATCCCACGGATACGCAACCCAAGTGTCGAGATGAACCCTGCAAAGTTTCCTCCCTGCTCGATCGCGACCCGCTCCAAATGCTCGGCAAGCATATTCACGTTGAAGAAGAGGGGCGCATCTTCGCTGATCGGTGCGGCGTTCCCTATATCTGGAAGAGTTAGGGCCAGCGTGTCGAGCCCAGAACGAACCGATTCAAGATCGGCTACGGCGAAATCATTGAAGTAGTTACCAGACCGGCGACTGTCAACGACCGCTGTGACTGTCGTTGCTATCGCCGCAAGTTCGGTGCTGGTTGGTTTCTCTACCTCTCCGCCGAACTGCGCGCAATCGGACGCGATCGTTTCCAGCAGGCGAGCGCATTCGAACCTCTGCCGCGCACCACCCGCGAATGCCTGCGTTCCGGTGTTCAGCAGTGCTGATATCCGAAACGAGTAGGACACTAGGTATCGGCAAATCACGGCCTCGCGAGGTACGCCCTCCACTTGCCCGCTCTTTAATTCCCGAAGGCCCTGCATAAGCAACGGACGCTGCGCTCCGGGTTGCGCGTGGGCCACAGCCGTCCACTCATGGCCGCTCCACAACCAAGCGGGAACATCCAGCGGACGTTCACCAACACCAACTGGAGGCACACGAAATAATCGCAGCTTGTCCCCTTGATCCGCAAAAGCCTTCGCGTATTCGCCGTTAGGGTCTAGCACGATGAAGCGTGCATTCGCCACGCCCTTCTTTCCCGCAGCTTGTATGGCCTTGTCCGCTGCCTCCATTGACCATCGAATCAGCCCGGCCACGGTGCAGGATTTCCCGCTGCCGGTATTGCCAAGGACAGCGAGGTGCCGCCCGAATAGCTTATCCGGGTCCACCATGATCTTGGCGTTGGACGCCATCGGCGACGCTCCTATTTGAACTCGTTTGTCGCTGTCCTTGGCCCCAACGATGGCCTCCACCTGCTCCGGTGTTGGCATTAGGACCTGGTCGCCGACGGACGGGAAGGCCACGACCCCGCGCGACAGCTCGTACTTCGTCGTGCCCGACGCGCGATCGCGCCTCGTTGTCAACGTCCCGACTGGGGACACGGACATCTTGCGCATCGGGAATGGCAAGTCGATCAGGCCGATGTCCCTGGAGCCTGACCGCTTCGGGTATGGGGACCGCTCGCTTCCGATCCAGGCGATGTACGCGACGGTCGCACCGGCTTCGTTGGGAATGAGCACATAGCCGTTAAGTCGGGGGAACGCAGCGGGGGTGCCCGCGTTCAATGCTGTCGCGTGCGGTGCGTCAGTTTCCAGGAGTACGCGGACCTCGTCCGGCGATACCGACTCGACCGCGCCCACCACAAGACTCGACAATCGTTCAATGGGGGTCGTCATGCTCGCCTCAGATCGAAACGCCGCCCACAGGGTCTACAGCCGCAGCCGGATCGGGCGGCATGTAATCCACGGGCCGATTCTTCAATAACTCGGTCAGTCGCCCGGTGATGGAATCGAGTGCCGGCTTGGGAAGGTAGTTCTCGACCAACGAGGAGAGATCGGCAAAATGCGAACCAATCAGCAACGACACCTGCGCGTCCCGCGTCTTGGCACAGAAGCCCTTTAACCGGTCCTCCGCCTCATATGCGACGATGACCAAGTGCGTGGAGGGAATGGTCAGCATGTCTAGCAGCACGCGGTTGACATGGTCGTCACCGAACCCGTACCCGTAGGTCACCACCACGGCATTGGGACGGCAGACGGCGGCGGCAAAGTCACGGAACAGTTCTGCGTAAGGATACTGTGTTGTTTCAACGTCCTTCGCGGCATTCGGGTAAATCATCACCGTGTCAACGGGGTTCATCGGCACGTCGGTGTGATTAGTGGGCGCGCCGAACGGGATGCCTTTCCGGTGAATTCGCCGTTCGTCCTTGTCGAAGAACCAGTCCAGCGAGCCGTGCAGTTTTGTGAGCCGCACCACGCCCTCCATGAACCGGGGTTCGCCTCGTATTCCAGGCGGGTTGTAGTGCATATCCACCTCGACTCGTGACGCGCGGAAAATGGGGTTCAACGCGCCGACGAACCGATCGATGCTGCGCAAACCGGCAAGATCGCACCCGTGCTCGATCAGACGGTCATAGTTGGTGGTGAAGACATGCAGTCGTTCGCGAGACGCGGCACGGCTGGCGAAACTCAACAAGAAGGATTGAAGCGCCGCCTTGGCTTTCTCACGGGAAGGTTCATCCTTTCCCGTAGAGATGCCGCTCTCGCTTTTCAGCAGGGAGGCCAGGAACGCGGACAACTGTGTCTCCATGGCAGTCTTGAGTTTGGTCGCATTTGCCGCGTCGATCACTGCCAAGCCTTCAATGACCGCAAGGGCACTGCGGAACTGATCCTCGATGTTTGCCGGGCCTCTGTTCATCGCCTTGGCTCCAGCCTCCGCATGGGCGTCGATGGCCGCGTCATAGACGGTCCCGAACGTCACCTTGGCCATGCCAGTGGCCCCAGCGCCCGCCATGTACGCGATGGCCGTGTTGAAACCGTTGCCCACCATCAGATTCAGGTGTTCTGCCTGGAATACCGCTGACAGCCAGGGCTCAATGCGCTTTCGCGAAGCCGCGATAAACTTGTCCAGTTCGTCGGGCTCGGAAGGAAGATCGTCCCGGCTGTCCGAATGACTCCCGACACGGTAGCAGTGCCTATTCCAGTTCATTGCGTCTCCAGTCCGTCGGCATAACGTCATGCCTCACTTTCGGCGCGGAACGCGACGTAAAGTGCAGGCGTTGGTTCGGCCTGCTAATCCCATCGCTTCCGACCTCCATATCGTACCACGTTATCCTTCTCCAGAATGGGCTTGAGTTTGTAGCGGGCTGCGACCTGGTTCAAAAGCCGTCTCGCAGTTCCTGGAGGCAGATCGAGCTTCTGGTCCACCTGCCGGAAATGGATGAGTTTGCCGTTGTGAATGAGATCCTCACGATCGGTGTGAAATGACGAGTACTTGACGTAGTTTTCTTCGTCGGGTTGGAAGAACTGGGTTTCAATGACTTCCATCAATTCCTCATCACTATAACCTGCATAGCGGCCGGAGTAGAAGGTCTTCTCATTAAGGTCAGTGTCGGCAATTTTCACGTCTTTGTACTTTGGGATTCGCTTGGTGATGTTCGAGGCTTTGAATGAGGAGATCCTCCCGAAACCAAACTGCTTGATGAGCGCCTCAAACAAGAGTTTCAGGTCAATCGCCTTGCCCATGGACAATGCCTGCAGTCGATCGAGCGGAGAGGGAAGAGCGGACATGTCGATCTCAGGAGCACACAACGGGTAGATATGGCATTCTCCGGTTCTGCCCTTCGACCAGCTCGCTCCCACTTCAAACCACAGCCAAGGGCGTTCAATCGAGACAGGCGTAATGATGGCGATAATGGCTTTGGATATCCCGAGTTTCTGCTCTATTCCTGAGAGCCAGTCCTCTCCCACGGCAATCGCCCCAGGCGAACTTGTACAAAAGACGGCGACTCCGTTGGCGAGGACTTTCTCGATCTCCTGCTTTACCGCATTCGCAAACTCGTCGTCAGATGTGGCATGGCTGATGAAGATCACGGGTTTGTCGATCTTGTGTTCCGTCATATCAATGCCTCGTAACTTTTTTCCTTTGTGGCCGAAAAATGATTATATGGTTTCTTCATAAGACCCATAGATCGCCAGAGTGCAGTATATGCCACGTCGAGTGTTCCGGTCAGACCTACTTGTCCTCCATTACTCCCTGTGTCACTTTCATCCTGTTCTCCAATAAATACTTGACGACACCCCATGCCTCATCGCGATCGTCAGCATCGATCTCTATCTCGAAGTGAAAAGATTTGCCTTGATCATCTTCGGCGGTTGCCTTGAACCTGTACATTTTTCTCCTCCATTTCAAATGTCATTCACTAAACAAAAGGATAGAGTAGAAAGCTGTTTATTACAAGCGGGCCACCGGCCGGTCGCGCAACGCGATCCGGCGCTGCCTGCGTCTTGCAGCCAAGCTTGAATGGAGACCAGGCGGGCCCAACGAGCCGGGCGAGGAGTTGGCGGCGGGGGTGGCGATCCGGCTCAAGCCCGGTCCTCGGGATGCCTCCCCGGGCGAGACCGAGCAGAAGCTCTTGGAGCACAAGGAGCAGATCCGGATCTGGCTCGAGCCAGACAACGGATATAAACGCGGTCTGCGACTGACAAAAGTCCAGCGTCTGTTGGAACGGCACGGCGTAGTGGTCGCCTACGGCTCGTTGTACCGCTTCGCGGTCAAGCACCTGGAGTTTGGTAAGCACAAGACCACGGTGCGGGTGGCGGACTTGGAACCCGGTGAGTTGGCGGAGGTGGACTTCGGCAAGCTGGGCCTGCTCCCCCACCCGGCCGCCACGAGCACCCCCTCTCAGGCCGGATCGTGCCATGATCCCATGTTCATCGACCCAAGTACTCGATATCAACCCGCCCCGGACAGCCTTGACACCATCTCGACGTTAACCGCCCTCCGCCGCTCCGCGTTTTGCCGCGTAGTTCCGTGTATTTTACGGCCCCCGTAGTCCGTGCCTCCCAACCGCGAAGTTTGCGGTGCCATTTGGTGCGGCCCCCGTGGTTCCGCGCCTCTCAGCGGCACCCGTTGTTCGGGTGTGGGGGTTGGGGGTGTGGTCCTCGTTGTCTGGGGAATGGGTGCGGCCCTGATGTTTGGGGCAGCGGAGTCTACCTCACACAACGCACAAAGTCGTCGCCGGCGACCTTGTCGCTGCTGCTCACGTTGCCGCTGACGAAATTCACGTCCCATGCGTAGTCATAGTAGTCCTCGCGCTCCGACGAAGACCAGTACGAAGACCAGTACAAGGAACACGAGCCTTCCATCCCATCCGGCCAATAACAGCCCCCTGCGGGGCCGCCACCAGATGAACAACCGTCACAATCACTATTCCGACATCCCGAGTAAGACAAGCAACCATCAGTCACGCCGCAGGACCCGCCGGTCTCGGTAGCCGGGCAGCCGCGGATCAATGATCGCAGCTCGCTTATCGTCGGCAAGCGCCAGTCGCTGTGACCATCCTGTGTCAGGCCATTGCAGTAATTCATGGCATCTTGCCATGTCATCAAGTCGGCTGGTGGATTCTGCCAGGTAAAGCATTGACCGGATACGCAATAGCCCGTGGCACCGGAGCAGGTGCCGCAATCGAAACCCCCGTTCGGCGACGGCCCGCACTCTGTCACTGCACATTCGTCAACGCATTGCCCGACTTCGCAAGCTTCCGTGGCTCCACTGCACGTGCCGCAGTCGTGACCGGCATTCGGAGAAGATCCACATTCTCTACCAGCACAGTCGTCCTCGCACTGCCCCGCAGCCGTACACCAGTCCGTTGCTCCGGAACACGTGCCGCAGTCATGGCCAGCATTCGGAGAAGATCCACATTCTCTCCCGGCACAGTCGTCCTCACACTGCCCCGCAGCCGTACACCAGTCCGTTGCTCCGTAACACGTGCCACAGTCATGGCCGACATTCGGAGAAGAACCACATTCTCTCCCGGCACAATCGTCCTCACACTGGCCAGAAGAGTTGCACCAGTCCGTCGCACCAGAGCACGTGCCGCAATCGTAACCAGCGTTCGGCGATTGCCCGCATACCCTTCCGGCACAGTCGTCAACGCACTGCCCCGCAGCAGTACACCAGTCTGTTGCTCCGGAACACGTGCCGCAATCGTAACTTCCGTTTGGCGACTGCCCACATTCTCTCCCGGCACAGTCGTCAACGCATTGCCCCGCAGCCGTGCACCAGTCCGTTGCCCCTTTGCATTCAGAGCACCCCACGCCGCACTCGCGAACTTTATCGAACGGACACGGATCCTCGGCATCTACCTTCCCGTCTCCGTCCGAATCTATTTCGTAGCATTCCGGCCGGGGGTTGGAGTACAGCGGGTGACACCAGGTGCCTCCATCCATTTCCTCGTAACACCCGACCGTCAGCATCGACAAACACATGGAAATCACAAACATCGACTTCATGACGCCACCTCACCACGACCAGCTCAACGATACCCCGCCGCATACAAAAAATGACTCGCGTTGAACTCAGCAATTCCTTCGTATTTTGCGAAGAAATTACGCAGTAAGAGTCTACCTCACACAACGCACAGGGGCGAGGAGGCCGTTCTTGCCGCTGCTGTACACGCTGCCGTTGTCGAAATACACGTGCCATGCGTAGTTTGTGCCGTCCTCGCGCTCCGACGAAGACCAGTACGCGTTGCATGGGCCTACCATCCCATCCGGCCAGTAGCAGCCTTCGGCAGGGCCGGAATTATGTGGACAACCGCCACAAGGGTCATTCCAACATGCCGAATTCGACAGGCAACCATCAGTCACGCCGCAGGATCCGCCAGTCTCTGTAGCCGGGCACCCGCGGATCAAAGATCGCAGCTCGCCTATAGTCGGCAAGCGCCAGTCGCTGTGGCCATCCTGTGTCAGGCCATTGCAGTAATTCATGGCATCTTGCCATGTCATCGAGGCGGCGGCTGGTGGATTCTGCCAGGTAAAGCATTGACCGGATACGCAATAGCCCGTGGCACCGGAGCAGGTGCCGCAATCGAAACCCCCGTTCGGCGACGGCCCGCACTCTGTCACTGCACATTCGTCAACGCATTGCCCGACTTCGCAAGCTTCCGTGGCTCCACTGCACGTGCCGCAGTCGTGACCGGCATTCGGAGAATATCCACATTCTCTCCCGGCACAATCGTCAACGCATTGCCCCACAGCCGTACACCAGTCCGTTGCTCCGGAACACGTGCCGCAGTCATGGCCAGCATTCGGAGAAGATCCACATTCTCTCCCGGCACAGTCGTCATCGCACTGCCCCGAAGCCGTACACCAGTCCGTTGCTCCGGAACACGTGCCGCAGTCATGGCCGGCATTCGGAGAAGATCCACATTCTCTCCCGGCACAGTCGTCCTCGCACCGTCCCGCAGCCGTACACCAGTCCGTTGCTCCTGAACACGTGCCACAGTCACGGCCGGTATTTGGAGAAGGTCCACATTCTCTCCCGGCACAATCGTCCTCGCACTGGCCAGAAGAGTTGCACCAGTCCGTCTCACCAGAGCACGTGCCGCAATTGTAACCAGCGTTCGGCGATTGCCCGCACACTCTCCCGGCACAGTCGTCAACGCACTGGCCAGAAGAGTTGCACCAGTCCGTCTCACCAGAGCACGTGCCGCAATCGTAACCCCCGTTTGGCGACTGCCCGCACTCTCTACCGGCACAGTCGTCAACGCATTGCCCGGATACGCAATCCTCCGTAGCTCCACTACACGTACCGCAATCGTAACTCCCGTTTGGCGACTGCCCGCACTCTCTACCGGCACAGTCGTCAACGCATTGCCCGGATACGCAATCCTCCGTTGCCCCTTTGCATTCTGAGCACCCCACGCCGCACTCGCGAACTTTATCGAATGGACACGGATCCTCGGCGTCTACCTTTCCGTCTCCGTCCGAATCTATCTCGTAGCATTCCGGTCGTGGGTTGGAATAAAGCGGGTGGCACCAGGTGCCTCCATCCATTTCCTCGTAACACCCGATTGCCAGCATCGATAAGCACAAGGAAAAAACAAACATCGACTTCATGACGCTACCTCACCAAGACCAGCTCAACGATACCCCTCCGCCACCGGGGCCCAGGATCGGTTCTATTCCCGCTAAAATTATCTTCTTCTTGAACTCCTTCTCGTCCGGCAGCCCGGGTGTCAACACCAACATCACTATTCCGCCGGCCAGCGCGGCTACTCCCACCCCCAACCCTACCCATCCCACTATGTTGTACCTTTTGGCATCGTCATCGGCGCTCTTGGCCTTCTGTTCGAGACTTAACGCCTCCTGCTCGGTTGATGCCGTAGCCCAATCCCAGCGATAACCGTCTCTACTGTCCATCGCGTCTTGCATGGGCTTTGCCCAGATGCCTATGCCCGTTGCCAGCGCAGCGGCCCCGCCCACTATCAGCAAGCTCCCGGCCCAGTGATACCTCGATCTGCTTGGCGCAAACTCCGCGACTTTCTTCTGCCAAAGCATTTCCCGATTTTTCTCCAGGGCCAGCAGCCTGGACTGCTGCTCGTCTGCGCGCTGCCTGCGCACCTCCTCCGGCAACAGCTTTTGCATCTCGGCGCGCACGTGGGCCTTCTTACCTTCTTCCAGTCTTACCGTTGTCTCGAAGCCCTTCGCTTCCGCCGTGCGTACCTCCACCTTGTACTCGCCCACCAGGAAGCGATCCTTGAACGGCGTTGGGTTCTCCATCTTGCGCCCGTTTATCCAAACCTCGGCCTGCGCCGGCGTCTTTTGGTCCTGGTCAACCACTTCGGCCGTCACCACCAGGAGGCCGTACTTGCCCTTCAGCTCCAGTTCCACCGTGGATGTCTCGCCGCGCCTGACGTTCACCCGTTCCGCTTCCGAGTGATACTGCTCGGAACGCACCTCCACCTGGTGCAACCCGGCGGCTACCGGCTCTATCTTCAAAGGCGTCGCCCCCTCGACCGGGCTCCCGTCGAGGTAGGCGGTCGCGCCCTGCGGCATCGAGCGAACCTCTATTGCGCCGAAGTTAGGCTTCAGCGCCACTTCAACCGGGCTTTCCTTGCCCTTGCCCAGCTCCACCTTGACCGTCTCCGACAGGTAGAGATCCTTGCTCACGGTTACCTTGTAAGCGCCGCTCTTCTTGGCCGGAAAGGTGTAGGGCGTCACCTTCCCGGTCGGCTCGCCGTTGATGGATATCGACGCACCCAGTGGATCGCTGGTCACTCGCAGCTTGCCGAAGTTCGGCTTCAGTTCCATCTTTAGCCGCTTGCCTCTCTGGTCCAGGTGGATTCGCTTCCTGGCAGGAAAGTACAGCGCGCCCTTCGAGCATGTCACCACGTAGTCGCCCACCATCAGCTCCCACTGGTTTGGAGTCCTGCCTTTTTCCTCGCCGTTGATCGCAATGACTGCGCCGGCTGGCATCGAATCAACAAACAGGTATCCCGTTTTATCCACGACGGGGTTGACAATGTCTTTCCCCGTGCCCTCCGTCTGGCCTCCGTAGTCGGTGACCGTCACCGTCCCGCCGGTCACCTCGCCCTTGCGCACTCCCGGCAGGTACAAGAAGAGCTTCCCGGCGGCTTCCGACAACGGCCCCTCGATGCTGTCTATGCCGTCGGCGGTCGCCGCCTGGCTGGCCAGCAAGGCGTTCGTGGCAGTGTTGTGGATCTTCATACTTACCTTGAGCTTGGTGCCGAAGGTCAAGACCTCGCCCGAGACGACGAAGTCGGCCCCCACCTTGCGGCCGGTCTCCACCTCGCAGTCGCCCTCGCACTTGGCCAGGTCGGCGTTCGGCGGCAGCATCTCCAGGATGTTTTCGCGGGTCATGATGAAGTAGAGCTTCCCGGGCAGATCCAATGCCGCGCGGCGTATCACGTCGGTGATGTACTTGACCTCCTGGGTCTTCAGATCCGCGAAGTTGTGAAACTCCAGCACCGCTATCTTCTTCTGATCGGCCCGCGCGGCGGCCGCGCAGAAGATCACCAGCGCCCAGGCCCATACGATTCTCATTGTCCGCCTCATGTCACCTGGCCTCGATGATCCTGTCGACATAATCCGTGCCTTCCCTGCCCAAAATGGCAGCCAGCCTGCCTTGTTTGTCGATGATGAATGTCTTTGGTATCGCCAATGTCTCCTCGCCTTTTTTCACGACGGCCAGCCCGTAGCTCTTCGCGCAGGTGCCGAACTTGTCCAGCAGCGCATCGAACCCGTGCAGGTTTTTTTTCTCGAGAAACGCAGACACGACCCCGGCCTCTTCGCGCACGTCGACAAGCACCACCCTGACCCCGGCCGCGCTAAGCTTCTTCTTGTTCTCGGATAGCATCGCGAGACCCTTTTTACAGGGTTCACACCAGGTCGCGAAAAACACGACGGCCAGGCGCTTGCCGCCCGGTGATTTCAGGAGCTTGGTAAGGTTCATGGCTCGCGTCGGCTCGAAGACATCGAAGCCGGCTAGCCAGGGAGCCTTTTGGCCCTGCTCGACCGAACCCAGGCGGCTGAGTCTCTCTGTCTGTTCGTCCGCCCGAGCATACGCGCAGAACAGGACAGCCGCCATTATGCACAGACCAAGCGTCTCTATTTTTCTTCCGGTGTTCATTCCCGGATCTCCCCCGGAGTCACAGCGGCAACACCGCAGCCAAGCTTTTTCTAAGGTTCTTTTTCAAGTCATCCCCGTTCACGGAATTCCATGCGGCTTTCAGCGCTTTCGCTTCAGTCTGCGTCGAGCTGCCGCGAAAAATCCCGGCGGACAAGTCCGCCCGCAGCAAAACATTTTCTGCGCCACACTTTCTAATTTCTGCATCAAGGGCAAGAGAGCAATCGGGGCCGAAGGAGCCGGCCCGGCACGCATGACTCACCTTCACTCTCAGCAGGAGACCGTTTTGACAGTCGCCACCGGAGGTGGCGCTCAGGCCGAGCGCTCCGAGCGCGGTGCACAACTTGGATTCGAGCGCCCGCGCCTCGTCCTGCCCGACCACGGCCTCGACCGTGACCGAGATGCGGCTCTTTTCCAGGCGTTCGCTCCTTTGGGACAGGAGGTCTTCCCAGTCCCGCTCGTCTTTATCGAACGCTTCAAACGGTCGCCCGGTCACCGCGCGTATCGCAAGCGCTTCCGCGCGCATCTTTCCGATTTGCGCCCTCGCCGTGGCGTAAGCGGTCGCGAAACCCCCGAGCCCCGCTTCGCGCCCGGCCCTTTCCACGGCTTTCCGGAAGGGAATCGCGTCTTTTTTGTATTCGCTCGCGGCCAGGGCCAGGAACTTGTTCTTCGGCAGATACGCAAACGCATAGTAGCGACCCTCGTACCGCCCGCAGGAGCCTGGGTCGATCGCGATCATCTCCGCGTGAGTGAACGAAGTCTCGACCTCGACGACAACACGGTCGTCCGAGCTGTAGGCGGCTTCGCCTCCCCGGCGTGTCTCCCGCTGATACGACTTGCTCACCGCCGTGATCTTCGAGCGCACCTGTTCGGCGACGCCCTTCTTGGCCCGCACCTCTGCGTCGGCCATGGACTCCGCCGAGCTGGCCGTGTAGCAGACGTACTCGCCGGGCGGAAAACGCCTGTTCGCTTGCGGGTTCCCGAGGTATGGGGGCATTACAGCAGCACAGCCGGCCACGAGGATCGTGACCAGTGAGGCGATTGCACGAATGAATCCAGACATCTTTCGCCACCCCTTGCCTGCTTCTAGTGCCATTCAGTGTAGCACATGTCACCCGGAGATATGCAAAACGCGTGCGATGAAATCCTCGCGGGCATACTCATCCTGAAGGCTCTTTCTTCGTCCGTAAGCGGAAGGAAGGTAATCTGCTCGGACAATACCCGGGCGAAGAGCCCCCTGCCCGCCAACTCAAACGGCATTCATTTAACCGGAGTATGGCCTCCCAGCTTGGCCTTTTCCGAGGTCAGAGCGGACGTCCTTAAGAAGAAAATCTGCCTCATGCTCCGGCATGGCCTGTAGGGGATTCAAGGGTAATTGTATCGTGTACTGCCCGGGATGATCTGGAAGTCAAATCCATAGTTTTTGTATAAGATATGCGGAAAAAATTTCGGAGCGTGAAGAGTTTTATACAAAATTACACACATCAGATCCAGGTGCAAGATCACCACTGCTGTAAAGAACACGAAATTTATTTGTCTTTACACTAACGAGAATTACTGGCTTTCCATCCTCGACTTCGAGAACTTCAACATGAGCCATACGGTTTTCAACAACATCTAGAAGATCAATGACATAGTAAGCTCTAAGTCCGTTTCCAACCTCAATTTCCTTAATGTTTTTCTCGCCAACTCCCACGTCAAGGTTTTTCTTGGCCGCCAGCAAATCTTTTTCTTTTGGTGCTTTTCGCATTTAGGATCCTTTCTTCCACGATCATAATTGTGCCGATCCGCCATCAGGCACAGCCAAGTCGCGCAACCGGCGCCAGTTTTCAAAAACGTGCAGAGTATAACGCAAAGCCGCCCGGTTAGGGGAAGTTTTTTTCAACCGTTGTTTTTAGGTTGATTCTGGATCATTAATAAAATCCGTCTTTTATTAATAAACCCCCGCCCCCCGCAACGGCTTCCCAGATCACCCTTGACAACCCGGCCCCCGGTATTGAATAATCCATCCCTAATAGAAGCCTTTTATTAACTTCTGGAGGTCTCCATGATCGTTGCTTACGCAGTCGACGTCGGATCCATCAAAAACGAGAATTTTGCCTGGGCTCGACAGGAAGAGAATCAGCCCAAACCAAAGTCAACTGACTCCACGGACATCGAAGAGCTGGCTAAAAGTGTTATCGAGGACATAAAAGCCAAGTACCAAGTTGCTCTTGGCTTCGAGTGTCCATTGTTCATCCCGGTCGCCAAAAAACCCGCTGAGCTTCTAAAATCTAGGCATGGAGAAGGTTCCAGGCCCTGGAGCGCGGGAGCGGGTCCGTACAGCATGGCGGCGGGCCTCGCTGAAAGCGCTTGGTTGTTGAAAAGGATCGCCGAAAGCGGCCTGAATCCTCGCGCAACACACAGCCGTGATTCATTCTCCAAAGGCGATGCTGAAATTTTTCTCTGGGAGGCATTCGTCACCAAGAAAGAGATTTTACAAGACGATAGAAAACTCGATGAGCACTTCAAAGCCGCATGCATAGCCCTTGACTACTTCTGGAGAAGTTATCGTAACAAAAGGCCGTCCAGAATTGAGCTGGGTTCCGGAAAGGAATCCCTCTCCCTCATCTCTTCGGTGGCGGAGTGGGCAGGCCTTTCCCTCATTGATGAGAATCCCATTCACTGCGAAGTGTTCGTCCCAGGGAGCTGAACCATGGCCGGCAGACCCAAGGGAACCGGCGGCCGCGCCGAAGAGCTGACCCCGGATCAGATCCACCGAATCGACAAGTGCCTCGCCGGCGCACGGCACGAGCTGCGCACCCCGGTAAAACTGGGGCCGCAGAAAACGCGGACCGGGCCATTTTCTACCTGGGCCTGGGGTCGGGCATGCGTATCTCGGAAATCATCGGGCTCGAGGTCGGCGACGTCGCCGACCGCCATCGAGTGCGTGGCCGGATTGTCCTGGAGCACCCGGCGCCGCGGCTACGCGGCGCACGGGCACGGCACAAATCGCCGAAGCACAGCACGAAGTCAGGTCGATCCAGGACGGTTGCCGTCTCGAAGCAGGCCGTCAAGCACCTCCAGGATTACCTGGACAGCCGAGGCCCGAGTCTAGCCCCCACCGAACCGCTCTTCCCGTCCCAGACGCGGCCCAGGCGGCCAATGACGAGCACGAACGCTATCATGATTCTCAAGCGGATGTTCCAGGTCGCCGGCGTCGAGAACGCCTCAAGTCATTCCCTCCGCCGAACGCACGCGAATACTCTCCGGAGAAACGGCGTGGACCTGAAGGTTATTCAAGAACAGTTGGGTCACTCCAGCTTAGCGATCACCGAGAGGTACTTCCAGGTTGACCCGTTAGAAGCCCAGCGGGCCGTCGAGCAGCTGCGTTTCTAAGTAACCAATTCGCACTTAATCGTTCGAGGGAGGATACCATGGATATTCTGCTTATTGTCGGAGGCTGGCTTGTAACACTCCTTGTCGCATTCCTTTCTGCCCGCTTTGGCGCCGAAACCACCATGCGGTCTGTAAGGGAACATCAGAAGGGTATCACCATCAGAGAGCGAAAGAAGGAGCTTTCGGAATTTGGTACTGAAGTTCTTGAATCTACTTATATTGCAACAAAGAATCACGTCTTCACAAACGAAGAAAGGAATGCCGACCACCTCATTTCGATGGTTCAACAAATGGGAAATTCGAGTACGCCGGGCATTAGAGAAATGATAAGGGGAAATCCAACCCTTTTGGAAAGAACACGTGAGTCTGAGAAAGACAGAGACCGGTTTCGCTGTTTCACGGCGAGATGTGATTTCATTGTTTCAGACGAAGAATCGAAAAGTGCCTTTGACCAACTGAGACAGACCTTACTATTTAGCGAGTTCACATCTGCAGATAAAGACGAGTACCACAACAGTGTCGCAGCAGTAGCAGAAGAATTTAAAAAGGCAATCCAGAACTCGAAATCCGATGAGTCTCTTGAGAACTGGTACAGAGATACCTACAGAAGAAGCTCCCCATCCCACAACTGAACGAATCGTTTTGAAACCCCATGAGGCCTCCTCCGGGGCTGAGGATACACGACATCGCCGCCGTCTCGGGCGCGAGTGCGTCCATTATTATGTGGCGCTGACGTAGCACTGCGCAGAGCAGGTCCGATAGTCATCGATACTGCACCCGGACACGGTCTGGCGATTCTGGATCCTGAGAGGCTCCATCGCCGATCGCCAGTTTGGGATCAGTTATGTGAAAAGAACATGAATCGGTTGAGGAAGAGATACAAACCTGTGTTTCTCAAAATCATTTAATAATTGAAGTCAAAGCTACAAGCACTGGCACTTGGGAATCTTGACTTGAGCCGCCATCCCCGAGCTGACCAAAATCATCTCTACCCCAGCAGTATGCCTTGCCGTCCATCGTCAACCCACATGTGTGATACTGCCCGGCGGAAAGCTGCGTGAATGAGGGGCTGCCGACTTCCGTTGTATCCACCGGCATCGGAACTTGGGACGAGTCTAAATCCGCACCGTTCCCCAGTTGGCCATAAACGTCCCAACCCCAACAGTATGCTTGCCCTGTCTCAACCAGCCCGCATGTATGACCTTCGCCATTTGTTAGTTGTGAGAAAATCGGGTTATTGATTCCTGTAGTATCGACCAACACAGGGACTTGGGAGCATGGACTGCTATTGCATTCGTCCATAACCGCATCCTCGCTACCGAGCTGGCCATAGTGGTCATTACCCCAGCAGTAAGGCACCCCCCCTGTAGTCAGGCCACAGGTGTACATCCAGCCAGCAGAGACCTGAGAGAATGTAAAGTTTTCTAAGCCAGAAACATCAACTGCCACCGGAACTTCAGAGCATGGGTTGTTTGCGCAAATTCCGGGGGTCGCACCCCCATCCCCAAGTTGTCCAGAATCATCCAAACCCATGCAATAAATAAGGCCATCTTCAGTCAATTCACATGCATGCGCACCTCCTGCGGAAAGACTCAGGATCTCTGACTGGCCTATTGGACCCCTTTCCACCTTTACTGGTAGCTGAGAACAAGGAACATTGTTTTGGGATCCGCATGTATCTATTATCCCTGCACCATTTCCAAGTTGGCCATAGTTGTCGTATCCCCAACAATAGATTTCATTATTCGAGGCTAGTCCGCAAGAAAACCCTCCTCCCGACGAAATTTGTGCGAATTCTGGATTACCTATGCCGGAGCAGTCGACAGCTACTGGGGTGCGGGCGCAGGGATGAACGCCACAATTATCTATTGCCCTATTCCCATCTCCAAGTTGGCCATCAGAATCAATACCCCAGCAGTAGATCTCACCATCTGTTGTCAATCCACAGGTGTGATCGTGACCAGCTGAAAGGTGCGTGAAAGTTGGTCCGTTAATTCCAGAAACATTCACCTCAACAGGCACCTGAGAACAAGAGTTATCATTGCAAATATCTTGAACTTCGACTCCATTCCCAAGTTGTCCATAAATATCCCACCCCCAGCAGTAAGCAGTGCCGGTGGTTGACAATCCACAGGTGTGTAATCCTCCTGCTGTAATCTGCTTAAAACCAAAACACCTTCCATTAATGCAATGTAGACCAGCTGCACAACCTCCGCAGTTCATGGTGCCGCATACGGGATCCCAGCCGCACTCTCTACCGACACAACTAGTGTTAAGGCCAGCGTTTTCCCTACCGTTCCTCTTTCTTGATCCCAAGATTACATAGACCGACGATGTGAAGCCGGTCGGGAAAGCGATGTCCGTAAAGGACATCGCTTTTTCGACCGGTGAAA
>Ga0307379_10005859_pt1 | contig 17025 bp, 17 predicted proteins | sample UN2MG_FD_202237 | JGI IMG/M metagenome (GOLD analysis project Ga0307379, IMG submission 202237) | Soil microbial communities from Risofladan, Vaasa, Finland - UN-2 | ecosystem: Environmental > Terrestrial > Soil > Coastal area > Acid sulfate soil | place: Finland: Risofladan, Vaasa | collected... | reverse complement strand
GCCGGCGCGGGCGAGACCGTCTTCTGGTGCCGCGGCCGCGAGGCCACCATCCCCTACCTGCCCAAACAGGTCGCCTCCGACGCCTGCATCATCGGCATCGTCGACTCCGTCCACACGGTGCGCGAGCCATGATCATCGCCGAAATCATCGGCAACGTGGTTGCCACCCAGAAAAACGACAAGCTGGAGGGCATCAAGCTGTTGATGGCGCTGCAGTTGAACCTCGACGGCACGCCCCGCGGCGAGCCCTTCATGGCGATCGACCGCATCGGCGCCGGCGAGGGCGAGACGGTTCTGGTGGTGATGGAAGGCAAGTCCTCGATGCAGCTCCTCGGCCGCGGCCTCGCCCCGGTGGACATGGCCGTGGTCGGCATCATCGACCACTACACCGTCGACGGCGCGACCACGAAGTGCTAGCCGGTTATCGACAAAGGGGTCAGTCTTATAATTCTAGGGTAATCCGAAAATAGATGATCAAGTATCTCCTTATAAATCAGTATGTTGTGCGTGATTGCGTCAATCTGAACACCCTAGAATTATAAGACTGACCCCTTTGCAGCATAAAGGCACCCCCTACATAGGTGGCTCTTCGCGTGGCGGAGACCCCCCTACAGTCAGGTCGACGGCGCGACCACGAAGTGCTAGCCTGCTGCCGTTGATTTAGTAAAACCGCAGAGAACGCAGAGATAATCCCAGGGTAATAATCGAGGCAGAGGTTTCTTCCGGTCCCGGGAATGAGGAGAAGCGAAATGGGCGATGGATTGAAGGTGGCCGTGACGCGGCGGATCCCGTCGGTCGGCCTGAGGATGCTGCGGGAGGAGTTCGAGGTGGTGCTGCACGACAGCGACAAGGCGCCCGGCCGCGAGACGCTCCTGCGGCTGATGTCGGACGCCGACGGGGCGGTGACGCTGCTGTCCGACGCGATCGACGGCGCCCTGCTCGACGCCTGCCCGCGGCTGCGGATCGTCGCCAACCACGCCGTCGGCTACGAGAACGTCGACGTGGAGGCGGCGACAGCGCGGGGCATCGTGGTGACCAACACGCCGGGGGTGCTGACCGACGCTACGGCCGACCTGACGATGGCATTGATGCTGGCGGCGGCGCGGCGGATCGTCGAGGCCGACCGCTTCATGCGCGTGGGGAAGTACGAGGGCTGGGACCCGCGCATGCTCCGCGGCATGGACCTCGCCGGACGCACGCTCGGCATCTTCGGCTTCGGGCGGATCGGCCGGGCGGTGGCGCGGCGGGCCGCGGCCTTCGGCATGGAGATCATTTACACCGACACCGCGGCGAGCCCGGAGGCGGCGCAGCAATGCGGCGCGCGGCGGGTAGAGTTCGACGAGCTGCTGCGCCAGTCAGACGTGCTCACGGTTCACAGCCCCTATCTCCCCGAGCTGCACCAGCGCTTCGGGGCGGCAGAGTTCGCCGCGATGAAGCCGACGGCGCTCTTCCTCAACACGGCGCGCGGCAAGCTGATGGACGAGGCGGCACTGGCGGCGGCCTTGCGGGCTAGGCAGATCGCCGCGGCGGGGCTCGACGTTTACGAAGACGAGCCCGCGTTCCGGCCCGAGCTGGCGGCGATGGACAACGTCGTGCTCCTGCCCCATATCGGCAGCGCCACCTGGGGCACCCGCGACGCCATGGCCGAGCTCGCCGCGCGCAACGTGATCGAGGTGCTCCACGCCCGCCCGTCCCTCACCCCGGTGAATGAGGTGGGGAAGAGTTAAAAAGGGGTCAGTCCTATAATTCTAGGGTGGTCAGATTGATGCAATCATGCACAACATACTGATTTATAAGGAGATGCTTGATCACCTTGGTTTAGATTACCCTAGAATTATAGGACTGACCCCTTTTCCCTTTTCGAGGGTTTTGCGCAGGGCTCTGAGTGACGGCGAATCTGATTTTTCGAAGAGTCCTACGGCTTGGGTGACATTGGTGGGATGGCCCATGTGGAGTTGGTTGCTGAGCCACCTGTTGGTAACGCTGGTGTGTTTCCTTACCCACCAGGCTACGGCTTGTTTTCGAGGGTCGGATTTTTGAAGCAGCTCCAAATCTTCTTCATTGATGCCCAGCACTTCGAGACAATCCTGTATCAGGGCGACGGCTCCGGCATCACCATGATTTAACGGCAATCCGCTGGTGCGGGACTGAGTGTTGGAGAGGTGAGGGCTACTTCCATTTATTGTAAGCAGCCGGTTTTTGAATTCCTTGCTGCCCAGGTGCCATCCGCGGCGGATAGCCCTCCATTCATCGTTCAGCTTACAGAAACCCTCCTGCGTATCGAGTTTATCCACCAGCGAGGAGATGTGATCCAGGTAAGCGCGGCGAACGGTGTTCGGATCGCCTTGGAATCCCAGGTCTCTCAGGACTCGCGTCTTCTCCAGCCAAAGAGGTTTGTTTTGATCGTCAAGTGCGTAGAAAGGAAGGCTGCTCCACCTGTACGCGATTAATCCCTCAAGGCTATTCTTAACAACTCCTGCTCTAATTGGATTCAGATGGATATATCCGCTCACAGTGATGATATGACGGGAGTCCATGGGATCGATTACGAGTGACTTATAGCGACCTTGGAAAAGGTGTCCGAAGAGGTCGTGGCGTTTGTTGAAACTCTGCGTATAGACGCTTTGAAGCCATCTCATACCTGCAACCAGATTAGCCTCGGGAGTTTCGAGCAGTAGGTGATAATGGTTTGGCATGAGGACGAAAGCGTGCGCTTTCCAACCCGCCTTATCGCATGTTCTTGAAAGGCAGCGAAGGAACATGTAATGATCTTCTTCGTCAAAAAAGACCTTTTCGCCGCGGTTTCCCCTGCACATAACATGGTAGTAAGCGCCAGCGAATTCGAATCGTGGTCCTCTTGGCATCGGCTATCCGAAAAGGGGTCAGTCCTATAATTCTAGGGTGATCGAGTATCATTGGTCAGATCAATATGATTATCATGTTTGTATCAATTCAGCTACCCTAGAATTATAGGACTGACCCCTTTTCATGGCTACCGGGGATGTCGTCATGTTATTATTCGCGGCATGAGCGCAATAATCGTAAACGGGGCGGAGATCGGCAAGCGGATCCGTGCGGAGGTGGCGGCGGAGGTCGCCGAGCTCGCAGCCAAAGGGGTAACCCCGGGCTTGGCGGTGATCCTGGTAGGGGAGGACCGCGCGAGCGCGACCTACGTGCGCTCGAAGCAGAAGGCGTGCGGCAAGGCGGGCATCCTCTCGGAGTTGCAGCACCTGCCCGATACCACCGGCCAGGACGAGCTTGTCCGCCGCATCAGCGAGCTCAACGCGCGCGACGAGATCGACGGCATCCTGGTGCAGAAGCCGCTGCCGGCGGGGATCGACTACCAGGCGGTGGTCAACACGATGGACCCGGCGAAGGACGTCGACGGCTTCCACCCGATCAGCGTCGGGCGCCTGGTGATCGGCCTCGAGACCTTCGTGCCGGCCACGCCGTTGGGCGTGATGGAGATCCTGCGCGAGCACGGCGTGCCGCTCAAGGGCGCCAGGGCGGTGGTCGTCGGCCGCAGCGACATCGTCGGCAAGCCGCTGGCGATTCTGCTGATGCACAACCACGCGACGGTGACGATCTGCCACAGCCGCACGCGCGACCTCGCAGGCGTCTGCCGTGAGGCGGATATCCTGGTGGCGGCCACGGGCCGCACCGGAATGATCACGCCGGAGTTCGTCAAGGCGGGCGCGGCGGTGATCGACGTCGGCATCAACGCCGTCGACGACCCGGCCAAAGTGCGCGAGCTCTTCGGCGACGACCCCAGGCGGCAGGGCGACCTGCAGACCAAGGGCTACACGATCGCCGGCGACGTGCACCCGGCCGTGGCCGAGAAGGCCGGCCTCTTCACTCCCGTGCCGGGCGGCGTGGGCAAGCTGACGATCGCGATGCTGCTGAAGAACTGCGTCCAGGCCGCGCGCATGCGGCGTGACGGCTAGGGGCGGGGAGGAGGCGATGGGCGTCTTTCTCGATGTGGGGCTTACGGGGGGCATCTCCTGCGGCAAGAGCGCGGCCTTGCGGCTCTTCGCCAGGCTCGAGTGCTTCACCCTCGACGCCGACGCGATCTACCACAAGCTGATCGAGCGCGGCGGGCCGGTCTACATGAAGCTGGTGGAGCACTTCGGCGAGACCATCCTCGACGGCCGCAAGCGCGTCGACCGCGTCGTCCTGGGGGAGATCGTCTTCAACGACCCCGACGCCCTGGCCACACTCAACGCCATCGCCCACCCGATCGTCATCAACGAGCAGGAAAGGCTGAAGGTGGAGTTCCGCGCCCGGCACGACGGGGGGATCATCGTCACCGACGCCGCGCTGATGATCGAGGCCGGCACCTACAAGCGCTTCGACAAGATCGTCGTGGTCACCTGCAACGCCGAGCTGCAACTGCAACGCCTGATGCGGCGTGCGGCGATCGACGAGGCCGCGGCGCGCAAGCGCATCGCCGCGCAGATGGCGGTGGAAGAGAAGCTGCACTACGCCGACTACGTGATCCACAACGACGACAGCATCGAGGCGTTGAAACACGATGTCGAGGAGGTCTACAACTACCTCTTCCTCGACATGAAAGCGAAGGAGCGCGGGCATGTATGAAGTGAGCGTGCGGCTGACCTTCTCGGCGGCGCACCAGCTGAGCGGCTACCCCGGCGACTGCAAGCGGCTCCACGGGCACAACTGGCGAGTGGTGGTGTTCGTGCGGGCCCGCGAGCTTGATTCACTCGGCATGGTCTGCGACTTCCGCCACGTGAAACAGAAGGCGCGCGAGCTGATCGGCGAGTTCGACCACACCCTGCTCAACGAACACGCCGCCTTCGAGCAGGACGACCCCAGCAGCGAGCGGATAGCGCGCCATTTCTTCGAGCGCCTGCGGCCCGACCTCGACGCCGATAACCACTGGCTGCACGCGGTCGAGGTCTGGGAGACGGACGACTCCGCGGCCCGCTACATCCGCGACGACACGCCGCCGGCGGCACTGCCCAAGGACGGCATCGACTGAAGGCGGGGGGCGGCGAGCACTCGCTTCAAATCTCTACGTTGCGGCCGCTCTGCTCTCCTCGGAGTGACTTTCGCCACACCTGCGTCGCCCATCGCGGCCGCGCCTTGACCTTTATCGCGATTGACCGCCGGTAGCTGAGAAGCGAAGCAGGGGCGTGGAGGAGTCAGTGTTCTGGAGACTTGATGCAACATCCCGGTCGGCGAGGACGGCCCGGCAATACCTTCCCGCCTGTGCGGGATCGGGCGGATTGAATCCGCCGCGGCGGACGCCCCTACATGTTCGATGTAGGGCGGTCCTTCAGGGCCGCCGTGTTCTGGAGACTTGATGCAACATCTTGGTCGGCGAGGACGACCGGATTCCAATTGATTGCTATGGCGATTCATATCGACGATTACAGCTTCGGCAGGATTGTGATCGGGGGAGAGGTGTACAAGAAGGACGCGATTATTCTGCCGGATCGCGTGATACCCGGCTGGTGGCGCGCGCAGGGGCACAGCCTCTCGCCGGACGACCTGGAGGCGGTCGTCACGGCCGCGCCCGCGCGCCTGATCATCGGCACTGGGTCGTTCGGCATGATGCGCGTGCCGCCGGAGACGCTCGCTTACCTGAGAGACAAAGGAATCGAGACCGAGGTGCTGAAGACGAAGGAGGCCTGCGCGCGGTTCAATGAGCTGGCAGCCCCGGGGGAAATCGCCGCGGCGTTACACCTGACGTGCTGAGGCAAAAGGGGTCAGTCCTAGAATTCTAGGGTAATCCGAACCAAGAAAAACAGATATCTTCTTATAAATCAGTATGTTGTGCGTGATTTGACCGCATTGGGCACCCTAGAATTCTAGGACTGACCCCTTTTTGCTCCCCTTTGTATCAGGAATGTGGAAGGGGAGTTCACAGATGTCGCTTCCCCCGGTGGCGGTGTCGGTGAGCGATATGCGCAGGCGGTAATCTCCGGGCGCGAGGCCGGGCCTGGCGAGATCGAACTGGAGGAACTGGCGGCGGCTCTCGGGCGGCAGGGCGGAGTATCGCGACGGAGTGGTTGCTGCGTGATCAATCAGCTCTAGCGAGTCGATGGCGCAGGGCTTTTTGCCCTCAAACAGAGCTATTTCGTCTTTGGAGAGGTCACGAACGGGGTTCCCGAACAGGTCCACGGCGTAAAAAATGACGGCAACGCGCTCGGTTTTGGCAGAGAGGGTATAAATATCTTCTTGTTGTTGAGAGAAAAGGTTTGCCGGGATTAGTGCAATTAGGATTAGAGAGGTAAAAACGAGAACACAAATATGGATTACTTCACTCATATAGAATTCACCTGCAGCGAAGGGATCAGCTAATAATTAATTATAAGCCTTGTTCTGATAATATCAAGGATATCAGAGATAATTAATAGGTGGATGTCAAGTCGCGCACACATATGCGTGGTCGTGCGTAAAAACTATAGTAGGGAAGAGAAATTATGAGTGAGGGTTGAGATATTAATGGTGTGCCGCGAGGAGCATGTCGCAGATCTCGCGCACGGCGCCGCGGCCGCCGGGCTGGGCGGTGGTGTAGTGGGCGATGTTCTTGACGCCGGGCATGGCATCGGCGACTGCGGCTGCAAAGCCGACCAGCCGCATGACGTCGACGTCGATCAGGTCGTCGCCGACGTAGGCCACCTCGGTCCAGTCGAGGCCCTTGCGCTTGATCAACTCCTCGACGACCGGCTCTTTCACCAGGCGGCCCTGGATCACCTCGGTGATCCCCAGCGAACGGGCGCGTTCGTCCACCAGGTTGGACTGCAACCCGGTGACAAAAGCGACCTCGATGCCCGCCTGCTGGATCAGCTTGATCCCCAGACCGTCGCGGACGCAGAACTTCTTGAACTGCTCACCCGAGTTTGAGTAGTAGAGGCCGCCGTCGGTGAGCACACCGTCCACGTCGAGCAGCAAGCATTTAATCCGCTTGAGTCGTTCTTTCAGTTCATCGTCCATTATTTCATTCGACTTGCAGGAACTACATTATTGACGCTTCGCAGCGCCAAGTAAAGGGTTTGTGAAAAGGGGTCAATTCTATAATTCTAGGGTGGCTGAATTGATAGAATCATGCGCAATACCATGATTTAAAAGGAGATGCTTGATTACACCGGGCCTGATTACCCTTGAATTCCAGGACTGACCCCTTTGGCCTGCTCAGTTCGTGGCGTTGCGGACGACCTGGAGGAAGGCCTGGGCGCGGTCGCGGATTTCCTCCATGGACACCAATTCCGCGCGCTCGCTGTGCAGGGGCAGGGCGGATGCGCCGACGGCCACAGAGCCGGCGCGGATGTAGTCGGCCACGTCATCGGGGTCGAGCCCGCCGACGGGCATCAGGCGCAGGAACGGCATCGGACGCAGCAGGTAGCGGATGTACTCCGGCCCGCCGACCGACTTGACCGGGTAGACCTTCACCAGGTCGACGCCGGCCAGGTAGGCCTCCATCACCTCGGTGGGCGTGAGGCCGCCCGCGGCGACGAAGACGTCGTTGTCGCGGCAGTAATCGATGATCCTACGGTCGGTGTGCGGGCAGACGATGAACCGGGCGCCGCCGGCGATCATCTCCGTCGTCTCTCCCATCGTCGTCACCGAGCCCGCGCCCAGAACGGCACTGTCGCCGTGGCGCACGGCGAGCGTCTCGAGGATGGCGGCCGCGCCGGGGGTGGTCATGGCGATCTTGAGCATCTTTATGCCGCCCTCCAGCACCGCTTCGGCAATCTCCAAAACCCTGCCGCTGTCGGTGCCGCGCAGCACCGAAATCACGCGCTGCTGCTCCACGGCGGCGGCGACGGAGCGGGCGTTTGTCTTCTCTGTCATCGTCTATCCCTTTTCACGGACCAGCGAGTGGCGGCCGAGCAGCAGACCCCAGACGACGCAGACCGCGAATGCGCCCGCGATCAGCAGCATGCCCGGCTCGCGCGTGCCGAGCGCCGTATTGAGCCAGCCGACGGCGACCGGTCCGACCACGTTGCCGAGATTCGAGAAGGTAAGTATAACTCCGAAGGCGACCCCAAGTCTCGCCGGCTGCACCACCTGGCCGGGTATTGCGTAGACGGCGACGGGCAGGAAGCCTGCGAGTATGCCGGCGACGAGTATGAGCGGCGCGGGCGGGAACCGGGTGAGGAGGCCGAAGAGGCAGAGTGCGACGACGAGGGCGGGGAGGATTATGTATGAGCGGATCCTGCCGAAGCGGTCGATGAGCCAGCCCGCCAGCAGCGAGCCGGGCGTGGCGGTCCACATGATGAGGCCGATGGTGAAGCTGGCCGCGCCGTAGTCGAGGCCGCGGGCGTTGAGGAATGCGGAGCCGAAGGTGAAGAGCGACGCCGTGGAGACAGTGAAGCAGAACCACACAAAAGCCATCAACCAGAGGTCCTTGGGGAAGGAGGCGAGGCGGCGGGAAATGCGCGCGAGGATGCCGTTGCTGTTCGCAGTGGGCAGCGGTGTCGCGGCCGGCTGTGGTTGATCGCCGGCTTCGGGATCTCTCGGCGCCAGGAGGATGAAGCCCAGCACCGTGAGCGCCACGAAGGCGTTGAGCACCAGCGTGGTGCCCTGCCAGCCGAGCCACTGCCCGAGGGCGAAGAAGGAGCTGAAGGCGACGATGGCGGCGATCGGCCAGGCGGTGTGGAGAATGCTCATCGCCAGGCCGCGCTGCCGGTCGCGGAACCACAGCGTGATCATCTTGCCGGCGACGAGGTTGATCAGGATGCAGCCGACGCCGAGGATGAAGCGGCCGGCCATCATCAGCGCGTAGTGGATGCCGAAGTTGAACAGCAGGCTTCCCGAGAGGATCAGCAACGCCGAGACCACCCCGGTGCGCCGCGTGTCCCAGCGGTCGAGCGCCGCGCCGCCGACCAGCGCGAAGAGCACCGCCGGGATGGCGTACATGCCCTGGAGCCAGCCGATGGCCAGGTCGTTGAGTTGGAAGCTTGCCTTGAGCTCGGGAATCAACGGCGGCAGCAGGAAGAACAGAAACCCGGAGCTGAGGAACATCAGGTAGTTGGTGAACAGCGCGAGCCAGCGCCGCGGATCGGAACTCATATCCCCTTCCTCCAAATAAGGGGATCATCCTAACACGATGGAAATAGACTTTGTTGTACGAAAGGTCTAGATAATCTGCTAATTTATCTTCGGACGGACCCACCCCAGTGACATTTTCAGGCTTTTGTTTAGCTTCGAATTCCAAGGGATAAGGTCGTTTTTTTGTAGCCTTCCCAGCACGATAGCCGGTGAAATGCCCTGAGCTTCAGCGAATCGTATAATGGAGTTCTCAGAGAAAATCCCGCGAGCGACGAACTGCCTATATTCCCTCTTCGGAATCAGCAGGTTGGCCGCGAATTCAATGGCTTCGTCTTCCTCTTTAGAGATCGTTTCTTCCTCGTTTTCCAGGTAGATTGTCTTTTTTCTGTGCAGCAGGAGGTGTGCGGCCTCGTGGAAGAAGGTGAACCATAAGATGTCGTTTTTCTTGTACCTGAGGCTGAGTTGAATCAAAGCCTTGGAGGGTTCAAGCCACCTCGCGGCGCCGGAGATTTTGGAGCCGGGAGTTTGTGGTATGAAGGCGATGGCGACACCGCACGCGGCGCACGCTTTTTTAAGTTCCGGGACGAATATTGCAGGTTCCGCACCAGTGAGGGGTCTGATTGCCGCAAGGATTTCCCTGAAGCGCGTCTCATCGTAGGGTCTGCATTCAAGATTGAGGGCTTCAATCTCACCTTTCCTGAGCCATGTCGAGAGTGCGTATTTGTCACTATCATCGGCTTTTCTGTACATCGCTTCGATATTAGCCCAGACGACGTCCCAATCCCGAGGTGATGCCACTCCAAAAAAGGTCAGAAGGGCTTTTAGTTGTTGAAGTTTGTCAGTTGATTTTTCAATCCACGCGTTATTTATCATGAAGTCAATGGGGAAATTATGCATCCATTCTGTGAATTTGCTCAGTTTTGTGTTTTCATGGATTCTTGCTTCGTGAGCCTGAAACATGCATTGCAGGTTCATCCAGATATGCGCGCTTGTTTGCATCGCCGTTTCGAGTTTTACGGACATTTCGGGTGAGATCGGGGCTTTTGCATTGATAATCTCACTGATGTGTTTTTCACTTGCTCCCACTCTCTCGGCGAATTCTTTCTGAGAGATACCACGCGCCTCCAATTCGTCTTTCAGAATCTCACCGGGGTGGACTGCGTAATCCGGCGAGAAATCGCTTTTGTATTGATTAATCATAGTAATCCACTATCCCCACGATGGTTATGCGTCGAATTTCGGTCCAATCGACTCTGCCATCATCTCTGGTGGGAACAGGATCATGGTCCGGCACGAATAGCAGCCTGTTCCCCTCTTTAATGCTCACAGCGAATTGCCCCGCCCGGTCTCTTTCCAGCTCGTGAAGCCTGATGGATTTCCATTGGCGTATTTCAAACAGGTTGTCGACGGCGCGAAGCAAGGCCATCATCTTCATTATGGCTTTGGCAACCTGAGCTCCGAAGTTTCGTTTGAGAGCCTTCTCGTTTTCCAGCAGCATCCTGGTTTTTTCGTTGTCAAAGGAGATTTCCATAATAGAGTCAAATTGTCTTTACGTAATAGGTTAATGATTTCTTATAGAAATGTCAACCTCGACCCGTCGTGCAGGTTTGGATTCCATGAATCCCGTCGAGCAGTGAACAAGAAGTGTATTCGGTATTTGCACGGAAACGGACAGCTGGTTTGCAGCTTGATAGATCAAGGGATGTAGTTTACCTTACTTGACGTGCTGATCCGGGAATCCGGTGCGATGCCGGAGCTGCCCCGCAGCTGTTAGCGGCGACGAAGTCCCCGAAGATGCCACTGCCCCGGAGGCGGGCGGGAAGGCGGGGGCGGAGGACGACCCGCGAGCCAGAATACCGGGCGCACGCGTCGCGGCGCTTTTCGCGCCGCAGAGGTCTTGAACCCTTCGAGGGCGAGGGCGGGACCGGCCAGGCGAAGCTGTCACGCCGCTTCCTTCCCCGTCCGCGAGCTGCTCACGAGCTTTCGATGCCTAGATGGGGCGCACTAGCGGGACTCCTGATCGCCGCCGCTCTGCTGTCGGCGTGCACGAGCGCGGAACCGTTGCGCGTCGAGCTGGGCGAGCCGCAGCGCGAGCTCCACGGCGTGCTGCTGACGTTCGAGGCGAGCGAGCCGCTTGCCGAAGCGGCGCTCCTCGACTCCCGCGGCGAGACTGTCCTGAAGCTCTCGATTCCCGCTCTGCGCTCCGGCGAGCTTTTCCTTCCATCGCAAACGCTGAAAGGCGGGTTGACGCTGGCGGCGCGCTCGGTGGCGGGCGCTACGGCGCGCATTCCCCTCGGGCTTCCGGCATTAATGGAGGGCGCGGTCGAAATCGGAGCCCCCTTCCCGGGCCCCGGCGGAGGGCCGATAACGATGCCCTCGGACCCCGGCGGTTTTGAGCTCTTCGTCACCGTTTACGGCAGGCACGGCCGACCGCTGGCCTACAGCGTGACGTTGGCGGCGGCGGACGGCCTCCTGCTGGCTCCCGCGGACGGCGGCGATGCGGCGAAGAGTATCGTGCTGGAGGGAGAAGTCGCCACCTATGTGCGACCGCTGCGCCGCTCGATCAGGATCTTTGCCGACGAAGCGGACAAGACTCCGCTGACATTGACGGCCGCGGCCGCGTTGAGCTTCGGGGCCGAGCGGCGGGAGTTCACCGTCGAGCGCCAGGTAATCGTTATCGCCGTGGAAACGCTGAGACGCGGCCTGGCGATTGCCGGGGTGGAGATGCCGGTTTCGCACGACGGCAGGCCGTTGAGCGGCAGACGGGCGGCGCACATCGCGCTCTCCGGCGCCGGTGGGGGGGAGCCGAGGGCCGTCGCCTACCAGGCGGTGGCGGTGGAGAACCGGCTGGAAGTGGGCGTGCCGGTGGTCGTCCGCTGCGAGATCTTCGACACGGGTCGGGGCGAACCAGCGGCGGGATTCGGGCCGCCGGGCTGGGTACCGGGGCGGGGTGCGGCCGTGGCGGCCTTTATCCCTGCCGGGAGCGGGGAGAGGCTGACGCTGCCGCTTTACGCCGACAAGGCGCGGGTCGAGCCGGGGCGATACGAGCGCCGGCTGACACTGGAGTTCGCCGGGAGCGGCATGATTGCCGCCACAGCCATGGCGCCGTTGGAAGTCGAGCGCCCGCAGGAGACGGCGGTGGCCGTGACGGCCGCTTCAGTGGGGGCGACGCTGCTGCTGCTTGTCCTCTTTTTCCTCAGGGGTTCGCGATTCATCGCCCGCTTCACCACAAGGCAGATCGTGCTGGTCGCGCTCGTGGCCTCGGCTTCGGTGGTGATGGTCAACCTGCCGGTGTTTTTCATCGCCAACATCACTCTGGCGCTACTCGGTCCGCTGGGGCTCCTGGTAGACGCGCTCCTGACCGGCTTCCTCTTCAACGCTCTGCTGGTGGCACTGCTGGCCGTGATACCCAGGCAGGGCGTCTGCGCCCTCGTCGTGGCCGTGCGCTTTCTGCTCGGAGGACTCCTGCTGGGGATGCTGACGCCCCTGGGCGCGCTCCACGCCGGGGTCTCGGCGCTCGCGCTCGAGGGGGCGGTCTGGCTCTCCGGCGTCACCAGGAAGGGGCGGATCGATTGGGGCGGCATCCGCCTGCTGCTCTCGTTTGCCCTGGCCAACGCCTTGATTTCCTGGGTCGGCTTCCAGCTCTCGATCGTGCTCTTCCGGCTGCACTACGCGGGCTGGTACATCGCCCTGAGCGTGCTGGTGGGCGGATTCCTTTATTCGCTGCTGGGGGCGACCGTGGGCAGGAGGATCGGCGGGCGCCTGGCTCAGTTTGCCGCATAGGGATGTGAAATGGTTGAGATAGACAAGCTGAGCATCACCTACCGGGGAGCGGCCGAGGCCGCTCTGCAGGGGGTCGACCTGCGCGTCAGGCGGGGCGAATTCCTGCTGCTGACCGGCCACACCGGCTGCGGCAAGACGACGCTCGTGCGGGCTCTGGCGGGAGTGCTGCTGCCGTCCCATGTCGCGCGCTTCGAGGGCCGGGCGCGGGTGGCGGGCGTGAGCGCGGAGCGGGTCAACAGGTCGGCCGGCTCCCCCCGCGTGGGGCTCCTGTTCCAGAATCCCGACGATCAGATTGTCGGGGGGACGCCGCTCGAGGAGGTGAGTTTCGGGCTGGAGAATTACGGCTGCGCCGCAGACAGCCTCGCGGCGCGGGCCGGGCGGGCACTGGCGGAAGTCGGGATGGAAGGCCTCGCCGGCGAGCCGATGGCCTCGCTCTCGGGCGGACAGAAGCAGCGCGTGGCGATCGCCGCGGTGCTGGCACTGGACCCCGAGGTGATCCTGCTCGACGAGCCGACGAGCAACCTCGACGGCCACGGGCGCCGCAAGCTCGCCCTGCTGCTGGAGGCGCTCCGCAGGCAGGGGCGGACGGTGATCATCGCCGGCCACGACGTGCGCCGCCTGGCGCCCTTGTGCGACCGCATCGCCCTGCTGGAGGGCGGGCGCCTAGTGCTGGAGGGCGAAGCAGGGAGGGAGTTGGCGCGGGTGACGGCGCACCTGGCGGGTGACGGCGTTGCTGAGACTGCGGCGAGCTCGGGAACGGATCAAGCGGAATCACGCAGCGCGGTCGTCAGGGCCGAGGATCTGCGCTTCAGCTACCGCGGCAACGGCTTCAGCCTGGGGCCGCTCTCCTTCAACATCGGCGCCGGCGAGCGCGTGGCGCTCTTCGGTCCCAACGGCTGCGGCAAGACGACGCTGCTCTCGCTGCTGGCGGGGGTGCTGCGGCCCGGCGGCGGCAGCCTGCAGGTAAACGGGAACGGCTCGCGTCCGCTGAGGAGAGCCGAGCTGGCGCGGAACGTGGCCTACGTGACCCAGAATCCCGACCTGATGCTGCACAGGGCGACGGTGACGGCGGAGGTGGGCGCGCGGCCGAAGTACCTCGGGAGGGCGAAGCCCTTGGTCGCGGCGGAAACGGCGGAGTCGCTGGCCGCTTTCGATCTCGAGCGCTTCGCCGGCAAGTACCCGTTTTCTCTGAGCCAGGGCCAACGGCAACGCCTGGCCTTGGCGGCGGCGGTGACGGGCGGGGCGAGGCTGCTGCTGATCGACGAGCCGACGACGGGGCAGGACATGCGGCAACGCCGGGCTCTGCTGGAGCGGATCAACGCCATGGCCCGCGCGGGTCTGGCGACGGTGTTCAGCACCCACAGCCTCGAAGCGGCGTTGTTGGCGGCGGACCGGGCGATGGTGATCGACGCCGGCAGGCTGGTTTTCGACGGGCCGATGGAGCGCTTGACCGCCGACCGGAGGCTCATGGAGTCGGCGGGACTCGATCTGCCGGAGGAGGGGCGTTAGGCGGCATGGCAAGCGAAGTGCAACCGATCGAGGCGGGCCGAAGCGGGCTGAGCGCCGACGCGAAGCTGGTGCTGATCGTCTGCTTCTCGAGCGCCGTGCTCCTGGTCGACAACACACTGTCCCTATCCGCCGCCTACGCCGCGATGCTGTTGGTCTTTCTCGCCACCAAACCGAGTCCGCGTAAGCTCTTCTATTACGCCCTCTTCTCTCTGGCCGCGGTCTGGGGTTTCCTCCTGACCCAAAGCCTCTTCTACGCGCAGCAGCCGCGGACCGTGCTGGTGGAACTGATCGGGCCCGAGACGCCGGTGATCGGCGCCCTGACCGGCGGGCTCTCGATCTATCTTGAGGGGGCGGTTTACGGGGCGATCCAGTCGCTGCGCTTTCTGGCGATGATGACCGCCGGCCTGGCGTTGGTGTGGACGACCTCGCCGCACGAATTGCTGCTCGGTTTGAGAAGGCTGAGGCTGCCCTACAAGGCGGCGTTCATGGTGGCCGCGGCCCTGCGCTTCATCCCGGCGATCGCCTCGGAGGCGCGGGCGACGCTGGGAGCGATGAAGGCGCGGGGTTATCCGATGAGGGCATCGCGCCCGTGGCGCTATCTCACCGCACTGACGGCGGGCCTGACGCCGATATTGTTCCGCAACATCCGGCGCGCTTCGATGCTGGCCGACTCGGTGGAGAGCCGGGGCTTCGCCGCGCGCGGGAACGGCGGGAGCGCCGGGGCGCGGCGCAGGGGATTGATGGAGACCGCGCTGCTCTGGGCCGCACCGCTGCTGACTGCGGCTCTGGCCGCGGCGAAGCTGGCTGATGCCGCGGCCCTCTATGGTCTTTTCTACAGCGAACATCTGGGTTGGATATATGCGCTTGTCGAGACTGCATTGTAAGGAGTACCGGGCGGACGGCCTCGGCCGCGCAGCCTGCGCGTTGGCGATTCTGCTCCTGCTGGCGGCTGCCTGGGGTTGCGGCTCGCCGCAGGCGGGAAGCGGCGGCGGGTCGCTCGAGTTCACGGGAACGGGCCTGTGCGTGACCGGCGTCGAGATTGGAGTCCCGATAATCAGGGTGTCGGTCTCGGACGGCGGGAGCGGTGTGGAGAGCGGATTCAGGCGGTTCGGCGGCGCGCTGCTGATTCCGTTCGCCTGGCGGGCCGGTGAGAGCTATGCAGTCGATGTCGCGTACGAGAGATCCGGGCGGGCGCAACACGTCGAGGGCAGGGCTCCGCTCAATCCCGGCACGGTGCTGCTGCGGACGATCGGGCTGGAGGGCCTTCTCGGCGGCGCGGAACCCGGCGGCCTTGCGCCGCAACCGACCGCGGCGGCGGTGAGCGGCGACGGCCGTTGGGGCGCCGTGGGCACCGATTCGGGCAGGATAATTCTCTTCGACCTGGAGGATGGGAACCCGGCGGCTCAGCTTTATTCGGCGGGGGCTTATATCCGCTCGCTGGAGTTCGCCGAAGCCGGAGCGGGAACCCGGCTGCTGGCCGGGGAGCAGTCGCCGCGGGGAACGATCGCTGCCTACCGGGTGGAGGCCGGCGGCGCGCTGAGCAAGCTGTGGAGCCACGAGACTGCGGCCGAAATCGGGAGCTCGAGCCGGGATCCCGCCGATCCCTATTCCTGGGCCCACCTGCCGGGGATCTACCGCATCGTTTGCCGGGGCGGGCGGGTGTTCGCGCTCGCCGTCCACCCTCCGGAGGGCGGGGAGACGAGGGCGCGCTCGCTGCTCTACTGCTTCGAGGGCTCGACGGGCAGGGAGCTGTGGCGTTGGCCGGAAGCCGGGACACTGGGCGCGGTGGCGACTTGGTTCGACGCCGACCTCGGCGGGGCGCGGCTGGCGCTCTGTGCTTATGACAGGCGGAGCGGAAACGGCGCGGCCTATGCCCTCGACGGCGCGAGCGGCGAACAAATCGGGCGGCTGGACATCGCGCCCCTGCGGCCGCACCTGGAGCAGGTGAATTTCTGGCACTCGATTGCGATATCGCCCGACGGCGGGCGGGTCGGCCTGATAGCCGACGACGGCCGCGCCTGGCTCTGGCATCCCGGCGGGGAGACGAGGGAGATCGCGCTGGGCGAGCCGTTGCAGGCGGGGGGCATCCCCCTGCTGATCAGCGGCGCCGGGGTGTGGTGCGGGCCGGAGGAGACGCTCTTCGCGACGGGGACATCGTACCTGCCATGGCAGCTTTCCGGCGGCAGGCGGCCGCCGCAGCCGCATCCGGACGCGCTGAAGCTGATCGCTGTAGATGCCGGCGGGGGGATCGCCTGGGCGGCGACAATCCCCAATCTGCCCCAGGGTCTGGCGGCGAGCGCAGATTGGCAGTGGATCCACATCGGCTACGCCTCGGATCCGGTATTCTCCCCCGCGGGCGGCAGCGGCCTGGCTTCCTACAGCCTGAAGCGGCCGCAGGCGCCCCTGGCAGCCTCATTCCCGGTGGGCGGCGCGGTGATGCACGGCTCCCCGGCCCTGGCGCCGGGGGGGCATCTTGTGCTGCTGGTCGAGCGCAGCCAGCGCGACGCCTCGGGCGAACGGCTGCGCGGCCGCAACGCCCTGCATCTACTGCTCTGGTGAGCTTCGATACCGCCGAATCCTCAGTATAAAAAGGAATATTTTCGCCTCCCCGCGGGTATTAAGAATAACTGAACCTTTTGGCCGGTCGCATCGTCTAAGGAGTGGTAGTTACAGGACGGGACGTGACAGCATGAGACTTGGGACAATCAAGAGCGGA
>Ga0307379_10005853_pt1 | contig 17037 bp, 10 predicted proteins | sample UN2MG_FD_202237 | JGI IMG/M metagenome (GOLD analysis project Ga0307379, IMG submission 202237) | Soil microbial communities from Risofladan, Vaasa, Finland - UN-2 | ecosystem: Environmental > Terrestrial > Soil > Coastal area > Acid sulfate soil | place: Finland: Risofladan, Vaasa | collected... | reverse complement strand
TATGGAGTTTTCTATATCCGTCCATCCGGCGCGTTCCTCGGGTGCAGGAGGATTGAACGAGCTGATCTGGCGGACCATGGTCTCAATCTGCTGACGGGCTGCCAGGGGTTGCCGCCGGTAATTCGATATCTTCTCTATCTCAGGTTTATAAAGGCCAAACCAGACAACCCCAAATAAAAAAAGAATCAAAAGCGGAATGATAACTTTTTTAACACCTGTTGGTATGGGCATATAATTTACAATCAGACCTTGAGTTTACAATCTATCTTGAATGCAATAAAATAAACGCCGTTATCGAACCTGGTGGAAAAAACAGGCTCCGAGACCTCACTGAACAGGCCTGAATTTTTCAACCGATTATAGAACTCGTTGAATGTTCTATCTGAATCGGCGATTCCCGTACCCCTGATCTCTCCGTCTATCTCGGTACTGTCTCCTTTCTGCCGGTCCACAATAAGATTATATAACAGGACTTCATTGGGAGTAAGATGGCTTAAAGCAATAAGTAAATTCTCTTCAGGGCTTTTTCGAGCTGTAAAACGGGCGAGAAACTCACTTCTCACTTTCGCCAGATCCCGCTGGGCGCTTATTTCAGCAATATCGTCAAGCCTCTTGTTGAGTTCCGCCAGAGCTTTCTGTTCATTGTTTTCCTGGAGCGTGCGCTGGAGATCCATCCTGGTATTGTGAAGCATCATGTAGACTAGACTCATAACTGCGAGAAGAAGCACCGAGGCAGCAATCACGGCCAGCCTGCGAATCCTCGTCTTGCGGCGGTCGATATACGCCTGCGGGACAAAATTAATTTTGGCCTCGCGCACTGTCTTGAGCGCCGCCCCGAGGGGCAGGATCAAGGAAGGGAATATGCGCCTGAGTTTATCGGCCCGCTCCCCGAGGTGTCCGAGATGGAAGTACTCCCCGGGTGAATAAACCCCCGCCTCCACTCCCAGGCTCTTGCCAAAAGATTCGGCAATATCATCCAGGTTATAGGCCTCTCCGCTCAGCACAGCGAGACTCACTCCCTCGCCGCGGAAACGCTGTTTGAAATAGAGCAGACTCCGGTTTACCTCGATAAGCAGCCTTTCCTGATCAGCCATATAGCGGGCGCTGACAAATCTTCGCTGGACATCCAATTGGCCTTTCCCTGTATCCTCATGAACCTCCTTGTTCAGAACTGACTGGAATTCCCGCGAAAAGACCCAATTGCCCCGATTGGAGATAACCAGAAAGCTGCGCCCTCTCTCGAGATGGATCATGGCTGTGATCTTGCTTAAATACTTCTCCCCCATGGTTTCCAGCGCCGCAATCAAGGCCAGGGGAACCGTGGTTATCAACTGGGTATCCAGTTCGATATGCTCCATCAAACTAATAATTTTCTGAGAGCTCTCCCTGGGCACCAGGCCGATCAGAACATCTGTTTTACGCCCCTTTTTAGCGGCTTTTTCATACCAGTAATCAAAAGCGAGATCCTTGGGACTGGCATCCGGCACGATCTTTTTGAGCTCACGGCGCACCAGGGCCTGCATCTCGTTCCTGCCGAGAACCGGCAGTGTCACCTGGCGGAGCTCGGCCCCCGGATCGACTACCACTGCATGAACCACACGGCCGGTAATCCTTTTCTCGTGCATCACACCCAAAATCTGGTCTCCAGCCTCAGCGACATTGTCCATCAGCGGGTCTATCGCTGAAAAATTCACGATCCTGGGTGGATGTACTCCTCTGTCGATCTCGAGAATGCGCAGGACATCGGAAACGATCTGTATTCCGATAACATTGCGTCCCGAATGGCGGAAAAAACCCAGTTTTTCGACAAAATTACCGAATGAAAGGGTGTTTTTTGAACCTTTGGGCCGGACCTGTTTTTTCTGCGCCATCGTAATCTCCCCCAGGAAAACGATTGACCGCTACCGTAGAAACGACGCTTCTAAAAAGCTGATGCTACGAATTTAAGCGTAAAAGGAGGCAAATAAGCGGACAACTATCGGGATGACTCAAGGGATTTTTTTCACTTTAATACCCGCCGCTCCCCCTTTTTCTTTCTTGACATTCTCCAGAACCAGGGTGCGCCTGTTGCCTCTGTATTCAAGAACCACCGAGCGACTGTCGACTTCCGCTATCTGTTCAATTCCGACAGTGTCTCCACGCTGATAGACCCGGCCGTTGAGCACCGCCCGGTAACTGCCTGTCACATTGTCCTGAACGACCCCGTTGAGCTTGATTTCAGGCAGGGAGATATCCCCCACCGCAGATGGAGGCGGCAGGTCTTCCACCAGCTCCCCCCTGGCGATGGCCTCGATTTCTTCCGGGGTCAGAAAAGGGTTGCGTCCCACTGTGTCAGGCAATTGGACTATCTGTCCAGGTGTTTGGCTCTCCTGGGATTGAGGAGCATTTGTCGGCTGAATATTCTCTGGAAGAACAGCCTTCTGATCGCCGGACGGCTGTCCCTGCGGCTGCACTGTGGGCGGGGGCCTGACAGCCTGTACGGCCGGTTCCGGAGCTTTTGACTGGCTCCTGAAATAATTGATCCAGTTGTACGCCCCGCCTGCTAGACCCACCAGGGCGATGATAGCGATTATGATATATTTAGGTCGCATGGTATTTTATCTAGAATAATCCGTTGATATGAAACGAAATCTGATCAGATCCGCCACCAGGATTGGTAAGGATAACGAACCTGTCTACCCCAGTCAAAGTAAAAGACGCTTGTAACTGGACATCTACACGGGTTGCACTCACCCGGTTCACTGCCTGGACACTGAGCGGGCTGCCGCTTGTCGAGGCGGTTACACCTGTCAGAAAACCGCTGCCGGTTACTGTGGCCCAGATAGTCGAATTTCTGTTCATGCTGGTCGGATTGATCTGTGAAATAAATAGCTGTACCTGAGTGACCGAAAAGGCCTTTTCGGCCCACTTGCTATCAGGATTGGTAACCCGGATAGTTCCGGTAGTCGGTGTGGCGGTCCCGCTGACATTGACAGTCAACTGGACTTCATTCGTGCTTAATCGAGTGGGCCCTGAAGCTATGGTGATTCCTGAAAGACCGGGAAAGGTTACCGTGCATCCGCTCTGGAAGTTCTGGCCCTGGATGGAGATCATCCGCCCGGTTTCTCCCTGGGTTACTGAATTAGGGACAACCTGTGTAATAGACGGCGCGGGAGCTCCTCCAGGAGCAAGCACTTCGAAAGCATTATTCTTGGTTCCGCTGAGGCCGCTGGAAGGGTTGTTTACAGTCACGTTCCTGAGACCTATGGTAGCGGTTCCGGAGATATCGATAGTCGCTACTAGCTGAGTGGAGCCTCCAAAATTGACGCTTTGAACAGTGATCCCGGAACCGCTGAAAGTGACTGTGGAAGTAGGTTCGAAATAAGAGCCGTCGATAGTTACTGCCAGACCGGTGGTCGACTGGTATCCGAAAGTGGGACTGACTGAGTTAACCATAGGCGCCACAGCTCCGCCTCCACCCCCGCCCACAGTGGGATCTAACGGGTCGGCGTCGATTGCGTTCGGCACACCGTCCCCGTCGATATCCGGGTCCATGTTGTCGGGAATGCCGTCACCGTCCTGATCTTCCATCCTGTCCGGGACCCCGTTGCCGTTGAGATCCGTATCATAGCGTGTCATATAATCCGCATCTTCCAGGGTGACCTGTATTTTGGCCTTTGATCCTGGAAGGATCGTTACCAGCTCGTTGGCAGTTGTCTCCCCATCCTGCACTGCTTTGAGGGCTTTGACCGTAAGCGCGTGTATGCCCTGGTGCACTGAATCCGGCAGGGAAAAAGACATGTTCCCTGTGCTGAAAACCAGGTCCATTGTCGCCGGCATACCCTTGTCGGAATAAGAAAGCTTCGCTGTAACCTGTTCCTGGGGGGCGTCTGTGATCAGGCGGCCGTTGATATAAACCTGGACTTCGAGCTGCCCCTTGAATGTCTTCAGCGGATTCTCCGGATAGACAATATCATCTCCACCGCCGCTGTCACTGGTCTTGTTCGGCCCATAGCTACGCACCCTGACAGGGATGGAATCCATCACGTACGGGCTGCCGTAGACATCCGCAGCATGCATCTTTCCGCCTAAAGCGAGGTATGGACCGTGCCAATCGGTACCCTGCCCTGTGCCATTCATGAGCTGCGGGATCGAATCAAGGAGCTTGCCCATATCCCCCACGTAGCCGAAATATCCCGCTGAGGGCGTACCCATTGTGGCTTCGTAAATCGACTGCAGGTCTTGCTCCATCCGGACATAGCGGGCCTGGTCCATCCGGTTGATCATTACCGGTACCACGGCAGCGGCCATAATGGCCATAATCGCTATGGCAACGATGATCTCGATCAGGCTGAAACCTTTTGAGTGTCTCATTTTACGGGCATCCCCTGATGATTGTTATAATCCAAGCCTAATGCGCCAACTGTTGAAGTGAGAGCATGGGCAGAATTATCGAAAGAACGACAAAGAGAACCACGATCCCCAGAACAATTATGATTACACTCTCCAGGGTGGTGAACAGCCTTTTGATCGTAATGGGGACTTCACGGTCATAATAGTCTGAAACCTTCTGCAGGGTCTCTTCGAGATTTCCGGTGGTCTCGCCGATAGTGACCATGCGGACAACCATGGTAGGGAACTCTTTGCTCTCCCTGAGGGCCAGGGCAATACTCTGGCCTGTGCCCACCTGGATGCGAGCCCTGCGTACCACCTCGGAAAGCACTGCGTTGCCTACCACCCGCTCGACCACCTCCAGCGCGTTCATGATATTGACACCCGCGCCGAAAAGAGTGGCCAGGTAATGGGAGAAGCGACTCAGGGCGATCTTGCGCACCAATTCCCCAAAAATCGGAATGCCCAGCTTTGCTTTGTCAAGCATCATCCTGCCCTGGGGAGTCTTGTTAGCGGCGCGCAAGCCCACAAAAGCTACCACTCCGGCGGCTATGATTAGCCACCAGAAATTCTGGAAAAAACTACTGATCGCGATAACTATCCTGGTCGGCAGGGGCAGAGGTATATTGAAGCTGTCAAAAATCGCCAGGAATCTGGGCAGCACAAAAGTGAACATGATGCCGATCAATCCCATTACAGCCGTAAGCACGATAATCGGGTAAGTAGTAGCCTGTTTTATGGTGCCCATCAGCTCATCCTGCCATTCCAGGAAGCCGACGATCTCTTTTAAGACCTCATCCAGACGACCCGTGGTTTCCCCGCTTTTCAGAATGGCGATATAAAGCTCACTAAAAACTTCCGGGTGCTGGGCGAAAGCGTCCGAGATGCTGCTCCCAGACTCGATCTGCTGCCTGATCCCGCGGATGACAATCTTGAAGTTGGGGTTATCGGTCTCATCGATCATGTCATCCAGACCTTGCAATATAGGCACACCCGCCCCGACCACAGTAGAGAGGTGGACTGTGAAAGCGATGATATCAGCCCGCTTGACTTTCGCCCGTACTATCCTTCCCCTGCCTGCGCCGCCCTGACCGGATGGAGCTTCGCTCTTATTGGAAAGCTTTGCCGATATCAGGAACAGGTTCTGGCTTTCCAGCGCAGTCTCGAGATCTTCCTCGGTTTCTGCCGTGAGCACACCCTTTACAGATTTACCGTTATCATCCGCTGCTTTGTACTCATAAACCGGCATGCTATTATCCTTGATTATTCACAAAATTTAGTAAAAAGGAACAGGCTTTCGGTCTTTCAAGCATCTGCTCCAGACCGGACAAGAAGTCAGAAGTCAGTAGACAGGAGTCAGAAGTTTAAAAACTCTGGTGCTCATTTCCAAAAATATTCTGATTTCTGAAATCTAAAAGGCATTATTCACAAAATGAACCAAAGCCTGTACGGGCAAACCCCTGTGCCTGCCCAATGTTTGGGATTTCCTTGACGTAAATCGGGCGGCCACAGGGGGCCGCCACTACAAAAACGGAAAGGAAAATTTTTTTACGAATAATGGTGGCTAAAAGGTTATGCTAAAAACTTTCGCTTGCCGTTTGTCTATAATGGTATGGAGTAGCGACAAGTTTTATGAATAAATCGGGTTATGTTCCTTTCAGGCGCTTCCTGCGTTCAAAACTCTCAATTTCCAGTATAGGTCACCCTGAGCACTTCTTCGATACTGGTCTGGCCGTTGACCGCTTTTATCAGGGCGTCATGGAAGAGGGTCATCATTCCTTCCTCAATCGCCACAGCCTTTATTTCCGGCCCGTCGACGCGCTCCAGGATCAGCTTTTCGATACGCGGGCTGACAGGCAAAATTTCATAAATCGCACATCTTCCGCTGTAACCGGTACTGCTGCAGGATTCACATCCCTTGCCGCGGTAAAACTTGTATTTACGACCCTTTTCGTTCAACCCCAGTTTGCGCAGCTCCTCATCCGTAGGGGAATACTCCGCCTTGCACAGGGGACAGATCTTACGGATCAGGCGCTGGGCCAAAACGCAGATCACGGAACTGGAGACCAGAAAAGATTCGATTCCCATATCGATTAACCTGGGGAAAGAGCCTGCAGAATCGTTGGTATGAAGGGTGCTGAAAACCAGATGTCCGGTCAGGGCCGCCTGGATCGCTATCTCCGCGGTTTCCATGTCGCGGATCTCGCCGACCAGGATAATATCCGGGTCCTGGCGCAAAATCGCCCTCATCCCTGCAGAGTAAGTGAATCCGGCCCTGACATTTATCTGGCCCTGGCGGATAAGCGGTATTTCGTATTCAACCGGGTCTTCAAGTGTAACGATCTTGCGCTCGGAGTTGTTCAGGTAAGTCAAGGCGGAATAGAGTGTCGTGGTCTTCCCGCTCCCTGTGGGCCCGGTTACCAGAATTATACCGTTAGGCCTCGATATTGCGGACTTGAAAACCGCCAGGTTTTTCGGAGTAAATCCCAGCTTTTCCAGCCCCAGAATCATCTTTCCCTTGTCCAGCAGCCGCAGGACTATATTTTCCCCATGGATGGTGGGAAAGGAGGAAACGCGCAGATCGATCTGCCTTTTGCCCATATGAAAACGGAAACGCCCGTCCTGGGGCAGCCTGGCTTCAGCGATATTGAGATTGCTCATCACTTTCAGCCGGGCGATCAGGGAAGATTGTAACTCCTTGGGAAGGGCCGGGCCTTGATGCAGGATCCCATCAACCCGGTAACGGGTGCGGAGAGTGTTGGTATCCGGTTCGATATGAATATCCGTGGCCCCGCTCTTGACACCTTTCAGCAGGATCTGGTCCACCAGCTTCACCATCGGGGAGTCCTCTGCCGCTAGTTCCGTGTCCGCGGTTCCTTTCTGCTGGGCTTCGAGAGTAAGCTGCTCGATAGTATCGTCTTGGCTCACAGTACCACTGTAAAAATCATCAATAGCCTGCATGATATCAGATTCCGTGGCCTGGACCACCTCGATAAATTTGCCTGTTTTACCCTGCAGGCGATCGATAAGCATCACATCGAAAGTACTATCCATCGCTATTGTAAGCTCGTCCCCATTGAGCCGGACAGGCACCAGCTTGTTCTGTTTGGCGAATCCCAGATCGATCAGCTCCAAGGCATTGGGATCCGGCCGATATTGGCTCAGATCAACCATTTTCACGCCGGCCTGGCGGGCGATAACCCGGGAAATATCCTGCTCCTGGCAAAAGCCGAGTCCCATCAGCACTTCACCCAGCCGCTTACCGGTACGACCCTGCTCTTTGACAGCTATCTCCAACTGGTCTTTGGTGATCACGCCCGAGGAGACCAGCGCCTCACCCAGGGGTTGTGTCGATTGCATGGCCATAGTTCATTTCCTCATTTTAACCGGAGAAAAGACTTTTCTATGTCTGATGCTATCTCTCGCTTTAAAAAACGGCTAAAAAGTCTTTAAATCCATATTTCAGCAAATAATCTCTAACTCGTATTGATATTAATTGTTGAGACCTTTGAAAAAATCCCAGGTAACAGGATAAATTTTACCTGTAGGGGCGGGTTTGAAACCCGCCCCTACAATAATAATATTGATTTTTATGGTGTTATAAAAAAGAAAACAATATTCTTTTGGTAAAAGGATAACATTTTTCAAAGGTTTTTTATTATATCAGCCGCTTGAATTTAAGCAAGAAACACACCAAAATAATAATACCACACTTCGAAAGTTTAATCAAGCATTAACAGGCCAGCACATTCAGGAAAGCTTGACAAGCTAATAGGTTGCGCTTATACTGGGACAAAAATAAGTTTCCGGAGCAGTGAAACTGATCCTGGAAATGAAAAAGCAAAGAAAAGAGAAATTAATATAATCGGCAGAAAATTTTATGCTCATCACTGAGGCGCCAATGGCTGATTTTGAATCGCAAGCCTGTACCCCGCCCTCGGTCAGTGTTGTTATTCCGATGTACAACGAGGGGGAAAATGTCCGCGGCACCGTGCTTGCCGTCTGCGACCAGCTCCGCCGGACAGGCAGGACTTTTGAGCTGGTTTGCGTGGATGACGGTTCGACCGACACGACCCGCGAGGAACTGGATAAAATAGCCCGGGAGATCGAAGAGGTCCGGGTGATCGGCTACAAAGCGAACTGCGGCCGTGGAAAGGCTCTTCGAGAAGGCTTTTCAGCCAGCCGGGGGCTGTTTATTATCTCGATCGACGCTGACCTGAGCTACCATCCCGGGCAAATTATCTCCCTGGTCGAAAGGCTCGAAAAACCGGATGATCCAGATATTATTATCGCCAGCCCTTACATGCCGGGCGGAAAGACCGAGGGAGTAAAACCCTTCCGGCTTCTGGTGAGCCGGGCGGCAAATATCTTGCTCAGGCAGGCTATGGGCCGCAAGTATTACACCCTGACCGGTATTTTCCGCGGATACAGGCGCAAAGTTTTCGATTGTATCGAGCTCTATTCGGACGGCAAAGAAATCCACCTGGAAATCATCGCCAAGGCCGAAGCCGCCGGGTTGCAGATAGTGGAAGTCCCAGCGGTGCTCACCAGCCGCTCCCGGGGGGGGAGCAAGCTCAAAATGCGCCTGACTGTCGTCAGCCACCTGATGTTCTCTTTTTACGAAAGGCCGCTCCTTTTGTTCGGAGTGCTGGGCCTTCTCTTTACGCTGGCTTCCCTGGTGCTCGGCGGCTACCTTTTCTATCTCTACTGGACCTCTGCGCTGAACCCTACGCGGCCCATTGTCTGGCTGAGCGTCCTGCTCCTGTTGACAGGGATCCAGATGGCGAGCTTTGCCTTTATCAGCACCCAGATCACTCTTTTGAAAAAAGAGCTCTTCCGCACCCAGAAAGAAGTCCTTCTGCTCCAACGGACATTAGAGAAAGAAAAAAGATCCTGATGGCTTCGCCGGTGCTCGTGATTACCAACGCCTATCCGGACTTCGAGGGCTCCTACCACGGAATTTTCGTGCGGCGCTCTGTTGAAGATCTGGCCGAACTGGGCTGGTTCAGCCATGTCCTGGTACCCCGGATCTACAAGAACAGCGCCCCCTTCCAAAGCTTCTCCACCCACACGGTGACCCGCTTCCCGTTCCTGACCGCCGGAAAGCTGCTGATCGAGTACGATAAACCTCCTGTGCTGCGCATCGGCTCTCTTCTCGCCACAGGAGTTCTGTTTGCCATCAAGCTTACCCTGACCGGAGGATGCCGCCTGGTGCACGCCCACTGGGCATTTCCAGCCGGGCTTATCGGCCTTGCCGCCGCCCGTCTCACAGGACGAAAGCTGGTCCTGACCGTGCACGGCTCGGATTGCCGGCTGGCAAAAGAGCGCGGCGGACTGACAGAGCTCCTTTTTAAACAGGCCGCTCGAGGAGCCGCAAGGATAATCAGCGTATCAAGGCCCATTACCGACTATCTTATCGGTCTTGGCATCCCAGAACAAAAGATCGTCACCTGCCCGATGGGTGTCGATGAGCGCATTTTCCACCAGGGAATCGAACCGGATCCGGGTCTCGCCGCCGGTTTTTCAGTGGTGAGCACCAGAAATCTCCTGCCCCTCTACCGCGTGGCGGACCTGATCGAGGCGGCGGCGCAAGTCAGCGGAAAAATCCCCGGATTCAAGCTGATTGTCGCCGGGGAGGGCAGCGAAAGCGCTTCTCTCAGGGAACGGTCCGCCAAGCTCGAGCTGGGTGACAAAGTATCTTTCTTTGGCCGGGTCCAGCCCGAAAGGCTGGCCGTAATCCTGGCTTCAAGCTCCCTGTATGTCTCGACCAGCCCTGTCGAGGGCTCGAGCGTATCCCTGCTTGAAGCCATGGCCTGCGGCTGCCTGCCGGTGGTGACCGATATTCCAGCCAACCGGGAATGGATCACCGATGAAGAGAACGGGCTTCTTTTCACGCCCGGAGACCCGGAATCCCTCGCTGTCTGCCTTCTCAAGGGGGCCGGGGATCAGAGGCTGAGAGAGGAAGCCGCGCTCAAAGGTCCTCGAATAGTCGCCGAACGGGGTTTCTGGTCGCGCCAGATCGAGACCCTGGACCAATCCTACAGGAAAATTATTGATTAGAACATTATTCCAGCGGAAAATCCGGTTCCAGCTTTCCTGTTCCATGAAAAACAGGCCTGAATAAAAAAGCCGCACACAAGAAGGATGTGTACGGCTTTTATATTGGAGTTCAGGCTTCCCTACTGGAGGCGGAAACCGATATCATCGTTCCCAAGAGTGAAATCACAACCGGTCGAGCCTGTAGCACCTACCTTATGTGTACCCAAGATTCCAGTATCGACAAGGCCGTTCGGACCGGCGGATATCACCCAAACCGGCTGCCCGGCAAGACCCAGCGCTCCTATGTTGCACATATACACGTGGCCCCATGGATCCAAAGGACCATTGGTGATTACAGCGCCGCGAAAACCCACATCGTTCGGATCATCCGGGTTGGTAGTAGTGGTATACAAATAATCAGCAGTTTGATAAGGAGGAGTTTCTATCTTGTTTGCACGGCCGCTGCCCATAATCAATTGTGAGCTGAAATCCTCGCAAGAGGCGACATTATCAGCTTGAGCATTATCAGTCCAAGCATCCGGCCAATTAGCAGCAAGCGCTACGCTGGGATTCGGCGCCGGAAAAATAGTAGCGGCATCAGCAGTAGCCCCATCCGTTGCCAGGAATTGACAGGTCTTGCCTCTATCAGCGACTACCCCGAATTTAACATGGTTCGGGAAATAACCGACCTCGCTCCTGAAGCGCATTATCGCCTGGGCCAGGGCCTGCGTATCGCTTGCGGCACGGGCCATACGCCCCTGGGCGATATTGTTTATGACACTCGGCGCGATAGCAGCGGAAAGGATCGCCACCAGAGCCACCGCAACAATAATTTCAATCAGGGTAAAGCCTTTCGAATTTCTCATACAACCTCCGCTAATGGTGACAGGATTAAACTTAAAGAATGAGCTATCTTACCAGATAAAAACAAGAAATACAAGTTTTTTTACTCCTTGATTTTATTGCAATATTTATACCCGGTGAGGAAGAAAAAGTTCTTCTGATTGTTAACATATACAACTTATTAAATTTTAAGAGGTTACAGTAGAGATGCGTTTTTTTAAAGGGCAAACGAGTTGCTCCGGGCCAAAAAAATTGTGGCAAATGCCACAATTTTATCCTGAAAAACCAGGTGAAATCACACAATTTTGCCCCAAAAAAAACAATAGTCCCTAATAGAGACCTTTGAAAAAATCCCAGGTAACAGGATAAATTTTACCTGTAGGGGCGGGTTTCAAACCCGCCCCTACAATAACACATTGTTATTTAAAGCGTTACAAAAATAAAAAAGGCTCTTTTTGTAAAATAACTACATTTTTCAAAGGTTTCTTACCCGGACTATTAATAAAAATGTTTGGGTTCTTTATAATTCGGAATCGCGGATTGCACGGATAAAAAATTTGATTTCACGGATGGCCCCTCCACACACATCCATTGCTATCCCGGTGGGGGGGTGGAGAACCGTGTCATCCTTGCAACATCCGTGTCATCCGTGATTCTGAGAACAGATGATACCTGAAAATTTGTGAATAATGCAGGCTAATAGTAAAAAAATCTGTGGTGAAGCCTTGAATATTATTAACCGGCATTATTCAGAAAATGAACTAAAACCTGTAGGGGCAGGCCTCTGTGCCTGCTAATTGTTTGGGATTTCCTTGATGTAAATCGAGCAGCAACTGGGGGGGGCCGCCACTACAAAAACGGGAACGGAATTTTTTTTGAATAATCCCGGTTAAATCCAATGTTGTTCACTTTAGGCGGGAAAGGCAAACGATGTCATTCCCGCGCAAGCGGGAATCCAGGTTTTTAAGCCGATTTTCTGGACCCCCGCTTTCGCGGGGGTGACAAAAAGAGAGTGCTGTCGCTTTAAGTGAACGGTATTGCGGTTAAATCGCTGTCTATAAACTCTATCCGTTTGTTGAATACCGAAAGGATCACCTGGTTTTTTTAAGGCTGTCCAGCAGCGCCTGGCTCCTGGAGCGCAGAGCCGGTTCAACATCCATCCGGAGAAGCTTTTCGAGATAATTAAGGGCTGTGTCCGGCCGGCTGTCGGTGCGCAGGCTGAGAAGAGCCCTGGAATAGATTGCCCTCGGGTTATGGGGAGCTACCCTGAGCGCTTTGGCGATCATCATCCCTGCCGGTTTCAGGCTGTCCATGGAATTGTAAATCTCATAGGCGTTCAGATAATTCGCAGCCTGTGTGCTGTCACACTCGATCGCCAAATGTACTGCGGATAGAGCTTCTCCCAGCCAGCCCAGAGAAAAACAGACCGCGACCATGTTAGCCAGCGCCTCGCAATCCCGCGGATTTTCAGCAATCAGCCGCTTGAGCAATCCTGCGGCGCTGTCAATGTTTCCGAGCCGGCCTTGAATACTGGCCAGATTGCGCAGCGCCTCGAGGTTTCCCGGCTCCCTGCGCAAAACCTCCTCATAGGCTGTGCGGGCATCCTCAAGCTTTCCGGCTGCCGAGAACAGCTCCCCGAATCCAAGGTAGGCGGGTGCGAAATTCCGGTCCCTGTCGAGCGCATCTTCCAGAAGACCTAAGGCCTCCATAATTTCTCCTTTCAATATCAGCAGACGGCCTACACCGGCGAGGTAAACCGGGCTCGACGGCTCGATCGACAGGGCCTTGCGCATTTCCTCCAGGGCTTTCCCGGCTTGCCCGGATCTCTGGTAGCATGCGCTCAGCCAGTAATGAATCCTGGGGTCCTGGGGGGCGATCTCTGTTGCCTCTGTTAAAATTTTTTCGGCCAGCTCAGGGCGCCCGGAGCGCAGGTAAAAGGAGCCTAAGTTGATCAGGCTTTCCTCTCTGTGATAGGGCTGCTCGACCGCCCTTTTGAGCATCGCCTCGGCTTCACCTTTTCTGCCCTGGGCCTCATAAAGCAGACCCAGAGTATTCATGGCCCTGTCATAAGCCGGGTTTGAGCATAAGGCGCGCTGTAAATAATCCATGCCTTTCGTCGTGTCGCCTTCATCTACATAATAGGCGCCAAGATTATTCAGGGCGAGAGTGTGTCTCGGCTCGACAGTCAGGACATCCTGCCAGAGTGTTTCGGAAGAGCGCCAGACACCGAGGCGCTGGATAAACAAAACGGAAAATAAAAAAGGAACGAGCCAACTGGAAATAGCTAGGAGGCTCCCCGGGAGGGGGGGCAGGCGCCTCTTGACCGCTCTGAGCAAGGTTGCCAGCACCACAGCCAAAACAGGCATCGAGACCAGGGCGTAACGGTCAGCGCGCAGGATCTCAAGCGGCAGGATCCCGCTGGTCGGAAGAAAAGCGACTAGCACCCAGCTCAAAGCGAATGCAGGAAGACGGTCCCGCTTGCGCCAGAACACGATCGCAAGCCAGAGTAAAGCCAAAAAAGCGAGCAGATGCAACAGGGTCTGCGGATTGAAAAAAGTCAACGGTACCCGCACCAGGTAGCGCACTGAAAGAGCTGTCGGCAGCAGAAAAGTCTTGAGATAGGCCAAAAAGACTTTCAGTGCGCCCGCAGCGACCGAACTTAGACCGGCCCCGTGGCGATAGACCTCAAAAAGCTTCAAGTGCGGAATAAGGTAAAACAGATATGCGATGACCGCCATGACGATGGTTCCGACCACAATCCAAGGCAGCCGGAATCTCTTTTCGCTTGAAGGCTTGCAAAATATGTAGGCTCCAAGAACCAGAGGCAGCAACAGGGCCGAAGGCTTGGAGAGCACAGCCAGTATAAAAAAGACCACAGTCAGCTTTTTGCCGGTTTTCCACCCGTTTTCGCTGTAGATAAAACTCAGTACGCAAGCCATCCAGAATAAGGCTTGATATAAATCCTTGATTGCCGAGACCCAGGCCAGGCTTTCTACATTCATCGGGTGAGCGGTGAAAATAAAGGCAGCGAACAGGGGCCAGAGGTTGCCGCGTGAGAGCCGCCCGGCCCTGTCGAGGCCAGCCGCCTCATCCCAGCCCAATAACCGGTGGGCGAATAAATAGACTGAAAGGCAGAGCAAGGTGTAGATAAGCAGGCTTGCCAGATGATAGACCCATGGCGTTTGCCCGCCCAAGGCATGACAGACCATGAATGTCATCCAGCGCAGGGGGGTATACGAGCTCCGGGGATCAGGCACCAGGGCCCGGGTCAGGTTTTCAAGGCTCAAATCCAGCCTGCCCTGGGAGGCGGGTTCCAATACCAACTGAGGATCGTCATAGTTGACAAAACCATTGCGCAAGACAGGCAGGGAGATTGCCAGACTGAAAATCACTACTGCAAAGTATGCAGCGTAGCGCTTGAAAAAAGATTCTCCAGGCTCGGACATCAGTACTCCAGGATGGGAAACGGATATAAGTCGGCAGTCGGAAAGTGAGAGCAGAATGAAGACCTATGTTATCTTCGAGGTCCAGTGATATTGTTAATCTACCGGTCTTTAGAGTTTCCTCACTGAGCTTAAAGAATCACCGTAAAAGAAGATTTTTACACAAGAAGCCTTCAAAGACTGAAAACAAGATCAGATTTTCCCTCCAGTTGACAATTGTGCGGATAGAAATTGCCCATAATTCTCCTGAAAGTAAAGTCTTTTTTACTTATTCCTGCTTTTATTTATTAAACAAAACAGTCCGGGAACAACATTCCGTAAAACTGAGCCAGGACCATTAGCTTAGCTGATAGTTCAGGTTATTTTATTAACCCGGAAAATTTAAAAAATTTTCCGTTCCCGTTTTTCTCCGGGGAGCACCCGCGTGTGCGCCCGATTACCATCGAAAAATTACCGAACGACGGGCGGACACATAGGTCCGCCCCGACAAGTTTTGTGGTGATTTGTGAATAATCCAGGTTAAAAATTTTAAAAAAAGTTGTACCCAGGCTTGCGTTCTCTTATTTTGTTTTTAGCTGAATTCTGCTGACTGCAACTATGTTGGCTTCAGCGCCTCTCTTTCCCGGTGGGACAACAGGTTATTCTTTTCTTACAAAACAAGGCTGTCCAGGAAATCAAATAGACTCGTGAGTTGTAAATCTGTTATCCCGCTTTGCATTTCAAACTATGGCTTAAGGCTATAAAAGTTTACAATGGAAAAAAAGAAAACGGTGACTATGATCGGCCCTGTGGTGTGGGGCAGTGTCTGGGGCCACGGCCCGGAACTTGCACGTTATCTTTCCGGCCATGCCGCGGTTTTGTACTTCAATCCGCTGGTACCGAAAAAGGCGGCCGCTCCCTCATTCAGGGGAAGGGATGCATACCCGGTACCTGAGGGGATTAAAATAATCGAGCGCAGGAGCAGGTTCTCGACCGGTATACTCTACGGCCTCCAGATGGAGTGGAAAAACTTGCTGGCTGCCGTGAGATCGGATCCGGACTGCCTGGTGACCTACTATCCCCTGGGCTCCATCATGGCTCTGCTCTGGTGCCGCCTGAAAGGGAAGAGGTCGCTCTTTGTCTTCGCCGACTTTCCCGATATCCTGGGCCACCGGCTGGCCAGGCTCCTGGCGCGAAATTTCGGCCTGTGGGCCACAGCGAGGCTTGCAACGGCAGGGACTGTGGCCACCAGCGGCCTCCTTTTCGAGGATCTGCTGGAAATCTCCGGCCGCGCTATCCTTGTGCCCAACGGGGTAGACCTCGAGGCTCTCTCCGTTTCAGGTGTCACGGGGTCCGGGAAGCCAGCCGCCCGCGCGGCTGATACTTTCACTGCCGGATTTATCGGTTTTTTCGGCGACTGGGTCGACATGAAGCTCCTGTTCGATTGCGCCAGGCTGTGTCCTGAAATCAAATTCGTTCTGGTGGGAGACGGACCCGATCTGGATAAACTCAAAACTCGCACCGCATCTCAGAATAACCTGGAATTTACCGGCCTCCTGCCGCATAACGAGGTTTTCCAGGCTGTCGCCAGGATGGATCTCTGCCTGATTCCATTCAAAGTAAATCAGGTCACTGACCGGGTCAGTCCGGTCAAGCTCTTTGAGTACTGGGCTATGGGCAAGCCGGTGCTGGCTACAGGCTGCCGGGAGCTCCGGCGAATAGCCGAGTCCGCACCGCAGGCTCTCACTTTCTTTTCGAGCGCCGAAGAGCTGGCCGGCTTGCTAGAAATCTTCCGGCGGGACCCACAGCGTATCGCCAAAGCTTCAGCCGAGGCTCTCCAGGCTGTCCGCAGCTATGACTGGAAGCTTCTAGGAGCGGAAATCCTGAGCTTTCTGGAGGGCGAAGCTCCTGAGAAACTGCTCTAGTATCAAGCTTCGGATATTACTACAGGGAGCATTAAATAGTTTCCATTTATATTGTTTTTATATGCTTTAGCCTTGGTTATTAATATAAATTGAGCAAACAGGAATGATTTACCAGATGTCGATTCTTACATTTAAGGCGCCGGCGACTTACTTTGCCTGACAAAGATTGAAATACCTCGAGAGAAAAGCTTCTACAACTGCCGAAAAGAGGTTTTAGTGCAGCTACCTGGGATGATAAAGCCATCCCAGGTGAAATTAGAGGCCATAAGAAGCCCTGAAGTCCGAGGAACCTGTTTCTGGAGCGTGTAGAAGACAAGTAATTTCCATCATTGCCATATTAGATGTACAACGCCCAGGCAGGCCTTTGCGCAGGCTTCCTGCGCGTAGGCGAGCTTGGCGAAGCGGAGTAAAAGACTAAAGTGCCAGGATTAACTTTT
>Ga0307379_10005850_pt1 | contig 17040 bp, 10 predicted proteins | sample UN2MG_FD_202237 | JGI IMG/M metagenome (GOLD analysis project Ga0307379, IMG submission 202237) | Soil microbial communities from Risofladan, Vaasa, Finland - UN-2 | ecosystem: Environmental > Terrestrial > Soil > Coastal area > Acid sulfate soil | place: Finland: Risofladan, Vaasa | collected... | reverse complement strand
CGACACGAAGCGTTGGCGTCGTCTCAAAGCCCGCCAGCAGGCGCGTGCAACCCAAGCGGCAGGGGCTCACTAGCCGCCCTGCTCCCGGGCCCTTCCTCCTCGCCCACGACCCCCGTCGCCGCCCCCCGTCCGCGCCCCATGCCTATCTCGGGCGCTTACCGGCGGTCTCCATGGCCGGGGCGTCGCAGGCCGTGGGAGGCCACTGCCGCGGTCCGGGCGCCAAAAGGCACGGGTGTGAGGAATCGAACCCCACCGGGCGGTTTTGGAGGCCGCCTGCTCCCCAGGAGCACACCCGCGTAGGGCTCCCGGCCTCCAAGCCGGGAGCCGCGGTTGTCGATCACTTCTCCAGCTCGACGTTCCAGTACGCCTCGCTGACGAACTTCGTCCAGCTCTCGATCCGCACCTCGCGGATCGCGAAAAGCGGGGACCACGTCGGCCGGACCGGCTTGTGACGGAGCCGCATTCGGGCTTGCTCCGGCGTGCGGTCGGCCTTGCGCTTGTTGCAGGCCAGGCACGCCAGCACGCAGTTCTCCCAGCGCGACTCGCCGCCCTGCGACCGAGGAACCACGTGGTCGAGCGTCAGCTCCTCGCTGCCCGGCTGGGCGCCGCAGTATTGGCAGGTAAACCGGTCGCGCTTGAAGATGTTCCGCCGGCTGAACGTCACGGCCGCCGTGGGCAGCCGGTCGTACTCGCTGAGCGTGACCACCTCGGGCAGCCGCAGCCGGAACCGCACGGCCTGGATGAACTGCTCGCCGTCGCGCGGTCGCAGCCTGGACCAGTCCTCCCAGGCGTAGGTCTGGTAGTCGGCCGGGTCCACCACGCGCGCCGCCTCGTTCCACAACAGCACCAGCGCCCGGGCCACCGTGGCCACGTTCACCGGCTGCCAGTTGCGGTTCAAGACCAGCGTCGGTCTCTGGAGTGCTCTGGTGCTCATCGTTCACCTCCAATCCATTCCAAGAGGTTGACCGGCCGGGCTCGAACCGGCGCATACCTGGGTCACAACCAGGCGCTCTGCCCATTAAGCTACGGCCAACATGCTCGTTGTCTTTCAGCGGAAGGGGCGGGAATCGAACCCGCAAGGCAGTGTCAATGCTCGCCCGGCTTCCAACCGGGTCCCGTCGCCCATCGGGTGGCCCTTCCGTTCGCATCAGCAGCCCGACCGGGATTTGAACCCGGGACACCTCGTTAGAAGCGAGGGATGATGTCCTTTTCACCATCGGGCCGTAAGCGGAAGGCATGGGATTTGAACCCACATCCCCGTGAGGGGGCACGCATTAGCAGTGCGGCCCGGCAAACCGTATCCGGCTACCTTCCGTATCAGTGGACCCACCGAGAGTCGAACTCGGATCTCCGCCACGCCAGGGCGGTGTCTTCCCCTTGGACCATGAGCCCGCTCGTATCAAGTGGACCTGATGGGAGTCGAACCCACCGCACCGACCTTGCAAGGGTCAGTCGCCTCCAACGGCATGCAGGCCCATGGGAATGATGAATGCGGAAGGATGAAGGATGAATGGGTGTCGTCGGCCGCTTCCGGCATTCATCCTTCCGCATTCATCATTCATCCTTTCCCAAGTGACCGAGGCAGGAGTCGAACCTGCACAATCACGAGGCTCTCGACCTCGCCGCTTTGCCTGTTTGCGTACTCGGCCGTAGCGGGTCCGGGGGTCGCACCCGGCAAGCGAAGCTCATGAAGCTCCGCTGAGCACTGGCCCACCCGCGATCAAGTTGCAGGCCCCGGTATCGAACCGGGCACACCGGCCTTATGACGACCGGCTAGGCACCTGCCAAGCCTGCAATCAAGTGACGAAGGCGAGAGTCGAACTCGCACGCCCTCAAGGGGCACGACGTTCTGAGCGTCGCGCGTCTACCTGTTCCGCCACTTCGCCTTCACGCCGCCGCCACTAACTTCCTCACGTGTGCGACGCCTGCTTGGCCGTGGGACACCTTGTTGGCTTCCACACGGTCCAAAGGCAGCCCGTACGGGAGTCGAACCCGTATCGCGAGAATGAGGGTCTCGCATCCTGAACCATTAGACGAACGGGCCGTGTTCCAAGTGCGCCGGGCAGGAGTCGAACCTGCACAGCCCGAAGGCGGGTGGGTTACAGCCACGGGGGCTCGCCAATGCCCAGCCGACGCATTTCACAAGTGGCACGGGAGGGAGTCGAACCCACAATCACCAAGGTTTGAGGTTGGCCGCTCTGCCGGTTGGCGTACCGTGCCGAAGAGAAGGATGAATGCTGAAGGATGAATGATGAATGGCGCTGCGCAGCTTCCGTCGTTCATCCTTCAGCATTCACCCTTTCTCCAGCGCCCTCGACGGGATTTGAACCCGCGATCTCCACGTTGACAGCGTGGCGAGCACTCCTGACTGCTCCACGAGGACGTGTTGTTTGTAGTGGCCCAGGTGGGAGTCGAACCCACAGCATCCCTGGTTCTAAGCCGGGGTGGTCTGCCAATTGCCTACCGAGCCGAGTAGTCCTGGAGGGATTCGAACCCCCGATTGTCTCCTTGTAAGGGAGCTGCCTTTGCCACTAGGCCACAGGACTATCTTGGCAGGGTGACAAGGTGAGGGGGTGACGTTCCTGCCGTGAACCGCTTCACCTTTTCACCCTTTCACCCGATCACCCCGTCACCGAAGGCGGAAGGCGAGGGACTCGAACCCCCAAGCGGACCATGCCGCCGCCTGTTTTCAGGACAGGTTCCCGGGCACCGACCGAAGGTTGGTCGCGGCCGGATGCCTTCCGACTGCGAGCTGCGGGGGCTGGAATCGAACCAACATCAAGGCGTACGAGAGCGCCCCGTCCTACCGTTAGACGACCCCGCATTGTTTGTTTCCTCCGGACACGCGTGTCCCCGGGCAAGTTCGGGGAGAAGGTGTCGAACCTCCGCTTCCTCACTTCAAAGCCGGGTGGCCTGCCGCCGGCCGATCCCCGAATCCGGCAAGAGTGCCCTGTGGGAGTCGAACCCACCTCGCCAGGTTGGAAGGCTGGAGCCTTTGCCGCTCGGCCAAGGGCACGCGGGGCGATGACGGGGTGACCATGTGACCGGGTGACGGGGTGAAGGAAGTCATGTACGACCATCCCCGGCCGCGTCACCCCGTCACCCCCTCACCTTGTCACCCCCTCATCCTCCAGCTCCGGTGGGAGGAATCGAACCTCCAATCTTCGGCTTAACAGGCCGCGCCTTACCGTTTGGCCACACCGGATCATGTCAGTCAGGACGGTCGGACTCGAACCGACGATCTCGTGCTCCCGGGGCACGCGGAATACCAGGCTTTCCCACGTCCTGAGATGGAGAGCGCTCAGCGGGAGTTGAACCCGCACCTCCTGCATGGCAAGCAAGTGCGCTACCGTTACGCCATGAGCGCTTGTCGGACTACCAAATTGCCAAAGATCCAAGAGCACCGGGAGGGACTCGAACCCTCGTCGCCGCCGTACGAAAGCGGTGTCTTCGCCGCTGGATCACCGGTGCTTACCGTAGCAGGCACACGGCGTGTGCCGTCCGCCGGCCACGGCACACGGCGTGTGCCTGCTACGGGAGTCGGGAAGCTGTTCTTCGGCTGATCCTTGCTTGTCAGTGGGACCGGTGGGTATCGAACCCACATCATCCGGTTTAAGAGACCGGTGCATTACCTTGTCTGCCACAGTCCCGTGCCAGTCGGCGCGGAGGGAGTCGAACCCTCGGCCTGGAGCTTATAAGGCTCCCGCTCTTACCGCTGAGCTACGCGCCAGCAGTGCGAATAGGGCCGGAGGGATTTGAACCCCCACCCACCTGGTTAAAAGCCAGGGATGCTGCCGTTACACCACGACCCTGTGCTTGGCCGGGTGTATTCGTTTCAATCGACGTGCGTGCGACATTGTCCAACTCCCTTCTGTTTGCCGTTTTCAGTGGTAGCCCTGAGAGTCGAACTCAGCGCGACCTGGTTATCAGCCAGGTATGGGCAACCGGCCCTCGACTACCTTGTTCGTTCACGCAAGTCGGGATGGTCGGACTCGAACCGACGATTGCGTGCTCCCAAAACACGTGGGCTTGCCGCTGCCCTACATCCCGTTTTCCCTTTGCGTCGTTCCGCGAACCGCGGCGGCCATTCCCGTAGAGGCCCTTTCTCACGGTTCGGTTCGCCCAACACCACCAGGAGCACCCCGTAGGGGAATCGAACCCCTGCTTGCGGATCGAAAGTCCGCCGTCCTCGGCCGCTAGACGAACGGGGCGCGTCGCGCGCGTACGCCGAGCGCAAGTGGGCCGGGGGGCGCTCGAATCCCCGTCTGCGGCTCTTCAAACCGCCGCTATTCCATCTCAGCTACCAGCCCAACGAAAAAAGCCCGGCGTCGCTTCTGACACCGGGCTCTTGTTAATCGTCCCGAGGGGGGTGGCCAAGTGTCACAAGCGCAGAGGATGCCCGGTCAGCGTATTCGCCGCATAATCGGCGATACGCCCTTGGCATCTCGGTTCGCCTTTGAGACTTGACCACAACGAAATCATCGGTCCTATCCCTTCACTCGATCGGCACGCGGTGCCGGAATCTGCCCAACCGAGGGCTTCCCCGCTTCTCCTATCGCTAATAGACGCTCGACCCCGTCAGAAAGTTCGCGCAAATTCTTCTGCGGGCCGGTAAGGAGATAGATACCGCGGAGGCGGCGCCTATTCCCGGCAATTCCGGAAATCTTCAGGATGAAGTCGCAAGCCGCGTCGGCCCCGGGGCTCCGCCCGGAGCGGGGTTCCCGGGATGGTTGTGCTGATCGGGACGGCTCGGCCGTCACGATTCCGGCGAATCGGCGCGCCGGTCCGACGAAACCATGGCGTGTCTCGCGATGAAGTCGACGATCGGCGTAGGATCGTCGAGACCGTGCGGATGGTGGCCGATGCCCTTCTTGGCGATCAGCTCGATGTGGCCGCCGAGCTTGCGATACCGCTCGGCCACCAGGCCCGTGTTCTCCTCCCAAGGGACCGACTCGTCCGCGTCGCCGTAGACGTGCAACAACGGTACCTTGGCCTTGGCGAGCGGCTCCAGGTTGTCGACCGGGTTCTTGTCGTAGGCGAGCGCTTCGGCCTCGTCCCGGAAGCCGTAGCAGCGGAGCACCAGCTTCCAATCCCGCTCGCTCCCTTTGCCTTTTCCCTTCCCCCCCGGCCAGCTCTTGAAGTCGCAGACCGGCGCGTCGCCGTAGATGCAGGCGACCTTCTCCGGGTTGGCGGCGGCCCAGTTGTAGCAATAGAGCCCGCCGCGGCTCAGGCCGACCAACGCCACCTTCTTCGCCAGGCCGTGCTTTTCGGTCAGTTCTCGGTAGAAGGCGTTCCAGTGCGACACGGCCTGCGGGCATCCCAGCATGTCGGGCACTCGCATGTAGACGACGTGGAACCCCTGGCCGAGCAGGGCGACGTCGGGCGCGGGCCGGTGGCCGAAGAACTCGCCGTGCCACACCCACGGACGCCCCGGCGCCGGCTGTTTCGGAGCCACCACGAGCACGGGCTTGCCGTCGACCTCGAAATCAAAGCGGTCGTATCCGTTCCACGTGCTCCTTTGCCCGGGGAACGACGGCTGGTCGGGAGGATTGTCCGCTCGCGCCGGCGCCGAGCCGGCGAGCGATGCGACCAGGGCGAGCGAGACGATGCCGGCCGGTCGCGCTCGGCGGCGTTCACGGGATGGTTGGTTGAGCATGATGAGGACTCCTTCATAGTCACCCAGAGGGCAAGCCTTCCGCGCTCAGCGGGGTTCCGCGTTGAACTCCCATTCCTTCAACAGGGTCCCGTCGGGTTGGCAGAGCGAGATTCGGTCGATTTCGATCCGGCCGGGCGCCGAGCTGGGATCGATCCGCAGGGCCTTGAGCGTGGAGTCGGCGGTGAACTCGACCGCGTGCTCGTGCCACTGGCCGTCATGCTCGATGGCCAGATCGAGTCGGACCTCTCGGCTGAACCGGGGCGCCTTCTGCGTGGCCCAGTAGAAATGGGCGGCGCCTCGGCTGGTGGATCGCACTCGCAGCTTCACCACAAGCCCGCCGGACACGGCCGGCACGTCGCTCGTCGAGAGATTCGGATCGCCGCCCGTGCTTTCGACGACCAGCAGCCCGTCGCCAGCCGAGAGCTTGCAGAAGGACGAAGGATGCCAGCCGGCGACGGGCCCCCGCGTGGGGTCGTAGGCCGGATTGGGCTTCGGCACGAGCGCCTCGGTGTCGTCGAGGTGCCGGCGGATGAGCCCGTCGAGCTCCTTCACTCGGTCGGGCATGGCGTCGGCCAGGTTGTTCGTTTCGCCGAGGTCGTCCGCGAGGTTGTACAGCTCGTAGCGGTCGGTCTGGTCCGGACCGTCGCACCAGACGTGGATCAGTTTCCAGTCGCCCTTGCGCACCGAGGTGGCCGGGAATCGAGCCGGCTCGACGCCCGGGTGGGGGAAGTGGCAGAAGACGGCGTCGCGCGGGAGCGTGCCTCCCTTCAAGGCGGGCACGATGCTCACGCCGTCGAAGGCGACGCCCGGTTTCGGATCGAGGCCGAGCATTTCCAGGATCGTCGGGTAGTAGTCGATGCTGGAGACGACGGCCTCGCTGGTCGAGCCGGGCTCCACTTGGCCGGGCCAGATGACCACCAGCGGCACGCGCGAGCCGCCCTCGTAGATCGTCGCCTTGCCGCCGCGAAGCGGCGAGTTGCTCGTGGGGGTCGTGTCGTCGACCCGGTCGTACATGTTGCCGCCGTTGTCGGAGGTGAAGATGACGATCGTCCGCTCGGCCAGCCCGAGCGCGTCGATCGCGCCGAGGAGCTGCCCGACGCACGCGTCGCCCGTATGAATCATTCCGCCCATGGTCGGCGATCGCTGCGGGGCGTTCGGGTCGACCTTCGCCCGATACCGGGCGATCAGTTCCTCCTTGGCCTGGTAGGGCGCGTGGACGGAGAAGAGCCAGTAGTTGAGCAGGAACGGCCGGTCCTTGTGCTTGCGAACGAAGTCGATCGCCTCGCGCGTGAGCCGGTCGTCGACGTGCTCGCCGTCGGGGCAGTCCTTGAGCGTGTCGACCTTGAACGGGGCGAAGTAGCCGCCGGGTGGGCCGGGAAACGAGCCGCCCGGCAGGTTGACGTCGAACCCCTGGTTCTCCGGCTGATAGGGTGGCCAGCCCAGGTGCCACTTGCCGAAGTGGGCCGTGGCGTAGCCGGCATCGTGCAGGGCCTCGGAGAGCGTGTAGTAGTCCAGCGGCAGGCGGGTCCGCGTCTGGGGCACGACCCACTTGCTCTGCGGCGGCCCCTCGGCCGGCACGACCGGGTCGAGCACCTCCTGCTTGAGATGACAGGCCGGGGTGGTCAGGCGCAGGCGGCCCGGGTATTGGCCCGTCAGGATGCTCGCCCGCGTGGGCGAACAGAGCGGATTCGCCGAGTACGCGTTGGTGAACCGCATGCCTCGCACGGCCAGCGCGTCGATGTTCGGCGTCTCGTAGAACGGGCTGCCGTAGAGCGACGTGTCGCGCCACCCGAGATCGTCGGCGAGGATGAAAACGACGTTCGGCCGGCGTGAACCGGCCGCGTCCTCCGCGCCGGCGGCTCCCGGCAACCAGGAAAGGGCAACCACGGCGAGAAGCAGGGATCGAATCGTTGTCATGGCTTTGGTCTCTCAGGACTCCACGTCCGGGGGCCCCCTACTTCTCCATCCGTCCGCACGGTCCGCGGTTCTTGTTGAGGTCGTCTTGATGGGCGTCGACCGACCCCTGGAGCCGCAACGCCTCCCGTCTACTCTTGCTTCGGACCAATGTAGCCGGTCGAAAGCGCGACGTCGTCGTACCACACGGTGTTGTCCTTCTCGGCGTGATGGACGTACACGCCGAGGTTGAATCGCTTGAGCTTCACGTCGTCGCTGGTCCGCCACCGCAGGCCGGTGTAGTGGACGTAGAGCTTGCCGTCGATCCAAGCCGCCAGCTCGCCGTTGGCTTGTCCCACGTCGTTGGCCCGGATCATGTGCTCGAGGCAGTACCACCGGTCGCGCCCGAGCACGACGCGCTCGTCCTCGGCCGGTCCGAGCATGTTGCCCCAGTAGTGGCCGTCCCGGTCGCGCTTCATGTCCATCCAGTAGGTGTAAAGGAACAGGTAGCCCGGGGCCGGGTAGCGTCCCCAATTGCGCCACGGCTCGAAGCTGCTGTTGAAGTGATCGTCACCGCGGGGGCGGATGCCGGCCGAGCCCATCGCGCGATAGCGGTCGGTGCCGGCCACGGCGGCCAGCCCCCCACCCACGTGGTTCAAATCGCCCTGGTCGTAATCGGCGGCGAACTTGATGTAGCGGCGGAAGTGGACCCGGCGGTAGCCTTCCGGACCGAACCAGCCGCTCGCCCCGGCCCCCGACTCGCGGCCGTTTCGCGCCGGGGCGGTGAATTGGATCGCGCCGGTGCCCGAGTGGGCCAGTTCGGCGCCGGTCACCAGCCTGGCCCGCCCATCCTTGAGGCCGCGGATCTCGAAATACTCCGTCAGCGACTCGGGCGACTCGAAGTCGTCGCGGAAGAAGACTTCGCCCGGCCGTTCCAACGCGGCACGGGCTTGGGTGTCTGCCCGCGTTTCCGGCGTCACCAGCCGGGGATAGGGCCGAGACTCGTCGTCGGGCGCTGCCGCTTGGCCCCGGGCACTGGCGGTCGTCCAGCCAATGGCTGCCGCGGCGACGCACGCCACCCAGGACGCGAGGAGCCGACGCTTCGCGCAGTAGGACCGTGTCGCGTGCCTCCGCATGGTTGCTTCTCCTGTTTGGACTACCGTTGGCAGGAGCTCCGGCTGGGCGTTTCTCTTCGTCGCATGCCGCCTGGCCTGCCAATGCCTGCCGTCCACCGTCCCGTCTCACTCAGTCCGGGCCGCTCAATCCTCCGGTATTTGCGGCGGGGCGCGGTCCCCCGTGTGACGCTCCATCATAGTCCCCAGCGGGGTCGTCGTCTTCGTGTCGCCGCCGGTCTGGAGAAAGAAACGATCCTGCAAGACACCGGCGTCGATCGTCTCCTTCGCTTCCCACGTGGCCCCCGACGCGGTGAAACGGGCCTTGACGAGCGGCTCCCATCGACCCCCTGCACCATAAACCCACCCGTTACCGAAGACCGCCCGGCGGACCTCGTTGGCACTCTTTCCGTCGCGGCGGAAGTCTTCGATGAACGAGTAGAGGCCCTGGAGGCGGTCGCCGCCAGCGAACGTGCGGAACGTGACCAAGTGCTTCCATGTCTCGGACTCGGACAGAAAGAAATACGCGGCGTACGCCGTCTTCTCCTCAGAGACGGCGGCCTTGACCAGGAAGCGGCACGTCTCGCCGATCTTCCAGTCGTAGTGGAAGAAGCTCTGCCCGCCGGTGCCCTCGCCGCCAAAGCGCCGGGCGATGACGTCGTCCGCCTTGTAGAGCACGTCCACGCGGTGCTCCTTCGCGACTGCGTTGGGATCGTCTCCCTTGGTCGGGTCCCACACGGAGAAGATCACGACCTTCTTCCCGTTGACCAACTCCTGGATGCCGAAGTAGCCGTGGCGGAAACCGCAGGCCATGAAGTAGCTGCCGGGCACCGACCTCTCGACGGTCAGCTCGTTGTAGAACGCCGTGGCCCCTGGTGCGGAGTAGCCCAAATGAACCGATCGAGCCGCACGCGGCGGTTGGTGCGTCTCCTGTGCTCCGGCCGGAAGTGAAAGCCCCAACATTATGAGTATGACGCCGCGCGTGGTCATGACTCTCACTTTCTTCCTTTCAACGGTCCGACCCATTCTCATTGCCTGCCGGCCGCGACCAGGGCAGAAAGCGCCTTGTCAATCACGTCGTTCCCGGCCAACTGGATAGGGTACTGCGCCCTTTCAGGGCCTGGAATGGCGGTGAGACCTCCCTCCCGCAGGGCATTGCCCTGGGCTACCATACTGCACCCCTTCGGCACTTCTTTCCCATTGGCCGCTCGGCGGCGTGCACGACGAACTGGGGTTCCGGGCGCGAGGGCTTCGGTGCCCGGCGCGTCTAGGATCGCGAAAGAAACAACTGTCGCGATATGGCCGTGGGGCACGTTTCCAACGTGCCAGGCACGATGCAATCGTGCCCCACTTATTGTTTTTGCGATCCCTAGCCGTCCAGCTTCCACCCTTCGCGGTATTCGGGGCGAATGTACGGGTCGGCCTCGGGGACGCCGGTGGCTTTCATGGCTTTGGGGTCCCAGGTGAGCTTCTTGCCCACGCGGAACGCGACGGCGCCCAGCAGGTTGTGCTCGACGAGCTTGCCGGAGTAGTCGAAGTTGCACAGCGTCGGGGCGCCCGTCTTGGCGGCGTGGATCCATTCCTGGTGATGGCCCAAGGAGGGCTCGATCCACGGCTCGGGCGCCTTGAAGTCTTTGTACTTCTCTTCCGGCACGAGGATCTTCTTGCCGTAGTCGCCCAGGAGGATGCCGTCGTCGCCGACGAAGACGATGCCCTTGTGCCAACCGGCGATGTCGTGGCCGGGCACCTTGAGCTTGGGTCGCTGGATGCCGTCGTACCAGTGGAGCTTGAGCGGGGGCATGTCGCCGCGGGCCGGATGCTCCCAGTGGACGACCAGCCACTCGGGATAGGTTTCCTTGCGAAGCGGGGCGCCCTCGGCCTCGACCGTGAGCGGATCGCGGAGCTTCAGGGCCCAGAAGGGCAGGTCGATCAGGTGGCTTCCCATGTCGCCGAGGCAACCGTTGCCGAAGTCCCACCATTGCTCCCAGGTCATGCAGCCGGGCAAGTAGCGGGGATGATAGGGGCGCAGCGGAGCGGGGCCCAGCCAGAGGTCCCAGTGGAGACCGTCGGGCACAGGGGGCGTGTCCGTCGGTCGCTCGCCGTCCTTGAGCCCTTCGCGGCCGCACCAGACGTGCGCCTCGCGGACCGGGCCGATCGCCCCCGACTGGACCAGCTCGACCAGCCGGCGATAGTTGTCGGTGGCGTGGATCTGCGTGCCCATCTGGGTGGCCAGCTTGTCCTTGTTCTTCAGGTACGTCTCCTGCATCACCCGGGCTTCGTAGGGGGAGTGGGCCAGGGGCTTCTCGCAGTAGACGCTCAAGCCGCGGTTCATCGCCCAGACGCACGCAATCGCGTGGGTGTGGTCGGTGGTGCTGACGACCACGGCGTCGAGGTCCTTCTGGTCGACGAGCTTTCGCCAGTCGACGTACTTCTTGGCGTTGGGATACGGCTTGGCCGCCTGTTCCATACGCTTGTCGTCCACGTCGCACAGCGCGACGATGTTTTCGCTGCTGACCGACTTCGTGTTCGATCCGCCGCGCCCGCTCGAGCCGATGATGCCGATGTTCAGCTTCTCGTTGGGCGAGCGGCCGCGGGCCGTCGTGGCGCGTGCCCCGACCCAAAGGCCCACTCCGGCCAGCCCGGCGTTTGTCAGAAAACGACGACGGTTCGTGCGACGCTTCATGGCTCGGCTCCTTCGCGTATGCGAGCGGTTGGTGAGATGGCGGATAGTCTCCCGGTGAGTGTCTGCCAGTCTAGCCACGCGGGCCGGCGCGTGCAAGCTTTCGCGTGCAGGTTCTCCGACCGTGAATTTGCGGGACGGGGGCCCCTGGGGGCCTGTCGATTTGAAGCTTCTGAGCTGGGTGGCACTGGCGTCTCGCCAGTGCTGCCCAAGCGACACGGGCAAGATGCCCGTGCCACCCGGCGTCCTGCCAGTGCTATCGAACGACACGGGCAAGATGCCCGTGCCACCCGGCCGTTCTACGGGGACTTCGACAGCTCGTCGAGGAACTCCAGCAGGGCGTCGTGGAAGGCGCAGGCGTCGTTCATGTAGGGGGCATGGCCCGCGCTCGGAATGACGACCTTGCGACCTTGCGGCACCTGGCTGACGAGCAGGTCGGCGTTGGCGTGTGGCACGGTGCGGTCTTGTTCACCCCAGATGGCCAGCACGGGGACCGCGATCCGGCCGAGCCGGTCCCGATACTGGGGGATGGCCACCGGCGCGACGGCCACGAATCCGGCTATCCGGCTCGGTGTACCCGTGACCAGCGGCAGGCTGAATCGACCGCTCATCGAGGGCGAGACGATGACGGGCCGCTCGATGGCAAGCCGGTCGAGCAACTGAAGGAGCCAGGTGTCGTAATCGACCGACGCGCCGGGCGACTCTCCGAAGCCCGGCAAATCGACGGCCACGGCGCGGTATCCGGCATCGGCGAGCCTGGCGAGGGTGCCGATCTCGTGCCACGTTGCGGCGGAGAAGTTGGCGCCGTGCAAGAGCACGACCGGCGGGCCGTCGGGCGGCCCTGTTTCCAGATAGTGGACCTTGCCCGAGGCGACTTCCGTCCAGCTCGATTGCGCATCCACGGCGGCACTCCGGTTCAAGTCGGAAACGGCGTGAGCCTGCCGCCGCCGGCGATCATCCGCTCGAGGCTCAGCAGGTTCATCATCAGGAATCGCGGTTGATGAAAATTGCCCTTGCGTTTCTCGCTCACGCCGACCCGCTTGAGGTCGTTGCCTCGCCGGTCGACGGCCTGTCGCCAGACGCCGTGGCCCGTGTTGGCCATGGTGCGAAGCAGGTAGTCGCGGGTCCGCTCGTACCACTCCTTCGCCCACACCTCGCCCGTGTATTCCAGCACCGTCATGCAGGCGATAAGAACTTCGCAGTGGGCCCACATGGTCTTGACCTCGAACTGCGGCCCGCGACGGTGCTCGGGCGTCTCTTCGACGAAGAAGTCCCCGTCGCCCCAGCCGTCGAACACGTAGTCCCAACACATCTCGATGAGCCGGCGAACGCGGGTCTTGGTCGTGTTGAACAGCGCCCGGTCCTTCGTCCGCAGTGCTTCGTGCATCACGATCCAGAGGGCCTCCAGGGCGTGTCCGGTGAACATGTGACCGGCGGCTTGGGGCAGCCGGGAGTAGTCGTGCCGGAGGTACTCGTTGGTGATCCCGTACTCCGGGTTCCAGTGCCGGTTGACGATGATCTCGACGTGCTCCCGCTGAAGCGCTTCGAGGCGCGGATCCTCGTGGGCCGCCAGCAGCCCGGAGAGTATCGATATGAGGACCATCGAATGGCCCTCGGATCGGATGCCCGACTCCGAGATGGGGACGGCCGTGTACTGGGTGGTGTGCGTGTCGCCGTAGTCCGGATCATCGTACGCTCGCATCGCCGCCCAGATCGACTCCTTGGCCAGTTCCACGTCGCGCGGATCGCCGGCGGCCTTGTAAAACTCGGCCAGGCCCGCCGCGGCGAACAGCCCGCCGTAGACGTTCCCGCCCGGCCCTTCGAGCACGGTCCCGTCGCGCCGGACCTTCTCGTGCCACCGCCCGCCGCCCGCGTGCATGTGTTTTACCATGAACTCCCTGGTCTTCCGGGCGACTTCGAGGAACCGCTCGTCTTTGCCGAAACGGTTGTAGAGGCAGGAGTAGACCCAGATGGCGCGGCCCTGATACCAGATGTACTTTTCGTCGCTGGCGACCGACCCGTCGTCGTTGAGCTCGCACATGACCCCGCCCAACTCGCGGTCGATGCCGCCGCGGTCCCAGAAGGGGAGGAAACCGTCAAACAGGCGGCGGCGGTAGTCGTCGCGAAGCTCCCGAAGGCTCATCCCGGCGATTGTGTCGGGGAGCGTGGGGAAAGCACAGGGCTGACAACCCGGTTTCGGCGCGCCGAGAGGACCGGATTGGGACGGAGGGGCGGCCAGCGCCGGAGCCCCCGAGGCCAACGCAGCCATCGCCGCGCCCAAGAAGTCACGCCGTCTCATGGTGCACCTCCTTCGGTTCGTTCCGGCGCCGTGGAGAGCACGCCCCGAGTCTCCGCCCGCGGATGGAACCGGATTGCAGCCCGCCGCACGTGACGCGGCTTTGACCAAGACTACCGCATGGAGTCAGAATAGGCGCTAGGGCATCGCTTGACAACGGGGTCGTCGGGCCACGGCGGCCGGCGGTGGCGGTCGAGGCCGATCTGCGGGCAGATTGCCCCGCGGACGTCGCCGATCTCACTCCCCGGCTAGGTGTTTCAGGATCGCAAGCGCCAACAGGCGGTGGCCCTGGTTGCTGACGGCTCGGCTTGTCCGCGTGCCGGCGAGTCGGCTCGTAGACGTCGAGGTAGGCGGCCCCGCACTCGTCGGCGACCTTTCGGGCGATCGCGTTGAACTGTTCGAGGGCCTCGGGCTTGCCGAAGAGGTTGTGCGCTTTGCCGTCGGCCCGTCGCTTGGCGGCCGTCGCTTCGGTGATTTCGTACACCGACGAGGTCGCCGAGATCACGGTGATCTTCGCGCCCGTTTCGTCCTTCACTTTCCGGATGGCCAGCCGGTACTTCTGGTCGAACTCGCCGGGGAGCACGACGGGCGTCGCGTAATTCGAGCCACTGGTGAGCTTGCTGTCGTTGTGCCCCAGGAAGAAGAACACCCGGGTCGGCACGGGCTCGAAGATGCCGTCGTACATCGAGAGCCTGTAGGTGCTTGGCTCCCCATTAAGACGCCCCCACACGCGCAGGATGTAGTCCCCGCCGACGCCGACGTTCTTGACCGTCGCGTTGGGGCCGTACCGCTTCCCAAGCCAGAACCCGACCTTGTCGACGTAGTTCTGCCCACGCAACTGGTCGGTCAGGCTGTCGCCGATGAACAGCACATGCGCCGGCAGCGGCTCTAGCTCGATTCTGTCGACGACCTTGTCGAACGCGTCGTACGTCGCCCGATCGAGCAGGTCGACGTAGAAGCTGTGGGCGGCGCCGGAGGGACCGTGACGGAGCTTGACCGCGTGGATGCCCGTTTCCATCTCGGGCGACGCATGGAAGGCGTAGGTTGCCGCGCCGGAGTGGTCGAGGCTGAGGTCTGTGGTGACGTCGCGGGCGTCCGCACCGCCGGTCTGCACCGTCAGGTTGCCGGAGGCCGGATCGCCACTGCCGTCCAGCACTTTCACGCGGACGTCGATCCTCCCGCCCCGTGGCACCATCGCATGCCCCGGCTCGGTGCGGATCGTGAAGCCCGATTGCCCGGCCGAGTCCGGCGCTGTGGCCGGACACGCTTCCGGAGGGAGGAACCCTGAACACGCGGCGAGCAGGCACGCCACGCGGAAGACCGTGATGGACTGGTTGCGCATTGGAATGTTCTCCCTTTGGTTCGATCCGCGGCTGCGTCCCCTTCCCGCAGCCTGCGGCGGCCGCCGTGTTTGTCGCGTTCCTTGGGCTGACACCTACTATACCCGGTATTCGCGTAATCTGCCCGGGTTGATCTGGAGAAAGGACCGCAACTGCTCGCTTCGTCTTGGTGGAAGAGACAACTCCTGATGGCCGGAAGCCATCGGCCGCGACGCTGCCGCGTGTCGCTGCCAGAACAAACCCCGAGGCACCGTCCCCGCCGGCTCCGACGACGCCACCCCTGCGTCGGAAAAAGGGCACCGCATGCTCAGCCTCGCCAACGAAAGCGTCGCCGTACGCCGCGGGGTCCGACGCACTCAGGGAGTCGTACCCGGAGTTCCTTTGAGCCACCGCAGCCTGGTCGGGACGTTGACGGCCCTACAGCTATTTGCCTACAATACATCACTCGTATGCTTATGACCTCGTGCGTCACTCAACACGCAGCGCCTTGAGGGATCAACCGCGCGGTTGGCGGCTTCCTTGGAAGGCGTGGGCAATCCTTGCGGGTGAGGCTATGCTGGTCCGAGTTCGGTGTCCGAACCAGAGCTGCGGCAAGGCTTACCGGGTTGAGGAAACCCAGCTCGGACGCCGCAGCGTCTGCAAGCACTGCGGCCAGGAGTTCACGCTCACGGCGTCGGGCCGGGAGACGCTTGCTCCGGCTGCCGACACCGATACGGCGGATTCGGCACCTGCCAAGCCGATCGAGCTCGCGGCCGATGCCCCCCCCAAGAAGCTGGGTCGCTTTGAGATCCGCTCGCGACTCGGCTCGGGCGCATTCGGCACCGTGTTTCGCGCTCACGATCCGGTGCTCGACCGGGAGGTGGCGCTGAAGGTTCCCCGGGCGGCAGCCCTGGAAAAGCCGGAAGCGAGGGCCCGGTTCCTGCGGGAGCCGAAAGCGGCGGCCCAGTTGCGGCATCCTCACATCGTGCCCGTGTACGATGCGGGCGTCGACGGGGAGCGCTACTACATCGCCTCGGCCTACATCGAAGGCCGCACGCTGGAGGACGTGATCGCCGAGGAGCGGCCCGACTTTCGGCGGGCAGCGGAAATCGTCCGCAACCTGGCCGGAGCCCTTGATTACGCTCACCGTCAGGGCGTGATCCATCGCGACGTGAAGCCGGCGAACATCATGATCGACCAGCAGGGCCAGCCGATGCTGATGGACTTCGGGCTGGCCCGGCTGGAAAGCTCCGAGGAGAAGCTCACGCAGGACGGCTCGCTGATGGGCACGCCGGCGTACATGGCCCCGGAGCAGGCCGACGGCTCTCTGGGCCAAGTCGGCCCGGCCAGCGACCAGTACGCGTTGGGCGTGGTCCTCTATGAGCTGCTATGCGGCGCGACGCCGTTCAGCGGCCCGCCGGCGGTGCTCCTCTACAACGTCATCAGCCAGAAGCCTCCCACGCCCCGTGCCGGCAATCCGCAGATTTCCCGAGACTTGGAGACGATTTGCCTGAAGGCGATGTCGAAGCGGCGGGAGGAGCGATACCAAGACTGCGGCGCGTTGGCCGAGGACCTCGGGCGATTTCTGGCCGACCAACCGATTGAGGCACGGCCGCCGGGCCCGGCGGAACGGGTGATGCGCTGGGCGCGCCGCAATCCCGTGTTGGCTGTACTGACAGGGACCCTGTGACTTCTCTTGGTGGCTGTGATGTCGGTCATCATGGTGGCGAACGTGAAGATTTCCGCCGCGCTGACAACGGCGGGACGGGCGCTTGAAAACGAGACAGAGGCACGCGAGGAAGCGGATCGGGAACGAGAGAGCGCCGAAGCGGAACGAAAGAAGGCCAACGCGGAACGAGACAGGGCGACAGAGGCCGCCGAGGCATTGCAGCGTGCGCTGGATGACGCTCAAGCGGCTCGAGATAGAGAAGCCAAGGAGAGGGAGCGGACAGAACGGGCCTTGTACTTCACGCGGATTGCCCTCGCCCAGCATGCCATATCGGGGAATCACTTCGCGGACGCCAGAGCCGCTCTTGGCGCTTGCGAGCCCGGTTCCCGAGAGTGGGAGTGGCAGTACCTGGACA
>Ga0307379_10005849_pt1 | contig 17045 bp, 20 predicted proteins | sample UN2MG_FD_202237 | JGI IMG/M metagenome (GOLD analysis project Ga0307379, IMG submission 202237) | Soil microbial communities from Risofladan, Vaasa, Finland - UN-2 | ecosystem: Environmental > Terrestrial > Soil > Coastal area > Acid sulfate soil | place: Finland: Risofladan, Vaasa | collected... | reverse complement strand
GGCGAGTCGTCGACCTGCCCTGCCCGCAGAGGCGTCGTGTCGCGGTAGTTGAAGCAACGCACCTCCGAGCCGCCGGCAACGGCGTTACTCACATGGCGCTGCTCCGAGAACCACTCGAACCACTCGGGGAACAGGGTGAAAACATCGATCCGCATCGGCGGCGCCGGCGCTGGGCTTCTCAGTCGAGGATGTCGACGATGACGCGACGGTCGTCGCGGGTACCGACCGCGCGGGAGATGCTCCGGATCGCATTCGCGATGCGGCCTCCCCGGCCGATCACCCGGCCGAGATCGTCGTCTGCGACCGTCACCTCGAGTACCAGATCGCCGTCCTCCTCGAACTCCTCGACCTCGACCGCGTCCGGATCGTCAACGAGGCTGCGGACCAGGAACTCGACGAGCTCGCGCACCGGGATTCCTTAGCTGCCGGAGACCGCGACGCCCTCGGTGCGCAGGAGCCTGGCGACGGTCCGGGACGGCTGCGCCCCCTGATCGATCCAGTGCTTGGCACGCTCGGTGTCGATCGTGATCTGGGATGGCTCGGTTTGCGGGTTGTAGCTGCCGATCGTCTCGATCGAGCGGCCGTCCCGGGGGGAGCGCTGATCGGCGACAACGATGCGCCACACCGGGTTCTTATTCGAGCCCGCTCGTCTGAGTCTGATCCTTACTGCCATAAGCGGCGCCGGAGTATAGGGCTACGGCGCCATGTCGCGTTCGCGGCCGCTCTCGGCTAGCGGCGGCGTTTGGCGCTGAGCTGGCCCTGCATCAGGGCCTCCGGGCTGGGCATCTTTCCGGAGGCGACCTGCTTCATCACCTTGCGCATCTGATCGAACTGCTTGGTCAGCTGCTTGACCGCCTGCACGTTGGTCCCCGAGCCCATCGCGATCCGCCGCCGACGCGAGCCACGGATCACATCGGGGTTGCTGCGCTCCGCGGCGGTCATCGAGAGGATGATCGCCTCGAGCCGGTCGAGCTCGCGGTCGTCGACGTTGGCGTTCTTGAGTTCCTTCATCGCCTTGCCCATCCCGGGCATCATTCCCAGCACGCTGGTCAGCGGGCCCATCTTTCGCACCTGCTTGAGCTGCTTGAGGAAGTCATCGAGGGTGAATTCGTTGCGGCGCAACTTGCGCTCGAGGTCCTCGGCGTCGGAGACGTCGATCTCCTTCTCCGCCTTCTCGATCAGCGAGAGGACATCCCCCATGCCGAGGATCCGCTGCGCCATCCGGTCGGGGTGGAAGCGCTCCAGCTCGTCGAGCTTCTCTCCGGTCGAGGCGTAGAGGATCGGCTTGCCGGTGACGGCCTTGACCGAGAGCGCCGCGCCACCGCGGGCGTCACCGTCGAGCTTGGTCATCAGGACGCCGTCGAACTCGGTCGCCGCGGCGAACTGCTCGGCGACGTTGACCGCGTCCTGGCCGGTCATCGCATCGACGGCCAACAGCACGTTGTGGGGCTTGGTCCGCTTCTTGATCTCGACCAGCTGGTCCATCAGATCCTGATCGACGTGGAGCCGGCCGGCCGTATCGATGATCAGGGCGTCGGTGCCCGCCAACTTGGCCTGGCCCAGCGCCCATTCGGCGATGTCCACCGGGTCACGCTCGGTCCCCTGCTGGTAGACCGTCACCCCAGCCTGCTGGCCGAGGCGCTGCAGCTGCTCGACCGCGGCGGGCCGCTGGGTGTCACAGGCGGCGACGGCAACCGACTTCGACTCCCCCTTGAGATGCTTGGCGAGCTTCGCCGTGGCTGTCGTCTTGCCGGAGCCCTGCAGGCCTGCCATCAGGATCACGGTGGGGCCCTTGGAGGCGAAGGCGAGGTCGCGGCCCGAGCCGCCCATCAACTCGGTCAGCTGCTCGTTGACGACCTTGACGACCATCTGGCCGGGATCGAGGCTGTCGAGGACGCCGGCGCCGATCGCCTTCTCGCGCACCCCGGCGACGAACTTCTTCGTCACCTTGAAGTTGACGTCCGCCTCGAGCAGGGCGAGGCGAATCTCGCGCATCGCTTTGTCGACATCGTCCTCGCTCAGCTTGCCGCGTGAGCGCAGGTCCGACATCGTCCCCTGCAGGCGCTCTGAGAGCTGGTCGAACATCGCCTGGGAGCTTAGGCCCTCGGGTCCTACTCGCCGAGCAGCGCCGTCGCGAACTCGGTCGGGTCGAATGGGCGCAGGTCGTCGATTCCTTCGCCGACGCCGATCAACTTCACCGGGATTCCCAACTCGCCTGCGATCGCGAGGGCGATCCCGCCCTTGGCCGTGCCGTCGAGCTTGGTCAGGACGACGCCGTCAACGGCGACCGCCTCGCCGAAGATCTTCGCCTGACGGAGGCCGTTCTGGCCGGTGGTGGCATCCACCACTATCAGGGTCTCCGCCGGTCCCTCGCCGAGCTTCTTGTGGATCACCCGGTTCACCTTCGCGAGCTCCTCCATGAGGTCGCTGCGGGTGTGAAGGCGTCCGGCGGTGTCGGCCAAGACGACGTCGACCCCACTGGACTGAGCCTTCTCGATCGCGTCGAAGATCACGGCGCCGGCGTCCTGGCCCGTCTCCGCCTTGACGATCTCGCATCCCGCCCGCTCCGCCCAGGTCGTCAGCTGCTCGACGGCCGCCGCCCGGTATGTGTCTCCGGCGGCGAGCAGGACCGAGAGGCCCATCTCCGAGAGTCGGCCGGCAAGCTTGCCGATCGTCGTTGTCTTGCCGGCGCCGTTGACCCCGACGACGAGGATCAGGGCGGGGCGCTTGCGAAGGTCGATCGTCCCCTCCCCCACTTCAGCCAGCTCGGCCAGAAGCTCGATCAGGCGCGCCCGGGCGGCGTCGGCGCCCTCGACCTTGCCGGACTCGACCTCGGCCTCGAGCCTGCCCACCACCTCAGCCGTCGTCCGGGCGCCGACGTCGGCCATGATCAGAGCCTCCTCGAGTCGCTCCCAGGTCTCGGAATCGAGCGTCTCGAAGAGAGAGGAGGTGAGCTCGGCGCTGAGCGCCTGCCGGCTCGTCGCAAGGCTCTCGCGCAGGCGCCGCAGGACTCCTCGCCTCGGTTGAACCTGATCATCGGCGCCGGCGCCCTCGTCGGGGGCGGCATCGCTCGGGGCGGCACCGAGTTCGATCAACTCTGTCCAACTCGTCGGCATCGGTCGCGCAGGCTACCGGCAGGCGGCGCCTGCGACCGCGACGCCGGCAGCCGGACTACGCCGCTGCCTGCTCTTCCTCGGAATCATCGCTCCCGACAGGGTCCTCGCCGCCCTCACCGGTGACGAGCCGGCTCTCTCGCGGCAGCCTGCGGGAAATCACCTTGGTGGCGCCGTCCTCCATGCTGACCCCGTAAAGGACATCGGCCGCGTCCATCGTCCGCTTCTGGTGGGTGACGATGACGAACTGGGCGCGGTCGCTGAAGCGACGGACCAGCTGCAGGAAGCGATCGATGTTGGCGTCGTCGAGCGCTGCTTCGACCTCATCGAGGATGTAGAAAGGGGAGGGCCGGGCGAGGAACACGCTGAAGACGAAGGCCAGCGCGACGAGCGACTTCTCACCTCCGGAGAGCAGGGACAGGCGCCTGGTCGCCTTGCCCGCCGGCGTCACCTCGATCTCAACGCCGCGGTCGTCGTCGGCCTCATCCTCGTCCTCTTCCTCGGGCTCCGCCGCTGGGCTCTCTGCCTCGGGCGGCTGCTCGCCGTCCCCCTGCTGCTCGGCCCCGCCGAGTACCCGCTTGGGTCGCAGCGGCTCGACGATCCGCAGGCGGCCGCGGCCGCCTGGGAACATGTGCTCGATCAGCTCCTCGAAGTTCCTCGAGGCGGCGTTGAATGTCTCCTCGAAGGCGGCGCCGATCTCGCGATCGGTCTGGCGGATCAGCTTCGCGAGCTCCCCCAGGGCCTTCTCCAGGTCCTCGCGCTGCTCCTCGAGGTCGTCGACATGGATCTTCGCTTCCTCGTACTCGCGCTCGGCGAGCGGGTTGACCGGTCCGAGTTGCTCGCGGCGGCGGATCAGGCGCTCGATCCGCTGCTCGGTATCGGCGCAGTCGGCGTCGCTGAGCCGCTCTGGGCTGGGAACCTCCTCGAGCCCGAGGCGAACCGCGACGCGGTCTCGCTCGGAGACCGCCTCCTCGCGACGGTCACGAATCTGGGCCGCCCGGACCTCAGCCTCGGTAACCCGCTCGGCGATCCCGCGGAGTTTCGCCTGCTGCTCGGCCTCCGCGCGCGAGCAGCGGCGCAGCTCGCCGGTGAGATCGTCACCCGGGCTCTGGCCGATCACCTTTTCTTCGAGGCTCGCGGCACGGACCCCGACGGCGTCCCGCGCATCGCCGAGCGAGGCGCAAAGGGCAGTCAGCGTCGTCGCCAGATCGGCCTCCGCCTCGACCCGGCGCTCGAGTGAGTCCTGGCGGCGGTGCCCGAGTAGATCCTCTGCTCGCCGGGCGGAGCGCCCGGCCCGTTCCGCCGCGCCCCGCAGCCGGGCGAGCGCGTTCAATCGGACCTCGACGCTGCTCTCGGTCCGGGCGGCATCGATCGCCGAGCCCGCCTCGGCCAGCGCCTCGGCCGCCGACGCGAGTTCGCCCGCGAGAGCGCCCTCGGCATCCCTGTGTGTCGCCCTCAGCTCCTCCGCCAAGGCTCCGAGCGCCTCACGGCGCCTGCTGATCGCCGCTCGCAACTCGGCCTCCCGGGCGGCGATCCCTTCAGTCCGCGCGCCGAGCCGCTCGTGAGCGGCTCGTAGGGCGCTGAGCTCACCCCAGACCGCGGTGCGCTCGCGGTCGCGGGAGGCCAGCGCCTCCTCGATCTCCGAGCGGCGCTCGTTCATCTTCTTCAGCTCAGCCTCGACGCCCTCGCGGTCCCCACGCGCGGCCTTCGCCTCCGCCTCGGCCTTGCGGAGGTCGCCACCGCCCATCGCCAGGCGGTTGCAGAGCAATCGCAGCTGCAACTCCATCGTCTGCTTCTCGAGCCGCGAATGGGTCTCTGCGGCGTTGGCCTGCCTCCGCAGCGGACGCAGTCGCGAGCGGGCCTCGCGCTCGACGTCGAGCGCGCGATCGAGGTTGGTCCGGGTGCGTTCGAGCTTCAGTTGCGCCCGACGCCGGCGCTTGCGGTGCTTGCCGAGGCCGGCGGCCTCTTCGATCAGCAGGCGCCGCTCCCTCGGCTTCGAGAGCACGATCTCCTCGACCTTGCCCTGACCGATCACCGAATGCATCTCCCGCCCGAGGCTGGCGTCGGAGAGGGCATCGGTGACGTCGGCGAGGCGACAGTTGGCGCCGTTGAGCCGGTATCCACCGTCGCCGTCGCGGCCGAGGCGTCTGAGCACGGAGATCTCCGAGAACTCCGAGCCGGCGGCGCCGTCGGAGTTGTCGATCACGACCTCGACCTCGGCGGCGCCGCGCGCCGGCCGCTCGCGCCCGCCGGCAAAGATGACGTCCTGCATCGAGCGGCCACGAACCGCGGTGGGGCTCTGCTCGCCGAGGGCCCAAAGCACGCCGTCAGTGATGTTCGACTTGCCGCAGCCGTTCGGTCCGACGACCACGCTGACGCCTGGAGAGAACTCCAGCTTGGTGCGTTCGGGGAAGGACTTGAAGCCCTTGAGAGTTATCGATTTGAGATGCATTCCGCCCTCTGTTCACGTAAGCGTCGTCAATGAGTCGGACGGGATCGCGGAGACTGCGTGTCAGGCCTGCTCGGCGTCGAGGGCGGACGATGCGGCGGCCTGTTCTGCGAACTTCTTGCTCGGGCCCGAACCGGAGCCGATCGTCCGAGTACCGACCTTCGCCTCGACCGAGAACTTCCGGTCGTGAGGAGGGCCCGCCTCGTCGGTGACGATGTAGGTTACGAGCTCGCCTCGGCGAGCGAGAAACTCCTGCAAGGCCGACTTGAAATCGATCAGAGTCTCGCACGCGAGCTCGATCTCGGAAGCGAATGCGGCGAGGATCGCCGGCGCCGTCCGCTCCATCCCGAGCTCGAGGTAGGCGGCGCCGATCCAGGCCTCGGTGATCGAGGCCAGGGCCCGCTCGCTGATCACCAGTTCGTCGACCGAGATCCCGCCGTCGATCGAGTTGGGATGGGCCTCGGCAAGCATCTCGGGGACGCCGAGACGGCGGGCGACCTGGGCGCAGGCGCGGCCGCTGACCGCCTGCCCGTGGATCTTGGTCAGCCGGCCGATGTCGGAGCGTGGGAAGCGCGTATAGAGGTCCTCGGCAATCACGAGCCCGAGCACGCTGTCGCCGAGGAACGCGGGCCGACCCCAGGAGCGGACCCGGCGATCGGTCCACGAGCTGTGCGTGACCGCCTGCTCGCGTGCTTCGGCCGAGAGCTCTCTGAGGAGCGCGGCTAGTGGAGCGACCGCTTCCCGCTTCCCTCGATCCCGATCATCGGGCGTCCCCACCGCTCAGGCCCCGGGAAGCCTCGTGAAGACGAAGTCGACGGCGTCGGCGACGGTCTCGATCTTGGCGGCCTGCTCCTCGCTCATGCTGATCCCGTAGGCGTCCTCGAGCTCCATCACGAGCTCGTAGAGGTCGAGCGAGTCGGCGTCGAGGTCCTCGCGGAAGCGGACCTCGTCCTCAATCTCGGCGGGCTCGATCTCGAGCTCGGTCGAGAGGTGCGTCCGCACCATCTCGAAGATCTGTTCACGGCTTGTCGCGGATGCTTCGGTCATCTTCTGGCCCCCCTGCCGGCCGACGGCCGTTGATGGGAGGCCCTGTGGTCTATCACGCCTCGTCCTCGGCGTCCACAGCGCCGGCCCCCTCCCGGCGCAGCGCCGAGCGCCCGGCACCGCCGGCGGAGAGCAGGGCATCGATCCGCGCGACGGCTTCCTGTTCGACGGATCTGGCCGCGAGCCGAATCTGGTTTGCGATCCCCTCCGGGCCCGCCGACCCGTGTCCGACGACGGCCACGCCGCGGAGACCGAGCAGGATCGCTCCGCCGGTCTGATCGGGGTCGAGGCTGCTCCGGAGTCCGCCGAGGGCGCCGCGCAGCAGCCAGCCGCCGAGCGCCGCTTTCGGCCCCGAGCGAGCCGCGGTTCGGACCCCGCCGGCGACGGCCTTAGCCGTGCCCTCGATCGTCTTCAGAGCCACGTTGCCGGTGAAGCCGTCGGTGACGATCACATCGGCGGCGCCGCTGAGCACATCGCGGCCCTCGATGTTGCCGGTGAACTCGATCCCCGAGCCCTCCGCCAGGGCCCGGTGGGCCTCGATGACGAGCTGCGATCCCTTCTTGGCCTCCTCGCCGACGGAGAGCAGCGCGACGCGGGGGGACTCGAGCCCCAGCACAGCCTCCGCGAAGGCCGAGCCCAGGTAGGCGAACTGGACCAGATGAGAGGGGCGCGCGTCGGCGTTGGCCCCGACGTCGAGCATCAGCACGGGACGCTCGACGCCCGGCGCTGGAAGCTGGACGGCGAGCGCCGGGCGCTGTACGGACTTGAGGCGCTTCATCGCGAACAGCGCGGCGGCCATCGTCGCCCCGGTCGAGCCGGGGCTGGCGAGCGCGTCGGAGCGTCCCTCCGCGACGTCGGCCGCTGCGAGCACGATCGAGGCGTCGGGGTGGGAGCGCACGGCGGCGACGGGCTCAGCGTCGTTGGCGATCAGATCGCCGGCCTCGACCACGTCGACGCCGGCCAGCGAGCCGAGATCGGAGAGGTCCGCGACGCGGCCGAAGGCCCGGACGGAGATTCCGTCCGCGACCGCTCGGCCGATGCCCTCGACGACGACCTCTGGGCCGCCCTCCGCGCCAAGCGCGTCGAAGGCGACGACCGGAGCGCCGGTAATCGCCCTCCCCGCGCCTTCCGGCGCGGCTGGATCGGGCATTACTCGGCCTCGGAAGGCGGCGGAGCGTCAAGTGACGGCTCCGCGAACTCGATCACGTCACGACCCCTATAGGTGCCACAGGTCGGACACACCCTGTGCGGCAACCGCGGGCTGTGACACTGCGGGCACTCGTTCAGCCGGGGCGCTGCAATTGAGTCGTGGCTGCGACGGCGGTCCCGGCGGGAACTCGACTGGCGTTTCTTCGGTACGGCCATAGGAGCGGGCATGGTAGCGAGAAGCCCCCGTTCACTCCTCGAGCTCCCGTAACTTCGCAAAGCGGGGGTCCGGGGCCGGCTCGTGGCGATGCCCCTCAGGGCCGACGTCGTTGAGGTTGATCCCGCAATCCGGGCAGATTCCGGCACAGTCCGAACGACAGAGAAGTTGCTCGGGGAGCCCCAGCGTGATCGCGTCGTGGAGCCACCCTCCAAGGTCGAGAAGGCCGTCGTCCACATAGGGGCTCTTGAGCTCCGAATCACTAGCGCCGGGATGGTCGACCTCCCTGCTCTCGATCGGGATCCGCAGGGTCGCCGGCTCCAGACACCGCATGCAGGACCCGGCGATCGTCACCTCGGCGAGCAGCCTCAGCGCGAACCCGGAACTGGTACGGGAAACCTCCACACGGGCCTCGACCCCATCGTCCTCGAGCCCCAGTTCGATGCCGCCAACGACGGGCGCCGCCGGCTCTACCCGTGCGCTGACCACCTCCCCCTGTCCGCTGCGCAGGCCGAGCAGATCGAGATCGATCGTTCCGCTTTCCATATTCTCCGAGGTTAGATGGCCGGCCATTTCCATTGGGACCCGGGGACGTACCTGGAAACCATCCGGGGCGAGGTCCCCCGCTTCGACGAGCTGCAGGCCGCGGCCGTCGGCGCCGTCTCCTCGCCGCCCGAGCGGGTCCTCGACCTCGGCATCGGAACCGGGGAGACGTCGCGTCGCCTGCTTGCCGCCTACCCCGAGGCGATGATCACGGGCCTCGACTCCTCCCCCGAGATGGTCTTCAGGGCGAGGCAGCTCGGCATCGACGTACGGCTGGCGCGGATGGAGGACCCGCTTCCAGACGGTCCCTGGGATCTGGTGATCGCCGTGCTCAGCGTGCACCACCTTCGGTCGGAGGGCAAACGGGACCTCTTCCGCCGTGTCCGCGAGCAGTCGCGGGCCCTGGTCCTCGGCGATCTCGTCCTCTCCGATCACGGGAACACGCCAATCGAGGAGGAGTTCGACTTTCCCGAGCCGGTTGAGCGGCTGGCCGAGTGGTGCGGCGGTGAACTGCGCTGGCAGGCCGATGACCTGGCGGTGATCGCCGCCGACTACGACTGAGAGTCTGAGGGAGAACAGTGGAGAACGAGAGCGACGAGCAGCCACAGCGGCCACGCCGGGCCCTGGTCACGGGCGCGGCTCGCGGGATCGGCGCGGCGATCGCGGTTCGGCTCCGCGGCGCCGGCCTGGAGGTCCTGACACTCGACCGTGTGGCGGGGTGCGACTTCACGGTCGACCTGCGAACCGGTCAGTTGCCTGACCTCTCCGGAATCGACGTCTGCGTCTCCAACGCCGCGATCACCGACACGATCGCCGCCGCCGACCGGATCGAGCCAGAGGCCTGGGCGCGCGACATCGACGTCAACCTGACCGGCGCCTTCCGGGTCGTTCAGGCATGCCTCGGCGGCATGCGCGAGCGCCGCTGGGGCCGGATCGTCGTGATCTCCAGCGGCGCTGCCCGCGACGGGCTTCCCGGTCAGGTGGCCTACACCGCCTCTAAAGCCGGGCTGCTCGGGATGGTGAAGACGATCGCCGCCGAGAACGTGCGCCGCGGGATCACCGCCAACGCGGTGCTGCCCGGCATGGTCTCGACGGAGAAGGTCCGTGAGATGCCGCCCGAGATCCTCGAGGCGCTCGACGATCTCCTGCCGATGCAACGCATGGCCCGCCCCGAGGAGGTCGCGGCACTGGCCACCTTCCTCTGCTCGGAGATCGCCGGCTACATCACCGGCGAGGCGATCGGGATCGACGGCGGCGCCTCACTGAACACGATGTCGCTGACCCGGGCGCTGCGCGACCGCGGCGGCTGGGGCTGAGACCTCGAGGGCGGCGTACCTGCCCGCCCGCAGGGCCGGGCGCTATTCGGCATAACCCGGGCGGGCGATCTCGAGCTTGCGCCGCACGTGTTCCGCAAGCGCCGCCATCGTCTCCTCGAGCCTGCTGTCGAGCGCTCCCTCCCGGATCAAGCCCGCGAGCTCGGCGGCGGCCCGGCGGGCCTCGGCCGGGGCACGCTCAGGCGAGGACCCCGGCTCCTCGGCGCCGCTCAAGTGCCGAAAGAGGCGGAGGTCCTCAATGCTCGGCTCCACCCCGGCCCGAAGCTCGCGGGCGACGACGGTGCAGAGGTTGGCGGCGACGAGGACGCGGAATCTTTCTTCTCTGGGCACCGACTCGCGGAGCTCGCCGAACAGGTAGGCGGCGACCGCATCGAGGAGCTCGGGTGCGGACGGCGAGTCCTGCATCAGCCCGCACCGATGACCTGGAGTAGATCCCACTCCGGCTCGCAGATCCGCCTGCCCAGGGAGGCGAGCTCGTGGCTGGGCCGCACACCGTCGAGATGGTCCCTGGCCTGGCGAGCGCAGATCACGGCCCACTTGACATTCGCCATCGCCTCCCACCAGCGCAGACTTTGCGGGTTGGGGCGACTTCCGCCCGCCTCCTCATAGGCCTCGAGGAAGGACTCCAGCGTCCCCACACCGGCGACCGGCAGATCGTCGTTGCCGAATCGCCAGGCGCGGATCATCAGCCAGCCGATGTCCTCCACCGGGTCGCCCCCGTGGGCCAGCTCCCAGTCGATCACGGCCGCCAGTCCGTCGGCGTCGACAATGAAGTTGCCGAGCCGGAAGTCGCCGTGAACCAGGGCCCGACGCGCGGACCGCGGTGGCGGATTCAGCCGCAGCCAGCGCAGGCCCGCCTCGACGGCCGGCAGGGGCTCGCCGATGCGATCGAGCTCAGCCTCCCAGAGCTCGCAGGCGGCGAGACCCGCCTCCCCATGGGGGACCTCGAGCCCCGAAACGGTCCCGGGATCGATCGAGTGGATCCCGGCCAGAGCCGTTGCAAGCTGAGTTCCGAGCCGCTGGCGGGCAGCCGCGTACTCCTCCCTCCGCAGCAGACGCGGCGCAAGCGAATCACCGGCGATGTGCTCCATCAGAAAGCCGGGGCTGCCGAAGGCGCCGCCCTGAGGCTCGAAGCGCAGTGGTCGCGGCACCGGCACACGGGCATCGGCGGCAACACCGAGTAGCCGGTGCTCGAGCTCCAGTGGGGCGAACGACTGGGCGCCCGGCGGGTCACGGCGCAGGACCCAGCGGTCGGTGTCCCCCTCGACCAGGTAGACCTCCCGTGAGGCGCCGCCGGGGATCGGGGCCAGCCGCAACGGCCCGGGATCATCGCCTCCCTCGGCCAGCACCGAGCGGACGGCCTCGGAATCCGGCGGTTCAGGCATCGGCCTCCGCCGCGCCCTCGGCTCCAGTGTGCCGGGCGAAATGGCGCTGCGGGATGTCGGCGGGATCCTTGTACCAGTACCAGGTGCATGGATCGCTGTGGAAATCGGTCGGCGGATCGGAGGGGTAGACCGGATAGCCGATCCAACGGATCGGCAGCGCCTCGTTCATGAACGCGCAGTGGGTGCAGTAGAGGGGGAAGTCCTTGCGCCCATATGTCCACGAGTGGGCGCCGTCGGTGGTTCCGAAACCGCCCTCGCCGTAGCGGCCGAGCTGCACGAGCCGCTGACCTGAACCGCACGGGTTCATTGTGAAGGTCAGCTTCTCCTCATCTTCGGCAATCTCGAAGGCGCCCGGCTTTGGCCCGACGCCGCTCGTTGAATGGGCCCGCCAGGTCGCCGCCAGCGCCTGAGCGATGAAGCGGCGGTCGTTGCGGTCGATCGCCTCGACGGTCGGCTTCCAGCCACGCTCCAGCGAGTACTCCCAAGCCTCCTCGACGCCCTCGTCGCCGAGCTTGTGCTTGACGTAGGAGATCAGCCCGGCGATGCCGTCGACGAGCATGTCGTGCATGAACTGGCCCTCGTACTTCATCTCCTCGCAGAGCCGCCGGGCCGCCTCCAGGTCGCCGCGATCAATCGCTTCGACAACCCTGTCCATCGTCGGCCGCGACATCGCCGCCAACTCCTCGTCGCTGAACCACCGCTCGCCCATCTGAACCACTCCTCCGACGTTCGCCTGACCACGGCGACATCAGCCTATGCCCAGATCACCCATCCAAGCGCGTCGGTGGGAACGGTGAGCGTGGCGGGCGGCTCGGAGACCGCCCGGCTCAGGCCTCTTCGGACTCGAGCTCGTCGTCGCGCCCGGCGAGGCGGTCGCGGCCTCGCTGCACGGCGGCGAGGAACTTCTGAAGGTTGACCTCGAGGGTCGAGAGGATCTCGTCGGCGTAGTCCTCGGCGCCGAGGCGGATCTGACGCTCGGTGTCGCGGGCATCCTCGAGGATCTCCTCGGCGCCACGCTCGGCCTGCTTGTAGACCTCTTCCTCGCTGATCAGGCGTGCCTGCTGGTCGCGGGCCTCCTTGACGACGCGCTCAGCCTCGCGCTTCGCCTCGGCGAGCATCTCCTGGCGCTCCTTGACGATCCAGCGAGCCTGCTTGATCTCCTCGGGGATCGTTGCCCGCATCTGGTCGAGCAGGTCGTAGATCTCCTCCCGGTCCACCCGCACCTGGTCGGTCAGGGGGACCGGCCGGGCGTTGTGGATCAGGTCGTCGAGCTTGTCGATCAGTACGAGTACGTCCATCAGTGCGCGTAAAGATTAGGGGTAAGCAGGGAAATCCCTCGCGTGGGCATCATTTCGGCGCGGGTTTGCAAGCTCCTGCCCATCTCCGCCACCGCTCGCCGCCGCTCACGGGCGCTGGATGCGCTTCGCCAGTTGGTCGGCCACCATGGTCGGGACCAGGTCACTCACGTCGCCCCCGAAAGTGGCCAGCTCTTTGACGCCCGTCGAGGAGAGGAAGCTGTACTCGGGCGAGGCCATCACGTAGACGCTCTCGATGTCCGGCGCCAGTTTGCGGTTCAACTGATTCATCTCGAACTCGTACTCGAAGTCCGAGATCGCCCTTAGACCCTTGACGATCGCCGTCGCCCCATGATCCCGAGCGAAGTCGACGAGCAGGGTCGAGAACGTTTCGACCTCGACGTGCTCGAGTCCGAGCCCTTCGATGGCATCGTCGAGGAAGGCCTTGCGCTCATCGGCGCTGAACAGGGTCTTGCCCTTCCGCAGGGGCTGGTCGACGACGGCGACGATCACATGCTCGAAGACGGTTGCCGTGCGGGTGATGATGTCCAGGTGACCGTTGGTCACCGGGTCGTAGCTTCCCGGGCAGATCGCTGTGTGGTGCTCGCTCATCGCGGCTCTTCCGCCGCCGCGGAGTAGATCCGGATCAGGGCGGCGCCGTAGCGGCGCTCGCGATGCAGGGGCAGACTCAGCTCAAGCGGCCGGGCGGGCGAGCACTCCACGACTACCCGCGCTCCGGTTCGGAGTCGGTCCGCCAGCAGCTTGTCGAGCTCAGAGCCAAGACGGTGGGCGAGTCTATAGGGCGGGTCGCAAAGCACGAGGTCAAAGCGCTCCTCACTGGTGCGCAGAAAGGCGAGCGAGTCCTTCTCGAACAGCTCGCAGCGCTCGCCCACGCCGAGCAGATCGACGTTCTCGGCGGCGGTGGCGATGGTCGTATCGACGAGGCTGAGTCCGCCGGCACCGCGGCTCAGCGCCTCGAGACCGAGAGATCCGCTTCCGCAGTAGAGATCGAGCACCGCTTCACCCTGCAGCGGACCGAGCATCGAAAAGATTGCCTCGCGGGTGCGCTCGGCGCTTGGCCGGATCGCATCACCGCGCGGGCTGACCAGGCGCCTGCCGCCGAACTCACCGGCGACGATCCGCAGTCGCGGGCCGGGCGGACGCGCCATCAGGCCGCGATCGGCTCCGCCCGCTCGTCCCCGAAACGGCGGCGGACGACGGTCATCAGTGGACCCAGCGCCGGGGAGAAGAGGTCCCCGTGTAGATCGAGCAGCTCGATCAGATCGGCTCGAGCCTGAGCCAGCAGGGGCGCGTCCTCGGGCAGGCTGGCGACGCGGAAGCGCGGCAGGCCCGACTGGCGGGTTCCAAGCACCTCGCCCTCGCCACGCAGGTTGAGATCGATCTCCGCCAGCTCGAAGCCGTCTGCTGAGGCGGCAATCGCCTGCAGGCGCGCCGCCGCCCGTTCGGTTTCCGCATCGGCGAAGAGGATGCAGAATGAGCTGTGCTCACCCCGCCCGATCCTGCCTCGCAGCTGATGCAACTGGCTGAGTCCGTAGCGATCGGCGTCCTCGATCAGCATCACCGCGGCGTTCGGAACGTCGATGCCAACCTCGATCACACTGGTCGCGACCAGCACGTCCAGTTCGCCGGCGGCGAAACGCTCCATCGCCTCCGCCTTCGAGGCGGAGGGCATCTGCCCGTGCAGGACGGCGACCCGATGTTCGGCAAACTCGCCTGCCGCGAGCCGCTCCGCCTCCGCCACGGCCGCCTTCGCCTGAAGCGACTCCGACTCCCGGACCAGCGGGCAGACGACGAACGCCTGCCGGCCCTCTGCGATCCGCTCGCGGATGAAGCGATAGGCACCCGAGCGACGGTCCTCGCCGACGACCCAGGTCTTGACCGGCCGCCGGCCGGCCGGTAGCTCCCGCAGGGTGGTCGTGTCGAGGTCGCCGTAGGCGGTCAGCGAGAGCGTGCGGGGGATCGGCGTCGCCGTCATGTGCAGGGCATGCGGCGCCTTCCCTTCTGGTCCCTTGCGATCCAGCTCACGTCGCTGCCGCACGCCGAAGCGATGTTGCTCGTCGACCACGACGACGGCGAGTCGGGCGAACCCGACCCGGGGCTCGATCAGCGCGTGGGTGCCAACGAGCAGCCCCAGCTCCCCGGTTGCCAGAACCTCCAGGGTCCGACGCCTGCCGGCGGCCGGGGTCGAACCGGTGAGCAATGCCGCCGGCAGGGGGATCCCGGTCAGGAGCCGCTCGAGGGTCGCGAAATGCTGGGCCGCGAGCGTCTCCGTCGGCGCCATCAGCGCAGCTTGGCCGCCGGACTCCACGGCCCTCAGCATCGCGTACAGGGCGACAACGGTCTTACCCGCACCGACCTCGCCCATCAGCAGTCGCTGCATCGGCCGTCCCGCCGCCAGGTCCGCGTCGACGTCGGCAAACGCCAGGCGCTGTTCCGCGGTCGGCTCGAACGGGAGCGAGCCGAGCCAGCTGCCGACGAGTTCCCCCGGCGGCTCGAGCGGCAGCGCCGGGCGCTCGGCGTCACGCTCACCGCGGCGCGAGACGAGAGCGGCCTGGTGCAGGAACAGCTCCTCGTAGGCAAGCCGATGGCGGGCGGCGTCGACCTCACCCTCGTTGGCCGGAAAGTGGGCGGCCAGGCGGGCGTCGGCGGCGCCGGCGAGCCCGCGGCGAACCCGGAGGGTGGCGGGCAGCGGCTCGTCAACGTGACGCGCGTAGCGAAGTGCCGCCCAGACCCACTCACGGAGCTTCTGCGGGCGCACTCCTTCGCCGGCGGGATGGACGGGGACCATCCCGATTGTGTGGATGCCGCTCGGAATCCGCTCATCGCAACGCAACGGATCCGGCCGCTCCTGATCGTCGATCGCGCCGCCGCCGAGGAACTCGTAGTTCTCGACCCGTAGACCGCTGCGGTCGAGCCGGCCGTTGAGCAGCAAGCGGGCTCCGGGGCGGAGCCTCTCGGCAAGCCAGGCTTGGTTGAACCAGACCGCCTTGATCGCACCACTCTCATCCGCGACCGTCGCCTCGACGATCGTCAGGCCTCGGCGGCGCGTGGGACGCAGGCGGGCGGCGCGAACCTCGGCGAGGACTGTGCCCTCCTGTCCGATCTTCAGCTCCGAGATCGCCACTGCGTCGGCGCGGTCGCGGTAGGAATGGGGAACGTGCTCGATCAGGTCGCCGAGCGTGCGTAGGCCAAGCCCCTCACAGGCCTCGGCGACCTTCGGCCCGATCCCGCGGAGCGAGTCGATCGGCGAATCGAGCAGGGAGTAAACGCGGGCTGAGCGCAGGCTCACGGCCGCGAGATCGCCCAGCGCCGCCGCCTCGCTTTCGGCGAGCGAGGGCGGAGGAGCACTCTCCGGGTCGCTGATCGCAGCGGGTTGCGCGCTCATGGGCGGAGGCTACGCCAGCCCTCCGCCGGAACGTTGGTGCGCCCGGGACCGCCCCCGCGGCAATAGGCTGTCGATATGGGACGAATCGAGACACGCCTCGCCGAGCTTGGGATCGAGCTGCCTGAGCCGCTCGAGGCCCCACCCGGAATCGAGTTCAGCTTCGAGTTGGTGACCGTCAGCGGCAACCAGGCGTTCATCTCCGGGCACGGGCCCATCGATGGGAGCGAGGTGCTGGTCGCCGGCAAGGTCGGCGCCGACGTGAGCATCGAGCAGGGGTACGAGGCGGCGCGACTCACGGGCCTCTCGATCCTCGCCTCGCTGAAGCAGGAGCTCGGAGAGCTCGACCGGGTCGGACGCTGGGTCAAGGCACTCGGTTTGGTCAACTGTGCCCCCGGGTTCAACCTCACTCCATCTGTGATCAACGGCTTCAGTGACCTGATCAACGAGGTCTGGGGGGAGAGCGGCCGCCACTCGCGCTCGGCGATCGGCGCCGCCGAGTTGCCGTTCGACATGGCCGTCGAGGTGGAGGCGATCGTCGAACTCGTCGATGGCTGACCGCGCTGAGGCACCGTTCGGCAGCCTCCCGCGCCCGACTCCCGAGCCCGCCGAGGGACTGGCTGACAATGGCCTGCCGCGGGAGTCGGTCTGGTCCTACCCCCGCCCTCCGGAGATCCGGCCCGAGCCGCGCCCGGTATCGGTCTTGCTCGCCGGCGAGCGGATCGCGTCCAGCGAGCGCGCGCTGCGCGTCTGCGAGACAGCGGGCGCGCCGGTCGTCTACCTCCCCCCCGAGGACATCGAAGCCGGCGTTCTCCTCCCCGCTTCGGGCAAGACCCTCTGCGAATTCAAGGGCACGGCCTCCTATTACGACGTCGTCGTCGGCGGTCGGAAGCTCGAGCGAGCAGCCTTCACCTACCGCCGGCCCACCGCGCCCTACGTGGAGCTGACGGGCTTTGTCTCGTTCTACCCTGCGCTGCTCGAATGCCGGCTCGACGGCGAGCGCGTTCAGCCCCAGCCGGGACGCTTCTACGGCGGCTGGGTGACGGCCGAGATCAGCGGCCCGATCAAGGGCGAGCCCGGCTCGGAGGCCTGGTAGCCGGAACAGGCCTCTACGCC
>Ga0307379_10005848_pt1 | contig 17046 bp, 14 predicted proteins | sample UN2MG_FD_202237 | JGI IMG/M metagenome (GOLD analysis project Ga0307379, IMG submission 202237) | Soil microbial communities from Risofladan, Vaasa, Finland - UN-2 | ecosystem: Environmental > Terrestrial > Soil > Coastal area > Acid sulfate soil | place: Finland: Risofladan, Vaasa | collected... | reverse complement strand
CGGCGATGATCGGCGTCACCAGTAGCACCTGAGCGATGATCATGGCGCTGGGCGTATACAGCAGTTGCAGCACCCGCAGAGGGCCAGCCGCCGACAGCATCAGATAGACGGTCAACCCGACCACCACCGGCGGCAGACCCATCAGCGCATTGACCAGCACGGCCGCTGCCATCCGCCCGGGAAACCGCCCGACCGCCAGAACCGCGCCCAGCGGCAGGCCGATGAGGCAAGCTATCGCCACCGCGCTCACCGTGACCCGCAGGCTCAACGCGATGATCTCGACCAGATCGGCGTCGAGTGCAGCGATCAGCGCGAAGGCTTCGCCAAATGATGCCCAGAAGTCCTGCATCGAACCCCGCCATGTGTTGTTTCATGGTGTATTGATGCATTCTTTGTTGTTTTGTCCGGATAGCAAGGGAAAAGCGCCGGAACGCCTGTCATTCGCCAGTTGATATCGTCGTAACTTGCGACCGGATGTTATCGAAATGATAGTTACCGGGATGGCGGGCAGAAAGCCGCCGATCCGATGATGAATGCTGCGAGTTTCATTCTGAAGACTCTTAGTGATCAGGAGTTGGGGCATTCCAAAAGCTCCGGACCTCAAAGCGGATCTGGCCAATCTTTGGCTTCAATGCACCCGAATCGGGTGCGAAAGTGCGCGACACGGTCGCGTGCGGTCACTACAGAATCCGGAACTGCAGGTTGTCAGTTAGTCCGTTTGGGCGGAAGTTCAGCGATCAACGCCCGCAGTGGCTCCGAAGGACGCGACCGCGGCTGCGGTTCCGTCCTCGTCGTATTCCAGTGTGTTCCGGCCATAGCTCACGACCTGCTCACCAAAACCTGCAATATCGCAAGCGAGGCTTTGGCGCTCGATGATTCGCCCGTCGGCGTCCCTGGCGCAGCTACCATCCGCCTCGCCGCTCGCAAGCTGCTGCTCCTGTGCAGCTGGCGCAGGTTCCGGGGCGCGGGGCGTGGCCGCGGCCCTCTGTCTGAAGGCCTGATAGGCGTCTTCGGTGCGCTCGCTCAGTTCAGCGTAGATCGAAGGTTCAAGATAACCGGTGGCGGGGAATCCCCAGGCGGCTTGGAAATCGGTGATCGCGCCGCGTGTCCGTACCCCGAAAACTCCATCGATTCCGTTTGGGCTGAAACCGGCCAGCGACAGTCGATGCTGCACCTCGACCCGTCTGTCACGATTTAGCTCCATTGCTACTTCGGTAGCTTCTGAGGCGACGATGCGAGCCCTGGGTGATCCTGGCACCGGGGCGTAAGTTATGACCGCATCGCTATCCAGATCCAAACCAGCCGGTGCGGAAACGGCGACACGTGGACCCTCGTATGCAATCGGGGCGCCGATCGCCGAGCGGGAAATGAGTTCCGGACCCTGATGCGGATCCTGGGCGTCCGCCAGCGCATTTGCGGCCACCGAATCGTCCGCCAGCGCATCGGCCGCAGGATTGATGGCTCCAGCATCGGTATTGCCGAAATCCAGTGGTGCATACGCTAGCATCGCGCTCAGATCGCCTGCGCCATCATAGGCGGGGGCCGGAACGCTCGAGGTGTCGACAAGCCGCCAATACGGATCGCTTGCCGACATGCTCCACAGCAGCGCGGATGAAACCGCGCCCGCTAATGTCACAATCGACAAGAGACCATATTTCATTCTAACGCTCCGCCGTACTACAATCGGAGGTTGAGCTGCGAATTCACTACACATGGTGTATATTACTCGCTCTTACATGTAACCAAAGAAACCGTCCTCAGATCTGAGTATAGTGGGAATCACTAATTCACTCAACAAATGGGTAAATCATATTTGACTTAAATAGATTTTTTACAATCTATTGGAGAATTTCGCGCGAGTTGGTGCATTTGTTGATAGTGGATTGCAACTAACTCTGGGTGCCAAGGATTTTGCGACCACGGCCTTGGTCCAATTTTCAATCTCTGCGCGAATGACTGCGCCCGATTCGAAAGCGGCAAACCAGGCCCACATTGCCGTCGCGTGTCGGAGAGCGGTCAACCAAACGGTCGCCAATTGAGGCGAAAACCCGAGATTTTTCGAGGCGGTCAGTGGCCGGTTGATAACCGCGATAAGTGCTGTTCCGGCTGCGAATTAGAACAAAATGCGCCAGCGCCAGCAATGCTGATCGTCGCCGGTATGTGGCCATTAAATTTCGCGAATTCTCGACTCACCACCAGCAGGCAAGGTGATGGCGTGCTTTCCGAGGCATCCGCCTCCGACCGCCAAAAAATAGACCGGGAGGGAAACGTCCCGCCCGGCCCATCTCGGTTCCTTAGAACATGAAACCTGTGCTGTGTACGCAAGCCTGCACAGAGGGAGACGCTGTGCAAGCAAGGGGAGTTAAACACAAAAAGGGATGAGATGGAAGAAAAAACCTTGAAGTGGGATAGAATGGTAGTGTATATACTGATTCAGGGCGCCCGCCGGGTTAACAAAAAAAGACTGGGCAGTTTCATACAGGCATCGGCGGGCGCCTCGAACACACACACACGGACGTGGCAAAGGCGGCAGACAACAAGCAGACAAAACGCAGGGTCGAGCCGGACTGAGGGACAGGGGGCGGACTGATAGGCGCAATGCCAGGTCCGCCCTTTCACGTTCCGGACCCTGCCGCGGCCAGCATACGACGGGTGGAATACGACGGGGTGGCGTGGGAAAGTGTTGAGGTTCTTTTCAGGAAGTTGGACGCACAAGGTGGACGCCAAGGGCCGCGTCTCGCTTCCTGCTGACTTCCGCAAGGTTCTCGAGGATGTCGGATCGAGCCATGTTGTCGTCCTGCCCCGGATGCAGCATCCGGACGCCCACGTGGTTTTGTCGCAGACCGGCTATGAAAAAGTTGTTGAACAATTCGAAGCGATGGACCTCAGCCACGACGACAGCGAGGCGATGGCGCAGCTGATCCAGACGGATGCCCATCCAATCAACTTCGACGAGGTTGGCCGCATGGTACTGTCAAAGGACCTGCGCGAGCAGATTGGGATCGAGACCGAGGTGCGCTTTGTCGGGCGCGGTTCGACTTTCCAGCTGTGGGAGCCCAAAAAACGTGCGGCCTACGAGGCGGCTACGAAAGACCACGGCCGTGATCTGGCCAAATCGATTCGGCTTGGAGGTCTTCACTGATGACGCGCGGTGGGGATCCTGCTCCGACCGCAGCCCCGCACAATCCCGTCCTTCTCGACGAAGTGATGGCGGCGCTGGCACCGATCGACGGTGGCATCTTTGTCGATGGCACTTTCGGCGCGGGCGGCTACAGCCGCCGCTTGCTGGAGCAGGGCGCCGCGCAGGTTATCGCGATTGATCGCGATCCGCAGGCACTGGCGACCGGCTGGGCTCTGGTAGCGGAGGCGGGTGGGCGATTGGTCCTGGTGGAAGGCGTGTTCGCCGATCTGATCAAGATTGCTGAGGCGTATGCAGACGGGCCGGTGAGCGGCGTGGTGTTGGACATCGGCGTCTCGTCGATGCAGATCGACCAGGCGGATCGCGGATTCTCTTTTATGCGTGACGGGCCGCTCGATATGCGGATGGCGCCGGCAGGGCCTTCGGCGAGCGATCTGGTGAACCGGGCCGACGAGCGCGGCTTGGCGGACGTCATCTTCCATTATGGCGAGGACCGGGCGGCGCGGCGCATCGCCCGGACCATTGTTGCGGCACGGGTGGAGGCACCGATCACCCGGACCGGCCAACTTACCCAGATCGTGACCGGATGCCTGCCACGTCAGCGTCCAGGACAGATCCACCCGGCAACCCGGACCTTTCAGGCTCTGCGCATCGCGGTGAATGACGAACTTGGCCAGCTGGTCGAGGCTCTTGCGGCGGCCGAATCCGTGCTGGAGCCCGGCGGGCGGCTGGTCATCGTGACCTTCCACTCGCTCGAAGACCGGATCGTCAAACGTTACTTCCGGATTGCGTCAGGCCAGGACGGGCAGGGTTCGCGCCATGGGCCGGCGCGGCTGAGCTCGCCGCCGCGCTATTGCCGCCCAGCCAAAGCGTTGCAGGCCAGTGCGGCTGAGGTTGGCCTCAATCCGCGTGCCCGTTCCGCACGATTGCGGGCCGCGGTCCGAACAGATGCACCTCCCCAGCGTATTGAAACGGCGCAGCTTGGCTTGCCGGATATGCCGGCATTGGCCGAGCTGATCACTGGGGCGCGGCGATGAACCGCCTCGGATTTGCCCTGGCGATTCTTGCCGCTGTGGCCACGGCTGCATGGGCATACAATATCAACTACCGCACCAAGACAGCCCTCAGCCGCGTGAACGACCTGCGCAGCCAGATCGCCACCGAGCGCGAGGATGTCGAGGTGTTGCGGGTGGAGTGGGCCTATCTGAATGCTCCCGAGCGTCTCGCCCGCCTGGTAGCACGGCATAACGATCAGCTGGGTTTGGAGCCAATGACCCCCCAGGGCTTCGACGATGTTGCGGAAATTCCGTTCCGGCCGCGGCCGCAGGAACCGGGATCTGACGATGCTGGGCCGATGAAAAATTTTGACGTGGTTTTGGTCGTTTCTGAACGCACCGCGTTGGTTGTTGAGCGAGTTCCAATGCCGGCGCCGCGGCCAATCGACTGGAGTCTCCAATGAGCGATGTTGCGCCATTGCCGCTTCAGCCGACGCGTGGCCATGGGCAGGCGGCATCGCGTAATGGCGTAACCACAAGACCACGTGACGACTGGCGTTTGATTGTTGTGATGCTGGCTATGCTGTTGGTCTATTCCGCCGTCGGCCTCCGCATGGGACTGATGGCAATGGACGAGCCGGTCGAGCCGCAGCTGGCGGGCGGCGCCGGCAGCGGCGCCCCGGAGCGGGGCGAGATTGTCGATCGAAACGGCAATTTGCTGGCCGCCAACCTGCCAGCGTTTTCGCTGTATGCCCATCCCCACGCAATCAAGGATCCCGCAGCGGTCGCAAAAAACCTGGCGGCGATCTTTCCAGATATGACGGAGCAGACGCTGCTCAAGAGTCTATCGAGCGCCTCAAGCTTCGTGTGGGTCAAGCGGCCAATCACGCCGCGGCAAAGGCAATTGATCTTGGACCTGGGTCATCCGGGGCTAAAGTTCGGCTCGCGGACAATGCGGATCTATCCGGCGGGCAGCACCGCCGCACATATCGTCGGCGGCGTCAGGGCGGTGAACGAGGATGTCCGGTTCGCCGAGTTAGTTGGCTCAGGTGGCGTCGAGGGTTTTTTTGACGAGCGATTGCGCAATCCGGCACGGGTCGGTGCGCCGCTGGAACTGTCGATTGATCTGACCGTGCAGGCGGCGCTCCGCGATGTGCTGGCGGCCGGGATGGCTGAGTTCACCGCCAAGGGCGCCACCGGTGTGCTGATGGATGTGAATACTGGCGAGGTTGTGGCGATGGTCTCGCTGCCTGACTTTGACCCAAACCGTGATCCGAAGCCATTCACCGGGAACGCCGACGAAAATCCGCGCTTCAACCGCGCGGCGCAAGGTCGCTACGAGCTGGGTTCGACCTTCAAGGTGCTGACCGCGGCAATTGCGCTGGAGACTGGCGCGGTTGGGTCCGATACGCTGCTCGAAACCGGGTCGGCGTTGCTCTATGGTCGCCACCGCATCCGCGACATGCACCGTATGCCGCCCGAAATGACGGTAACGGACATCATTGTGCGCTCGTCCAACGTTGGCGCAGCCCGGATGGCATTGCGGATTGGAACGCCGCGATTCAAAGACTATTTCAAACGTTTGGGCTTCTTCGAACCGCTTTCGTTGGAATTGGCCGAAGCCCGGAATGCGGCGCCGCTGTTGCCGCACAAATGGACGGATCTTTCATCGGTGACGATTTCCTTCGGCCACGGGCTGGCAGCCTCGCCGGTGCATCTCGCGGCGGCCTTTGCAACCCTGGCCAATGGGGGCAATCGGGTGCGCGCGACGCTGATCAAAGGCGGCGCCGAGCCTGGCGAGCGGGTATTCTCTCCCGAAACTGCGCGCAAGATGATGCAGATGATCCGCGAGGTCGTCCGCCGTGGCACTGGCCGCCGCACCGATATCCCGGGGTACGACGTGGGCGGCAAGACCGGGACCGCTGACAAATATCGCCCAGAAGGCGGCTATTACAAAGACCGGGTAATCGCGACTTTCGCCTCGGTTTTCCCGACCTCGAACCCTAAATACGTGCTGACGATTTCGCTCGACGAGCCGGTTGATCGTTCCGGCAAGGAGATCAAGCGCGAGGCCAGCAGGACTGCGGTTCCGGTTGCCGCCGCCGCGATCCAGAGGATTGCGCCTTTGCTGGGTTTGCGCCCCCTACCGGTGAGCAAGCCGGTGGGCATTGGCGCTGTCGCCGTAGGTGGCCTGTAGGGATGTGGTGATGAAGGAAACCCGCATCCGGCCTGCTCGCACCACCACATCGCTGGGATTGACTGACTTGCCGTTTCGCGGCCCCGATCCGGACCCGGATGCGGTTGTCCTTGGTCTGGCCGTCGATAGCCGCGCGGTGCGCGATGGGTTTGTTTTTGTCGCGATCCCGGGAACGCGCCTCGATGGCGCCAGTTTCGCACAGTATGCGGTACGCCAGGGGGCGATCGCCGTTGTCACGACCGCGGCGGGGATCGAGACGGCGCGCAGCGATATTGGCGGACTGCCGGTTCCCTTTTTTATTGCCGAAGAACCCCGCGCGGTCATGGCGCAGCTGGCGGCGCGGTTCTATGGGGCTCAGCCGACGACCATGGCGGCGGTGACCGGCACTAACGGCAAGACCTCGACGGCGCATTTCCTGCGCCAGATCTGGGCGTCGGCGGGACATCGGGCGGCGGCGTTCGGCACCACAGGGGTCGAGGGCGATGGCTTCGACGAGCCGCTGTCGCACACTACTCCGGAGCCGATCACGCTGCATGCCCTGCTGGCCCGGTTGGCGGAGAAGGGCTGCACCCATGCGGCGATGGAGGCGTCGAGCCACGGCTTGGCGCAGCATCGGCTTGACGGGGTGAAACTGACGGCGGCGGCGTTGACCAACATCACCCGCGACCACATGGATTATCACGCCGACCACGAGGACTACGTTTCCGCGAAGCTGCGGCTGTTCGCGGAGGTGTTGCCGGCCGATGGGACTGCTGTTTTGAATGCGGATGACCCGGTTTTTGGCCGGGCGCGGGCGATTGCGACGGCGCGTGGGATGCGGGTGATCTCGGTTGGCCGGGCTGTGGGGTCTGACCTGGCGATCCTGGAGACGCGGTATAGTCCCCATGGGCAGAGCGTGAAGTTTGGCTGGGCTGGGGCGACCTATCGGGCGGAGCTGGCGCTGATCGGCGGATTCCAGGCCGAAAACGTGGCATTGGCGGCGGGGCTTGCGATTGCAACCGGGGTGGCGCCGGACGCTGTGTTTGCGGCGCTTTCCGGATTGACGGGGGTGCGTGGCCGGATGGAGCCGGTTGCGCGGCGGGCGAACGGCGCCGCGATTTATGTCGATTTTGCCCATACGCCGGATGCGCTGGCGACCGCCATCGACGCGCTGCGACCACATTGCCCTGGGCAGCTTGTGGTGGTCTTTGGTGCTGGTGGCGACCGCGACCCCGGCAAGCGCCGGTTGATGGGCAAGGCGGTGGTCGAACGCGCCGACGTCACTATTGTCACTGATGACAATCCGCGCAGCGAGAAGCCGGCTGCGATCCGCGCCGAAATTCTGGCAGCCTGCCCACAGGCGCACGAGATTGGCGACCGGGCGGCAGCGATACTGGCCGGTGTCGACGCCCTGAAGGAGCCCGGCGATTGCCTGCTGATTGCCGGAAAGGGTCATGAGCAGGGGCAAGAGGTTATGGGTGTCGTTCGACCGTTCGACGATGCGACGCAGGCCCGCTCGACCGTCGCGGCGCTGAATGGGCTGGAGCACGAATTCGGGGGCGGGCGATGAGCCAGTTCCTTTGGACCGCCGAAGATGCCGTTGCCGCGACCATCGGTAAGGCCAGTGGCGACTGGCAGGGGGTTACCGGAATTTCGATCGATACTCGTCACATCGCGCCGGGTGATTTGTTCGTGGCGCTGGCCGGTGAGAACCGCGACGGCCATGCCTTCGTTGGCCAGGCCCTCGCGGCCGGGGCCGTGGCGGCAATGGTCAGCCATGTGCCGGAGGGGGTGGCGCCCAATGCGCCGTTGTTGGTGGTCGGCGATACGTTGGAGGCACTCGGAGCACTGGGTGCGGCGGCGCGGGCGCGCTGTGCCGCCCGGGTGATCGCGGTCACCGGTTCGGTCGGCAAGACCTCGACCAAGGAAATGCTGCGTACCATGCTAGGGTGTCAGGGCAGGGTGCATGCCGCTGAACGCAGTTTCAACAATCACTGGGGCGTGCCGCTGACCTTGGCGCGGATGCCGGTCGATACCGAATTCGCGGTGATCGAGATCGGCATGAACCACGCCGGTGAAATCACCCCGCTATCGCTCATGGCCCGGCCGCATGTGGCCATTGTGACCAATGTCGAGGCGGTTCATCTGGCCGCGTTCAACTCGGTCGAGGAAATCGCCGATGCCAAGGCCGAGATCTTTGCCGGGCTGGCGCCAGGCGGCGTCGCGATCCTGAACCGCGACAATCCACATTTTGCCCGGCTGTCGGCACAGGTCGGCGGGGCAGGGATCGCCAGCTTTGGCAGCGATGCAGGTGATTTTCTGCTGGAGCAAGCGACGGTTTGTGCTCTGGCGACGGTGGTGCGAGCACGGATCGGCGGTGTACCGATTACCTTCAAGCTGGGGGCGCCCGGCGCGCATTTTGCCTTGAACGCGGTTGCGGCCCTGGGCGCTGTGACCATTGTTGGCGGCGATCTGGCGCGGGCCGGTCTGGCGATGGCCGCGTGGGCGTCACCCGAGGGCCGGGGCCGGCGCTGGCTGATCGAGTTGGGTCCGGCCGGCATCGACGGCGAGTTCACCCTGATCGACGAGAGCTACAATGCCAATCCCGCCTCGATGCGGGCCGCTCTGGCGGTGCTGGCGGCCAGTCCGGTCACCAACGGCGCGGGCCGGGTCGCGCGCGGTCGGCGGATTGCATTCCTTGGCGACATGCTGGAACTTGGCCCAACCGAGCAAGAACTGCATACTGGTCTGGCTGGGTTGGGCGAGCTGGAGGCGATCGATCGGGTTCATCTCGCGGGACCGCGCATGCGGGGGCTGCACGCGGCGCTACCGGCGGAAAAGCGCGGTGAATGGTTCGCGGATAGCGAGAAATTGGCACAAAAGGCGCGGCGAATGGTTGACGCGGGTGACGTGTGCATGGTCAAGGGCTCGCTCGGCATGGCTATGCGACATGTGATCGAGGCGATCAAGGCGCTGGGCACCCCGCGCGACCCCAATGCGCGCGGCGAGGAGTAAACGCGGATGTTCTTCCACCTTCTGACCCCGCTCAGCGATGGCGGCGATGCATTCAACCTGTTTCGCTACATCACCTTCCGTTCCGGTGGCGCCTTTATGACCGCGTTGATCTTCGCCTTCCTGTTTGGTCGCCCGATCATCAACTGGCTGCGCCGGATGCAGAAGAAAGGCCAGCCGATCCGCGATGATGGGCCGGAGCGTCATATTATCGAGAAAGCCGGAACGCCGACCATGGGCGGCGTGATGATCCTTGGGGGACTGCTGCTCTCGACGCTGCTGTGGGCGCGGCTCGATAACGGGTTTGTCTGGATCGTGATGCTGGTGACTTTCGGCTTTGGCGCCATCGGGTTCGCCGATGATTTCCTGAAAGTGCGTCGGTTCTCGCACAAGGGCGTGTCGGGGAAGGTTCGCCTGGGTCTGGGGTTTCTGATTGCGCTGGGCGCATCGATCTGGGCGACCTCGCTGCAACCGGAGGCGTTGCAGAACACCATCGCCCTGCCGATCTTTAAGAATGCGGTGATCGATGCGGGGATGTTCTATGCACCCTTCGCGATGCTGGTGATCGCCGGGTCGGCCAACGCGGTCAACCTGACCGACGGGCTGGACGGGCTGGCGATCATGCCGGTAATGATCGCCGCCGGGTCGCTCGGCATCATCGCCTATGTCGTCGGGCGGACCGATTTCACTGAATACCTGCAACTGCATTACGTCCCGGGAACCGGCGAGATCATGGTGTTTTGTGCGGCGCTGATCGGGGCCGGGTTGGGGTTCCTGTGGTACAATGCGCCGCCGGCGATGGTGTTCATGGGCGACACCGGATCGCTGGCGTTGGGCGGCGCGCTGGGCGCCATCGCCGTCTCCGCCAAGCACGAGATTGTGCTGGCGATCATCGGCGGGTTGTTCGTGCTGGAGGCGGTCAGCGTGATCGTCCAGGTCGCCAGCTTCAAGCTGACCGGCAAGCGGGTGTTCCGCATGGCGCCGATCCACCACCATTTTGAGCAAAAGGGCTGGGCCGAGCCAACCATCGTAATCCGCTTCTGGATCATCTCGGTGATCCTGGCGTTGATCGGGCTGGCGACCCTGAAGGTGAGATGATCCCGCTCCCCGCATATGCCGACCAAAAGGTCGGGGTTCTGGGGTTGAGCCGGTCGGGCTTGTCTACTGCCCGGGCGCTGAAGGCAGGCGGTGCCGAGCCGTTGTGTTGGGATGATAACGAGGCGGTGCGGGCGGTGGCGGCGGCTGAGGGGTTCGAGATTGCCGACCTGAGCCGCGAGCGCGAGGCCGCAAGTGTCGTGCGCCTGATCGTATCGCCGGGCATCCCGCATTTGTACCCCCAACCGCATAAGGCGGTGGCGCGGGCGCAGGCTGTAGGTGTGCCGGTCGACAATGATATCGGGCTGTTCTTCCAGTCGCTTCTGGCCGTCGACCCGGAGGGTTTCGACGATGACGAGCCGTCGCCGCGGGTGATCGCGGTGACCGGCTCGAACGGCAAGTCGACCACCACGGCGCTGATCCATCACATATTGAAGGCTGCCGGGCGCAAGACCCAGATGGGCGGCAATATCGGGCGCGGTGTGCTGGATCTGGACCCGCCGCAACCGGGCGAGATTGTCGTCATCGAGCTGTCCTCGTATCAAATCGAGCTGGCGCGGACGCTGGCCCCGGATATTGCCGTGTTCCTCAACTTGTCGCCCGACCATCTGGACCGCCACGCCGGGGTCGGTGGTTACTTCGCCGCCAAGCGGCGGTTGTTCGAGATGGGAGCGCCGACGCGCTCAGTGATCGGCATCGACGAGATTGAAGGGCGTTACCTCGCCGGGATCACCGAGACGCCGATCAGGGTCTCGGCCGAGACGCGGCTGCGCGGTGACGGCTGGTCAGTGTTCATGAACAAGAGCCATCTGACCGAATGGCGAAAGGGCAAACAGGCCGGTGCGATCGATCTGCGCGATGCGGTGGCGTTGCAAGGTATGCACAACCAACAAAACGCCTGTGCCGCCTATGCTGCGTGCCGGGCAGTCCGGCTGGGGCCGCGCCAGATCGAGGGCGGGTTGCTAAGTTTCCCCGGCCTTGCACACCGGATGGAGCGGATTGGCGCGGCGGCGGGCATCACCTTCGTCAACGATTCAAAGGCGACCAACGCCGATGCGGCGGAGAAAGCTTTGTTGGCCTATCAGAACATCCGCTGGATCGCCGGTGGGCGGCCCAAGGAGGGAGGAATCGAGGCGCTCCGGCCGCTGTTCGGCAGGATCGCCAAGGCGTATCTGATCGGCGAGGCTGAGGCGGAATTTGCGGCGACGCTGGGTGACACGCCCCATGCTCGCTGCGGGACGCTGGCCGATGCCGTTGCCGCCGCGCGGGCCGATGCGCGAACTGGCGACGTGATCCTGTTGTCGCCAGCCTGCGCAAGCTGGGACCAGTTCACTAGCTTCGAGGCGCGAGGCGATACATTCCGGGCGCTGGTGGCGCCCTATCTGGGGTCGGATCTTCTGGTGGGGGCCGAGCGATGACCGAAATGACTTTCCGCAACATGGCTGCGGGCCGAATCGAAAGTTCCGTTGTCGGCGATTGGTGGCACTCGGTCGATCGCTGGACGTTCGGGGCGGTTGTGGCGCTGTTCGCGCTGGGGCTGGTGCTCAGTCTGGCGGCGTCGCCACCGCTGGCGGACAAGAACGATCTCTGGACCTATCACTATGTCGTCCGCCATGTGGTCTTCATGGTGATGGCGCTGGTGACGATCGCGACAATCTCGATGTTCCCGCTCACCATGATCCGCCGCTACGGGGTGTTCCTGTTTGTGGGTGCGCTGGTGGCGACGATGGCGCTGCCCTGGCTCGGGACCGATTTTGGCAAAGGCGCGGTCCGGTGGTATTCGCTGGGCTTCTTCAGCCTGCAGCCATCCGAGTTCCTGAAACCCGGCTTCGTTCTGCTATCGGCCTGGCTGATGGCGGGTTCGTTCGAGCGGTTCGGCCCGCCGGGGCGCACCCTGTCTGGAATGGCCGCAATCGGCATTGCGGCAATGCTCGCTTTTCAGCCGGACTTCGGCCAAGCGGTGTTGGTGCTGGCGGTTTGGTCGACGATGGTTTTTGTTTCCGGGGCACCGACCCTGATGCTGCTGGTCATCGGCGGGCTGATCGGGGCGGGCGGCGCCTTCGCCTATTATAACTCGGACCATTTTGCCGGGCGGATCAACGGCTATTTGGCCTCGGAAGTCGATCCGCACACCCAGCTCGCCTACGCCCAGTCGGCGATCCGCGAGGGCGGGCTGTTCGGGGTTGGCGCTGCTCAAGGGTCGGTTAAATGGACCCTGCCGGATGCCCACACGGACTTCATCATCGCCGTCGCCGCCGAGGAGTTTGGCCTGATCCTGACCTTGGTCATCATCGGGCTTTATCTGTTTATCACCGCGCGCGCGCTGATGCGATTGATGGAGGAGCGCAGCCCCTTCATCCGGCTCGCGGGCACCGGGTTGGCGGTGCTGTTCGGCTTGCAGGCCTTCGTCAACATGGCAGTCGCGATCCGGCTGTTGCCAGCCAAGGGGATGACGTTGCCGTTTATATCCTATGGTGGCTCGTCGATGCTGGCGGCGGCCATCGCCATGGGGACACTGCTGGCTTTGACCCGGGTACGCCCGCATGACGCCGCCGCCGACTTCCGAGGCAAGATGTGAGCGCACCCCTCCTGGTCATCGCGGCGGGTGGCACGGGCGGGCATATGTTTCCGGCCCAGGCGCTGGCCGAGGAAATACTGCGGCGCGGCTGGCGGGTGCGACTATCGACCGACGACCGGGGCGCGCGTTATGCGGGCGGATTTCCGGACGCGGTCGAGCGTCAGGTCGTCAGCGCCGGTACCTTCGCGCGAGGCGGATTGTCGAAGCTTAGGGCGCCGTTCCAGATTGCCGCTGGCATCGTGACCGCGATAATCGCGATGCGCCGCGATCGCCCGGCCTGCGTTGCCGGCTTTGGCGGCTATCCGGCGCTGCCTGCGATGGCGGCCGCCTGGGTGTTGGGCTGCCCGCGTCTGATCCACGAGTCGAATGGCGTGCTGGGGCGGGTCAATGAAGTTTTTGCCCGCCGGGTCAACCGCGTTGCCTGCGGTGTTTGGCCAACCGAGCTGCCGGCAGGTGTCGAGGCAGTCCACACCGGCAATCCAGTCCGTGCCGCGGTGGCAGCCCACGCCGGCGCACCTTATCATGCGCCCGGCGACGACCGGCTGAATGTCTTGGTGATCGGCGGCAGTCAGGGCGCCAGCATTTTGTCACGCCAGGTTCCTGCCGCCCTCGCTCACCTTCCCGATGACCTGCGCACGCGCCTGATGGTTGCCCATCAAGCACGCGATGCTGACCACGATGAAGTTGTGGCGACCTATGCCAACGCCGGGATCGACGCGGTGGTTCAGCCATTTTTCAACGATGTGCCGCAGCGGCTGGCCGATGCGCAGCTTGTTGTCTCGCGCGCTGGCGCCTCGTCGGTCGCTGATATCGCTGTGATCGGTCGCCCCTCGATCCTGATCCCGTTCGCCCTTGCCGCGCGTGATCACCAGACCGCCAATGCGCGCGGGTTGGTCGAGGCCGGTGGTGCCTTCATGATCGCTGAGGCGGCGCTGACGCCCGAGCGGCTGGCCGACGAGGTCAGCGCCATCCTCGGCAATCCTGGTCGCGCCGCGAACATGGCCCAGTCGGCGTTATCGATCGGGCGCGCCGATGCCACCGGAAGGCTTGCCGATCTCGTCGAGGTGCTTGCCGGGGCGACGCCCGCCTGATACCTCCGCCGGCATCCCAGACAGGAGACGCCAATGAACCCGCCTACCGCCTTGCCGCTCGATATCGGGGCCATCCATTTCGTTGGCATCGGCGGTATCGGCATGTCCGGAATCGCCGAGGTGATGCTGAACCTGGGTTATACGGTTCAGGGCTCGGATCTGAAGGAGAGTCCGATTTTGGAACGGCTGCGCGGTCTTGGCGCGGACATCCATATTGGCCAGATGGCCGAGAATTTGGGCGCGGCCCGTGTGGTTGTTGTCTCGACGGCGATCAAGCCCGGCAACCCGGAGCTGGATGCGGCCCGTGCCCACGCCCTGCCGGTGGTGCGCCGGGCCGAGATGTTGGCCGAATTGATGCGGCTGCGCTCGAACATCGCCGTCGCAGGCACCCACGGCAAGACCACTACGACCTCGCTGGTCGCCGCACTGCTGGATGCCGGCGGCGAGGATCCGACCGTGATCAACGGTGGCATCATCCAGTCCTACGGCTCGAACGCGCGTCTGGGCGAGGGCCGCTGGATGGTGGTCGAAGCGGACGAGTCCGATGGCACCTTCGTCAAGCTGCCCGCCACGATTGCTATCGTCACCAATATCGATCCGGAGCATCTGGATCACTATGGCTCGGTCGATGCGCTGCACGATGGCTTCGAGGCCTTTGTCTCGAACATTCCGTTCTACGGCGCGCTGATTGCCTGCATGGACCATCCGGAGGTGCAAAACCTGATTGGCCGGGTCACTGACCGCCGGGTCGTAACCTACGGGTTCTCACGCCAAGCTGATATCCGGGCCGAGAATGTGCGCTATGCTGATGGCGCGATGTGTTTCGATGTCGTGACCCGCGCCGGACCCGACCAGCGTCATGATGGCCTTAACCTGCCGATGCCGGGCGAGCATAACGTGCTGAATGCATTGGCGGCGATCGGGGTGGCGCGAGAGTTGGGGATCGGCTTTGATGATATCCGGCGCGGGCTGGCCTCGTTCACCGGCGTCAAGCGCCGTTTTACCCGGGTTGGTGCGTGGAACGGCGCCACCATCATCGACGATTACGGTCACCATCCGGTCGAGATCGCCGCCGTTCTGAAGGCCGCGCGCTCGGCGACCGACGGCAGGGTGATCGCCATCCACCAGCCGCATCGATACTCGCGGCTGCATGATCTTTTCGAGGAGTTCTGCGGTTGTTTCAACGACGCCGACGTCGTCGCAATCGCCGATGTCTATGCGGCAGGCGAGGCGCCGATCGAGGGCATCAGCAGCGAGGCGCTGGTCGGCGGGCTGCGCGCCCATGGCCACCGCGAAGCCCATGCGATCAAGGCGCCTGAGGGAATGGCGGAATTCGTCGCCGCCCATGCGGCACCGGGCGATCTTGTGGTCTGCCTCGGGGCTGGTACGATCTCGGCCTGGGCCAATGCGCTGCCCGATGAGTTGGCAAAGCGCAGCAGTTGATCGGAGATATCTGATGGCCGCGGAGACGACCCAACCCGGCCTGAAGCGGCGGCTGGGGTTTGGCCTCCTCACGCTTTACGGCGTTGGCGTCATGGTCGGCGCTGGCATCTATGTGCTTGTGGGTGCGGTCGCCGGGCAGGCCGGAGTTTGGGCGCCGTTGGCCTTTGTACTGGCCGCCATCATCGCCGCGCCGACTGGCTTGTCCTATGCCGAGTTGACCGGGCGCATCCCGGAAGCTGCCGGTGAGGCGGCATATCTGCGCGCCGCCACTGGCCAGCCGCTTGCAGCGGCGGCGGTTGGGTTGGCGATCGAGGTTGTCGGGGTCGTCTCGGCCGCCGTCGTGCTGCAAGGCGGCGTCGGTTACCTGCGGGCTATCGTCGATCTTCCCGAGGCACTGCTGATTGTGACGATCGGCTCCGCGCTGGGGATCGCGGCGTTGATCGGAGTTCTTGAATCGTTGATGCTCGCCGCGGTTCTCACTGTGATCGAGGTCATCGGGCTGCTGGTCGTGATCGGAGTTGGCGCAACCGGTCCAGTCGCCATCCAGCCGGACATCGCCTTGAGCTTTAGCCTCGTTGGGATTGCGGCTGGTGGCATTCTGGCTTTCTTTGCCTTTTTGGGGTTCGAGGACATGGTCAACATGGTCGAGGAGACCCGCGACCCCGCGCGGACGGTACCGCGTGCGATTTTTGCCGCGCTGGCGGTGACAACCATTTTGTATGTGCTGGTTAGCTGGGCGGCAGCGCGGGTGGTGCCGGTCGACCAGTTGTCGGAAAGTCGGCAACCGCTGGCGCTGGTATTCGAGACAGCGACCGGGCGGAGTGCGGGATTCCTCGCGATGATCGCGGTGGCGGCGGCGTTGAACGGGGTTCTGGCGCAAATTGTCATGTCGGCGCGGGTGCTCTATGGGCTTGGCCGCTTTCTGCGGCCGTTGCGAGTGTTCCACCATGCGCATCCCCGGTTTGGAACGCCGGTTCTGGCGACCCTTCTGGCAACGACCGTCACCGTGACGCTGGCACTGACAGCACCGCTGCTCGCCCTGGCCGAGCTGACATCGGCGGTGTTGCTCTTGGTGTTTATCGCGATCAACGGGGCGCTGATCGTTTTGAAGCAAGGCGGACCACCGCCGGTCGGCGTATTTGTTGCGCCACGCTGGGTGCCTTGGGCCGGTGCGGCGGGTTCAGGTGTGGCGCTGATTTGGGCGGTTGCGTCGTGACCGGGCGCACGCTTGATGGGGAAAAACTCATGGCGCGCTTACCCCAGGTGCGCGGCCAGTTGACTCCGATGCGCGCGCTGGCGGACCTGACCTGGTTGCGCGTTGGCGGGCCGGCCGAGGTGCTGTTCCAGCCAGCTGACACGGACGATCTTCAACAGTTCCTGAGCCAATGCCCGTCGGATATTCCGGTCACGCCGTTGGGAGTGTGCTCGAACCTCATCATCCGCGATGGCGGGTTGCCGGGCGTCGTCATCCGCCTCGGGCGGGCCTTTAGCGGAATCGAGATACTCGATAGCAACCG
>Ga0307379_10005846_pt1 | contig 17047 bp, 11 predicted proteins | sample UN2MG_FD_202237 | JGI IMG/M metagenome (GOLD analysis project Ga0307379, IMG submission 202237) | Soil microbial communities from Risofladan, Vaasa, Finland - UN-2 | ecosystem: Environmental > Terrestrial > Soil > Coastal area > Acid sulfate soil | place: Finland: Risofladan, Vaasa | collected... | reverse complement strand
GTCCGGATAATCAGAGCCTTTTCCTGAAGTATGCCGATGACTCTCTTCTCGCCTTCGAGCTTGCCGGCACCATAGACGCCGAGCGGCACCGGTATATCGTCTGGTTGGTAGGGTGTCGTTTTGGTGCCGTCGAAAACGAAGTCGGTAGAAATCTGGATCAGCCTCGCCCCGGTCTCTTTCGCAGCGTCGGCAATGTTGCCGGCCCCCTCGGCATTGATAGCGAAAGCTCTGTCCTTTTCCACTTCGGCCTTGTCCACTGAGGTGAAAGCGGCGGCGTTGACAATCACGTCCGGCTGTACTTGCTGGACCGTTTCCATCACTTGCTCTTTGCGGGTGATGTCGAAGGCGGGCAAATCGACAGGAATGAGCTGATCCGGCGGAATCACGCGCTGCAATTCCCACCCAAGCTGGCCGTCGCAACCGACGAGGAAAACCTTCAGATCGGTATTCCCGATCGCGGAGGGGAATCTCTCGAGGAAATCAGTCGCCCGCATAAACAGGAAGCCTCTCTTTGCGGATTTCCCGCAAGGCCGGATTGAGTTTGTCTTTCTCCGAAAGAATCGGATTCTCAACGGGCCAAACGATGCCGATGTCGGGGTCGTTCCAGAACACGCCGATCTCCGCCTCGGCCGCATATTTCTCCGAGCATTTGTAAGCCAAGAGAGCTTCGTCGCTGAGCACGCAGAAGCCGTGCGCAAATCCAGGAGGAATGTAAAGCTGGCGCTTATCGGTCGCCGAAAGGGTCATCCCGAACCAGCGCGCGAAAGTGGGCGATCCGACGCGGACATCGACGGCTACATCAAACACTTCCCCGCGCAACACGAAGATGAGTTTCCCCTGCTGCAAGGGATTCTGGAAGTGCAGGCCGCGCAGTACATTGCGGCACGAGAACGACACGTTGTCCTGGACAAATCCGCCCGGCAATCCGGCCTCCGCATAGCGTTCGCCGTGCCAGGTCTCCATGAACCAGCCCCGGTCGTCTCCGAAATGCTTCGGCTCGATAATCAGCACTCCGGGCAGCTCGGTCTCGATAACTATCATGGCTGTTCCTGATCGTCGATCAACCTGAGCAGGTACTTTCCATAATCGCTGTTGCACAGCTGCTGAGCCAGGCGCTCCACACCCTCAGCGCTGATCAGGCCGCTACTGAAAGCGATTTCCTCCGGACAGGCGATCATCAATCCCTGGCGCTTCTCGATGGTTTCGATGAAGTTGCCGGCTCTCATCAGTGACTCGTGGGTGCCGGTGTCGAGCCATGCAATACCCCGCCCCAGTTGCTCCACATGCATAGTCCCGCGGCGAATATATTCCATGTTGACATCGGTGATCTCCAGCTCGCCGCGCTTCGAGGGTTTCAAGCCCGCTGCTATATCAACGACATCGTTGTCGTAAAAATAGAGGCCGGTCACCGCGTAATTCGACTTCGGCCTGGCCGGCTTCTCCTCAATCCCGACGGCCTTGCGGTCCGCGTCGAACTCCACGACCCCGAAGCGCTGCGGATTCTCCACCCAGTAACCAAAAACCGTTGCGCCGGTCTCTCGCGCCGCGGCCGTGCGCAGGCTGTCCACCATGCCGTGGCCATAGAAGATGTTGTCGCCGAGAATGAGGCAGCAGCCTTCGCTTCCGATAAAATCACTGCCGATGATGAATGCCTGAGCAATTCCCTCCGGGCGCGGCTGCACGGCGAAGCTGATGCTTATCCCCCACTGGCTGCCGTCGGCCAGAACTTTCCTGAAAGCCTCCTGATCCTCCGGCGTGGTGATCACCAGGATATCCGTGATGCCGGTCCCCATCAGAATCGAGAGGGGATAGTAGATCATCGGCTTGTTGTAGACGGGCATCAGCTGCTTGCTGACAGCCAGCGTCAACGGAAAGAGCCGAGTGCCGGCGCCGCCGGCCAGGATGATTCCCTTATTAATCACTATAGTACCCGTTTATTGAATCCGGCTTTGTCCCGACATGATAACCATAAAATCCGTTTTGAGAAATCTCGGGAGAAATTCGATCGCTTGATGATCCCATAATCGAGGCCGACCTGCCCGGTCTTGAAGACATCCTGAGAACTGAAAGCCAACGGCATCCGCCTAAGCTCCGATTGTTTCCAACACCCCGGTGCTCTGATTGAACTCATCGATCAGGACATCAATCTCAGGGGCGAAAGCAGCGATCCTGTCCCAGTAATCGGGATAGTCGTGCCACTGGGCGTTGAGTTCGGCGAGGTCCCGGTTTTGCTGCTCTATCCAGGTGAAATACTTGAGGTTGTGTATCCTCTTCCTGTCGTAGTAACTGAGTTCCAGCACGTGGTCGATCCCCACGCCAAGGAGGAATCGATCGTAGTCTCTGGCGGCGTCATTCTCGACATATCGGCCGAGCCGCTCTCTTAACTCATCGATCCTGCTGCCGTAGAGCTCCATCGAATCGGTGAACACCGTAACGATTACATCGCGATTTGTGAGCTCGTAGTATTTCGCCGCCTTTATCGCCGCCACCAGATTGCCCAGGCCTGAGATGCCTAGCAACGGCAGCGAATCGATCGCCTCCCGCGCCACCCCCTGCTTCGCCAGGAAATCGATTCCGGCCGGCTCGTTGAACAGGCGCAGGAGCTTGATGCAATTCTCGTCGTCGACAGCGACCACCATGTCGGTGGTCCGCAGGTTGTGGATCCACGGGACATGCTTGTCGCCGATCCCCTCGATCCTGTGCCCTCCAAAGCCGTTCAGCAGCAACGTGGGACACTGCAGCGCTTCACCGACGATCACCTTGCAGGCGGGGAATTGCTTCTTGAGGAAATCGCCACAGCCCGATAACGTTCCTGCCGAGCCCGAAGACGAAACCAGGCCGAAAAACCTGTCGTCTTCCTCCAGGGCAGTTTCCAGAAGCTCGGCGACCGCACTGCCCGTGACTTCGTGATGCCAGAGATAGTTGCCGAACTCTTCGAATTGGTTGAAGATCTTGACGTCGTCGCGTGTCTCGCACAGCTCACGGCACTTGTCGAAGATCTCCTTGACGTTGCTCTCGCAGCCGGGAGTCGCTATCACCTCTCCGGCAAATTGCGCGAGCCATTCGAACCGCTCCCGGCTCATCTCCTCGGGCAGGATTGCTATCGATTCGCAGGCGAGCAATGCTGAATCATAGGCGCCACCCCGGCAGAAATTCCCGGTGGACGGCCAGACGGCCTTGTGCCTGGTCGGGTCGAACTGCCCGGTCACCAGCCTCGGCGCCAGGCAGCCGAAGGTCGCCCCAACCTTGTGCGCCCCGGTAGGAAACCACTTGCCGATCAGGCCGATTATCCGCGCATCGACTCCAGTCAATTCGGACGGCAGCTCAAGATAGTTGACACCCCTAAACAAGCCGCCATGAGGCACCGGCTCGTTCTTCCAGGTTATGCGGAAGAGGTTGAGCGGGTTGACATCCCACAAGCCGACGCCGCGAAGCTCGTCTTTGATCGGTTCCGGGACCAATTCGGGATTCTGCATTTGTTTGAAAGTGGGAATGATTATCCTGCGCTCCCTGGCGCGCCGGACGGTTCTCTCGAGCTGTTCCCTATTCAGGGTCAGGTCAATCATCTCGTGCACCAATCCTTCCGGATTAATTTTTCGCGATTGTTACGAGTATTTCCTCTGATGCGGCCGCGAGAAGAATTCTACCAGCAATGGCCGGATTTATGGAGCGCTGTCAAACGGCAAAGTGGGGACTCGGTTTTGCTGATTCTTGATTGAGGCGGCGAGGTATTCGTTCACCTGATTTCAACGAGTGACGAATTGAGGGCGTAGCGAATCGCCTGGGCCCGGTTGTTAACCGAGAGCTTGCGATAAATGTTGTAGATGTGGGTGAGAACCGTGCTGTAGCTGATTCCCAGATCCTCGGCTATCTCCTTGTTCTTCAGGCCTTTGACAACGAGCTTCAGAATTTCCGCCTCGCGAACGCTGAGGATTCCCGAACTGTCGGCTTTGGCACTGCTCAACGAGAATTTATAACTCTCGAAGAACCTCTGCATAATGGCTCGGGGAAACCAGTATTCACCCCTCATAATGGCGTTAATCGCCGAGGGAAAGAGCACAAAATCCCTGTCCTTGACAATCACGCCTCTGACGCCCGTCTTAATCACCGAGACAATCTTGTCGACATCCGCATCGATAGCCATGACCAGGACAGGACGCTTGTCCTTGCGGCAAATTCCCTTAAGATCTTCGACTTCGAATTCCTCTATCCTGGAAAATGCGAACACAGTTAAATCGGCGGAGCGTATGCTCTCGCTGTGGGGATCGTAGTTATCGGGATAGAGAATATAATCGACTTCGACATCCTGATCCGCGAGCATCTCTTTGATGGCCGAGTGAAGGACGAAGGCGTTGTAAACAACCGCCAACCTCTTGACCATTCCGGAGTCGATGGCCTCCCCGGAGTGCTGCGAAGATTGCCGGCTTTTTCGCTTTTTCCCACGGGTAGGGGTTTCATTGGCCGCGCGAATATAACATTGAACCGCTGTCTGCTTGCCGTATTCCACCAGTGACGAATTGATGATAACCTCTTTTATAGAGCCGTCGCCGGTCAGCTGATTTACCCTGAAATTACTGCTCAAGCCTTTTGTCCGGAGCTCATTCAAGTGTTTGGAGAAAAGAGCGGGAGTTTCCTGTAGACTTAGATAATCCAGGCTCAGAAATTCATTTTTCCTTTTATAACCGTACAATTCCAGGGCAAGCCCGCTGGCATCGAGCACAAGATGGCTTTCCAGGTCAAAGATGACTACCGCTTCCGGAGCGTTGTCAAAGAGAGACCTGTAACTTTCCTTTCTCTCGGACACACCATCACCCACTCTGATGTATTGTACAGACTAATACCGGCGCAACATATTATCAAGTACCGCAACGTAATAATTTGTCACACAATTATAAAAATCTCTCTTGGCATCCATAAATATTGTATACATTGGATTGGATAATACTATATTCTGGGTTGTCTCCAACATTGATGTTCCTGCAAGAGAGCCCATGTGCCGCTGATGGAGATGGGACCAATCTGAGCATGTATGGATCGAGAAAAACTGCAATAGTTCCTGAGGAGTTCATTTCAGCAGGGGTGTTTGGTGCTGCATCTACCCTAATTCATTGATCGACTAATTCCGTTATGGTAGTGTAGCGTGGATTCCCACAGAGGAAACCTCATGTTCACATCAAGCGCACTCGTACGGTATAAAAACTTCCGCGTGATCCTTTCCTGTCTGCTGGCGGTTTTGTACCTGGGTGTGTTTTTCGCGCATGATTTGGTATTCCTCCAAACCGATTTCACGCGTCACAGCAAAGACGACAGCACCCTGGAATCCGCCAGCAGGATAAATTTGTCGCCGGGCGGCTCCGAGATTGAACACAACTGTCCTTTCTGCGCCGGCTTCATCGATTCTCATGTCGAGCTGGAACTCATCTCCAGGAACGGTCTGTCCTCACCTCTGACGGCTTTGCCAGATGATTTCCAGCAATCGTTCATCAGTACACACCATCTTCCCAGAGCGCCCCCAGCCTTCGAGAGTTAGGACCGCACCGAGCCTGCCAGAGCACCAGGAAATCTCCAACAAACTGACGTTGCGGTTCTTCAACAAGCACAACTGCGGCTAAACGACCGCACTGGGCTTTCCTGTAACTCTACCAGAACCTCAATAGGTCTAAATCGAAGGGGGAAACAAAGGATGGTCACGACGCGACTATTAACCTGCTTCACAGCGATTGGTGCACTCATGGCTCCCAGCACCGTTTTCGCCCAGAGTTCTTCCAACCCGCCGGCGAGCGACACTTTGATCCCACAGGCAGAAGCAGTAAGGATGGCTTTGGAGAACAATCCCGATCTTCAGGCCCTGGTTCACTACCTGCAAGCCGAACGGACAAAGATACAACAAGCCAAAGAATTTCCCAGCACCTCGGTAGATTTCGACTTTGATCAGCAAGTGGAAATCTTCAGGTCCGACGAGATGTACTACGGATTTTCTCAGGAGATCGAGTTCCCCACCCGCATCGGCTTGCGGGGCAATCTGGCCCGTAGGGAGGTCGAAGCCGCCGAGAACGAGCATCAGCAGTCTCGCTGGGAGCTGACGTTGGTGGTGAAGTCACTATACCAGGAGCTCTCTCTGGCGCAGCAAAGCGTGGCTATCGCCAAAGAAAGCCTGGCGATCGCCGGGCGGCTTCACCAAATGGCTCAGCAAAAGTACAGCCTCGGCAGCGTCGGCAAGCTCGATGTGCTTCGAGCAGGAGTAGAGGAGGCGACGGCGGCGAACAGCCTTTCAAAGCTGGAGACCGAAGAACGCTCCCTGAGAATGCAGCTCAATTACCTGATCGGCCGCCCCGCCGAGTCAGAGCTAATCACGGTTGCGCTGTCGCAGGGCCGCATTCCCGGCGAAGAGGCGGGTGAGTTAGTGGACCTGGCGCTGCGGAGCAGAAAAGAACTTCACGTTATTCAGAGCAAGACGGCGGCCTCTGAGGTGCTGAAGTCGCTTGTGCGGTCGGAATACTACCCCGATTTCCAGTTCGGCTTCGCCAGGCACCATTTGGCAGATGATCTGGACAACTGGGATATCACCGCATCGATCAGCATCCCGCTTTTCGGCCGCGCGGCAATAGGCGGCCGGGTGGCGGAAGCGGAGGCCCAATCGCGCGGCTTGCGAGCGGAGGAGGAGGCGGCCAGGACACGGATCGAGTTCGAGGTTCGCGATGCATACTGGCAGGTCGGCAATCTATCCGAGCGGGTGCGACGATACGACGATCAGATCCTTGCCCAGGCAGAGGAAGCGTTCCGCATAGCTCAGGCGAGCTATCGAGAGGGAGAGATCGAAAACCTCGAATTGCTCGAATCGCAGCGAACTCTCCAGGAGGTACGGCAGGGTTTCGCTGACACGGTATTTTCCTACAACCTGGCGCTTATTTCTCTTGAGGGCGCAGTCGGCCGCGAAATCGGATGGGAGTCGCCGTCCGGGACAACGGCGCAATCAAGATCGGTGGAAAGCAAATGAGAAAACACGCAATTTCCTTACTTCTAATTATTGCCTTTGTTTCCTTGTCCGTTGCGTTACCAAGGGCGGGGAAAGCAAGCAGTCACACGACATTCACCTCGATCAGCCCCCAACCGCCGCACGCGCAACAAAGGCGGCGGCAAAACCGTGTCAGGGCGCGGGGGAGCAACATCGTCAATCCTTCTCCCAGCGAGCGGCGTTTTCTGAATATCTCCCTGGCAACGGTGGCTGAGAGAACGATCAGCGCGGTTGTCGAAGCTAACGGTGTCTTCACGGCCATGCCGAACAACGTGGCAAAGGTCGGTCCGGTCATCTCAGGGAGAGCTTCTGAAGTTCTGGTAAGCCTGGGCGACTGGGTCAAGGTCGGCCAACCGATGGCCAAGCTTGTGAGCGTTCAGCTCGGGGAAGCCGTGTCCGAGTACTACAAGGCTGTCGCTCAGCTCGAGTTGGCGCGAATCGAATTCGAGCGCTACGAGCGCCTTATCAGTCAGGACATCGGTGCACGTAAGGACCTTCTCACTGCCGAGGCGAACTTCAAGATTGCTGAGGCCGGACTCAACGCCTCTGAGAAGGCCCTCCACGCTCTCGGATTCACCGAGGAGGATGTCGTGGACATCAAGAACACGCATTTAATCAATGCCGAGCTGCTGCTGCGAGCGCCGATCTCCGGGAGAGTAGTCGAGCGTAACGTGACCGTGGGCGAGCGGGTAGGCGAGGAATCTACCTTATTCACGATAATGGACATGCGCAGGCTCAATGTCGACGCGGAGATTTACGAGCGTGATATCAGCCGGGTCCGGATAGGGCAGAAGACGGAGATCACCATCTCATCGCTGCCGGGAACAATCGTCGCCGGCGAGGTGACATACGTGGACGGATCGGTCGATCCGTCGACACGGACGATCAAGGTCCGTACAGAGGTGGACAACTCCTCAGGCCGGTTCAAAGTCGGGATGTTCGCCCGAGTGCGGGTGTCGACGGGCAGCGAGGTGCCGGTTCTGTGCGTGCCTGCTGAAGCCGTGCTCGAAGAACAAGGCGAATGTTTCGTCTTTGTGCCCGACGGCGATTCCTACCGCCTGGTGCCCGTTTCGATCGGCAGCCGGGACGGATCTCATGTGGAAATCGTGGAGGGTGTCAGCGCGGGAGAGCAGGTTGTGACCGAAGGCAACTACGGACTCTACACCATTCTCAAACAGACTTCGTCGTTACCAACCGGCCGGTCATGAAAAGACCGGCCCTTCGGGGCAGCGGGAGAAGGGGAAGATATGATTGATGCAATTACCCGAGCTTCGCTTAACAATCGGCTTTTGTCGATTTTCATCGTAATCATCATCTGCGTTTTGGGAATCTTTGCCTACAACAGCATGCCTGTGGACATCTACCCGGATCTCAACGCGCCGTTGGTCAACATAATCACCGAGAACCCGGGCATGTCGGCGGAGGATGTCGAGCGGCTGATAACCCTTCCGCTCGAGAGTATTCTCAACGGTTCCCCGGGAGTTACCCGCATCCGCTCGGAATCGAGCACGGGCATCTCTGTAGTTACTGTTGAGTTCGATTGGAATACCGACGTCTATCTCGCGCGCCAGATCGTATCGGGAAAGCTGGAACTGGTCAGCGGTCAGCTTCCAGCAGGCACGGCATCCCCGATTCTCGGTCCGATTTCGTCGCGCATGGGCGAGATCTACGGCTTCGTGCTGATCAGCGATTCCGTGGACCAAATGGAACTGCGCGAGCTTGCCGACTGGGTTGTGCGTTACCGGTTGCTGAGCACCACAGGGGTGAGCTATGTGGTTAACCTCGGTGGTTACGTGCGGGAATTCCAGGTGATGCTGAAGCCCGATCAACTGCGTAATTACGGCATCACGATTGCCGAGGTCGGCGAGGCAATTGCCTCAAGCAACCGCAACAGCACCGGCGGGATCATGACGCAACGCCAGCAGGAGCAGTTGATACGCGGAATCGGCAGAATTGAATCGATCGACGACATCGCCAACATCGTCGTGGATACGCGTAATAACATTCCGATCTTCGTCAGGAATCTTGCAGAGGTTTCGATCGGGCCTAGCTTTCGCCGCGGCACAGCGGGACACAACGGCAGGGACGCGGTGATGCTCGTCGTGGAAAAACAGTTCCGCGGCAACACGCTCGAAACGATCGATCGAGTGAAGCAAACGATCGCCGAACTGGAGCAGCAGCTTCCCGAAGGTGTCGAAATTCTGCCGTACTACGACCAGTCGATTTTCATTCAGGAATCCGTGTCGAATATCCAGGAGTCGATCATCCAGGGCGCGATCCTGATCACGCTGGTGATCGTGCTGTTCATGGGCAACATCCGGTCCGCAATCATCGCGGTGATCACTATCCCCTACTCAATATTGATCTCCGTGCTGATGATGTGGCTGTTCGGCGTGACGATTAACGTTATGAGTCTTGGCGGCCTGGCAATCGGGATCGGTAAGATGGCCAACTCCTCGATATTCGTGGTTGAGAACATCTATCGCAAACTATTGCAGAACAAGAACAAACCTGAAGAGGAGCGCAGCTCGATTGTCCGGATCTGCTATGAAGCAACGAAAGAAGTTGCGCACGCCCTCTTCAGCGCAGGTCTGATTATTTTCCTCGTCTTCATCCCAATGTTTTTCATGCAGGGAATCGAGGGGAAGATGTTTGCTCCCACCGCCTTTGCCGTGGGCATGGCGCTGATCGGCAGCTTCCTGGGTGCTATAACGATCAAGCCGGTTCTGGCCTCGCTGATGCTGAAACGGATCCGGGCGACTCGGGAGAATCCGGTGATCCGGGGGGCTCAGGCCGTCTATACACCAGCCCTGCGCTGGTTCGTCAACCGGTGGTATTACACCGTGCCGGTGATCGCAGTGATGTTGGCTTTCGTGTTCATTCTGATCTTGCCGAATCTCGGAACGGAATTCATGCCGCAGATGGACGAGGGGGCGATCATCGCCAGCGTCACCATGCTGCCCGGCACAAGCCTGGAAGAGACAACCAGGGTCGGCAAGGAAATCGAAGCCATCATGATCGATAAGGATAAGTTTCCGGAAGTACTGTCGGTCACCCGGGAAACGGGCCGCGCAGAGCAATCGGAGCACGCTCACCCGGTGAGCCACAGTCATTTCACCCTGGATCTCACTCCGTTGGGGGAGGGCCGGCGCTCGTCGGTGGAGATCATCGAAGCGTTGAGAGTCGAGCTGACAAAGGTTCCCGGGATCAGAACGATTTACGAGCAGCCGATCCAGAACAAGCTGGCCGAGATGCTGACCGGAACCGAGGGCGCGCTGTCGGTGAAGCTTTTCGGGCCTGATCTTGAGGTCTTGAACAGCAAGATCCAGGAGATTTTCGGTGTTCTCACACAAATAGGGGGCACGGCCGACGCTCAGATCGAACAGACAGCCGGAGTGCCGCGGATCAACATTTACCTCGACCGTGAACGGATGGCCCGCCACGGCGTTAAAGTCGACGACGTCAGCGATATTATCGAAACTGCGCTCAACGGGCAGGCCGTCACGGACGTCTTCAGCGGGCACATGCGTTTTTCGATACTGCTGAGATTCCACGAGCAGGCGCGCGACGACTTCGAAGAGATCGGTAATCTCCTCATCGATACGCCTTCAGGACATCTTATTCCGCTGTCGGAGTTGGCGGTGATCGAGAAAAGCGAGGGGCCGCAAGAGATTTTCCGCGAAAACATGGATCGGCGTAAAGTTGTACTTCTCAATATCAGCGACCGCGATCTCGGGGGATACGTCGCCGAGGCCCGCGAGAGAATCGCCAGCGAGATCGAACTCCCACAGGGCTACCGGGTGGTTTTCGGAGGGCAGTTCGAGAACCAGCAGCGAGCCTCGCAGCAGCTGATTTTTTACTCCGTTCTGATTGCTCTGGTTGTGTTCATCACATTGATCTCGAGCTTTGGATCTCTGCGGCAAGCGGTGTTGGTGCTGCTTGGCGTGCCGATTGCTCTCGCGGGCGGCCTGACGGCCCTGTGGATCTCCGGAGGCTCCCTGAACGTGAGCTCTGCGATCGGTTTCATAGCCCTCTTCGGCATCTCTCTACAAAACGGCATCATACTGATCGGCACGATCAACGAGCTGAGGCAGGGAGGCATGCCATTAGTGGAGTCGGTGATCGAAGGCTCGAGAATCCGATTGAGGCCGATCCTGATGACTGAGCTGGTAATGATCTTCGGCGCTCTGCCGCTTGCGCTGGGCACAAAGACGGGCTCGGAGATTCATAAGCCACTTGCCATCGTCTATATCGGCGGCTTCATTTTTGCTCTGATTCTGAGCAAATTCGTGCTTCCCGCCCTTTACTACATGTTTGAATCTTGGCGAAGAGGCGGAGGAGACAACTCGAAAGCGAGGGCAATTCTGACCAGAGAAAGGATCTAGTTTGGCGGAGCGCCGGGCGGAGCCTGATCTCAAGCCAGCGTGAAATAGAATGTGGTGCCTTCGCTGGGTTGTGATTCCAGCCAGATCTCGCCGCCGTGTTTCTCGACCACTTTTCTGGCGATGGCCAGGCTGGCGCCGATGCCTTCGCCGAATTTTATTCTTGATTTCAGCCTCGTGAAGAGGTCAAACACCTTGCTTTTCTCTTCTTCGTCAATGCCCATACCGTTGTCACGCACATAGAAAACCGGGTGACTATTCTCGCTGCCGTCGTTTGACTGCTTCGGTTTATCCTGCCAGCCGATTTCTACTCGATTTTCTTCCTTGTCGTTGTAGGTGATGGCGTTGCCGATCAGGCTGGAAAACACCTCCCTTACCCACGCGCCGTCGCAGTCCACCACCGGTAAGGGACGCGGTACATTGATAGTTGCACCCGACTTCTCGACCGTGACACGTAGTGAATCGAGCACCTTATCGAGCAAGCTATCCAGGTCGGTTTTCTTCGGTGAGAGTTCGAGTTCGCTCACACGAGAGTATTGCAGGAGTGTATCTACTAGTTTTTCCATACGCTTCGACAACCGCTGCAGAATCTCCAGGTGGGCACGCCCTTCCGACCCGAGCTCCTCGCTGTAATCCTCCATCAGGAGTTTCGAGTACGCGTCAATCCCGCTCAAAGGTTCCTTGAGATCGTGTGAGACCAAGTAAGCGAAATCATCGAGCTCCTGTGTGCTCCGCTCCAGTTGCCCCATCAGCTTTTGTAATTTCATTTTCCCCCTCGCCCGGTTTTCCACTGACGTTCCAGCCCTTTCTCCGGCTGCCGGCCGTCACTCCGCAAACAACCCTGATTCCAGGGTTGGAGCGCAGAATTGCACTTATTCGCCCTTCTCCTCGAACCGCAAATCGCGGAGGTTGCACTATCAAGGCCCGTTCTTTGGGCACTTGAAACACTTCAGCCTTGTAGCAGATGGGGTGGGCTCTCAGATCAGGAGAGATCTACAGCTTGAACGAGAAAGTTTACCGTATTGACCCGTGCCAATTTCACCACAGCCAGGAAAAGCAACGCCCCTTGCAACAACCCCTAGAATTATCTATCTATTGTATGCGGAGGATTATATCACATGGTTCAAAGATAATGATACTAAATGACGATCGATCTCTGGAAAGATCCTTCGGTGAGTTGCAGTCTAGGTCTTGTCGAGCAATATTTTATGGTTGTGCGCCGGTTTTCAGACGTTTTTCGTGTTCAATCGTTGCAAAACACAACCTCGACATTGTTGAGATAGTGCTTCAACCCGGCAAGGAGGTGTCTGATCTTCTCTGCGTCGCCGGCTTTTGCGGCTTTCTCCATTTGCGCGCCGATCGATGTCACCCTATCGAAACCGTAACTACCGCCGACCCCCTTCATATGATGCGCTCGTGAGCCGATCGCTTGGAAATCCGCCATCTTCAATGATTCTTCGATGCTGCAAATCTCTTCCCGGCGTTTTTCAAAAAACAGGTCAAGGAGATCCGCGAGAGCCGGGTCGACATTTGCTACAATTTTCTTTTGTTCACCCGAGCTCATAGTTCCATCTTTTCCTTCTTTTTACCTGCCAGGCGCTCAATCACGCCAATGATTTCTGCCTTGCGCACAGGCTTATTCACATGTGCATTGCACCCGACATCAAGGCTTTTTGCACTATCCTCAGCTCTCGCGTGTGCTGAGAGGGCGACGATCGGCGTCGGCTCAAGTCCTTTCTCACTTTCCCAGCGGCGAATCTCGGCAGTGGCCGTATAGCCGTCCATCCGAGGCATTGCAATATCCATCAGCACGAGGTCGTAATTACCTTCCTTGAAGGCCGACAAAGCCGACTCACCGTCGTCGGCAACGTCAATCTCGTACGGCTGTGTCTTAAGAAAGGCCCTGATCAAAAGCTGGTTTTCGAGGGCATCGTCGGCCAACAGGATACGCAACTTTCTTTTAGCAGGAAGTGACTCCCCAGCCTCCGAAGGTTTTACGGCGGGAATCACCTCGTCGGCGCCGTCGGCCACCGCAGTCACATCGATATTGAACCGGTGAAGCAATTCCTTGGCCGCAGCCCGGCTCGAGTCCTTGCTTTCAAACAACAGCGGTCTTTCGCTTTCGAGATCGGGTGCGGTCCTGTTTTTCACCACACCGTCTACTACCGGCAGAACGAGGCTGAATCTGAACGTGCTGCCGTGACCCGCTTCGCTTTCAATCTCAATCTCGCCGCCCATCATTTCCACCAGCCGTTTAGAGATAGCCAGCCCCAGGCCCGTTCCGCCGTACCTCCGCGTTGTCGACGAATCTGCCTGTTCGAAACTGTTGAAAACAGATGAGAGCTTGTTTATGGGGATCCCGATACCCGTGTCACTCACCGAGAATTCCAGCTCTATCCCCTTCTCTGCCGCTAGCGGTAACTGCTTGTATCCAAGTGCCTTGACTCCGACAACAACCTCTCCGCGTTCCGTGAATTTAACTGCGTTTCCTATTAGATTAATCAGGATCTGCCGCAGACGCCTCGGGTCTCCCAAGGTCGCAACAGGAGCCTCAAGATCGGTCCGGAGCACAAGTTCAAGGCCTTTCTCCTGGGCGCGGATAGCCAGCATCTCGACCGTCCTCGCAGTGACCTCCACAGGATCGAAGGTGACTCTCTCAAGGTGCAGGCGCCCCGCTTCCACTTTTGAAAAGTCAAGAATATCGTCAATTAATTCCAAGAGATTCTCGCCGGCCCGGCTGTACAACTGCACATAATGCTTCTGCTCCTCGCTAAGAGATGTTTCCCGCAGCAGGTCAGCCGTGCCGACGATCACGTTCATCGGAGTGCGGATTTCGTGGCTCATCATCGCCAGGAACTCGCTCTTCATCCGGTTGGCTTCCTCTGCCGTATCCCTGGCACGTTGCAACTCTTCACGGATTCGTACTTGCCCGGTAATATCGCGGGCAAAAATCGCCACTCTCGTGACGTCGCCGTTGGGATTAAAAACGGGATAAAGAGTTTGATCGATAATCGAGCCTTCTCTTTTGTCTTCGAACCTGACAAGCTTGCCGTTCTTGAACGTCCGCTCAGTCATTGCCCGACGTCTTTGAGCATCACCGACATCGAACAACCTGTAAAAATCAGTCCCAAGAAGTTCTTCCACGGTCTTGTTAAATCTCTTTGCCATAGATTCATTGAGCGCCAGTAGACGGCCGTCACGATCAACCAAGGCCACCGAATCATCGGTGGAATTAAGAACCGTAGTCAGGTTCTCCTCGCTATGCCGCAGCCTGTCTTCAATCAGCTTCCGTTCAGTGATGTCGCGGCTGATCCCCACCAGCCCAAGGGTCTGGCCCTCGGGTCCGAAATAGGGCGTTTTAAGCGTCTCAAGCAAGACCGAGCGGCCGTCCGGATATGTGATCCACTCCTCATTTCGTCGCGGCTTGCCGTCAGCAAGCATTATTCGGTCGTTTTCCCGAAAGAATTCCGCAACGTTCCTGGAGAAGAACTCTCCATCGGTCCGCCCGATGATCTCCCCCACATCGCGACCGACATACTCAGCGAAGGACTGGTTGCACCCGAGGTATATCCCCCCTGTCTCCTTGTAGAAGATCAGATCGGGTATCGAATCGATCAGTGAATCGAGCAGGGCCTTTTGATTGCGCAGTTCACGCTCAGCGCGATTGCGCTCCCAAGCGCTGACAAATAGCTCTCCCATCATCCGCAGGAGATAGATGAAGTCCTGCGGCCATTTCTTCGCCTCGGCGACGGTACTGAAGCCTAGCAGGCCGATAACCCTACCCCGGGATTCGATCGGGACAGCCAGAACCGACTTGATGCCAAGCGCCTCGAGCAACCTCTTCTCGGCTTCGGCTTCCTTGCCGAGAGCATCCGCATCAGGAATGTGTATGATCTTCGCGCTTTCAAGCTGACTGTTTACCCAGGGGAACTCCTCCAACAGTATGGCCGGAAAGTCCTTTCTGTTCGATTCGGCGCCGGCGGCACACCAGTCATGAGTGTTGCTGATGATCTTGCCGTCAGGGGACTTGAAAAAGACATATCCCCGGTCAACGCCGGCAAACTCACCCGCAATCTCGAGCGTTTTTTCAATATATTTGTCGATATCGTCGCCGGACGGGTTGATAAGTCCCAACGACAGGGAGATCAGCAGGTTTTCGTAATCCGCCCTGTATCTGAGCTCTTCCTCAGCCATTTTGCGCTCGGTAATATCACGCGCAACGAGGGTCGCTCCATCGTAGTGATCCTGGTCGTCTTTGCGGGCGGAAACCGCGACCGAATACCATGCCGTCTTACCGCCGATCTCGACTGAATGATCGAATTTCTGCACCCCATCCTGTTTTCCAACTTCTTCGATTGCCTTATCCAGTAACTCGACGAAGTCTGCCGGCATTGCTTCGCGGTAATGCCTGTTGACGAAGGCGCCAGGTTGGAGCAACAGCTGATTCAACAGCGACGGCCGATTGCAATCGAGGAATCTTCCGTCTCTGTCGAGATTGAATACCAGGTCATCCATCGACTCAATTGTCGAGCGCAGTTTTTCTTCGCTTCGGCGTAGTCTCTCCTCAGCAATTTTGCGCTGTGATATGTCCCTTACAATACCCGTGAACAATCTTATGCCGCTGAGCCGCAGCTCACTCAACACTATTTCTACAGGAACAAGGCTGCCGTCTTTCCTAACTCCCAGAATCTCGCGGACGACGCCAAGTGTTTTGGCACTGCCGCCGTCGGTGAATTCTTTGAGAAGTTTGTTGTACTCCGCCCTAAAAGGCTCGGCGAGAAACATGAATGCGTTTTGGCCGATCAACTCCTCCGGCTCATAGCCGAAGATTTTCGCTCCGGCGGGATTGAGCGATTCTATGACGGCCTGTTCATTCAGCGTAAAAATCCCTTCACAGACGGCGTCGAGAACGGCCTTGGTCCTGGCCTCAGCATCTCGAACTGCCTGCTCGTCCCCGAAAACTTGTTTTTCCATAATTACGCTATTCCTTGAGCTTCATGCATGTATACTTTATGCCTTACGATATTTCTTACTGCCATCTTCCTCAGCGAGTTTTTTTCCCACTGATAAAAAAGAATCCCCGCGGCCGGAGATCACCGGCCACGGGGTTTTTTTCTCGCGGCGAACTGCTCTGACGGTTCGCCGGGTTAGTGGTTATTGATCAGCGTCCGCTCACTAACGGCGTCGTCCCCTGACCGTGTTTTGCGTTGAGGATACGCGTGTTGAGCAGGTTGTCGACGGCGATCCAGCGCCCGTTCGCGGAGCGATAAACTGCGGGAATCACGCGGCCGAGACCGGCCCAGTCGTTGGGGATCGGGAAGTCGCCCTCGCGGCCGACCTGCAGCTCGTACTGCTTATAAACGTTGAAGGTGCTGTCGCTGCGGCGATAGATCGCGAAGTCGGTCGTGCGGTCGCCGGAGTAGTCGGCATGGATCGGCAGGTTGCCGATTTCACCGTGCTGCAGCGGGAATTCGAACGTGCCGTCAGGAGTCTTCAGCGTTTTCACGTTGACCCAGGTGCCCTTTTGCTTCTTGTAGAGCGCAAGGTGCCACGTGCGGGCCTTGACATCGTAGACCGCCAGATCGGTGCGGCCGTCAGCGTCGTAGTCGCCCGGAACAGGGACCGTTCCAAACCAGCCGAACTTGAAGGT
>Ga0307379_10005845_pt1 | contig 17049 bp, 16 predicted proteins | sample UN2MG_FD_202237 | JGI IMG/M metagenome (GOLD analysis project Ga0307379, IMG submission 202237) | Soil microbial communities from Risofladan, Vaasa, Finland - UN-2 | ecosystem: Environmental > Terrestrial > Soil > Coastal area > Acid sulfate soil | place: Finland: Risofladan, Vaasa | collected... | reverse complement strand
ACGGGCGTACGGCTCCAGTTCTTCCGCAACCTGGAAGATGCGCATGTACTCATGCCGTTCGAAATGCTTCAGCGACAGGATGTCGCGCCCGAGGAAGCTTCTCATTCTGACTGCTCCTTTCTTTCACCGGCTCGACGGCGGAGACCTTAGATACTCAGATTGCAGAAAGTCGGGGCTCTTGGCCAGTTTGGAGCATCGCCAACCTGACGACATGACGCCACGCTCCGGTAGGTCACCGGCCCCGAGTCGGCTGGAGTATACCCCAGCCGGGACAATTCCGCCATACATAATGTCGCGGGAGAACCTTTGCGCTTCGTGACCTCGGTGCCCTGAGGCCGGTGCTGCACGACCGCCCGGCCAGGAGTCTGGGCAAAACATCCCAGATGCCGCCGAGGAGAGTGGGGAGAGTCGAGCTTTGCGACCGAGTGAACCAGTTGTTATAATGGCTGCCGGGCGCTGGTTATGATCAGGAACGCAACTACGGGCGAGGTGATCGCCACCAGGATCACCTGGTGTACCACTTTCCTCACCAGAGGGCTGGGCTTGATGTTCCACCCTCCTCTGAGAGAGGACGAGGCCTACATCTTCGTTGAGGGCCGTGAGAGCCGCAGCCTGACTACCATTCACATGCTTTTTGTCTTCTTCCCGCTGGCCGTGATCTGGCTCGACGCCGGCAGGCGCGTGGTGGACAAGACCCTGGCCAGGCCCTTCTATCCCTATTATGCACCTACTTCGCCCGCTCAATACTATCTGGAGTGCCATCCCCGAGCCTTGGACATGGCAGAAATTGGAGATGAACTGCAATTCTCGCCACCCTCAGAGGTGAATGGTGGCCCAAACCGAACGGAGGCACGATGACTGAGCTTCTCTGGCAACCATCCGCAGAACGAATCAAGAGCACCAACATCTACCGCTTCATGCAGTACGTCAACCAACGCCATGACACGGACTTCTCGACTTATGACGACCTCTACCGGTGGTCCATCGAACAGAGTCCCGCCTTCTGGGCTGCCGTGTGGGAGTACGGTGAGGTGATGCACAGCCAGCCCTACGATGAGGTGGTGGATGACGTCCACAAGATGCCCGGAGCCAGGTGGTTCGAGGGCGCCAAACTGAACTTCGCCGAGAACCTGCTGCGCTACCGCGACGATCGCATCGCTCTTAGCTTCAAGGGCGAAGGTCAGCCGACCGTGAGCATCACCTACGCCGAACTCTATGACCAGGTGGCCCGATTGGCCAGATCTTTGCGCGACATGGGGATCAAGCCCGGTGATCGAGTGGCCGGGTTTATGCCCAACATGATGGAGACCGTGGTGGCCATGCTGGCCGCAACCAGCGTGGGCGGCATCTGGTCCTCCTGCTCTCCCGACTTCGGCATCAAGGGCGTGCTGGACCGCTTCGGCCAGATCGAGCCACGGGTTCTTTTCACCGCCGATGGCTACAGCTACAACGGCAAGCAGTTCGATTCCTTGGACAGGATAGCCGAGATCCTCAAAGGGCTGCCCAGCATAGAGAAGGTTATCGTTGTGCCCTACACGGACCCCAGCCCCGACGCGAGCCGAGTGCGCAACGGAGTGCTCTTCGACGATTTCCTGGCCCGAGACGCAGGCGAGTTCCACTTCGAACAGGTTCCTGCCAACCATCCCCTCTACATCATGTACTCTTCAGGGACCACGGGCGTGCCCAAGTGCATCGTTCACGGAGTGGTGGGCACCTTGCTCCAACACATCAAGGAACTCGCCCTGCACACGGACGTGAAAAGGGAAGATACCATCTTCTACTTCACCACCTGTGGCTGGATGATGTGGAACTGGCTGGTGAGCTCCCTGGCCTTGGGTGCCCGGGTCCTTCTCTACGACGGCAACCCGTTCTACCCAGATGCGGCGGCCATGTGGCAGATGGCTCAGGACGAACGAATCTCCATCTTCGGCACGAGCGCCAGCTACCTGGCAGCGCTGGAGAAGGCCGGCGTCAAACCCAGGGAAGCCTTCGATCTCACGCCCTTGAAGGCGGTACTGTCCACTGGGTCGCCGCTGTCGGTGGAGAGCTTCCAGTACGTCTATCGGAACATCAAGGAAGACCTGTGTCTGTCTTCCATCTCGGGCGGCACAGACATCATCTCCTGCTTCGCCCTGGGCAACCCCATAGGCCCAGTGTACGCGAGCGAGCTACAGGCGCGCGGTCTGGGGATGAAGGTGGAAGCCTACGACGAAGACGGGAACCCCCTTGTCGGGGAGCCGGGAGAGTTGGTATGCACCCTGGCGGCTCCCAGCATGCCCATCTACTTCTGGAACGACCCCGACAATGAGAAGTATCACGATGCCTACTTCGACATGTATCCCGGTGTCTGGCGGCATGGTGACTGGATCGAGGTCACCGAACACGGGGGGCTCATCATCTACGGCCGCTCCGACGCCACCCTCAAGCCCAGCGGCGTGCGCATCGGCACCGCCGAGATTTACCGCCAGGTGGAACTGATACCCGAGGTCCTGGACAGCCTGGTGGTGGGCCAGGACTGGGACAACGATGTGCGGATCATCCTCTTCGTGAAGCTCCGCGAGGGGGTCCAACTCTCTGATGAACTGGCGAAGAGGATCAAGGCCACCATCCGTCAGAACGCATCGCCCAGGCACGTGCCCGCTAAGATCATCGCCGTGGATGGCATTCCCTACACCATCAGTGGCAAGAAGGTGGAGTTGGCAGTGCGTAGGGTCATCCATGGACAGGGGGTGAAGAACAAGGATGCTCTGGCAAACCCTGAGTCCCTTGACCTCTACGCCGATTTGCCCGATCTGGAATCGTAGCGTACGGGGGCGCCGTGCAGGAATCTCGATATTGAGGTACAATATAGTAGATGCATGGAGAAAGCAGATAGATGCCGGCAGAAGACCCGACTTACCAACTGCTGTTCCTCATCGCTTTTTTCGTCCTCTGGTTTGTCCTCATGCGGTTCGTTTTGCCGCGCCTTGAGTTGCCAACCTGAATAGGCGAGAGTTCCCGCGTGGAGGGTCCACGCCGGAGCGAAGGTGATCTCGCCCGAGAATCCTACCCAGACCAAGATATCTCTTGAAGGAGGTGCAAACGTGCAAGTTGACATTGAGTATCGTCCATCGTATTCCTTGGCCATCGTCAAGCTGGACCCCGAAGAGTCCATCCAGGTCGAGGCAGGTTCCATGGTCAGCATGTCCCCTGACGTAGCCATTGAGACCACTGCCAAGGGTGGAATCATGGGGGCGCTCAAGCGGTCCGTCTTGGGCGGCGAGAGTTTCTTCATGAATGACTACCGCGCGCCTGCCCAGGGCGGTGAGATCACCCTCGCCCCAGCTTTGCCCGGCGACCTCGCCGTGCTGGAGTTGAAAGGCCAGACCCTGATGGTCCAATCTGGCTCCTATGTGGCTTCCTCGAGTGGCGTCACTATTGACACTAAGTGGGGCGGCGCGAAGACTTTTTTCGCCAGCGAGGGCCTGATCATGCTCAAATGCAGTGGTGCGGGCACTTTGGTGGTCTCCAGCTACGGGGCCATCCATGAGATGGAACTGAGCGCCGGCGAGACCCGGACTGTGGATACCGGTCATCTGGTGTCCTTCGCCGAGGGAATGGGCTTCAGTGTGAGAAGAATAGGCGGCATCAAGTCCACGCTCTTCAGCGGCGAGGGCCTGGTGGTGGACCTGACGGGCCCAGGCGAGGTGCTGATGCAGACGCGTAGCGACGACGCTTTCCTGTCCTGGCTCATCCCCAGGCTCCCCAAGCAGTCCGGTAGAGGTGGTGGTCTCCAGATCGGAAGGTAGCCACGAAATGGGAGCCTCAGGGCATTGACTGGCCCTGAGGCTCTCTCTACAATTCCCACCATGGCGGCCGCAGGGCCGCCACCTCTTACCCAACTCTGTCCACAGACTATCCACAGCCCACCAACAGCGCGGTGCCGGCTGCGTGACAAGAGCGCGGCCAACACGCGTCTCGCCGTCAGTACTCTATGATGGTAAAGACGTCATAATCCTTCAGCTTGGCCACGCCGTTCAGGAAGGCGAGCTCAATGAGGAAAGCTATGCCCACCACGTCGCCGCCCAGCCTTTCCACCAGCCGGGCGGTCGCTGCCGCCGACCCGCCTGTGGCGATAAGATCGTCAACGATCAGCACCTTTTGGACAGGATCGATCGCATCGCGGTGCATCTCAACGGCGTCGGTGCCGTATTCTAATTCATACTCCTCGCGCACTGTCTCCGCAGGCAGTTTGCCCACCTTGCGCACAGGTACGAATCCCGCACCCAGCTTGTACGCGATGGGGGCACCGAAGATGTATCCCCTGGCCTGGCGGCATGGTGACTGGATTGAGGTCACCGAACACGAGGTTCTCATCATCTACGGCCGGTCCGACGCCACCCTCAAGCCCAGCGGCGTGCGCATCGGCACCGCCGAGATTTACCGCCAGGTGGAACTGATACGCGAGGTGCTGGACAGCCTGGTGGTGGGCCAGGACTGGGACAACGATGTACGGATCATCCTCTTCGTGAGGCTCCGCGAGGGGGTTCAACTCTCTGATGAACTGGCGAAGAAGATCAGGACCACCATCCGACAGAACGCATCGCCCAGGCACGTGCCCGCCAAAATCATCGCCGTGGATGGCATTCCCTACACCATCAGTGGCAAGAAGGTGGAGTTGGCAGTGCGTAGGGTCATCCACGGACAAGAGGTGAAGAACAAGGACGCTCTGGCCAACCCGGAATCGCTGGATCTGTACGTCGACTTGCCCGAGCTACGAACCTGACCTCCTCCGTTGGACGAAAGGCACGCGGCGCGGGAGCCGACGTGCGTCAGAGCATGAACCAGAGAGTCAATGCCATTGGCCCCCTCATGGGCGAGGGGGCTTCGCTTTCCTCCGGGCGTCGCTTGGGGTCGGAGCCAACAGACGCTGACCGCCATGAGGAAGGGGGGGATGATGAAGGGACCATCTGAGCGAGATCGTTGAACTTTGTTTCACCCTGCCCTATAATTGCGGCCAATCGTTGACCCCCACGGCTCATTTGGCAGGCCGAGGAGTGAGGCACCTTGGTGGTGGTAGCCCCAAGAACTGAGCATGAATCATGCTTGACCTGAGATTTATTCGAGAGCACGCAGACGAGGTCCGCGAAGCCCTCGTCAAGCTCCATGAGTCAGCTCCCATCGACGAGATCCTGGCCCTGGATGTCAGGAGACGGGAGTTGCTGGCCGAGGCTGATTCCCTCAAGCATCAGCGCAACGTGGTCTCCAAGAAGATCGGCCGCATGAAGGAGAAGGATCAGGCGTTGATCGAGGAGATGCGGGACGTGGGGACTCGCATCAAGGAGCTGGATGTGGAACTCAGCCAGGTCGAGGTTGATCTGAACGACTCACTTCTCCTCGTGCCAAACATGCCCGACCCGTCGGTGCCTGTGGGGAAGGACGAGAGCGAGAACGTGCTGGTCCGCACCGTTGGGGAGCCTCGCCAGTTCGGTTTCGAGCCGCTGCCCCATTGGGACCTGGGCCCGGCCCTGGGCATCATCGACTTCGAGCGTGGCGTCAAGATCTCCGGCACGCGCTTCTACGTGCTCAAGGGTCTGGGGGCCAGATTGCAGCGCGCCCTCATCAGCTGGATGATCGACGTGCACGTCAAGGAACATGGCTACACGGAGGTCTATCCCCCCTTCCTGGTCCAGAGCAAGTGCCTGGTCGGCACAGGGAATCTACCGAAGTTCGCCGATAACCTGTACCGGTACGAGCCGGATGACCTGTGGATGATTCCCACGGCCGAGGTGCCGGTCACTAATCTCCACCGGGAGGAGATACTTCCTCCGGGGTCTCTGCCCATCAAATACGTTTCCTACACCGCCTGCTTCCGTCGGGAGCAGATGTCGGCGGGCAGAGACACCAGGGGCATCAAGCGGGGGCACCAATTCGACAAAGTGGAGATGGTTCGAATCGTTGATCCGGAGACCTCTCACCAGCATCTTGAACAACTGGTGAGTGAAGCCGAACGGATAGCTGAACTGCTGGAGATCCCCCATCGTGTGGTGGAGATGTGCACCGGTGACCTGGCCTTCTCGGCGATGAAGAAATACGATGTGGAGATGTGGGCGGCGGGCGTCAAGGAATGGCTGGAGGTTTCCAGTTGCAGCAACTTCGGGGATTTCCAGGCCCGCCGAGCGAGCATTCGCTACCGTCTCGAGCAGGGGGAGAAGCCCCGCCTCGTGCATACGCTCAATGGCTCGGGCCTGGCTTTGCCCCGCGTGATGATCGCCGTCTTGGAGAACTACCAACAGAGCGACGGCAGCATTGCCATCCCCCGGGTGCTTCAGCCTTACATGGATGGCCTGGAGGTCATCTCCGGCGCAGGCTAGGGTCCGGGGTGTGCCTGCATCCTCGGATTAGTACTGTCTTGGACAGTCAGCAGGACACCGCAGGTGGCCTTGGAGTTTGGCAGGCCATGCTACCTAGATAAAAGGAGGAAACATGCTCAAGAATTCAATTCGGATAGCCAGGATCGGCGGTATCTCCATCAACATCCACGTGAGCTGGATCCTGATCTTCGTTCTGGTCACGTGGACTCTGTCCGCTGGTTATTTCCCCCAGAACTACCCACACTGGTCACCGCCACTGTCCTGGTCGATCGGCGTGATCACCAGTATCCTCTTCTTTGTCTCCGTGCTGCTGCATGAATTGGCGCACTCCTTCGTGGCCAGAGCGCGGGGCCTTCCTGTCCATGACATCACCTTGTTCATTTTCGGTGGTGTCTCACAGCTGGAGGAAGAGCCTCAGACTGCGGCGACTGAGTTCATCATGGCCCTGGTGGGACCGCTGACCAGCATCATCCTAGGTGCCTGTTTTGGCGTGGTGGGGCTGGCCGCGAGCGGGGTCAATGAGCCCTTGGCCGCTCTGGGGACGTACCTCGGCGGGATCAATGTTGTGCTGGGGCTGTTCAACCTCATCCCCGGTTTTCCCCTAGATGGTGGCAGGGTGTTGCGTTCCATCCTCTGGCAGGCCACCGGGAATCTGCAAAGGGCGACTCGCTGGGCCTCGCTGGTCGGCCAAGGGGTCGCCTATCTCTTCATCCTGGCCGGAGTTTGGCGCATCTTCACCGGTGACTGGGTGGGCGGCCTATGGATCGCGTTCATCGGCTGGTTCCTGGACAACGCGGCCAGCAGCAGCTACCGCCAGTTGACCGTGAGGAACCTCCTGGCTGGTCACAGGGTCAGGGAGGTCATGAGTCGTGATTGTCTGGAGGTGAGCCCGGATTTTACCCTGGAGGGTATCGTCAACGAGCACGTGCTGCCCAAGGGTGCTCGCTGTTTTCCTGTGGTCGAAGGTGGTGTGGTGCGTGGGCTCGTTACTTTGCACAACATCAAAGGCGTCTCCCAGGACCGCTGGGCATCTACAACGGTCCGGCAGGTGATGACCCCTGTTGATGGCCTGAAGAAGGTCGGTCCCGATGAAGAGCTGTGGGCGGCCATGCAGAACATGACCGAAGAAGGTGTCAATCAGTTGCCTGTGATGGACGATGGGCACCTGCTGGGCATGTTGGGTCGCGACAACATCGTATCCTTCCTCAGGGTTAGAGGCGAGTTGGGTATCTAGTCTCTCTCCTACGCAGCCTCTTTCATCGCGGCAACGGAGGGCCAGCATGGCGGAGATGTCCAAGGATCTCATGGAATTGATCAAGGGCGTCCCTCTCTGTTACCTGGCCACGGCGAGTAGGGACGGTGTCCCCGATGTAGCGCCCGTGGCCACGGCAGTCGCTCTGGACGCTAACACCATTGTCATGGCTGTGACCGCCCGAGGGAAGAGTGCGTCCAACATCCGCGAGAATCCCAGCGCTGCCCTCGTTGCGCATTCAGCCGCTCCCATCAGGACGCAGGCTTCACTGAACAGCATATCACGAGTCATGGGAGCACAGTTCAAGGGCAGGGCGATCATCCTTACTTCAGGTGAAGCCCATGAACAGGCGAGGAGAAGGACTGTCGATTCTCTGGGTCCAGAGGCGCGAGATGCCTTTGACGCGACCGTTGTCCTCAGGGTTGACGAGGTCTTCTCTCTAGTCCCGGGGTCCCGAGACGGGAGCCCGACTGACTAGGTGACTGTGGCACCCATCACCTGCATGCCCATCGCTTCCCCAGACGATCAGCATAGGTCAGGTAGGGCACGTTTCTGGTACATCAGTGCTCCGGCGAGCAGTGGAGGGACAGGATATGTCCCATCAATGCTGGCTGGTCAGTTGTGCCGCCGACACGGGCGGCTGGGGGCGGTGGCGAGATAGCCACTAATAGAGCCATGAGCGAAGGTGGCATGTCAAGTGGACGAATGTGAGAGCGGGAGCGGGTCCGGCTTCTCAAGCTTTGCCGAGGCTGTCACCGCCCTCTTCGAGGCTGTGAAAGGGGTCAGGAGCGCGTTGGTCCTGACCCACGACGATCCTGACCCGGATTCCATCGCCAGCGGGGTGGCCCTGGCGTACCTGTTCGAGGAACGTCTGGGTCTCAGGGCTACTCTGGCTCATGGAGGCATTATTGGACGTGCCGAGAACAAGGCTATGGTGCGTCTCCTATCCATTGAGCTTTCCCCTCTCCACGAGTTGGATCTGGGGCAGTACGATGCGGTCGCCCTGGTGGACGGCCAGGCCGGGGCCGGGAACGTTGGTCTGCCGTCCCAGCTCACCCCTACTGTGATCATTGACCATCATTCTGACGTCAGCTCAGACCTGGCGGGGGTGCCGTTCGTCGATATCCGCGGAGCGTGCGGAGCGACCTCTACCATCTTGACCGGCTATCTGAGGGCCGCGGGCGTGAACCCGGATCGACGCACGGCCACAGCCCTGTTCTACGGCATCAAGGCGGACACCATGGGTCTGGCCCGGGCAGCCGGAGAGGCCGATGTGGATGCCTACCTCTACCTGCTTCCCCTTTCCGACACCAGGATTCTGGCGCAGATCGAGCATGCTCAGGTCCCCCTGGCCTATTACCAGGCCTTTGAGCGCGCCCTTGACCGCACCCTCATCTACGACGATGTGGTGGTCTGCAACCTCGGCTCGATGGATTGGCCTGACCTGGCGGCTGAGATGGCCGATTTCTTGTTGCGCTGGGAGGGTGCTCGCTGGATCATCTGTATGGGTCTCTACGAGGATGAAGTGGTAATCTCGGTACGCACCAATGATATGGAAGCAAACGCGGGGCAGGTGGTGCGAGCCGTGGTCGAAGGCCTGGGCACGGGAGGCGGGCACGGGCTGCTGGCCGGTGGCAGAGTCCCCCTCGACGCCAGGCCTCTACAAGACGTGGTGCGTACGCTACGGCGTCGTTTCCTCAAGCAATTGGCAAGAGAGGGATATGAAGGCAAGAAGCTTGTGTAGGCTCTGTACGGGGGGCAGTCGCCTCTCAAGTGTGGCAGATCCTTCGGCCTAGTCTGTCTCCCCTGGTCTAGATCCCCTTTTGCCGCCTCGACAGTCGCGCCTTCTGCCTCTCACGGCCTCTGGCGATACGCTGACTCTCCTGCTCTGACTCAGCGACCAGAGGTGGCACCTCGCGGGCTTGGCCGTCGTCATCCAAGGCCACGTACACCAGGTACGCGGTGTTGGTATGAGTCCTGTCGCCAGTGAGAGGATCCTCGGCCTCCACCAGCACCTCTACCTCCATCGATGTGCGGCCGACATAGCCGAGTGCTGCGGTGAGCGTCACCAGGTTGCCCACGTAGATGGGCGACAGGAAGGTCATGGAATCCACAGCTACGGTAACCACGATGCTGCGACTGTGTCTGGTGGCCACGATGGCGCCAGCGTCGTCCACCAGTTTCATGATCACCCCACCGTGGACATTGCCGTAGGCATTGGCGTCGGTGGGCAGCATCACCTGGCTGATAGTGACCTGAGAATCGCCGATCCGCTTTCCTTGTTCCGTCATTGATGGTCTCCACTTGTCTATTATACCACAGCGAGAATGCCTGGTGGCGCAACCTCAACAACCCGAGGTGATTACCTGGGGCCGAGTTCATAGTTTCTTCATCGATCGTTAGCCGGCAACATACAATTCGTCCGTAAGATGAGAGTAGAATAAGAATTGGAGGTGCACATGTTAAGTAAGGCCAAGCTCAACTTCGTCGTGGATGCGATGATACTGGTAGCTTTCCTCGCAGCCGCAGTCTCGGGTATCGTATTGCTCGCCATGCCGCACGGAGGATTCCAGGGTGGCCGTAACCCCAACTTCGGACAGACGGTGCTGTTGCTGAGTCGCGACGGCTGGAACGATGTCCACGTCTGGGGCAGTCTGGCTATGATTGCCGGGATCTTGATCCACCTGGCTCTCCACTGGAGGTGGATTGTCTGCATGGCGAAGAGGCTTACTGCTTCTGGAGAGCGCGGTGCCGCACTGGGTAGGGCGCAGCCGGTGCCGATCGTGGTGACCGACCTAGACAACTGAGAGGCGCGCCCGTCCTCTCCGCGCCGATGGATACTCGCGCAACCAGCCCCGAACTCAGGTTCGGGGCTTCTCCTGTATCCTGGGCGGCGGCAGGTGCCCCTGGCCCGAGGGACTGCCTTGGTGCCCACAGGCTGGAAAGTCGGCCCTGAAGCGACCCACGCTGCGACTCGTTGTGCTGAGCAACTCCGGGTGGTATAATTTTGTGGTGGCTGAACTTGTGTGAAGCAGGTTCCAAGACCTGGTAGGAGTGTATGAAAGGACTGTTGCTGATCGTATCGGTTATGGTGCTCTTGGGCACTGCGCTGGCCGCCTGCGGCGGTGGGACGCAGCCTGAGAGTTCGCCCACCCAGGCACCGCTGCCTTCCGGCGCCGCAACGGGAAGTGGGACGCCTGCGCCCAGCACTTCGTCGCCGACGCTTGCGCCGCCGCCGACTGCCACCCTCACACCCACGCCAAGCCCCACGCCGGTGCCGACGCCGCTGCCCGTGCCAGAGGGAGTGATCAGCATCATGCTTCTGGGCGGGGATAGACTCCCGGGCCAGGTGGGTTGGCGTACCGACACCATGATCTATGTGCGTATAGATCCTCAGCGCAAGATCGTAGGGATGTTGTCCATTCCACGCGATTTGTGGGTCTACATCCCTGGGTATGGCTATGACCGGCTCAACACCGCGGACTATACGGGAGAGAGCGAGGGCTACCCCGGTGGTGGCCCTGCCCTGCTCAACGAGACGCTGCTCCACAACCTGGGCATTCGGTTCGATCACTACGTCAGAGTGAACTTCGAAGGCTTCCAGCGCATCATAGATATCCTCGGGGGAATCGATGTCGATGTCGAATGCTCCGTGGAGCTGTGGGGAGCCGATCCTGACAACCCAGGTGGGTGGAAGAAGATTGGCTACGTTCCGGCTGGGATGCAGCACCTGGACGGGCTGACAGCGCTGAGGTACGCCCAGTGTCGGTACAACACGCCGGTGTTCGATCGGGACCGACGCCAGCAGAAGGTGTTGTTCGCCGTCCGTGACAGGGTGATGGAGCTGGGCATCCCCGGTCTTCTTCCTCGCGCGATCGAGTTGCTGGGCACCATGAGGGACATGGTCCAGACCGATCTCAGTCCCACGGGGATTACGAGCCTGGCACAACTGGTGCCCGAAGTCCCGCCCTCGAACGTGAACAGGGCCAACATTGAGCTCAGCATGGCGCCCCAGTGGACGACGCCTGAGGGAGCCTGGGTGATGTTGCCCGACCGCGAAAAGATCGCCCCGGTCATCATGGGCATGCTCGATCCTCCATCCGAGGCCTTCAGCTTGCTTAAGCAGGAAGGTGCCAGGATTGTAGTCTGGAATGGCACGCCCAGGCAGGGCTGGGCGCGACAGATAGCAGACCGGCTGGAACTGCGAGGGTTTCAGATCATGGAGTTCGCCCCCGCAGACAGGACTGACTATGCCGAGACGCTGATCATCAGCTACGCTGACAAACCCTACACTGTGCAGAATCTGCAGGCGTACCTGGAAGTCAAGGACGAAAACGTGCGGCGTGAGCCCGGTGCCTCCAGCGACACGGACGTGCTCGTCGTCCTGGGGGATGACTTCCATACGATCTGTCCTGAGTGAAAACCCTCCGTGAGTGGCCAATCCCCACCGTCGTCTTGGTGAAGGTCGTCGAGGCACCGTACACTTGCTAAGGGAGGCGGGAGGGCCTCCCCTATGTGAGGCGAGCAGCCTGCACAGGAGCCCTGTGTGAAAAAGAAGTGGTTTGCCCTCTTTCTGATCGGCTGGCTGTGCTTGGTTGCGCAGGTGACTCACGTTCCCACCGCAGCGGGGTCCGGATCGCTCCTTGGCAGGGCGCTTGCTGCCGAGGAGGGGGCTTTTCCCAGGGTCCCCGTGGTGTCTATGGAGAAAACCTCCCTTCCGTCCCCTTCACCGATAGGGCCCGGGGTTTTCCACGTCATGCTGCTGGGAACCGATCGCCGTGCCCCGGCTGGAGGTTGGCGCACGGACACCATGATCCTCGTTTCCATCGATCCCGCAGAGCGGATCGTGAGCATGGTTTCCATACCCAGGGACCTCTACGTCGATATTCCGGGCCACGGCAAGACTCGCATCAACATGGCCGACAACTTCGGGGAAGCAGAGCGCTATCCCGGCGGTGGGCCTGCCTTGCTGAGAAGAATGCTGGAAGAGAACGTAGGCTTGACCTTTGACCGCTACATACGCATCGATTTCCAGGGCTTCGCGGAGATGATCGATTTGCTTGGCGGCATCGACGTGGACGTGGGCTGCCCGACGGAGCTGCGGGTTCCGAACATGAAGTCCCCGGGCGAGTATCTGCTGTGGCGCAGTCTTCCCGCCAGTATGCAACATATGGATGGCGAACTGGCCCTGATGTATTCGCGCTGCCGCGCCGACACACCCGTTTTCGACCGCGATCGAAGACAGAGGGAAGTACTTCTGGCCATCCGCAATCGGGTGCTGGAATTGGGCCTCCCCGGACTCCTGCCGAGGCTATTCCAGCTGTTGGACACCATGAAGCTGCACGTGCAGACGGACCTGGAACCAGCCGAGATAGTGGCTTTGGCACAACTGATGATGGCGATGTCCCCATATCACATCAACCAGAGCGTGATAGACCTCTCTGTGGCGCCGCAGTGGCCCACCGCCGACGGGGCGTGGGTGATGCGTCCGGAAAGGCGCCTTGTCAAGGAGTTGATGTCGGGGCGCATGGAGCGGCCCTCCTGGGAGGAGCAGACGCTGGCCGCCGAGGGTGTGCGGATCGCCGTGGACAACGGGACCACCGTGGAGGGGTTCGCTGCTCAGATCGCCGAACGTCTCAGATCGCGTGGCTACCACGTGATGGAGGTGGGCAAGGCTGACAGACTGGACTATGGAGAAACCATCATCGTTAGCTACGTGGGAGCGAGCTTTACCTTAGAACGTTTGCGGCAGTATCTTGGTGTGGGCGAGGAGAATGTCCGCTACGAGCCTGATTGGATGAGCAATGTGGCTATCATGGTCATCGTCGGCCGTGATGCGCAGGGGCCGTGCCCTTAGGCGAAGAAGGGGGGGCGCATGAGATCGCGGGACTGGCGGGACAGGTGTGGAAGGAAGCTGACGACAGCACGAGAGGCCCTGAGACTTGTCAGGCGGGGCTGCTCCGTGTTCATTGGCTCTGGGGCCGCGGTCCCACAGCTTCTGGTGACCGAGCTTTCCAAGATGTCGGCAGATCTGGCAAATGTCAGGTTGATCCACGGTATGACCCTAGCGTTGACCCCCAACACCGAGCCTGAGTTCGGTGACCTATTCCGCCACGATGCTCTGTTCATCGGAGAGGGGGTGAGAGACGCAGTCTGCCAGGGTCGCGCCGACTACACTCCTGTCTTCCTATCAGAGGTCCCGGGCCTATTCGCCTCCAAGAGCATCCATCTCGACGTTGCCCTGATACAGGTTTCGCCTCCCGATGAGCGTGGTCTGTGCAGCTACGGAGTCTCGGTCGATGTGGTCAAGGCCGCCGCGGAGAACGCTCGTCACGTCATCGCCGAGGTAAACCCCCGCATGCCCAGGACTTTGGGTGACAGCTTCATTCACCTGGACCAGATAGCTGCCATGGTGGAGAACGATGCAGACCTTCCAGAACTGCACTTCCCGCCACCAGATGAAGTGTCGTACAGGATCGCTAGGAATGTAGCCAGCCTGGTAGACGAAGGGGCCACGATCCAGATGGGCATCAGCAAGATTGCTCGGGCGATTGCTCCCCACCTGGAGGAGAAGAAAGACCTGGGAGTGCACACGGAACTGGTGTCAGATTGGATCGTCGACCTCATGCAAAGGGGAGTTGTGACCAACGCTCGGAAGACGTTGGATCGGAAGAAGGTGGTCACGAGCTTCTGTCTGGGCACGAGACGTCTGTACGACTTTGTGGATGGCAACCGTGACTTCGATTTCCGTCCCTGCGACTATACAAACGACGCGTCGATCATCAGTCAGCAGGAAAACATGGTCGCTATCAACTCCGCGCTGGAGATAGATCTCACGGGCCAGGTATGCTCGGATTCGCTGGGTCAGGTATTCTACAGCGGGCTGGGGGGACAGGTGGACTTCATCAGGGGGGCAGCCGGGGCCAAGGGTGGCAAGCCCATCATAGCCCTACCATCCACGGCGGCAGGGGGCGTCATGTCCCGCATCGTACCGAGCCTGTCCAAAGGGGCCGGTGTGATGATCACCAGGGGCGATGTGTACTACGTGGTTACCGAGTATGGCATTGCCTACCTCCATGGCAAGAATGTCCGCGAGCGCGTACTGGCTCTGATAAGCATAGCCCACCCCAGGTTCAGGGAGCAGCTGCTGGAGGAGGCAAAGTCGAACTTGTACATCTACGGAGACCAGCTGATCCCCGTGGGCATATACCCGTCAGATCTGGAGACGACCTCCGTTTTCAGGGGAGAGATGGTGTTCTTCCGCCCGGTCAAGGCTACTGATGAATCGATGATGCAAGACTTCTTTTACAGCCTGTCTGACCGCAGCATCTACCAAAGGTACTTCACTCCGCTGCGTGCCATGCCCCATCACACCGTTCAGGCTATGACCACCATAGACTACGAGGAGGAGATGGCCATCGTCGGCCTGGTGCGCAGGGAGGGCCGGGAGCGCATCATTGCTGTGGGGAGATACGGCCTCTTGAGGGACTCTTCGGAGTTGGCCGAGATGGCTTTCACGGTGCGTGACGACTATCAGAACATAGGCATCGGCACTTTCCTTCTGAACTATCTGGCCGAGATCGGGACTGGGCGCGGCGTGAAGGCGTTCACCGCCGAAATCCTGGAGAACAATGGTCCCATGCTCGCCATCCTGAACAGGGCTCACCAGCCCGTGCAGTGTGTCTATGACGATGGAGTCTACATCGCCACCATGAAGCTGGAGGAGCATGGCTAGGATCTTGATAGTTGACGATGATCCCGATTTCGTGCGCTCCACCAGGCGGGTTTTGCAGCCGCACGGGTATCAGGTTAGTGCGGAGTCGGACAGCGGCGAGGCGCTGGCCCTCATGGAGCATTCCAGGCCGGACCTGTTGTTGCTGGACGGCTCAATGAGGGAGGGCAGCGACAGTGTGGGTCTCATGGAGTGCATGTCACGTAGCAAGCGCTTGAGGGATGTCCCGGTAGTATTGACCACCTCGATGCCCGCGACGCCTCATGTCCCCGACGGGCGCGTTGAGGACCTGCCCCGCTTGTCGAAGTCTGCGGAACCAGACACGCTCCTCGAGGTTGCAGCCGAGCACACGACGAGGACTGCTTTTGTCTACTCACCCCGCTATGCTCAATATGACTACGGCCGAGACCATCCGCTAGAGCCTCGTAGGCCTTTGGAGGCTGTGGAACTGTGTAGCAAACATGGTTTGCTGGAGAAGCCCTGGATTGACGTCTGCGAGCCTCAGCCAGCCGAAGTTGAGGAAATGGCAGCGTTCCACGATTGGGACTACCTGGCTGCTTTGCAGGAGGCCAACGATGGCCTCTTCAAGGAGAGGATGGTCGAGTTCGGGTTGGGCACGGTGGACTGCCCGGTGTTTCCCGGCGTGTATGATTACTCCGCTCTGGTCACAGGCGGTACGCTGCTGGCGGCGAGTCTGGTCGAGGAGAGCAGATACGATCTGTCCTTCAACCTGGCGGGGGGTTTTCATCATGCTCAGCATCGAAACGCAGAAGGCTTCTGCTATGTCAACGATGTTGTCATCGCCATGCACGCCCTCATGCGGAAGGGGCATCGCCTGGCCTACGTTGACCTAGATGCTCACCATGGAGATGGGGTTCAATCCGCCTTCTATGAGGACGACCGCGTCCTCACCATTTCCCTGCATGAGAGCGGGAAGACACTGTTCCCATGGTCGGGCTTCGAGACCGAGATTGGCGCAGGAGACGGCAAGGGGTACAACATCAACGTCCCTCTCCCCCCACAGACAGACGATGAGATCTTCCTGCTGGCCTTCAACGAGGTCGTCCCCTCAGCTGTCTCCGCCTTCGATCCTGACATCGTTTTCGCGCTCATTGGGGCTGACGGTTTGCTGGCCGATCCTCTCTCTCACCTGAGCCTGACCAACAACTCTTACGCGGAGGCTGTGAAGGTGGTCGAGGCCATTTCCCCGAAGTGTGTTGTTCTTGGCGGTGGCGGGTACCAAATGAATAGTGTCACCCGCGCCTGGTGCCTGGCCTGGGCGGTGATGAATGGTATCGAGCCTGAGAACGAATACCTGGGGACGATTGGCGGCATGATGCTGGGCACGGAGTACGTGGAGGGCGGCGGTCTCCGCGATCGGCATGCTTATACGACGGGGCCTCTCAAGGAGGAGATCCGGAAAGAGGTGCTGAGGGTGACGGAGTACATCAAGGGGACCGTCTTTCCGCTCATCAGATCTGGTTGATGATGTTTGCTCCTCGGCTAGTGTGATTAGAAAGGGCCACCGCGAGTCGCGCGGTGGCCCTTGGCGTTTTAGTGAGTAACCCCCAGATGCCCTCTGGCTGTGCTGCCAGCCGAGGAGAACCGCGTCTTACTGTCTATCTTTCACCAGTTCGTCGACCACAGACGGATCGGCGAGGGTGGTGGTATCGCCCAGTTCTTCTTTGCCTTCGGCGATGGCCTTGAGGATC
>Ga0307379_10005844_pt1 | contig 17059 bp, 11 predicted proteins | sample UN2MG_FD_202237 | JGI IMG/M metagenome (GOLD analysis project Ga0307379, IMG submission 202237) | Soil microbial communities from Risofladan, Vaasa, Finland - UN-2 | ecosystem: Environmental > Terrestrial > Soil > Coastal area > Acid sulfate soil | place: Finland: Risofladan, Vaasa | collected... | reverse complement strand
GCTCGCCGTGTATTGATGCAGGCGACCCGTGTTATGTAGCTGAGCCCAATGAAAAAGATTTAGACGGCAATCCGCGTATAATCGGTGGGCGGATCGATATGGGGGCATACGAATTCCAAAACATGCCTCCTGTTGCAGATGCGGGGCCTGACCAGACTGTGGAATGCGCGTGCAATACAGTAGAAGGTACGAAAGTCATATTGGACGGCAGCGGCTCTTTTGATGCCGATGGTGATCCGCTAACGTATACCTGGACGGGGCCATTTGTCGAGAGTCCCGCACACGGAGCTACGCCCACTATCACCTTAGATGGCGGTTGTCCGGATGAATATGTAATTACATTAGTTGTTAACGATGGAATGGAGGATTCGGAGGCTAACAATGTTATGATAACAGTTGTGGATACGAGGCCGCCTGTTATCGTCTGTCCATCCGATGCAACGCTTGAATGTCCTGCGGATACGAGTGTTGGGGCAAATGGCTTGGCAACAGCAATTGATAATTGTGCTGATTCGCCAGAGATTGTATACAGCGATTTGTGTTATGGCACTTGTCCCAAGGTAATCAAGCGGACGTGGATAGCGACTGATACATTCGGCAACAGCAGTTCGTGTGTTCAGGTTATCACTGTAGTGGACACAACGCCACCTGTTATCATTTGCCCTGCGGATGTAACGCTTGAATGTCCGGCAGATACAAGTGTTGAGGCAAACGGCTCAGCGACGGCCGGCGATGTCTGCGGAACCGTTACGGTTACGCACAGTGACATGTGGCAGCCGGCCTGCGGCAATACAGGGACACTGACGCGTACGTGGACTGCCACCGACGAGTGCGGCAACAGTTCGGGCTGCGTACAGACGCTAACGGTCGTGGATACGACGCTGGCAGAATTTGTTCTATCGGTCAGCCCAACGGTACTGTGGCCGGCAAATCATAAGATGGTTTTGATTACTCCAACCTGGACGGTAAGCGATAAGTGTGATGCGACGCCGGAAGTATCTTTGGTGAGTATCTCGATAAACGAAAGTAACACCAAAGGTGATGGGCACACTAACGATGATATTCAAATAGGTGATGACGGCTCTATCTATCTAAGGGCCGAACGCAGCGGAACCGCAAGCGACAGGGTTTACACTATAACATACAGGGCAGTTGATGACTGCGGAAATGCTACTGAAAGCAGCGCAATCGTTACGGTTCCACACGACCAGCGTTAGCTCCTGACATTGATGAAGTCTTTATACAAGGGGCTGTGGGCATAGCGCTTGCAGCCTTTTTTATTTCCTCATAACAGCGAGTATGAAATATGCGTGCTATTCGGCTTTGAGGCGGCGAGTCATTAGATCGGCGATTGCGGTCCGGACGGGCTTGTCCTCAAACAGGATTTCATATACAGCCTGCGTAATCGGCATCTCTACGTTGTATCGCTCGGCAAGAGCAATTACGGATTTGCATGTGGCGATGCCCTCAATCACCGATTCAGTAGCCTGTTTGGCTGCCTCTACGGTCTGGCCTTTGCCAATCCTTTCGCCGAACGAGCGGTTTCTTCCCTTGGGCGAGATGCATGTTGTTACCAAGTCGCCTAAGCCTGTTAATCCTGCAAATGTCTGCGGCCTTGCCCCGGAGGCGAGGCCGAGGCGAGTAATCTCGGCAAGTCCGCGGCATAAAAGGGCAGCCTTTGCGTTGTCGCCGGCTCCTGTGCCATCTATAATTCCGGCGGCGATAGCAATAGTGTTCTTGCAGGCGGCGGCGAGCTCGACGCCGATAACGTCGGTATTGGTATAGACGCGGAGCCAGGAGCAGTTGAAGGTGCATTGGATGTCTTTGGCCAACTGCTCATCGGCTGCTGCGGCACAGGCGGTGGCCGGGAGTTGCCTGGCTAATTCATCGGCAATGGTAGGGCCGGAGAGGACGGCAGTTTTGAGTTTTTCTGCCAGCAGGTCGGCCAATATCTGGGTCGGACGCAGCAGTGTATCGTTCTCAATGCCCTTGGCGGTCGAGACGATGGGAACGCCCTCGGGGACATAGTCTTTTAATCGCTTGAAAACCCGGCGGACAAACTGACAGGGCACAGCGGAGACAATCAGGTCGGCACCGGCCATTATACGCTCATCATCCGGCTCAAATACGAGGGTTTGTGGCAGTTTGTAGCCGGGCAGAAATTTGGTGTTCTCGCGATGCTGTGCAAACTCGCTGAGCTGCTCGCGGTCATAACCCCAAATCCGTACGCTGATGTTCTTTTCGCAGAGCAGCAAGGCCATCACGGTGGCCATTGCACCATCGCCGATTATGGAGATGTTGTTGTATTTTGGGACTTGCCCCTCGTGGCTTGTGCCTTGTGATTTGCCGGATTTACGACTCATAGTGCGAGCATTAGAACAGCCGTTTGAAGAAATGTCAATATTGATATTTGCTGCCTGCTTTGATGAGGTCTGTTTTTTAGACACGGATTAAGGTGGATTTTGTTTGGCCACGAAAAGGCGCAAAAAACACAATAAATTGCGAAACAGGAGGATCTCTTTATCGGTCTTAACAAGTTTGATGCCGAGATGTCTTTGCATTCTTCGGCCCATTTCTTAGACTTTAAGTAGGAGATTGTGAGTCGGACACAGCGTTATGAGTCAGACACTGCTTATTATTATGCTGAGTATTACCGGCGCAGGGGCAATTGCTATCATCCTTTTGGCAATTCGCAGGATTTTCGCGTGCAAAATTGTAGAAGAAAGAGAAAATCCCAAAGAAAAACGTAATAATGAATTAACGCGTGCAGCCGAATCATTGGAGCAGATTGCCAATGCGATGGACGAGTGGATCGGGCAACAGAGGGACAGATTCAGGCACACAACGACAGCTTTCCGCAAAAAGTGGATTTCGCGCTGGTTCTCAGATTTTCTCATTATGGAGTTGTTCAAGGATACGGTACACAAAAGACAGTTTGGCGATATCGTAGATACGTTCCGCTTGTATATCCCTAATATTGCTGAGCCTCTGAAGGTAATACGGAACGATTTCCTGCACTGCAGCAAATTTATGCGACAAATTCAAAAGGACAAGAAGAGAGTAGAGGACAATCATGACCTTGGGTATTGGTGTGTCAATTTTTTCGATACAATAGCGGTCCCAACAGTAGAAAGCCTTCGACATACAGCGGAACTGACAAGAGAATATTTAGCGGCCCAAAAGCAGGCAGAAGCAGCAGAGAATCGCCCTAAAGGTGTACTTAATCAGCAAGTCGGTGAGCTCTTGAGGTCTTCTGGCCCGGATATATCGGCTTCCGAAATAGCCAGAATACTAAACGAAAACTATTTTGGAGAATATAAACCAATCAGCCCCTGCGTAGTCGGCAAAACAGAAAATTGGAAAAGGCATCGTGAGGAGAAAAAGAGTCTTGTGGAAAGATGATTTCCTGCCGGATTTTTCAACTATTTTCAATTCCTGTATCAACGTTTGATTGCTTCTTAGGACAAAAAAGTCGGCCCTTCCGGCCATCACCGCGGCCAAGCCGGCAATTCAATATCACGGCCGATTTGCGAGTGTGAACTTTGAGACTTAAACCTACAATAATCAATAAGGTGTCGGCGTTTTGATGGCTTCTGATACGTTTTATATTGAAAGCTGATGGCAGTATTGCTCGGAAAATCGGCATTCCCCGTTCCCGCGAAACTATTGCTTTCCCACTTCCTGAAAAGTTCGGTATATTTAACAATGCCGGACAGGCAGGTACACTTCATATACGGCGTGTCCCGGCGGCGATTTGCTCCGGCGAAGGCCCTGGAATTTGATAAAGGATCGTTAATATGGTTTTACAAAAGCTACGACTGAGGTGGTTGCTGTGTGTTTTAGCATTCCTGCCGGCCAATTCCGGGTGCACTTTGCTCCGGCAGGAAAGTGAGATTATTCGGCCGGCAAAATCGCTGCCGGCTACAACACCGTGGGACTTGATTGCCCTGAGCAAGGCGCCGGATTACGAATGGTCTCAGCGAGAGGGACCAGTGCGGTCGCTTTTCTATGAGGGGCGGCATTATCAGGGTAAACCAACGCGAGTGTTTGCTTACTATGCAAGCCCGGCCACGCTGGATGGAAAGAATGTGGAGGGCCGACGCTTCCCGGCGGTCGTTTTGGTGCATGGCGGGGGAGGGACGGCCTTTGAAGAATGGGTGCGGCTATGGGCCGAGCGTGGTTACGCTGCGATTGCAATGGACCTTGCCGGTTGCAGTGCCAACCGTAAACGGCTTCCGGATGGAGGCCCGGGGCAGAGCCACGCAGATAAGTTCGTTACCATTGATGGGCCTGTGCAGAACCAATGGACCTACCATGCTGTTGCCAATGTCATTTTTGCCCATTCGCTGATTCGCAGTTTCGATGAAGTCGATGCCGCTCGTACTGCTGTTACTGGGATTAGCTGGGGTGGATATCTGACGTGTATCGTTGCGGGGCTGGATAATCGGTTTAAGGCGGCCGTTCCCGTTTATGGCTGTGGATTCCTGCACGAGAACAGCACGTGGCTGAATGAATTCGCTCAAATGACAACTCCGCAAAGAGAAAAATGGGTGCGGCTGTGGGACCCGTCGATGTATATCGCTTCGGCTTCGATGCCGGTGTTCTTTGTGAACGGCACTAATGACTTTGCATATCCCCTCGACAGCTATGCGAAAACGTATGGCCTGGTTGAGAGCGAACGAAACTTCAGGATTACGGTCAATATGCCCCACGGCCATGAACAAGGCTGGGCACCAATCGAAATAGGGCTCTTCATCGATGAGCATTTGGAGAGGGGATTACCCCTTCCGAAGATACTACGACCGCAATCCCGCGATAAGCAGATTCGGGCAAAGGCCAGGACAAAGACGAAGTTAGTCTCTGCGGCCCTTTACTACACAACCGGCGCAGGGGCCATCAACAAGCGTGAATGGCAGACGGTTTCAGGTAATTTAGAAAGGGCCACTATTGTAACAACAGCGCCGCCCGAAGAGGCCACTATCTGGTTCCTAACGATAAAAGACGAGCGGGGAGCGGTTGTGTCAAGTGAACTTATGTTTGCCACTAAGTGATGTGGTCATAAGTAATGTGGGGACTTTCTTTGCAGATGAGGAACAGCCATGAAAGAGAAAATATCCATATTGCTTTTATTGGTGTTTAGTTCGATATTGCTGACAACGTGTACTAAGCGAGGCGAACAGGACATCGAGCAAAATACATCTTCTCTCGTGGAACTGGTCAAACGGGGTGAGTCGGAGGTCTTTACCGTACCGCTTGACCGCTGGGAGGCCGAGACGAAGGGGCTTCCCATCGGAGTATTCGACTCCGGTATTGGCGGGCTGACAGTGCTTGCAGCTATGTTAGAGCTCGATGCCTTTAACAACGTCACCGGCGAGCCCAGGCCGGACGGCCGGGCCGACTTCGAGCATGAGCGGTTCGTGTACTTAGGCGATCAGGCAAACATGCCCTACGGGAATTACCCATCCGAGCAGAAGGTTGATTTCCTGCGCGAGCTTATCATCAAGGATGTTGTGTTCCTGCTCGGCGAGCGTTACTGGCTTTGTTCTTCTGCGGAAAAGCCGCAGTATGATAAGCCGCCGGTCAAGGCCATCGTTATCGCCTGCAACACGGCTACTGCGTACGGTCTGGAAGACATACGTAGTGCACTGAAGGAGTGGGACCTTCCGGTCCACATGGTTGGTGTTGTCGAAGCCGGTGCGGACGGTGCTATTGGGACCATAACCGAGGGTGGGAAAAAGGGGGCTGTCGCTGTCTTAGCCACGGTCGGCACGTGCAAAAGCCGTGGCTACGTGCGCGCAATGACAAAGTCCGCCGATGAAGCGGGCATCCAGCCGCCAGTAGTTATTCAACAAGGATGCCTGGGGCTTGCCGGTGCCATTGAGGGCGACCCATCGTACATTACATCGCCCGAAGCAGTTGCGACCGTGGACTACCGGGGGCCGGCAGTGGGTAACAAGGCGGCGCCCATTGATTCTGCGCTGTTTGCACAATATGGTTTCGAGGCCAAAGGATTTTTAGGAGACCTCGACTCCCCTGTCACCTGGCGGCTTAATTCTGTAGAGAACTACATCCGCTATCATACGACGTCCCTTGTGGAACGGTACCGCCGGAGCGGTGGCTCGGAGCCAATCAGCAGTGTAATCTTAGGTTGCACACACTTTCCTTACCAGATGGACCGCATCGCGACATCGTTTGGACGGCTGCGCAATTTCCGCATACCGGATGGCGACGAGCCCTACAAGAATCTGATTTCCGCAGAGCTTTCCTTCATCGACCCTGCCGAACTTACTGCCACCCAGCTTTATGAAACCCTCGCCGCTGCAGGATTGCTCATCAACAAAACCGATGAATTTATCCTCACAACCGACGAATTCTACATTTCGGTGCCTAACTCGTCGCTGGCCGATGCGAAGCTGACGATTAGCGGTGGATTCACCTACGAATACAAGTACGGCCGTGTTCCCGGCCACTTTGCAGCCGAGTATGTCAAACGTGTCCCTATGAGCAGCACCAATCTCTCAGACGCTGTTCGTGAGAGCATCAAAACGAGGATGCCCGCAGTATGGGAACGGCTGGTTACGTTCAGCCACAAAAGTCCGCGAACTATGGGCCTGCCGGTGTCAGCACGTATTATGCCTACCAACTGATGCATTGAACTTGGTCACCTCCCGCCGAATTGTAACAGGAGAAACAAAACATATATACAAACCTGTTGGACATAGCCTAAAAGCGCAGTAAATTGCTATAATTCTCAACAATAATTTGATATATTAGACACAAACGAGGCTTAGCGGTGTGGCTGAGCATAGTTGATATGGAAAATAATAGTGGTTTGTAACACGATGAATGCGTGGCGGTTACCGGAAGTTGCTCCGAGCCATCCCCAAACTGCGTTTGAGGCTGCCACCCATCAAATTGGATGTTACAGAATAATAGTCTGAAGGAGTGGCCATCGTGTTTGTTCGACACTTGGTGTCTGTTCTTGTTTTTTGTTGTACGCTGTCCGGTTGTTTGGCGGTTTCTATCGGTGAGGAAATGGAGATGCGGAAAATTCCGGTAGCAAAAGGTTTGGCTTCGCATCCGGTGAACGGCGGCAGATGTTTGATTTCGGACGGCGAATACCAGTATATCGCTTTCTATGACGGCGACCACCAGATGACCGTGGGAAAGCGGAAACTGGGCGAAACTGAATGGGATTTTGCTAAACTTCCGGAACGGGTTGGATGGGACACGCATAACCGGGTTATACTGTTTCAGGACCGAAAAGGACATCTTCACATTACGGGCAATATGCACTGCGCTCCTTTGCGGTATTATCGAACAAACGTCCCCGCGAACATACACACATTCCAGCCGATTCATAAGTGGACCGGTGATTACGAAAACAGAGTTACATATCCCAGCGTGTTGAAACTGGGCGACGGCTCAATCTACATTTTGTACCGGCACGGTGGCAGTGGAAACGGGATGCGAATTTTGGTCCATTACGACGAAGAGAGCCAACAATGGACAAAGACCGTACCAGCTCTGACGAACGGCCGGGACCGGAATCCAACCTGTAACGCCTATCCTTTTGGTGTTGTCGCAGCCACCGTAGGGCGTCCCCAAGGGGAAGACTCGGCAGGCGAAATACCCAAGTCAGGCATTTTAGAGGACAAGAAAGGTGCGTGGCATATTGCGTGGTGCTGGCGTGAAACGCCGGATGTCATAACGAATTTTGATATTTGTTATGCCAAAAGCCTCGACCGTGGACGAACCTGGACAGGCTGGGATGGACGTGATTTGGAACTGCCTATCACACCTGAAAACGCCTATGTAGTCGAGCACATCGAGCAGAAAAGCGGGTTGATAAATGGTGGAACGCTGGTGGTTGATAACGAAGGACGACCGTATATTGGTTATACCCACTTTGATGAGAATGGCCATAATCAAATATATATTGCAACGCCGGTGGGCGCGAAATGGAAAATCATTCAGTTGACCGATTGGAAACACCGCTTTTATTTTCACGGTCGGGGAACGATTCCACAATATCCCCCTGTCCCAAGACTTTCGATTACAACGGGACAAAAAATCTTAGTTACGTACCGTAATATTTATGCCAAGCCCAAAAAGGGACAGTTGATTCTTACGAGAGAACAGTTGCTTAGTATGCAGGCGGGCCAATATCCTATGCAGAAAGCTCAAGCTACTCATTCGGCTATACCACATATCCGAGCTGTCAATCATGGGCTGTTGCCACCGGGCTCTATACATTATATGCAACAGGAAACGGACTCACCCAACCGTGACCGCAAGCCGGAAAATCCGCGAGAACCTGCGATGATTTATGTTGTTGAGGTAATGAACAAGGAGTGACGGTTTTTCTGTGCGGCTTTGAGTAAACTTCAGGATGGCAGGGCAAATGTCATAATGTTGCAGCCGGAAATCTTGAGTTATCAGGACAGACTTGGTAGTATGTTAGTAAAGAGGCTCGGGAGCGTAGACGAAGAAGGGTGTACAAGGTTATATGGGAAATCGCAGATAAAATAAATGGAGGATTGTATGAAATCTCGCGTCATATTTTTCATCGGGGCTTCAACTGTCCTGATGTTCGCAATATCTTCGCAGGCCGAGACCAAAACCTTTGCCGACCATAACCCTAACGAATACGCAACGCCCGATTTCAAGTTCAAGAATGTTCCCTCCCCATCCAAAAGCGACGCGGCCACAAAAGCCAGGTTCACCATCGTGGACGGCAGGAGAGACCGCAACGGCGGCACCATCGATAAACTGTGCGACGGCAAAATTCCCACCGAGGAAGACCAGCCATCTGAGAATTTTTTCTTTAACGCCGGCACCGAAGGGGGCCGTCTTCTTGTTGACCTGCGGGGCACAATCGATATCAAGCAGATCAACACGTATTCGTGGCATCCAAACATACGCGGGCCACAGGTTTATAAGCTCTATGCCAGCACTGGAAAAGACGACAATTTTAATCCTCAGCCAAAGAGGGGAACCGACCCGATGACGTGTGGGTGGAAATTGGTAGCGAGGATCGATACACGACCGAAAGAGAGACCAGGCGGCGGGCAGTACGGGGTCAGCATCCGCGATTCCAACGGCATAATCGGCAAGTATCACTATCTGTTGTTTGACATTTCCCTTACGGAAAGGACCGATCCGTTCGGCAACACGTTCTACAGCGAAATCGACGTAGTCGAGCCTAACGCGCCTGTGGTTGCAGCATCGCAGGCCACGAAACAGTACGGGGAAACCTTCGAGGCTGAGAGAGGAAAATATCGGATCACCATTTATACGTCCGAAACACCCGACCTGACAGAATGGGCGCACAAGGAGCTGGCACCAGTATTACAGCAATGGTATCCGAAAATCGTCAAGATGCTGCCCAGCGAGGGATATCAAGCCCCCAGTAGGGTCAGCATAACATTCAGTCCGAACATGCGAGGTGTTGCGGCGGCAAGCGGGACAGGCGTCCGGTGTGGAGCGGGCTGGTTCAGGCGGCAACTGCAGGGCGAAGCGAATGGCGCGGTCGTGCACGAGCTGGTGCATGTCGTCCAACAGTACGGCCTGGCGCGACGCACCAATCCCAACGCCACCAGAACACCGGGATGGCTGGTGGAGGGGATTGCCGACTACATCCGTTGGTTCCTCTACGAGCCCCAGACACGCGGTGCCGAAGTGACTAAGAGAAACATAGCGCGGGCTCGATACAACAGCAGCTATCGCATCACCGGCAATTTCCTGAACTGGGTCACCGAGACCTACGACAAGGACATTGTGCGTAAGTTGAACGCAGCCGCTCGTCAAGGCAAGTATAACGAGGAGTTGTGGAAGGAGGCTACAGGCCACACCGTGCAAGAACTCGGTGACGAGTGGAAACGAAGTCTGGAGAAGAAAATTGCCGCCGAGACTGCCGCCGGCGGGCTCTATACATTATATGCAACAGGATACGGACTCGCCCAACCGTGACCGCAAGCCGGAAAATCCGCGAGAACCTACGATGATTTACGTTGTGGAGGTAATGAACAAGGAGTGATGGCTTTTCTGCGGCGGCTTTTGGCGAGCGAGCCGTATCAGTGTTCACGCGACAATCACGTACGCAACCTACTTTGAAGCGGTGCCGATGCAGTAGAGGTGTTTGAGGCCTCGCAGGAATATCTTTCCATCGCTGATGGCGGGTGAGGCGTCGGTCTTTTCTCCCAACTCGTTGCGAGCCACCATTTTGAATTCCGGCCCCGGCTTTACGATGGTCATCACGCCTTTGTCCGAGAGAAAATAGACCAAACCATTAGCGGTTACTAACGAGGCACTGTGCCGTCCCTCGAGGCGCTCTCGCCAAAGGCTGGCTCCTGTTTTGGCGTTTAAGCAGGTCGCCACACCGCTGTCAGAGACAACGAGAAAATAGGGGCCGAAAGCAACGGGACTGGGTACGTACGAGCAGTCACGGTCTGTCTGCCAGACGACGTGGGTCTTTGTGACGTTGCCGCGGCCATTCGGACGGATTAACTGCATATAACGGTCAGGGAAACCACAGGTCATAAAGAACAGTTCGCCGTTGTACACAAGGGAGGCGACGTACTGCTCGGTAGGGCCGTCTATAATCCAGTGCTGCCGGCCGGTGTCAGGGTCATAGCTGGCGACGCACTTGCTTCCGGAAAGTACCATCTGGTTTCGGCCTTCAATATGGCGGATAATCGGCGTGCAGTAGCTGCGTGTGACGTTTGGGCGTGGAGTTTTCCAGACGGTTTGTCCGGTGTCACAGTCCAGGGCGACAATGTAGGCCGGGCCGTCGTGGTCGCCGTTGACGATTACCTTGTTCTTCCAGAGGATGGGACTCGAACAGTAGCCGTGCATACTGGAGAACACGCCGGGGCGGACTTCCCACACTTTTTTGCCCTCGAAGTCATAAGCGGCAATGAACATTTTGTCACGGTCGAGAAAGCTTACATACACCTTCTTGCCATTCGTTACAGGTGTTGAGGAGGCATAGCTGTTGAGCTTATGGAGCCTTTCCAGCGGTGCCTCGAGTACGACACGCTGCCAGAGTATTTTACCGTTTTCGCGGTCGAGGCACAACAAGAGCCGCTGCTTTTTGCCTTCGAGCGCCGTGACGAGGAAGATGTGTTCCTCCCAGACAATTGGCGAGGCGTGTCCTTTGCCGGGGACGGCAGTTTTCCATACGATGTTCTTAGTGCTGCTCCAGGTTACAGGTACTTTTTTTTCCAGGCTTGTGCCGTCGCCTCGCGGTCCTCTCCATCCGAGCCAGTTTTCAGCCCGGACCAGGCCCGACAAGCCGGTGACGAGCGCTATCGCCAAGGACAAGCAGGTAATCAAATTTGGTGTAAATGACTTTAGCAGCTTCACTATCAATAGAGACCTCTATCAATCTGACATAGTCCTTTTAATTTTCGTATAGCCGTGCCGGCTTGATTCTTGATGCTTACAATACGCGAATCGGCCATAGAGTGCAGGCTTCGGCAAAAAAAGGCTGAGGAAAAGGGATTTGCTGATGCCATGGAGGGCAGTTTATCCGCAAACCCAAAAAACCTCAGCCCAGTTTACCGAAATAGTAATACCTACGGCCTGAAAGTCAAGACCATTTTTGCGAGCCGGCCCGTGACCACTATTTATTCTATGATGACCGCCGTACCCTTGGCGGAAGCCATCAAGAGGGACTTGTTTTTGGCACCAATGTTGTCATAGTCCAAGGCGAAACCAACGATTGCGTTTGCGCCCAGTCTCCTGGCTTCTTCTTTGGCTTCAGCAATAACGTCATCCTGCATAGACTTCATAACTTCCTGATATGAGCCCGACCGGCCGCCAAATACGTCGCGGAAGGAAGTGAAAAAGTCACGGATAATATTTACGGCCCGAACATTCCGAACGATAACAATACCTTTATATTCCTTGATTTTGATACCGTCCAGAATCGGCGTAGTAAAGATTTGTACATCATCCATTTGAGGTCTTTGTCCTTTCATTTTTGATAGGTTTTTGCTGTTTAAACTCGTTCAGCCACGTACCGAAGATGGTCGTCGGTAACGCAACGTTTATCAGTCCTACTACCTGCCTGGCCATAACCTTGTGCCTATTTGCGTTCTAAGCGAATATTTCTGATGTAAGCTCCCGTTCCCGATACAAAGCGCATGTCCGCGGCGTCATTCTGACCCGAACCGAACCGGCAGTTCGTCAGAATAAACGAGCCGTTCTTCCACGTCCCGGTGTTTGTAAGCTGCAAAGGTTCGGCCGGGTGATATTCGCGCTTCAATGCAGGTGGATAGTCGGAATCGTAGTGAAAATATATCTTCCAGTCACCCTTATCGAAGTATTCGAACGAAAGGAGATAATCGGTGGGTTGTTTCAGCGGTCCGGCCGGCACATTTAGGTAGAGGCAGGGCATGCCCGGTCCTATGAACCAGCACCAGCGGCCGCCGACCTTCTGTATAAGCCACTGTCCGTCGCCGTGGCGCATAACGCCCAACGTATCGGAAGGCTTCGAAAGTGCATTCAATGAGGACACGATTTCGCCTAAGGTGACATTGTGCTTGGAAAGATGCGGTCCAAAGGTTGTACTCTGCATAATATCTACCAAGCCCTGTACCGCGGCATCGTCACGGCCTGCACTCGAAAGCTCGCGTACATGACGAAATGCAGCCGCCAGAGGAGAGTTTTGTGCTGATTCCTTCAGCGAAGCCCGTGCAGAGACGATAAACTCATCCAGGCCCCGGCAAATCGTGTTATCGCCCATCGTTGTAGAAGTTTGGTTTGCGAGCGCGGGCAGATTTTCCAACATCGCCTCCGTGGCCTGGCGTGTTTTGGGCGCTGCGTCCTGAGCATACAATTGGGTATACATGTAGGCATGTGTGACCGCTTTGGAAAACTCTGCTGTTTGCTGCAATCGTTCGGTAGCGGCGCACAAAAGATGTGTTCGGGGGGACGGATTTAATTCGGCGGCCTTTTTTGCATTTGATATACTTTGGTGAATAAGCCAAACGGCTGTTTCCTTTTCCAGGTCTGTTTCCCGCGTGACCTTATCCGTTGGGGCCAGCAGTTTTTGTATTGATAGGGCCTTTTGTCCTTCGGGCGACAGCGCGAGCCACTTCTGCAGCCGGTCGCGTGCGATATTAACCGGAGCGATTCGTCCATCGAGCCATAAAAAACGAAGACCAAGCGAGCCGAAGATCAAATCGCCGGCGGCTGAAGCAAACTGCAGAGCGGCTTTTGCATGAGGGCCAGCGGCGCCATAATGAGTAGTGCACAACTTATCCCACAGGCTTTCGATCGGCTGAAATGGGTCGTCTGCAAGTTTGTGCAAAGCGGCCAGCATGAGTGAATTCACTGTATCAGTAACGTACCGGTTGCCGGTGTTGATGCGTGCCGCAAAGCCATTGGCTCCTGCAAACCGGCTGCCTGCCAATTGAGACGCGAGGTGGTTGATCCGGACATCCGGCAGGTTTACACTCGCCGCGGCCTGGTCCACTAAGTCGATCTCTACAATTACATCACGTCTGCCAAGTTTTGTGAGATCGCTCGTCGCACTCGAAACGTTCGTCCAGGGAACCAGTACACTTGTGTCTCCGGGCATCTTGCGTACAATTTGCCGGTGTGCAGAATTGGATGGATCGACGCGCAGACACAGCTTTCGTTTTGCTTTCCTGCATATTTCCTGAAGCTCGTTCAAGTTGTTGCTCTCTGATGTCCCCACGTGTAACGAAGCAAGGTCAGCTACGATGCCAGTCAAGCCGGGCACTTGTTTGAATAGTCGCTTGATGGTGCCGCTGATGTTGGTATCAATCCGCAGAAATGTTTCTACTTTGGAGGCGCTGGTCAAAGTGGTTAAAGACTTCAAGGCGCGGATCTGGTCCTTGTCTGTAAAGTCCCTTGTCGCCGATGCTGGACGGATATCAAGTCGTGTAATGTCATACTTTTTCATATCGTTAGTGAGGGCACTTAGCCGGCTGGTATCCGCTCCATCCAGCAGCCATCCGCGCACTCTAAATGGCTGCAATTGTTTACTGGTTTTCTTGTCTATGACAATTATCCGGCGTGAGCGGGCATAGACGCCGGTGATATCATTGGAGCCGAACCGCAGCCCTACACCGGTAAGGACGCGGTCTGATTCAGTCAATAAGACCTCTCGCTCGGTGCCGCGCTCCGGTTTGAAGCCGTTGCTAAACGCTTTTATCTCACCAAGTGTTCCATCCACGTTTAACCGACGTGCCCAGACACGCAGCAATGTCACGTCCCATTCCGGCTCACCTGCTGCGCCAAAACCGACAGCCACCCAACCCTCGGGCAATATCACCTTCGCTTCGCAGGCATGCTCGGGTTCGGAGCCAAGATGAATTTCGTTTGGGTCGGCAAGTTTACCGTTGGCAACAAGCCGATGGTATCGGCAGTGCATTGTTGTGATGTTATCATAAGCGGCACGAAAGCCGAGCCCCGTCACCACACAACCGTTGGGTACATCGTAGCGAATCTCGGTTTTTTGCTGGGCATCTATGCGGTCGTCAAATAGAACGAAATCACCGAGCGATATATGATAAAAGGTCAGAGCAAAATAGAAGATAAACGTGAATTTAGTGAATGACAGCACCTTTTCCCTTTCTAAGATAATACAATAGCAATCATTTTCTGCCCGTTAAACCAAATCTGAGAGATTCTCAAGCCTCTCCTGTCTGTTTCGGGAAGAAAGCATTATTGGATTTATCACCGGCCACAACGTGTTTCGTGCGGCCATCACGCCTCTTCTATCACCCTGAGCCCCAGGGCCTTGCCGAATTCTGCAAGCGGCTCCTTAACATCACCGTAGACAGTTACGCGATGCCAGCCAAACCGGTCCCACTGGTCGAACAGCTTTCCGATATCGCCGCGGACCTCGCCGACGAGTTGGGTGCGGCAGCCGCGAGCGGCGTCAAGGTTGCCGACCGATTTGGCCTGGTGGATGATCATGGTCTTGCCGGCGAAGTCGGTGCGGAACGAGGTGGTCATGTAGCCCACGGGCAGGAACGACTGGGCACAGGTCCCGCGAGGATCGCGGTCATGGAGCGTTCGGATGCGATACATGTTCGACGTCCCTTTGGGGCCAAAGACTTTTGTTGTCGCCACGCAGTGGGCATAAACTATCTGGTTCTTCGCCGTATCGAGTACCGGGTCGGAGACATAGCTGGGTCGGCCTGTAAGAATTCGTGCCATGAGCACACTCAACGTATCGTTGGGCATTGCTTCGCAGACGCCGTGTCCGCCGTCATTGAGCAGTTGCATAAAACCGAGGCACGGATACGCCGCCAGTTTCCCTGCGCCGAATCCTCCAAGGCAATTCATAGTTACCGTGTCGGTGTCATATCGCTTGAGCAGTTCAAGAGTGGCCAGGTAGACTGCGCCGGCCTTGCGAATCCAGTCGGGCGTAGGCTCGACGACTTTGTCGGCCTCTTTGACCCATTTTTCTGCCCACTCTGCGGCCTGCTGCCGGTCGACCTGTTTGTAGAGTGTGTTGAACTCATCGAAGCCTATGTAGGTCCCCCTGGCACCCAGGAAATCCTGCTCCTGGCCACTTCTGCCACTTCCGACAATCAGGAACCGCGACTTCCTGAACCGCGAGACGGCCTGACCGATGTCGGTGAGCTTGACGTGGTCCGGGAGGCACTTCATCCGGCCGAACGGCGCAAAGGTCTTCCGGTAGACCCTTTGGCATTTTTGGGCGAATGCCTGGGGCGTGGTGCCGGGCTTGAGGTCCGCAAAGCAGCGGGCCACGGCGACCAAATCGCTCATCCGTGTGGTCGCCACGCCGCAGGCCGGTATGCCCTCCCGGCAAATCCTGCTGTAACCGACCATGAATACACCCGAGCCGCCCAGGTATTCATCGGCCACAACCATCGGCCTGCCAAGTTTGGCGATTGTTGTTATCGCGTCCGTGAGGGACCAGGTCAGGGTTACGACGTAGACCAGATAGCCGTCGACCTTGTCCTTCATCGATACCGCCTTTTGCACGTCACCCGGACTGCGGACGGGCACCGGCACAAACTCAACTCCGGGACAGCCGTCCTTCAGCAGCTTTTGGATTTCCTTCTCCCTGGCCTCAACATCAAATTCCGGGTGTGGCCAGCTTGAGCCCGGCCTCGACAAGAAGACAAGACCAACCCGAACCGGCCTGTCCTTTGGCTCATCAGCCAGGCTTATCCCCGAAGCCGCCAAGCCGCCCGTTGCCAGGGCCACCCCACAGCCCTTGACGAAGCTGCGTCTGGTGAGCCCGTGACGGCAACCAACGCACGAACCGTAGTGATGTGAATGACACATGGCATGTCTCCTCTGACTAACTAAACAATATACATTCTAACCAGCAGCTCACAGAAGAAGTAACATCGTGAGCCTGTCAATTGTCAGCTTCGATTATAGGGTTTGCGTAACTGTAAATCAACGAAAATCGGAGCGAATTCGTGCAATTCGTGGGTAGTTATTTAATAACGTAAGGCAGTAACGTGCATAGAAAAAGGGAGACTCAGGCGATTTATAAAGAACTTCTCGTCACCCTGTCTCCCTGTTGCGATGTTCCTTTATTGGCCTTATCCCGGCCATATACCTGTATGGCGAAGTCGCCTATCGCAACCTGTATACTGTACCAAAAATCACAACGCTCGTCAAGAAAAAAATGCCAATCTCTTATTCAGCCCGACTCTACTATGGCTGCCTTTTCAACATCACCGCACCCAAGCCCCGTTAGAAAACCCGAACTCCGCTACTTCGATTTGCGAAGCACAACGGGGTGGTGAATCTGTCTTACTTCTAACGGGGCAAGCCAAGCAGGAAGAAGACTCACTCAAGCAGTTGCGATTCACCTTTTACTTTAGTCGAAACGTGCGGCCGTCCCCTGGTCTTATGAGGTACGGTTTATTACCTTCCCACTCTACTTTCATTTTGGAAAGGTACCAGGTGGCACCATTGTCGTTATTACCCTGAAAGAAGAGATACATTTGCCCATTTTCATCTTCAAATATACCGGGATGTCCGGATTCGCTGGAGTTCCATTCGCCGGGTTGGCCGTTTGGCAGCAAAGGCA
>Ga0307379_10005843_pt1 | contig 17059 bp, 14 predicted proteins | sample UN2MG_FD_202237 | JGI IMG/M metagenome (GOLD analysis project Ga0307379, IMG submission 202237) | Soil microbial communities from Risofladan, Vaasa, Finland - UN-2 | ecosystem: Environmental > Terrestrial > Soil > Coastal area > Acid sulfate soil | place: Finland: Risofladan, Vaasa | collected... | reverse complement strand
CTTATGGGAAAAGCTCCTCGAGAATATCCGCCGCATCCTCGACAAACTTGGGGCAGCGGTTGTCTAAGAGTTTCTCCTCCCTGGCAGTCTTATACCCTTCCGGGGTGCTGATATCGCAGCCGAGGATTTCCCGGCACTCTATCGAGGAGTTGCGCTCTTTGAACCGGGCCACGAACTCCCTGACTGTCTCATAAGTCTTGGCCTTGACTTCCCGGTCGGGAATGCCCTCTGAGTGCACCGTTTTAAGCCCGATAACCAGGATCGCCCCGCTGACAGCACCGCAAACCCCGGCCAGGCGCCCCATCCCGCCGCCCAGACCCTGGGTCACCCGGAAAGCGAGATTTTTCTCCAGCCCCAGCTCCGGGCCGTAGGCAGCCACAATCGACTGGGCGCAGTTATGGCCTTCCTGGAAGAATAAGACCGCCTCTTCCACCTTGCGCATACCGGTCTCTCCTTTAGCCTATGTCGAAGACACGAGAACCGGGGATATCAGTCGAACTCGAGGCGGCTGATAGCCCCGAGGAAAAAGACCGTCATCCCGCCTATTGACACCCAGCCTGCACCGGGGGCTTCTGCAGCACCCATGAAAATGCCAGCCAGGAAAACCGCGCAGCCGGCGAACATCACCCAGAGCCAGATGCGGCCCCATAAAGAGACCGGCCAGAGATTGTATATCCGCCCCGAGTCGCGCTCTTCATCGCTGAGCTTTCTCATCGACCAGACCGTGCGTACCTTGTCCGCATCCGGGGGCGCGCTGACAAGACTCACTAAAACGCAGACCACCAGAGCGCCCAGAGCACTCGCCAAAGTACCGGCGAGCATGGAGTTACGGGCCAGCCAGGAGCCTGTATCAAGCCCGAAAAAGGCAGCGTACTTGAAGGGAAATATCACCAGAGCTCCCAATGCGATGCCGCTCAGATAGCCCCAGATCGCTCCCCGGCTGTTGGCCCTGCGCCAGAGCAGCCCGGTGAGTACCGCGATCACGAATATGGGCATATCCACGAAGCTTACTACAGTGAGATAGGCTTCCACGGCGTTTTCGAAAAACGGGATGATAAAGGAGAAAAATATCATCAGCACCCCGATAACCAGGGTCACGGTGCGGACAACCCAGAGTATTTCGCTCCCTGAGGCCTGGCGGCGGAAAATGTTACGGTAAATGTCATTGGTAAAGATAGTTGCTGCGCTGGTCAGGTTGGCATCGATGGTCGAAAACTGGGAGGCCAGCAGACCCACACAGACCATGCCCATCAGGCCCACCGGGAGGAGATTCACCATCAGGGACGGGAAAGCGTAGTCCTGGTGGGCCAGATCCGGGTAGAGGATCCTGGCGGCCAGGGCAGGGATAAAAGTAAGCAGAATATAGGGCACGGTGACCGCACCAGCCAGCACCAGTCCTTTGGCCAGACTCTTGGTGTCCCTGGCCGAGAAAGATTTCTGCACCAGGCCCGAATCGCAGCTCGCCCACTGGATGCCAAGTAAGAAAATCGCCAGCACAAAACTCCAGCTGTAAGGGCCGGAAACAGGCATCAGGTCCAGATGCTGCGGGCTGATCCTGGAGAGGGTTTCGGTCATGCCGTGGAAGGAGCCTACCGCATGCATGGCCAGGGGAAGCACTATAAGCGCGCCGATCATGATAAAGACAAAACACAAGGCGTCGAGGATCGCCACGGACCACATCCCGCCGAGGAAAGTGTAGATAATCACCAGGACCGAGAAAATAGCGACCCAGAAAATGTAGCTGCCGCCGATCACCCAGCCCTGGGGCAGTCCGAGCGATTGGCCGTAGCTGTTGAGAGTTCCGGTGACCGCAGGCCCGGAGATCATCTCCGAGGCCCGCACCGCGGTGTTAAGCACAACGCCCAGCCAAAACGCCAGGCGTATCACCCCGAAAAAGCCTACCAGCCCGCGGGTTCCCCGGCTGTAGCGGCGCTCGAGAAACTCAGGCAAAGTGGCAATGCGCAGCCTTCTGAAAATGGGCAGGATAAACAGCCCGGCCAGGGCCAGCGCCATGCAGCCTGTCCAGCCCTGCCAGGCTATGGAAATCCCGTGCTTGTATACTGTGCCGGTCTGGCTGACTATCCCGTAGAGGTTGATATTGGTCGCCGCCATGGTGGCGGCCAGGATAAATGGAGGCAGGTTGCGGCCGGCCAGGGTAAAATCCTCGGCTGACCCCACCCAGCGATAGAACCTGGAGCCGAACCATAGGATCCCGAGCATGAAAATAACGATCAGAGATATATCAATCCAGTGGATGTTGATTCCTGAGCCATCTCCGGCTGCGGCAAGCTGCGCGGGAATAAGCAGGAGAAAAAAGGCTGCCGAGAGAAGTTTACCCGGATCTTTTTTAGCCCGAATCATGTCGCCTCCTGCAAAAAGTTTTATACCGGCTTCCGGCGGACACCAGGACTCATGTAGCAAAATATGCCAGACGCAAGCTGGATTTCCTTGTAACAACCTTCTCTCAGCGCTCGTTAAGCGTAATATCCGAGGGCCCTGCCTGGAATAACCTGGGCCATGGCATTGTTCAGGTCAAGATTCTTTCAGAAAAAAATTTTTTGCCGTTATCTATTAAAAGAGGATTGGAACATCGCGCCCTCTGGCTTCAAACAAGCTAAAAAGCTCAAGGCTCTTTGTCAATTCGAAAGCCGAGCGAGCCTTAACTTGCAGAAGAGCTTTGATTTTATTAAATTTAATATGCAAGCTTAAGAAAAACGATTGGAACTTTTGTGTTTGCTCGAGGGGTATTACTTAAGTGTAATATCGATTACAAAATGCGGGTGTGATAGAATGTCAGAGGACATTTCCCATATCATCCACAGTTGGGAATTCGATCCCGGCAAGACCTACCGTAAGATTGTCGGGGATGACGGGCGCGAAAAAGTCCAGGTCCGGGTGGATAACGCCGCTTTTCAGGGAATACTGCAGATGGAGCTGGACGACCGACCGGACGGCAAACGTCCCTACGGTTACGATTTCGTTCTGGATTACCACCGCGAGGCTCTGAAGCGTTACGAGAAAGCCCACGGCTCTACGGAAGGTTTTCTTCTCGATCCTGGAAGCTGTGCAGAGCTTTTCGATGAGAGCCTGCGCATTTACAACCGCTATGTGTTCCTCCTGCAGTTGCAGGACTATGCCAGGGTCGTGCGCGACACAGAGCGCAATATGCAGCTCTTCCGCTTTGTCAACCGTTATGCCGAACGCGAGCAGGACAGGACGAATCTCGAGAAATGGTGGCCTTATATCCTGCGCATTAACGGTACTGGGCGGGCCATGCTGGCCATTCAGGAGAACCATGATTTCGAGCTGGCTCTTTCAATCGTGGCCGGCACCAAGGAAAAGATCAAGAGCCTCAAAGAAATGGACGCCGAGGAGTTCCATCTTGAAATTGAGCGCTCCCTAAAGGCTCTCGATGACATGGAAGACTCTCTCAAGGCTCACAAACCCATGAGCGAAAAGGAAAAAATTCAGCGGTCACTCGATCTGGCAGTCAATGAGGAGCGTTTCGAGGATGCCGCCCGTCTGCGCGACCAGTTGAAATCTTATGATGACTATAATCTCGAATGATAAACCCGGTGAGACACCGGGAAGTCAGGCTGGCTTTCCAGTGTAGAGCGGGATATATTTAAGATTCTTACACATTTCACTCTGAGAGATTATCTCTCACAATTTTCTAACTGACTGATAAATAAAGTGTTCAAGGCTCAGAGGCACAAAGGCACAAAGAGACATAGAGAACCTGAAAATCCACGAAGAAAGGCGAAAATTGAACGACTGTTTTTGGCGTTTAACCTGATAATTTCATAATAAACAGTTACAATAACTTTGTGCCTTTGCCACTTTGTGCCTGAAAGTTTAAATTTTGCGAATGACTTGTTTTATATAGGATATACCTGAAAATTTCAAATATCTTTGGCTAGCTTTTAAAAATTTTGAATATGCAGAATCTGCTTTCGTCTAACCAGATGCAGTTAACCTGAAGACCTGAGATGTTTTTTATACGAATCTTTGACTCTTCAAGGAGGTAATTATGCTGCGGAAAATATTTTCAAAATTACACCTGTCATTAGTGCCGGCCTTTTTTCTGGCCGCGGTATTTCTTGTCGGCTGCTCGGCCAATGCCAGAAGTACCGCGGTAAGAATGGAAAAAGAACCTGCAAAGGCTGAGGATTACAAGGCCGACGAGTTTATCGGCACCCCGATAATGGGCGACTATGATAATAATGATGACCTGGATTTCGTGATCGGGGTCGCCGATGGCGAAAGAGTATTCAAGATCGCGGTTCACGAGGACGCCGGGCCTGGCAACCAGGAGGTACTCGAGATCATCCGCAAGCGGATAAACGAGATGGAGGACCACGGCAGCTTGCGCGTTATCGGTTACTATACCCCTGAGTACCGGGGCCAGGAAAAAGAATATGGTTTCATGGACCTTAAATGCATTGTCTTTTTCAATGACGAAACCAGCTATGAGGAAGCCTTTTTCACGGATGCCATGGATTCCCGCTTTTACGAAGAGGGTGATGTCACTGTGATCTACGCTCCGGGCCACCACTACCATCAGGTCTACTATCCGCGCTACTGCAGCCCATGGTGGGACACTGACGGGGATGGAATACCCAACCGCTACGACCCCTGGCCCTTTACCTACGACCTGTGGTATGATTACAACCTGAACTTTATCCCGGACTGGTACGACCCTTACTACTGCAGCTATTATCCATACTGGAACTATTGGAACATGGGCTTCTGGGTCGACTACGGCTGGTATTCGCCAGCATACTTCCGGCATCCTTACAATACATTTTTATATTATGATAATTACCGGACTTACTCCCGACTTTACGACACCCGCTATGTCGGCTCCAGCAGGGTCAACTATCATCTCGATGTGAAAAGCGAGGCTAACTGGAGAAAGGCAAACAGCAGCTCCTTACGGGCTACCGGAGTGGCCTCTGAATCCCGCAGCCGCGGATACTACTCCTCAAGACCCGCCGACAGCAGAATGCTGGTACCGGTCTCCTCAACCGAAGGCGGTACTGATGTCAAGAGTGCGGGCGGCTCGATCGCTTATGACGACAACTCGGGCGGCACTTTCACCCGCAACCGGGCGGCTGTCAGCTCTGCTTCCGGTGAAACCGGTAGTTCCACGAGGGATAGAGCTTCGACCTCAGGAAGTGTCTCGGCCAGCAAACGAAAAGCGACTTCCACATCGTCATCCGCCGAAGAGCGCCTGCGCTCACAGGACCGCAGCCGTAACCCACTCACCGAAAGGGCCGACCGTGACCTTTCGAGACAGCGCTCATCCGGGGATGACCGGGCGTATATTCCTTCGAACTCAAGCCGTGACAGAAATATCTCCTCCAGCGGTTCGAACACAGCCCCCTCGAGCTCGGGGCAATACAGCGGACGCTCAACGAGCAGAGACCGCACAAGCGGTCGGCTGACAAGCCCGACCCAGTCTGACCGGACCCGGACTTACACTCGCGACCGGCAATCAAGCAGCCCGTCACCCAGCGGCGCCTACTCAGGCTCAAGCCGCTCGCGCCAAACCTCAGGGTCAACCCCGTCGAGCGCCACCAGACCTTCGAGCAGCAGAAGTTCCCCTGCTCCGGCAGCCAGTGCTCCATCAAGGTCGCGGAGCTCGAGCCCTCCGCCGAGCGCACGGTCCTCCGGTAGCGGGTCCTCGCGCAGCAGCGGGAGCTCGGGAGGTTCCAAATCCTCCTCAGGCAGCAGCGGCCGCCAGAGAAAGTAATACTTGTTCGCGGTTGTTTATTTAACCCTCTGGAAGACCCGGGTTTTGTTTTTCTCACTCTGTGCGCAAGGAACATAAAGGTAACCGCCATACATCGTTTGACCCGGTTACCAAGAAGGAGATTTTTCTGCACCCATTGGTCGGCTTATAATTTAACAAACCAATCCCCCAAGAAGAGGTTATCTGATGAAGCTAAAATTCCTTATTATCATCCTTGCCGCACTCACTGTTATGGGTGTATTCTTAGTCTCCTGCAAAAACGAGAAGATCGTTCAACAAGAAATCTATTTGCTTTACAGGGACATCTACGGCAACGCAGAGTTCGAGGCTGACGGCGATTATCCCCCGCCGGACAACCTGGACAATTTCGACGATGGGCTGATTACGGTCACCTTGCGCTTCGGCGAAACTATCGACATCTTCACGGAAAACGATGTCTACGGCTACTTTATAACAGTGGATCAAAACCCATATAATTATTCATTCAAGTTTATCCCCGACGGGAATTACTGGCTCGAGGCAGAGTTCGTGGTCCTCGATAGCTGCTTCTACGATAAAACCGACAAGTTCTTCCACAGCGATACCGCGGATACGATTATCGATCTGCATCCAGAGTTTCTAGGAGTCAACAGGGGCTGCTTCGATCTTATCTTGAGCGGTGTGTCGGAGGGTGAATACGTCCAGGTGGGCGAGAGGTTCTATGTCAGGAAGGAAGTCTACGATCGTTTTTATAAAAACCGCGAGTCATCCGACACCCCAACCGTACCTTGAGCTTGAGCGACATCTTACAGACAGAAAGCCCGGCCGGCCTGTCACCAGGCAGCCCGGGCTTTTTCGCGTGGGAGACTGCCCCTTGATTATCAGGGTACTATCTGCCTTCCAAATCCCTTTCAGGTGCTTTATTTCTAATATTCATCTGTGAAAACTCATCCGGATTATCAACCCGTCTCTTTTATACATAAAGTCAGTGGTGTCTCAGCGTTAATTAAGCAGGGACAATTGGTTAGAAGAATCAAGGTATAAAGTTTTGCATTCAGGAACAATGACCGCTCTTTTGTTATTGGACAGGCCATAAGTTAAAAACAATTTCAAGTCCACGCAGGTTTTTTTTCTTCTATCATGCTTAAATTAAATCGGTTACCCTGGTTTCTCAGTTAAACGTTGGGAGAATACTGATTCAGGCTAAATATTAAGTGGTCAAACATTGAGAAAACATAGGCATCTTAACCGGGTAAAAAATATTTTCATTATCGTGAGTACTTAAAGCGGGCCTGAATCTGAAAATTTATTTTCACTGAAATTCCTTGCTCCTTAATGTTTTAAAGGGTATCTTGAGGATGATCATAAAAGCTGCTGCTATTCAATACTATTGAGAAGACGGAAATATGACAAAATATGGCGGTTTTAAACTTTTTTAAAAAAGGAGTGAGAAATGTGGAGCAGAATCCGATCATTCGAGACCCTGCAAAAAACGGGGTTGATTTTATTTTTATTAATCGGATTGGTTCTGGTCAATGGATGTGGTAAGAAGGATGCTCAAACAAAGGGAGAAGACGGTAAAAAACTGGTCGTCCAAAAAGGCGATACAGTCAAGGTCGATTATACAGGGAGCCTGGAGGATGGGACTGTATTCGACCAGTCCAGAGAGGGACAGCCGCTAGAGTTTACAGTGGGCTTCGGACAATTAATCCCCGGTTTTGATCAAGCGGTAGAGGGCATGAAATTGAATGAGGAAAAGGAAGTTGTCATAAAGCCTGAAAATGCTTATGGTATGCGGGATGAGAGCCTGGTCAGGCCATTTCCCCGGAGTTTCTTCCCCAAGGATTTTAAAGCTGAAATAGGTATGGGAATAACCCTTCAGGACCAGACCGGCAGACAAATCCCGGCAAGGATTGCGGATATAAGAGAAGACAGTATTGATATTGACCTCAACAACCCGTTGGCTGAAAAAGAATTGACTTTCAAGATAAAGATTGTCGAGATCAGGTGACCTGCCGGGATAAAAGTATCGAACAGGTTTGGCGTGTGGTTGAGGATTTTTTCAAGTTATTGATATTTAAGCAGAAAGCGCCGGCTCACAATGAGATAGCTGGTAATGCCGCCGGGAGAGTGAAGTGAAGCTATTTCACGGCGGGTCCCGGGATGTGCCCCTGTTTGGAGTTAGGGCTCTTTATAGTTCGGAGTGTGCTGCGGACAGGCGGGTAAAGTCTGTAATCAGCCTTCCTTAAGTGCCGCTTGCAGTTTTTTCCTGATCTCATCAATCATTTCAGTCCAGGGGACAAGTCGCTTAAGCCACCAGGAGAGGGATTCCATGCCCTGGATAATAAGCATGTCCAGCCCGCCGACACAAATGCAGCCTGCCTTTTCGGCATCCGCGAGCAGCCGGGTGACAACCGGGTTGTAGACCGTATCGTAGACTACGGTGCCGGCCGGGGGAAGGAGTCCCTCAGAGAGCGGAGAGGCCTCGATATTCGGCGCCATGCCGAGCGGAGTCACGTTCACAGTGATATAGGCGCTGGCAAGCGCTTTCTCGAGCCCGCTCTGGTCGCCTGGGGAGATTATTTCAACCGGCACTTCCGGAAAGTTGTAGACAAACCAGCCGGCAAGCCCCTCGGCCCGGCTCATTGTGCGGTTGATAAGAATTATATGCCTGGTTCCCGATTTGCCGAGAGCGTAAAGCACAGCCCGCGCGGCGCCTCCAGCCCCGAGCACAACCGCGCAGCATTCGGTGAGCCTGTTATCCAGGCCCCGAATCCTTAAGGAACCGAGAAACCCCGCCACATCCGTGTTGTGGCCTACAAGGCGCCCCTCCTCATCCCTGCCGATCGTATTTACCGCCCCCACAGCCTGGGCTTCCTCGGTAAGCTGATCCATCTGTTCCAGGACCGCTTCCTTGTGCGGCAGAGTCACATTCAGTCCGGCAAGATTCAGAGTCTTGAAAGCCTTGCCTACAGCCGAAACCTCTCCCTGCAAAACGTGAAATGCAACATAGCGGTAATCCAGACCCAGGCGCTCGAGCACATAGCTGTGCATCAGCGGGCTCAGGGAGTGCTCGATCGGGTCGCCGATCACTCCCAGCACCCTGGTGCGGCTCGTAATGGGAGGCTTGCGAAAGGTCATTTTATTCTCCCTTTGTAAGGGATATTAAGCGGTTTGGTAAAGCCCAGCCAGCTTGCGCAAGGTTGGATAAAAGCCTGGAAAAGAGATCTCGGCGCACCCTGAGTTTTCGATCACTGTTTCACCTTCTGCCGCCAGGGCCGCCACACTCATGGCCATGGCGATACGGTGGTCGCCGAAACTGTCCAGACTGGAGGCTTTCAGAGTGCAGGGGCCCTCGATCTCGAGCCCTTCGGCCATCTCGCGCACCCGGGCTCCCATCCGGGTGAGATTCCCGGCAATGGCGGCAATTCTGTCGGTCTCTTTCAGGCGCAGCTCGCCGGCATCGAGAATCCTGGTCAGCCCCTCGGCCTGGGTGGCGAGGACCGCAAGCACTGGAACCTCGTCAATCAGGCTCGGCAGGACAGTGCGGTCAACCTGTGCCGCCTTGAGCGGGCTGTGGCGCACAATGAGATCAGCCACTGGCTCCCCGGCCTGGGTGCGCTGGTTTTCCTTTTCCAGTTTTGCGCCCATTGCCTCGAGCAGATCATAAAAGGCTGCGCGCGTGGGATTAAGGCACAGACCCTCAAGCCGCACCTCGCCTCCGGGAACCAAAGCTGCGGCTGCGGCGAAAAAGGCAGCCGATGACGGGTCGCCGGGAACCTCCAGGTCTACCGCCACGAGAGCCGCGCCGCCTTCCACGCTGGCAGCCAGGCCCTCCCGTTTGACCTCCACTCCAAAGAGGGGCAGCATCCTTTCTGTATGGTCCCTGCTGGCCACAGTTTCGATCACCGTGGTCCGGCCTCTGGCATAGAGTCCGGCGAGCAGCACGCAGGATTTGACCTGGGCGCTGGCTACCGGGAGCCGGTAGTTTATGCCCGTGAGACTGCCCCCTCTGATCGACAGGGGGGGAAACCCTCCCCCGGCTGACAAGACCTGGGCGCCCATGCTCTCGAGCGGCTCGATTATGCGCCGCATAGGCCTTTGCCTGAGGTATTTGTCCCCGGTGATCGTGGTCTGGAAAGGTTGTCCGGCGAGGATCCCGGAGAGAAGGCGCATGGTGGTGCCCGAGTTTCCGGCATCGAGAACCGAGCCGGGCTCGCGGAGGCCTTTCGGGCCCGCGCCCCGGATCAGTACTGTCTCAGGCCCGGCGGCCTTGATCTCCACCCCGAGGGCTCTCAGGCATTCTGCAGTGCTCCTGACATCCAGTCCGCTGGCAAGACCCCGGACAGCGCTCTGTCCCCTGGCCATGGCGCCGAACATCAGCGCCCGGTGACTGATCGATTTGTCCCCTGGCACCCTGAGTGTACCGGAAAAGCTTTTAGCACCGGTCAAATGTTCCTGCATTATCAGACATCCGGATTGGTAATTATTCGCGGATTTTCGTGGGAAATCCCAGGTCTTTCAGGATCGCGACTGCCCGCGCGCGGTCCTCGGGTGTGGCAAAGCCGAGCATGATCGTGCCGCCCTCGCCTTCACGCACCTTGAGCACCTCGATATCCTTGATATTGATCGATTGATCCGCCAGGCCCACTGCCATGCTCTTGATCACTCCCACCTCATCCGGCGCTGTGACCACCACCTGGAACACGGGCGAGAGGAAGCCCTTGGCGTCCTTCTGGATCAGGGCGCGCGAGCGCGCGGCCCGCTCGAAACTCGAGGCGAGCTCCTCTGTGCCCGCCAGATCGCGCAGCTGCTCTAAATTTTTGATTAAACCGCTGATCAGCTCCTTTATCTGGTCGGCGTTGGTGGCACAGATATCGCGCCAGATTTCAAAGGGGCTGGAGGCGATGCGGGTCAGGTCCCGGAACCCGCCGGCTGCAAGGCGCAGGGTGTTGGGGTCCTTTTCGTTGCAGTCGGCAGCGAGATTCATCAGTCCCACGGCCACTATCTGCGGCAGGTGGCTGATCGAGGCGGCGATCCTGTCGTGGCGCTCGGGGCTCATAATCAGCACCCGCGCGCCGACTGCAGTGACGAGCTTCGAGTATTTTTGCGCGGCTTCCCTGTCGGTCTCCCGGGCCGGGCAGATAACATACATCGCGTTTTGAAAGAGAAAGGGGTCTGCAGACTCGACACCTGTAGACTCGGCCCCGGCCATGGGGTGGCCGCCGACAAAGTGTACCGATGAGGGAAGGTTTTCCAGGGCCGCCTGCACAATGGCCCGCTTGGTGCTGCCTGCATCAGTCACAGTGGCGCCGTGCTTTAGCGCGCTCGAGATCCGGGCGAGCTGAGAGATAATCACTTTCACCGGCGTGGATAAAATGACCAGGTCGGCATCCTGAACCGCCTGCTCGGTCTCATCCCTGCTGAAACCTTTATCGATAACCCCGGCTTCGAGAGCTTTCTCGATGGTCTGAGGCCTCGATACCCCGAGAACCCGGCCAACCAGACCGGAACGCTTGAAAGAAAGAGCGAGTGACCCGCCGATCAGGCCGACCCCGAGCACGGCCACGGTTTCGTAAAGGCACCCGGCGCTCTTTTTCGTTTCAGGCTTCGCCGTAGACTTCCTCCTCATCGAACACCTTCTCGCCGATAACGGACAAAGAGCCGTCTTCTTCCACACGGCGGTAAAAGCAGCTGCGGTAGCCTGTGTGGCAGGCTCCGCCCTCCTGCGCGACTTTCAGCACCACAGTGTCCAAATCGCAGTCTATCAGGATTTCCTTTACTTTCTGCAGGTGGCCGCTCGTTTCCCCTTTAATCCAGAGTTTTCCTCGAGAGCGGCTCCAGTAGCAGGCGACCCTCCTTTTGAGAGTCTCTTCCAGGGCCTCGCGGTTCATGAAAGCCAGCATCAGCACTTCCCCTGTCCAGTAGTCCTGGGCCACTGCGGCAATCAATCCCTTGTCGTCAAACCTGCATTTATCTAAAAGCTCGCTGTATTCACGCATCAGACTGCTCCGATCGCTTGCGCTGCGATTAATCTGGAGAATAAAGTGGGTTTGTTGATCAATTTCAATGTCCCGGTTATCAAAAATTGTATCAAACGAATAGTTTTATAAGCCCTTTGTGTCTTAGTGTCTTTGTGGTTAAAAATGTAAGAGATATTATCTCAGACTGAATGTGTATGAATCTAATAGATTGCCAACCTCTTTATAGAGTCAAACTATAAACTTCTCGCTCTTGGGCTTGCGGCGCTCGAAACTCTCGCGCATGTTCTCGAATCCCGCGCGGCCCATCATACCGTAAGTGAACTTTTTGCCGAGCTCGACACCGGGCTGGTCAAAGGGATTGATATTGTATAGCCCTCCGGCAAAAGCTGTCTGCACCTCCAGCATATAGAGGAGCTGTCCGATAGTGAAAGCGTTGATCTCAGGCAGCAGGATTGTCATGCTGGGCCGCTGGGCTTTGAGCAGGGCATACTCGGTGGCCAGCCGCTCGGCGCGGAAAAGCCCGGCCAGGGTATGGCCGCCCAGGTAATGCAGGTCCGGCAGCTCAGGGTACAGGGCGGGGATCTTGACATCTGTGGCGAGTTTTTCCACAGCCAGGAAGATCAACACCTTGTCGTTGGGACCTTCCATGTAGAGCTGGGTTTGCGAGTGCTGGTCTGTAACCCCGAGGGCTTTGATCGGGGTCAAGCCAGTGTAGACCTCCTGCCCGGTCAGGGAAACCTTTTTGCCTAAGGATTCGGCCCAGAGCTGACGGAACCAGTCGGCCATATCGAAAAGGGCGTCACTGTAAGAAATCATTACATTGATGCGCTTTTCCAGGGTCCGGTCGGCGAGGAAGAGCAGAGAGCCAGCCAGATAAGCCGGATTCGCGGTTGGCTTATTCCCGCTGGTGCGGTTTTCCATGAAGGCGGCCCCGGCAACAAGCTCCCTGATATCTATGCCCATCAGGGCCGCGGGCAGCAGGCCTACCGGGGTGAAGACGCTGAACCTTCCGCCGACATTTTCCGGAATGATAAAATCGGTCAGTTCTTCCCTGTCGGCCACATTGCGCAATCTTCCGTTCTGGGCATCCGTTACCACCACGAGGTGCTGGGCCACGTGCTTTGAGCCCACCTTCCGGCGCAGGTGCTCGTGCACCACCATGAACTGGCTCATGGTTTCGGCAGTTGTGCCGCTTTTGGTGATCGCTATAAAAAGTGTCTCTTTGGGATCAGCGAGTTGGAGCAGGCGTGAGAAGCTGTCGGGGTCGATATTGTCAGCGAAAAAGAATCGCGGGAACCCGCCCCGTGCCTTCCTAGTTGACAGATTGGCCCACATGCCGCCTGAGAGTGCACTGTGCAGCGCTTTGGGCCCGAGACAGGAGCCGCCGATACCAAGAATAACTACATTCCGGAAGTGTTTGACCGCGGACTTGGCATACTTCAGGATCTTTTCCACGGTCTCCTGGTCAAAAGGAAGGTCGAAAAATCCCAGCTGCCCTTTTTCCCGCTTGTCTTGAAGGTCCCGGTGAATATGGCGGGTCACCTCGTTCAAGCCCAGAAGATCATCCTCGGCGATTCCGAGCCCCTCGCCAAGGTATTCACTCATCATATAGTTGTAGTCCAGCTTCAGGCCCATCCGGCGCTGCCACTTTTTGGAACGCCATTTGTGCATGAGGGGGCCTCCTTCGGATTGAAGTGTGTTCTGGCGCGATAGATTCCAGCAGGCAACCCCGAAGCAGAACTTCGAGGAATTCTTTTGGATTAAAAAGGCCAGTATAGAAGTTACTGAATCTGGATGGGAAATGTCAAGATTCCTTGACTTGAAAAAAGCCAAAAGATGTGCAAGGACCTCTCAAGACCACATTCAGGATTTTATTTATCCACTGGGTCCTGAGCGCTGGAAACGCCGCTTGGCTTTGTTGTGGTCGTCGAGTGAGCGGCTGAATACATGGGTTCCATCGCCTCGGGCCACAAAATAGAGGTAATTGGTATCCGCCGGATAGAGGGCTGCATAAAGGCTCGCCCTCCCTGGATTGCAGATCGGTCCCGGGGGAAGGCCGCGATGCAGGTAAGTGTTGTAGGGAGAATCGATCTCGAGATCACGGTAAAGGAGGCGCGACTTGTGCTTGTCGAGAACGAAAAGCACAGTGGCGCAGGATTCCAGCGGCCTGTCCAAAGCGAGCCTATTCAGGAAAACCGAGCTGATCAGGGGCCTTTCCCTGTCGGCTACCGCCTCTTTTTCGATAATCGAGGCCAGGATAACGGTTTCGTGCCGGCTGAGGTTGTTCTCCGGGGGATCATTCCGGACAAGCTCTTCGTATACCTGGTTGAAACGTTCGGCCATCAGGGTGAGGATCCCGATTTCGTCCATAGTGTTCGGCAGGAAGTAGGTATCCGGAAAGAGATAACCCATCATGCTGGGCGAATTTATACTGAGGCTCCTGACAAGCGAATCGCTCCCGGCGAGCCGGGACAGCCTTTCAGGATCAAGACCCCCGAGTGCGCTCGAGATCCTCTGGATGATTTGTTTGCTGGTGAGTCCCTCGGGTATTGTCACGCGCACCAGTTCGCCCTGGCCGGTGGTCAACAGAGAGATCGCTTTCCAGGGGGTTGTACCTGGAGGAATGACATAGTGTCCGGCACGCAGACTTTTATCCAGGCCCAGCAGCTTGCATAACAGCTCGAAACTCTGGCGGGATTTGACCACCCGTTGTTCAACCAGGAGGCCCGCGATCTCGTGCAGGGTAGCGCCGGCTGGGATATTCAGCTCCGCAGTATCCTGCCTGCCTGGGGCAAGGGTAACGTAGAAGAAGGCGAGAAAAAAGGTGTTGGTCAGAAAGAACAAAAGGAAGACCGGCCAGAGACTAAGCCAGGAAGATTCATTTCTCGGGGATTTTTCCATAACGGTCTGGATAAGCTCGCAAATAACCTTACTCGTTTGCCTGCTTGTTGTCGCTCTGGGAGCCGGACAGCGAGCGGTAATTCAGGTAATTCTGGAGCAGGATCAGGGCCGCCGTTCTGTCGAGACGCTTTTTGTCGCGGCGTTTTTTCAACGGCAGGTTGAGTTCCAGATGTACGCGCCGGGCAGCTACAGTGGTCAGTCTTTCATCCCAGGTGCGCACCGGCAAACCCGTGCGGCGGCCCAGGCTTTCGGCAAATCGAATAACCTTTTGTGCGCTTTCTCCGGCACTGCCGTCCATATTGAGAGGCAAACCGACCACCACTTCCACTACGCTGTGCTCTTCAGTGATCCTCGATATTTCCTCTTCCAGGCTCCCCCCGGGGATTTTTTGCCGGTCTATAGTCTCGAGAACCCGGGCGGCCACGAAACCCGTTTCATCCGAAAGGGCCAGGCCGACCCTGCGCTCGCCGTAATCAATAGCTAAAATGCGTCCCATTTACACCAAAGCGGATACAAGGGTTAGATACCCAGGCTGAAAGACAAGATTCGTTTTTTTACAGCTTCGGCTGAAAGCACAGCCTTGACGAATGGAAAAAAGAAGGTGTCTGCTAGAGATAATATCTTTCAACCGATAAAAGATAATTCTACCGCAAAGTCCCGGGGATCATTCTGAGACAGCCGGATTTATCAATGACAGTCGAGCTGCCGGAGCGTTCACGCCCAAAACAATCAGGTGTTCATGGAATTGAGGAAATCCTTGTTTGTTTTGGTTTCGCGCAGTTTTGAGATCAGGAACTCCATGGCTTCCGAGGCGGACATATCATTCAGGTACTTGCGCAGGATCCAGACCCGGTTGAGGACATCCGGGGGCAGGAGCAGATCCTCGCGGCGGGTTCCGCTTTTGTTTATTTCGATCGAGGGAAAGATTCTTTTGTTTGACAGGGTGCGGTCAAGCACCAGTTCCATATTGCCTGTGCCTTTGAATTCCTCGAAAATGACCTCGTCCATTCGGCTGCCGGTCTCGATAAGCGCGGTGGCGATAATAGTCAAGCTGCCGCCTTCCTCGATATTGCGGGCGGCGCCGAAAAACCGCTTGGGTTTATCCAGCGCATGGGCATCCACGCCGCCGGAGAGAATCTTGCCGCTGTGGGGCACAACAACGTTATGTCCGCGGGCCAGCCTGGTAATACTGTCCAGGAGAATCACCACATCGCGCTTGTGCTCCACCAGGCGCCTGGCTTTCTCGATCACCATATCGGCGACCTGCACATGGCGGTCCGCCGGCTCATCGAATGTGGAGCTGATCACCTCGGCGTTTTTCACTGAGCGCTCCATATCGGTAACTTCCTCAGGCCTTTCATCGATAAGCAGGATGATCAGGAACACCTCGGGATGGTTTTCGGTGAGGCTGTTGGCGATTTTTTGCAGCAGGACAGTTTTCCCGGTGCGCGGCGGGGCCACGATCAGGCCGCGCTGGCCTTTACCGATAGGCGCGACCAGGTCGATAATCCTCATCGAAATATCACCGGCCAAATTTTCCAGCCTCAGATGCTCATCTGGAAAAAGAGGGGTGAGGTTGTCGAAAAGGATCTTGTGCTTGGCCTTTTCCGGATCCTCGAAATTCACCTCTTCCACCTTGAGCAGCGCAAGGTACCGTTCACCCTCCTTTGGCGGCCTTACCCGGCCATGTATGGTATCGCCGGTGCGCAGGTCGAAACGTTTGATCTGGCTGGGTGAAACGTAGATGTCATCCGGACCGTAAAAATAGTTCCAGTCCTGAGAGCGCAAAAAACCGTATCCTTCAGGCAGAATCTCAAGGACACCCTCGCCTCTTAATACAACATTTTTCTCCAGGAGGCTTTGCTCGATTAAAAAAATCAAATCCTGCTTGCGTAGTCCGGCGTAGTTGATCAGACTGAGATCCTCGGCCATCATGTGCAGTTCTGTGATGGACTTGGACTTCATTTCGCCGATATCTATAACTTCCTCCACGGCGTACGACTCCTTTAGCTAAGGTTATAATGGGATTAAGCGGCTAAGGCCGCTTGAAACCGGTCGAAGGCATATTAGACCTGGAATTATTTGTCAAGGCTTACAAGAATTAATTTTCGATGTAGATCCAAGCCGGAATGACCCTGTCGTGCGGATAAAAGGATTATTCCAGGTTTCTTTTGAAGTCAGATTCTTACAAATTCACTCTAAGAGAATATCTCTTGCATTTTTAACCACAAAGACACAAAGGGCTTATAAAACTATTCGTTTGATACCATTTTTGATAACCGGGACATTGAAATTGATCAACAAACCCAGTCGGTATCCTGTAAGTTTTAAATATGTCAGGATTTGAGCGCGGTATAAGGGCAGAAGTCTTTCCACGGCTTTCAGCTCGACTATCACGCATTGCTCAACAAGAAAATCTTATCTTAAACCTGAATCCAAC
>Ga0307379_10005839_pt1 | contig 17064 bp, 8 predicted proteins | sample UN2MG_FD_202237 | JGI IMG/M metagenome (GOLD analysis project Ga0307379, IMG submission 202237) | Soil microbial communities from Risofladan, Vaasa, Finland - UN-2 | ecosystem: Environmental > Terrestrial > Soil > Coastal area > Acid sulfate soil | place: Finland: Risofladan, Vaasa | collected... | reverse complement strand
ACAACTTCATCATGTCCATTATATGGCAGCTAATTGAGAAGGACCTGAAGAAGTGAAACGAATGTAAGGTTGTCCAAAAATTTAACAGACACGATGCTTGCGGAGTATTAGGTATGCAAGTCACGAGTATGCTGAAATTGTTACTTCTAAGCCTGTTAATAATTTCCTCTTGAATTTTATTATTCTGATATACCAATACAGCGTCTAATTCCCATTAGTCTTTTTGTCGGTATTCTTGAGTGAACCATCAATCAAAGCGAATTCCACCTCTGGGAGGCCGCCAACATCCAGCGTGACCCGGTGGATGCCGCCGACTTCAAGGCTTATGTCTTCCCGCTGCTCTTCTTCAAGCGCATCTCCAACGTGCACGAGGAGGAGAATCGGGCCGCGCTGGACTAATCTGGCGGCGACGAGGAATACGCCCGCTTCTCGCAATTTTGTAGAATAGGGGCTCGTCCGGAGGTTCTAACATGGGTGAAAATAAATCACAACTGCAAAATCCGCCTCGAGGCCACAACCCTCACGTTGACAGTTTCCTGACGATTTACAGCCAGAGCGACCGCAGTACGGGGGGCACACGTGGATACGACCCAGAGACCTACGTCGAGACCAAGCTCGACAGGAACCTTATACCCCGAATATTTAGCCCACAAACGAAGCTCGTTATTCTCACAGGTAACGCCGGCGATGGAAAGACAGCCTTTATTGAACGTGTTGAAAGCCTCGCGGAGGACCGGGGCGGCGAGATCACAAAGCGCACAGACAATGGGTGTACATTCGACCTCAACGGTGTGACCTACCAGACACTTTATGACGGAAGCCAAGACTTCGAGGGCACTGCCAACGATGCCGTTCTCGCCGCATTTTTTCAGGAACTAGAAGGGGACAAACATCCTGAAGGCTCTTTTACTAAAATCATTGCCATCAACGAAGGCAAGCTCCGGGATTTTATCCTTCATAAGTCTCAGTATCGCTGGCTCGGCAAACAGGTCCATTATTACCTGAATTACTCCAGCTTCAAGCCGCATGAGTCGCTCGTGTTCGTAAATCTGAATCTTCGCTCTATTTTGGACACAGGTGGTGAAGACAGAAGCATCTTTGATCTTTTGCTGGACAGGTTCCTCACTCCTTCCTTCTGGGAACCATGCACACCCGAGAACTGTGACGATTCCGACTTTTGTCCGATTCGATATAATGTGAGATACTTTTCAGACTCACAGCGTGGCCGGAAAATCCGGTGCAGGCTAAAACACCTTCTCCTGGCCATCCACTTCCGCAAAATGCGACATATCACGATGCGTGACCTACGCTCAATCCTTTCTCTCATCCTTTTCGGTAAATTATCTTGCTCTCAAATTCACTCAAAGCTTGCCACCCGGGATTTGCAGATTAATGAGTTCTATTACAACGCTGCTTTTAATGGAGAGGAAAAGGATCGGATTGCCCAGCTTCTCTCGGACCTCGATGTGGCTCGGGTGAGTAACCCCAAGCTCGACAATTTCATCCACTTCCACTCCCCGGATAGTCCGGAGGTTCTCGATCTCTTCTTACCGGGTGAAAGGATTTACCGGGCCGACATGCCTCATCTTCTCGCGCTTTACGAGAATCGTCCCCAAGGGACCCAGGATGTCGACCCAGGTCGACATTTGAGCGCCCAACTTTACCACGCATCTATGAGACGCAAACTTTTCTTCGAAAGCGATGAGGAAAAGATGAAGACCGCCGGATTGCCCTCTTGGAAAGACCTCTTGCCCTACCGCCAGTTCGACCGCTTTTTACAGGTCATTGAGGCTGGTAAAGATTCCGATGGAACTTTGCGCGATGAACTTACCTTGGCCATCAGTAAGTCCGAGAGAATTTACAACGAAATGGTCGGCAGGGAGCATCTCTGCCTCCGCACCTCGGGGTCCAAGCGGACGCAGACCAAATCTTTTTACGGTTTCGAGGCTTCGGATTTCGAAGTGGTAGTGAAAGATGTCGGCGCTCAGGCCGATTTCCTTGAACACCTTACTAATTGTCTATACTACCGGCATTCCGATAAGACCGTGGAACTTGAGATCCCTCTAGATTTGTTTGAGATTCTGTGCCGAATCCATGACGGCTATGTTCCCACGGCCAGCGAGATCCGTACCTTCTTCCTCAATCTGGAGATGTTTAAGCGCCGTGTCACAACAAAGCGGTCCGATCGTGTATTTCTGACTGAGGATGACACGAATCTGTTCGAGATCAAGAGCGACCCGTCCGCGAAACTCGTCATGGCAAAGCTGGGAGGGTGATACTGTGGCTCTGGACAAAAAAAACAAAGCCTTCCGATTCGCGAAGATAATGCCCATCGACGCTAACAACGTCATTTTCGAACAAGCCTTCGCTCGATTGCTCATCCTCATCCGCACAAAGGGACTGCCGATTACAAGCACAACCAAGGCAGAGCTTCACCCTAAGGACCTTGTGGAAATTATCACTGAGGACAAGGAGCACTTCCAAGGGATAAAGGACGACCCACAACGGAGGCAGCTCTTGGAGCACTGGGTCGCTAACGATTTCACGACATGCGTCAAAGTGGGGCATGGTCACTCCGGCGAAGCCCGCATCGCTAGCATGAAGCCCATCCATATGAGCACGATCAAACTCCTCGATCCGCGTATACGTAGCCAGGACCGTGACGTGAGCGTTTTTCTTTACAATATCTTCCGAGACTCCGGCCTGATTATCGGAGAGCACGAAACATTTCTTCCCTTTCTCACTCGTGGAACCACGGATTTTGGGGATTACGACCTTAAACTCCACGAGGCTGATGCCAAAGACCTGGACATTGAGACCCTATTTCTCCTTCGCCTCTTGGAACGCTTCAGGGTGGATATGGCCAACCGCAACAAAAAGGTTTTCGAGCATGAATTCCTTTGCCTGGCCCAGAAGCAATTGATCCTCAACGACACTTTACGCCTGCTCGTTTACAAGGACAGTATCCCCCGTCGGGAGTTGATCCAATACCTTATGATGCTTCTCTCATTTCATACCGCTCTCTACTGTATTAAGACGTTTTCAATGGTTAACAGCATCGTGGACACTAAGAAGTTCCGGTGCAGCCGTTGCAAGAGCATTAAGTTCGATTCCCTCAATGACCTCTACCAATGCGATCACCACCCTGACATCTTTGTGGACCTGACCAACGGTCAGAATGAAACCTGCGATGAACTTACGAAAGATAACGTGGCTCGTCACTACGCGGTCATGTACCGGTACTTCCGATCACACTATAAACTGGCCAAACTTGATGAGTTCGCCCGAACCTTTAATTACTCAGGCAGTCTCGATGAGTTGATCAAGTTTATGAATCACAAGGATCTCGACGGTTACTTCCGCGTGAAATTGAGTGAAGTAACTGCGGTCGAAGAAAGCGAAGAGCAGGATCCGGAAATCCAGGCAATCCTGAGTTTACAGCTTCCACCATTCGATGCTTATATTGAGATACTTACACAGAAGACGTTTAAAACTCGAATGCGTAATCATAAGTCGATGATGGCTTCCCTCTGCGGCCTCAACAGAGACGATGGCTTTCTCCACGGCGGTCGAGGTAAGAAGCGCAAGTATGTCCTGGGTAATCAACTTCTCGAATTGCTTGTACAACTCGCAGTAATGGACCACCGAGCAGGAAAGTTCTACACCAAGCCCATCACTATTTCAGACTTCATTGCCTGGCTCCGTAATCGCTATGGTATCTACATCGATACTATAAAAGAGCAGAGCGATTGCCCCGAAGTAGCCTACGCGCTAGAATCGAACTACTCGTCTCTCAAGGATCGACTCCGCCAGCTTGGGTTCTTCACTGATTTATCGGACGCTTCAATTTCTCAAGTCATCCGTCCGCGTTTTCCCATCAATACTGAGCTGGCATGAAAGGATCGTGAACGATGGCGGTATCCAAAACCGCAAGCAAAGAAGCCCCTACTGGCAAGATCATCGACTTCATTGATGGCAAGCTCAGAAAGGACTCCGACACCGAACGCATTCGCCAGGATTTTGAGCGCACCCTGATCGAGGAGTACCGTTACGACCGTTCAGACATTGCCGTGGACGTTCGAATAAAGGTGCCAGACGGCACTCGCACCGTTCAGAAAAAGGTCTCTCTTGTCGTACATCGTTCCGATGCTCACGAGAAGAACGACGACTCAGCCTACGTTCTGGTTCAGGTGGTCAAGCCGGGCACACAGCCGACCGATCCGAAGACCGGAGTGGCTGACCTGGAGCGGACCCTCTATGCTTGCTCAGGGGCGCTGTTCGGCTGCTGGACTGATGGCACGGAAACCCTCTTCTTTCAGAAGAAGAAACAGAAGTTCGATCAGGACGTTTTCCCGGTGAACGACTTTCCCCGCAAGGGAGAAGACGCATCCGCCATTTTTACAACCGACAGATCGCGGCTGCGCGTCGCAACCGGCAATAACCTGCTCGCAGCATTCAAACGTTGCCATGACTTTATCCACGCCAACCAGGGCGGCTCAAAGGAGCAAATATTCTGGGAGTTCCTCAAGATTCTATTCGCCAAAATCGAAGACGAACAGCACGAGGGACGTCCACGCTTCGCCATACGCAACGCAGACGAAAGGAACAGTCGGGCCGGTCAACAGGAAGTCAAAGACCGCATTGACATCCTGTTCAGGGATGTGAAGACAAGGAAAGAGTACAAGGGCCTTTTCGACGACGCCGTGGAGGGTGTTCGCTTCAACGCTGATGTCATAGCATACATCGTTGCCCAACTGGAGAAATACGACTTCCTCCATTCCTCTGTGGATGTTAAGGGTATGGCCTACGAAACCATCGTCGGTCCCACTCTGGAAGGCGTGAAAGGCGAGTTTTTCACTCCACGCAATGTGGTTAAGATGACAGTCAAGATGCTCGACCCGAACCCCAGCGACCGTATCCTTGACCCCGCCTGCGGTACCGGCGGTTTCATAGTCGTGGCCTTCAACTACGTATCGGAGAAAATCCACCAGTCCGAGCGAAAGACGTGGATGGAACCGGACAAGCCAACTCTGGACGAGGAGAAGCGACTTAACGACAAAATTCACGAAGTCGGAAAAAGCATCTTTGGCCTGGATTTCAACTCCAACTTGGTCAAGACCGCCCAGATGAACATGGTCATGAACAACGACGGTCGCGGCGGCCTTTTCTGTGTCAATTCATTGCTGAAACCCTCCGTTTGGCCTAAGGATGTGCAACGGGTTATTGAACTAGGCAGCATGGACATCGTCATGACCAATCCTCCTTTCGGCACAAAGATTAAGATCGAGGGACAGGAAATCCTGGAGCAATACGACCTCGCACATATGTGGCGCAAGGAGAGTGGTAAGTGGGTTATGAACGGAAGCCTTCGCAATGCCATGCCTCCGGAAATCCTCTTCATCGAACGTTGTGTCCGGTTCCTAAAACCAGGAAAAGGGCGTTTGGGCATCGTTCTTCCGGACGGAGTGTTGGGTAATCCGGACAATGAGTACATCCGCTACTGGATCATGGCTAACTGCCAGGTCTTGGCGAGTGTGGACCTGCCTGTGGAGACATTTTTGCCTCGTACCGGCACCCAGACAAGCGTTCTGTTACTGAGGAGAAAATCTGAACAGGAGAAGCTTGCTGAGAGCTTGTCAGGAGCTACTCCTGATTATGTTGTGTTCATGGCGGTAGCGAAAACCGTAGGTAAAGATCGGCGCGGAAATATCATCTATGTTCGGGACCAAGACGGCCGCCAGATTGTCTTACGGGAACTCTATGAGACTTACCGGGATAGCAATATCCTTGACTTCAATCCCACTGTCGAGCCAAACGGCCGTGTAGTGGACGACGAACTACCCAGAATTGCAGCTCTTTATCAAGATTGTCTAGCGCGGGGCGGTACTGTCATATGAAGCCCATTTCTATCGATTTATTCGAGTCCGTGGCCTGGCACCTACCAACCGCGACCCGTCTGCGTGAGACGGGCTATAGACTAGATGCGCAGTTCTTCTCCAAAGCTGCAGAGAAAGCGCGGAACTCGTTTATTGGTGACTCAACGCCAGCACTACCCCTAAAGGACCTTGCTGACATGTATGCACTGTCTGATTTCTCACTAAGTAGAATCCCGGCTAAGGAAGACCGCGGCGTTCCATTCTTCACGTTCTCCGACATTTTAGAGTGGGACCCGGCGCCAACGATGTATCTCTCCAGAAAGTATGAGGTCAACCTCGACTCGTATATTGTTCAGGAAGGCTGGATTTTGCTTAGCCGAGCCGGAACTATTGGCAATACGATGATTGTGGGGCCAGAACTTGCGGGAAAGGCTATTGCCAATCACGCGATCAGGATAGTACCAAAGAATCATGAATTCGGGTTTCTAATCTATCTTTTGCTTTCCGGATCGGTCGGGCGGCAGGTCATTTCCAGTCTCTCATATGGCGCTGTTGTCGATGTCATAAAGCCTGCACAGCTTGAGAATATACCAATTCCGAAACTCGAACATCTCATTATGAGTAGACTCGCATCTATCGTGTCTCAGTCAATGGTGGCAAGGTCACAGGCAATTGAGTTGCTAAGTCAAGCGAAAAATCTTGTTATGAATTGCAACTACTTGAAACAGCTATCAAATTATGAGCACTTAGAGCAGCAGGCTCAGCCAGAGCCAGAATGTTTCTCTATTCATTCATCATCCGTTACGGACGGAAACATCTCCGGTTCTGAATACCGCCTCGACGCCCATTATTACAACCCTACCGCCAAACAAGCGGTGGCCAATATAAAGAACTGCGGGGCCGAGGTGAAGACAGTCGGCGAGGTGGCGGAGCGTGTCCTTATGGGTCCACGATTCAAACGTAACTACGTAGAGTCTGACCACGGTGTTCCGTTTCTGTCAGGCAAGAACATTGTACAGATTAGGCCCACTAACCTGAATTACCTGTCGAACCTCCAGATATCAGATATGGAGGAACTGATCGTGAAGCGAGGTTGGACGCTCGTCACCTGTTCGGGGACGATTGGCCGAACATGCTTCGTCTGGGAAAACTACGAGGAATATGCTGCATCGCAGCACATTCTGCGTGTCATCCCCGATGAGTCGAAGATCGACTCCGGATACCTTTACGCGTTTCTGTCATCGCGTTACGGGTACGAGCAGATTCTCCGCTACCGCCACGGGTCTGTAATTGACGAGGTCACAGACAAGCAGATTGAGCGCGTTTTAGTCCCGTGTCCCTCCAGGAAGGACCAGGAGGCAATTGGCAACATAGTCCGAGAGGCGTATGAGAAGCGGGCAGAAGCCATTCGGCTTGAAGATGAAGCACAGGAAATCCTGATGAACGAGCTTACCAAGGCCCAAGGAGTGAAGGGGGTGTAGCATGTTCGTGGTCACACGTGAATTGTACCACACCGAGATGGCAGCGGCGGTTTACGAAGACCTACGCAACTTCCTTCTTGGCATGGAGCAAAACCACTGCCAGCGGATTGAATTCCTTCCGGTTGAGGTCATGCGTATGACCTGCCAGAAACTCCGTGATGATGATGATCTCAAAACTAAGGACGTCGAAGCCTACGTTCTCGCTGAAAAAGCTCAGGATGCCCACGAGATTGAGAGTGGCGCTTTGATCGAGAAGCGCAACCGTGCTAAATTCGGCGTGTTGGTCGCTTTTATTCCCCAGGGGTTGCGGCTACCAGCCGAGGACTCCTACGATATCCAAACCTTCAAAGCGTATGATCTCACTGGCGTTCTCAAAGCACACATCCGCCGGATGATCGATGACTTCCCGGAAGAGCAGCGTGATATCCTTCGTACCATCTTGAGCCAGCCAAGTGTGAAGCGCTGCTCGGTTGATTCTCTCCTAAAGTATCTCTTGGCCGTGAAGAATGACGGATGCGAGTGGTATGAGGCTGGTGCGTACCTGTTTCACATCAACCTGATCCCTGACCTGGGACTTGTGGAGAAAGGCGTCGAAACCCGAATCGACCGGAACGCCCATTGTGTGAGTGAGCTCTCTAATGCAGACCGCAGTGTACTGATCGCCATCGAAAACCTTGTGAACGAATATGGACTCGACCCTGACCAGAATGGTCTTCGCGCGAATCTTGTAAGTTTCTTGAGAGACCGAAATGTCGTGAACTCAGATGCATGGCTTCAGGAGATCCTGGAAGACGAAGGCTGGCGGTCGAAACTCACGTTCGACAGGTGGAAGTTCAAGGATATCACCAAACCCGGTGAGGTCGAGGTCCACCTGGATCCGCTCCGCGACCCGAAGACCGGTGACGTGGCGAAGGGGCTCAAGCTGGAAGGTCCCAACCTTGTTGCGACCACCGATCCACGGAGCCCCATCCATCTCAAGTGGATCACATATCCCAAGAGGCCAGAAAACCTCGGACACTATCTCATCATGGTCGTCAAGGATACAGCCGATGACGAGGCAGGCGAGGAACTGACGCGACGAACCGTCAAGGCAGGCAGACAGAGCCTGAAGCTCTCGTTAAAAAACGTAGAACTCGAGCAAGGCGAGATGTGCGCTGCCAGGGTGGTGATTCACGCCAAGGACAACGCCGGGGTTATTCTGGATACAGACGAGAGTGAGTCATTCTATATCGAGGGCGGTCTGGTGACCGAAGAAGTGATCAAGAAGGTCAACCGAGTCCGCAACCGGGCTGAAGCGGTGTTTCAATCTGCCTTGAAGTTCCGGAAGACGGTGGAAGTGGATAGCGAGGGCTGGGAGGGAGAACGTCTACGCAGTTATCGGATCAAACTCAAGACCCGCGAGGTTTATCGTGTGGTCATGAATGCCATGCTCTACGATATTCAACACAAAAATATCACCGACCCGCTGACTTGTGGCGCCTGGAAGGCCGACATGCGCAGTCGGGGTGTACTGGAAGTGCAAGATCTCAGCCCCGTCGAGATCGCACCTACCGGAATCAAGACCTTTCAGAACTTCACCGATGCTCGCCGGAACTTGTTCAACCTCTTCTTCTGGAAAGACGAGGCCGGTGTGGTCGAGGTGTTTGATCTTCGAGAGTTCAAGACCGAAATCCTCGAGTATGTGGGAGCATATCAGGCGATGTTCGACGAAATTCGGACGCGTTTAGAGAATGTCACGTCTGATGGACAGATCAACAATCTGCTGAATGCCGCTCATAGTTTGAGCCGCATTGACACCGTTCACCTCACAGTCGGGTCCGCTGACGAGAAAGAGGAGGTCGTTCTCCTTGCTCCGACACATCCGTTACGAATGCTCTGGGTTCTGCAATACCAGAAGCTCCTCTTCAGCTGGGCCGAAAAACTCAATGATGTCTCGGAGGATGAAGCAGCACGCCTGGTCAATCCCGAGAGTGTGGATAAGATCACCTCCCTCAACATCCCGTCCGCTATTGCCTTCGGACAGAACGAAATATACATCAACAGTGACAACGTTGACCTCTACTGGAGTGTATTGCCCAAAGGCACAACGACGGACATCAGGAAAGTTGTCAGTCTCGTCTTCCGGTTGTTAGGCCAGAAGGGAGGCGGTGAGATCACTTCCATCACGCCCATTCAGTTGGCAGACAAGGTGTGGCGTTACCTGAAGCATCATCCATATGTCTCGACGTTACGGCTGAATGTGATCAACCCTGGAGACGGCCAACTCATCCTTAACACCATTCGCGAAATTCAAAAGTCGGGGCAGTTTGACGACCTGAACTACGACATTGCATTCTTTGGAGACCTCCGCTATGAGGTCATGGGCAGCGCTTTCGACGAGATGATGGAGGAGATTGTACTCAGCGAGGGTAGTCAGCCCGATGTGGATGAAGCCCTTTTGCGCCCTAACAAAAATCCCCTGTTTCCGAAGCTAACTTTCTCGAAGAAACGGGTTAAGGAATCCGAGTGGAAAGATACTGAACTGCCCGAGGCCCACATTACTGTCCTGATTGATCGGTTCTCAACGAAGGTCCTCATGCGGCCATCTGAGAACGCTCAGGGCAGCTTCTGCCTCCACAATCTCATCGCCGAATACCGCGCCGATTTCGACATTAAAGGTGAGTCCGCAACCTGGTCTCGAAAGGTGATTCCGAACCAGAACCATGAAATACAGACGGACGATACCTGCGCAGCCGGCATTTACAAAGCCGACGACTCCTTGCTGCGCACCAGCGCTTGTTTCTTCGACTGGGGCAAGTCCGTCGAGAAGGTTCCGGCCATCCAGCTTGAGCTGTCAGACACTGACAAGCAAATCATCAGCAAGATTCACGAGACTTCGGACTGGGTCATCACCATCGACCGGAACTTCGGGATCGAGTACTTCGACAACCCGCGTAGCGCTCCTGGCGTCACGGTGCGAAGCTATTTGATCGACTACACGCCTGAGTTTCTTGAAGGCGTTGGGCATCGCCTCATCGTTTCGACCTTCTGGCTCAGCGAGATAGAGGGTCTGATCCATGACGGCCTTCGCAAGATGGGCATCCCTGGCACCGGGTTCCATGCCGCTCAGATCCTCGACGTGCTAAAGTCTATTTCCGGCAAACTCGCGCTCAAGCTCATCAACAACCCGAATGATGCACGCGAGATCATCGGGCTAGCTCTGACCCGGCTCTTGCTTGAAAGGGATGGCGCTCTCCAGGAGGGGGTACTGATCCCGGTTGACTCTCATACCGACCTGTTTGCAGAGCATAAGCGCCAGCTTAAGGACGTGGACATCCGCATCCATCGCAGCGACCTTATACTTGCACACGCACGAAGCGGCCGCCTCTGTCTCCAGCTGATTGAGGTCAAGTTCCGTAGCGGAGCAGGAAGACCCGCCGAAGAAGTGGCTCTCAAAGAGGAAATTGTTATCAAAAACATCGATACACAGAAGGTTCTGGAAACCCGCTTCGTTCCGCACCCCGAATCAGACCGCCTGGACCGGGAAATACAGAATAAGCAATTGGCGAACCTGCTTCAATTTTACCTTAACCGTTGCAAGCGTCACGGCCTGATCGCAGTCCAGCTTGCGGACAATGTAGATATTCAGGGTGTCATAAAGGCCGTCACGGAAGGTTCGTTCGAAGTGGAGTTCGAAAGAGCCGGCTTCATCTACAACTTACAGGGGGTCAGCAAAGAACCCGAAAACTATAAGTACAACCGAATTCACGTGATCGGCAGAGATACCATCCGTGAGCTGCTGGACATCCCTGCGGATGTTGAAGCCCCGCCAGTTGTCGACATTCTGCCGCCAGAAGCACCGCCCACGCCGCCAACCGGCTCCGAATCTTACGTCTCGGCAGAGGATCAATACAAGCCCACTGCCAAAGAATACATGGACGCGGAAAAGAAGGAAGTAATCCCTAGCAAAGTTCCGGAAGGCGAAGAGGAAACTACCGCGGAGCCGAAGGTCCCAACTGTCAAGCCTGCCGAACGGGCGGAGCCTGTGACGGCTCCGTTGAAAACCGTTCTGCGCATTCCTATTGGATTGAACTACGACACGAAGAAAGAAGTCTTTTGGGACCCCTTCACTGCCACACCGAAGAAACTCGCCAACCAGCATGTCCTGATTGTAGGAAAGAGCGGTGCAGGAAAGACTCAAAGTGCGGCGGCGTTCATGGCTGAACTCTGGAATGCCAAGGTGCCATCGGTTATCTTCGACTTCCAGGGCGAGTATATGGACGCAAAACTCGTTAATGCCAACGATGAGACGTTCCTCAAATGCACAAAAGCCGAAGTGTTGGATGCCGCCGACGGCATTGACGTCAATCCGCTTGAGGTTCCGGACGATCCACACACCGGAAACAAGCAGAACTTCATGAAGGTCGTTTACCAGGTCGCCACCAGCCTTGCGAAGATCTTCGGACTCGGCGACATTCAACGAGCCATCCTGCGAGACGCCATTGGAAAGGCGTTTGTGGTTAACAGCTTTGTCGCCGGAAACAAGGCGACTTGGAGTAACGAGCCGCCGACGCTTTCACAGGTTTGGGAAATACTAACGTATTTGGAACGGAGCGAAGGTGGAAACGTCCGCAATCTGAACCTTAGAATCCAACCGCTCTTTGAGACAGGAGTCTTCATCGAGTCTGGAGGTGCACGGTCGTTCGACCGGATATTTACTCGGACATCCATCATCCGGCTCTCGAACCTCGCGACGCCGGAACTCATGGTAGCTGTCAGCCGGTTCGTCTTACAGAAGATTTATGCGAACATGCTCTCAAAAGGGCCGTGCGATCAACTTCGTGTTTTCGCCGTGGTCGATGAAGCACACAAGCTCTCCTATGACGAGACACTAACTGAACTAATCCGAGAAGCCCGGAAATACGGGGTCGGAATTCTACTCGCCTCGCAGAGCGTAAAAGACTTCGACAGAATCGTATTCGACATGGTTGGCACTAAGATCGCTCTCCAATTAGAGGGCGATGACGCAAAGGTTATGGCCGAGAACCTTGGCCTCACAGACAAGAACGACCGCGATATGGCGCGGACTCTTATCCTCCATCAGCCGCCCCACCGCGCCCTCATTCGTAGTAATCATTTTGAACCTTATATCCAGGCCGATGTGACACCGTTCTGGAAGAAGGAATAAGCCAAGTAATCAGAATCGTTGCAAGTGGTTTGCCCCGGCTGCGGACTTTTTCTCGTGGCGCGGTGATCCCGAACCAGGAGTCCATTGGCGTGGAAGCAATATTGGGGCAATCCGCGTAAGTTTATCCCGAACTGGTGTTGTTTTAAGGGTATTCTTTGGGTACTTTGGACGGGCGGGCCCTAGAAGGCTTTGTTGCGGGAATACCCCAGTCCATCGACCTGCGGGCGACGATTTAAGCGTTGGGAGGAGGATGGAACATGGCTCAGCGCATGGCGCTATTTCATCGCACAGCTTGACGAGAAACGGCAACGGGACTGGAGTGAGTCGTTCGTGGATGTGACTTTCGCGCCCTCGAAAAAAGGGTTCTGCCGTCGGAAAGACCAAGCGCGGCAAAGTAACAAAACTTGTGGTGGTGGCAGACGGCCAGGGCGATAGATGCCTGGATCAAATCGCTCGATGTGGGCTTTTATAGTTTTGATTACTTCTGGCGCAAGGGAGAGCACCCAGAACAAGGAAAGTTTAATCCTGATTTCTTTATTAAAGTAGGCACCGATATTATTGTGGTCGAAATCAAGATGGATAACGATGTCTCCGGTGAAAATAAGGCCAAACTCCGATACGCCAGGGAACATTTTGCCAGAGTCAACGAAGTTGCAGAAAGACCAGAGGTATTATTTCAAATTTCTTTCTCCAAGGAGTTATGACCTGTTTTTCAAAGCCTTGAGGGAGAAGACGCACAGGGATTTCAAATCAGAGCTTGAGGCTAAGTTAGAGGAATAAATACACCGCAGCAGAGTTCCGAGGAATTCTTTTCGATTAAATATTTCGATTTTGTTTTCTTGTAAAAAATTTTTACAAGCGAACCATTATGTTTTATATTGACTTAAAAATCGCCTAAAAGAAAAAAAACATGAAATAGATAAAAAATATTGCTTTTTGATCTCAAGTTTGATAAAATAAAAAATATGGTATTTTTTTTAAGAGCCGCTATATTTAGAATCAGTAAAAAACCGATAATAATAAAGAAGCAGAAATCAAGAAATCCAAGTCTCTTTAATTGTATTTTCTTAATTTTAGCTTTCTCCTTTATATGTACTCTCCTGAAGAAGTTATCTTGAATATCCGAAATAAATATTACTTTCCTCTAAAGGTTATTACTCCTTTCAGGGTAGCTATTGATAAAACAGTTACATCAATATGCTTCACTAGAACAGATCACCAATTTGTTAATTCTTTAATGCTTCCATTAGTTTTGAATTGCAACTTCTTCAAATTGCAGAAATCAGACCAATTGCGAATTTAGTGGCTACAAGCTTTTTGGTGAGAACATATTGACAGTCTCATCTAAGCTGGTTTAAAATATTAAAGGAGGTAGATAATATCGCATTTTGAAAAATTAATTGATCTATCCTGGAAACTAATCGAGAAATCATGAAATGTGTGGTTACTTCTTGGGCTTGCTTTAAAAGAAAAAGGGGCAGGGCAGGCTTTTGTGAACAAGATTTACTAAAGTTTAAAAATTGTAATTCGATTATCGAATTAGAGACGTGCTTCCTTCCATCTCAACCGAATACTTTTGCGAGGAAAAAATGAAATGTCTAGGTTTCACTTCTCATGGAGAAGGTCTTTCAGTTGAAATGTGTGAGGAAGTAATCCAATATCACACCTCAAGAAAAGATGGGATTCCCATTGCAGCAAACTTAGTAGTTAAGAGCACCAATGCTGCCGCACAAAAATACCTTGGTATTTGGCATAGAGCAGATGTAAGACCCATAAAAGTAGCAAATAAAAATGAATGGTGGGATGTAAATAATTTATATACACATCTTCTTTTTAATATTAACAATAATAGAGGTAAATTTGTAGACGAAAAGACAATAAATATTAAGCTCTTTAAAGAAAAAAATGGCAATCCTTTACTCCCATTTGAAGAAACAGAAAACAATTATGTAACCTGTGAATTATTAGGATCAGATGATGTGGAAGTAATATCACCAATAGAAGAAGAATTGATAGAAAATGGATTACAAATACCTACCCCAGATTACATTCCTTATACATGCGTAAAAATTGGTCCATTCACCAAGAAAAATCAATATTATCTTTTCCGCGTTTTATTTAAAATAGAGGAACCAACCTTTGGAAAACTTGTAATAGAAAATACATTAGGCGGCACTAGGATTTATCAAGTTTATGGAGTGGATGAGATTGCGCGAAAAATATTGTGTTTAGATCTACCTGATCTGCGACGCGATTTTTCACTAAAAAAGCTAGAAGAGATTTATAACATATACAATAAGCATTTTCTCACAGGACTTCATGATATAAAGCTTTCGACCAAATTTTACTCCATTGTGGCAATAGACTCAAACGACAGCATTCATTATTATCCTAATAGAATGTACACTGTACTGCTCCGAAAAGGTCTTATGGATTTAAAAGAATTAATATCTAAAGAATTATTCCATCATGAACAACTGATAAATCTTAAAGGCAAGGTATTTTGGTTTGTAAATCGAGCACAAAACCAAGATTTCAGACTTCAATTAGAAGGACCTATGGCCGAGACTAGCCAATTAATCCCGAAAGAAGAATTTTCTACCGTAAAGTGACACTCTCCATGTTTATTACTACATTCTGAAATTAGATTATTTAAACTCTCCTTGAGATAATCTATGATGCCAGAACATAGCAAGTATCCAGCTGAGCGTTTATTTATTGCCCGTTTATTAGATTCATTTCAAAAACGGCCTATTAAAAGACAGATCCGCACCGAAGAATTGGCATGTTTAGCAATTGATGTGCTTAAGGAATTTACTACGAATGCAGATTCTAATTGGGAAGATCAACAAAATAGATATAATGAGTTGATGGGTCGACTGGGCTCATTTTCTTTCTTCCCAACTTTCACATTAGCAATTTTTAAAAATGCTATTGAATTCATCAAGTCTATAACTCCCGACCATGAAAAGATAAAGCCCGATTCCCCCCCCGACTTGATGACAGAAATATCAGCTGCTATTAGAGAACAAATATGTCAGGCTAACAACTATTTTTTAACTGGTAAATATCTATTGTTTTGTAGAGTGGCTGAACCGATTAGAAAAATTTCTGAAGATTATCTTAACCTTAAGTTTTATAACAAGTTATCTGGTAAGGAAAAACTGAATGATGTTTTTAAAGATCTTAACGACAAAAAAGAGCACCTTGAACATGAGCAAAAAAATGATCCAAATTGGACTGAAACTAAAAGGTGGGAACTTTTAGCTGGCTCTGAACGCAGGAAAAAACGAATCTGGAGTGGAGCTACAATCAAATTCTCGGATGAGCATTTGTTTAAGATAGTGCATTATTCTAAAAATAGCCTTATGGGATTCAGCAATCTCATTTTGCAAAAGAACCAGACATTAAATTTTTACACTCATTTTAATAGTATCGATCTTGAGTTTGATGTAAAGGCAGAGATCAACGAAGAAGCTACCGATTATCTGAAAAATTCTTTGATGAAGGATTTAAAAGCAGAGAAAAAAGGTTCCGCAAAAGCTTATAGGATCAATTTGCAGATTGAATTACAGAAATTTATACAAAAGTTTAATCACTTTCCGCATACATACGTATTGAGATTCAAAGATAATACTCCTAACCCTCAATATTATTTCCTTTCTATGTGTAGAGATCTTACTGAACAAAGGTATGAGTTGCAGCATGAATTTTTTTCCGAGCTATTTTGTTGGGACATCAATGTTCCAGCTGTGTTAGATTAGATTCTATTTTATACTTTTTACAAATGCCTGATAATATCATTGCAATCTCTGATCTCCATTTAGGAGCTCCCTCTTCCCTCCTTTCTTTATCTTCCGTTAAAAAAAGATTAATCGAAGTTCTTCTAAATTTTAAAGGTACTACTTACTTTATACTGCTTGGGGATATTTTGGATCTAACCATAGCACCTAATGCTAATGCTTGGATCGATGCAAGAAGGTTCTTTCATGACGTTTTCAAACAATTTATCCCTGATAGAATATATTATGTTCCCGGGAATCACGATCATCACGTCTGGACCATGCTTATAGAACAAAGAGATATTGTTTCTCCACTTAAGGGCTTCCTTGGAGATCAATCTGATACTTCAAGACCCGTAACCACTCTTCTACCTTTACAACTAACTGGATCCTTTAGACCAGAAGATAATACATTTTTCCACGCACTCTTTCCCTTATCCGCCAGAAATAAATTACACATCGTATACCCAACCCTAACTCTGCCTTGTGGAGAAAGACCCTTGATAGCCCATCATGGACACTACTTCGATCCTCAAATCATGCCGTTAGCAAAGTGGGCAGCAGCCAAGTACAAAAAGGAAGAAAAAGTTGAGGAATTCAACTTCGCTTATGTCGATAGTTTATTCTATTTTTTATCTTTAGGACGATTGAGCAAAGAATTTCTAAAAACAACCTACACTTATTACGAGACCATACTACACTATTTTTCAAAATCGATCGGCTACAAAATATTTAAAAGGCCAGTCAATTACATGAGT
>Ga0307379_10005837_pt1 | contig 17068 bp, 13 predicted proteins | sample UN2MG_FD_202237 | JGI IMG/M metagenome (GOLD analysis project Ga0307379, IMG submission 202237) | Soil microbial communities from Risofladan, Vaasa, Finland - UN-2 | ecosystem: Environmental > Terrestrial > Soil > Coastal area > Acid sulfate soil | place: Finland: Risofladan, Vaasa | collected... | reverse complement strand
CCCGGATGGCGATATCCGGGCCGGTCACAAGATCCCCGGCTGCAAACAATCCCGGGACAGGGGTGCGCCCGGTCTGCCGGTCGCAGACCAGATACCCCTTCTCGTCTACCAGACCATCGATCGAGTCGAGAAAGCGGGTGTCCGCATACTGACCGATCGCCGTGATAATAGTGTCGACCTGGACCTCGAAATCGCTCCCCTCGACCGGAATCGGGCGACGGCGGCCGGAAGAATCCGGTTCCCCCAGCTCCATCTTGATCAGGCGCAGGGTCTTCAAGCCCTTGCCCTGTTCCTGGATCATCATCGGCGCAACCAGGTAGTAGAACTGAACACCCTCCTCGAGGGCTTCCTGAACCTCGAGGGGGGAGGCCGGCATCTCCACATCGGTTCGCCGGTAGAACAGGTTTACCTCCCCGGCGCCGACCCGGACCGCCGTGCGGGCAGAATCGATGGCCGTGTTCCCGCCGCCGATCACCGCCACCCGATCGCCGAGATCGGGCCTGGCCCCCAGGGCAACATCTCTCAAGAATTCGATTCCCGCGATCACTCCGGGCCGCTCCTCCCCCTCAACCCGCAATCCCCGGCTCTTCCAGGCACCGTGGGCCAGGATCACCGCATCGCAGGTTTCCTGCAGCTCCTTCAGCTCGATATCCCGACCTACACGTATCCCGGTTTGCAAGCTCACTCCAAGGCGAAGGATGGTGTCGATTTCCCGGTCCAGAGTGTCCTGGGACAGACGGTAGTCGGGGATCCCATAGCGGAACATCCCCCCCGCCCTCTCTTCGGCTTCATAGACCGTGATTTCCACTCCTTCCTGGATCAGGTAGTAGGCCGCTGACAATCCGGCGGGTCCTGCACCGACAATCGCGACTCTCTTTCCCGTTTTGGGGGCCAGAGGAGGATCGTAACCGTCGGCGGATTTCAAATCCAAATCAGCAACAAAGCGCTTGAGCCAGTCGATGGCCACCGGTTCGTCCACCAGATTGCGGCGACAGGCTTCTTCGCAGGGGCGCGGGCAAACCCGCCCGATCGCCACGGGGAAGGGATTGTCCCGTTTGATCAGCTGCAGCGCTTCCCGGTAGCGCCTGTTGGCGATCAGCCCGATATAGCCCTGGACATCGATGTTCGACGGACAGGTCAGGGTACAGGGAGGACGACAGTCGCCGTAGTGATTCGATAACAGCAGCTCCAGGGCCATCCGCCGGGTGGCGTGGATATCAGCATCATCGGTGGTGATCGACATTCCCTGACGCACCTTGGTCGAACAGGCCGGAACGAATCCTTTCGCCCCCGGCACCCGCACGACGCAAATCCAGCAGGAGGCATAGGGAACGAGCCTGGGATCGTGACAGAGGGTAGGGATCTCGATCCCCTGCTGCTCCGCCACTTCGAGGATGGTCTTTTCCGGAGAAACGAGTAGTTTCTTTCCATTCAGTTGGATTTCAACAAGCCGTTTTCCCATCATGCCTCCACCCCCGTGGCAATCTCTATTGCGTTGAAACGGCAGGCTTCGAAGCACAGGCCGCACTTGATGCACAGATGTTGGTCAATGCTGTGCACGGCCTTCCTCTCCCCGGTTGCTGCATGGGTCGGACACACCTTGGCACATAGGGTACAGCCGGTGCAGGCCTCCTCGATCACACGGAAGCGAAGCAGCTCCCGGCACTGTTTGGCGGGACAGCGTTTGTTCTGGATGTGCTCGACATACTCCTCTCGGAAGTATTTCAAGGTAGTCAGAACCGGATTGGGAGCGGTCTGGCCCAAGCCGCAGAGGGAGGCCAGCTTGACCTTCACAGCCAGATCTTCAAGCTGATCCAGGTCGGACATCCGCCCCTCGCCCTTGGTGATGCGCTCGAGGATCTCCAACATGCGCTTGGTTCCCATGCGGCAGAAGGTACACTTGCCGCAGGATTCGCTCTGGGTGAAGCTCAAGAAATAACGGGCTATGTCTACCATACAGGTGGTCTCGTCCATGACCACCATACCGCCGGAGCCCATAATGGCTCCGGTAGCGGTAACCGAGTCGTAATCTACCTGCACATCGAGCAGGCGTTCCGGAATGCAGCCCCCGGAGGGACCGCCCAGCTGCACCGCTTTGAACTTCTTGTCGTTTTGGATTCCCCCACCGATCCCATAGATCACCTCACGCAGGGTTATGCCCATGGGTACCTCGATCATACCCCCATGTTTGATCTTTCCGGCCAGAGCAAAAACTTTCGTCCCCTTGCTCTTCTCGGTTCCTACGCTTGCGTATGCTCGGCCACCCATGCGCAGGATCGGCGGGATGTTTCCCAATGTTTCCACATTGTTGATATTCGTAGGTGCTCCCCACAGACCCCGCTCAGCGGGAAAGGGAGGTCGGATGCTGGGCATTCCCCGCTTGCCTTCGATCGAAGCCATCAGGGCCGTTTCCTCACCGCAGACAAACGCCCCTGCCCCTTCTTTGAGGTGAATTTCAAAGGAAAAATCGCTCTCCAAGATGTGACTGCTCAGGAGGTTCCTCTCTTCGGCTTGACGGATGGCAAGCTCAAGGCGTTTGATTGCCAGTGGATACTCGGCCCGTACGTAGATGTAGCCCTCGTCAGCTCCGATGGCATAGGCTCCGATGGCCATCCCCTCCAATACCGCGTGGGGGTCCCCCTCGAGAAGGGAGCGGTCCATGAAAGCGCCGGGATCTCCCTCGTCGCCGTTACAGACCATATACTTCTTGCCTCCCTTGCCGGCACGGGCAAAAGACCACTTCAAGCCGGTGGGAAAACCCGCACCACCTCGGCCGCGCAAGCCCGAAGTCTTGATCTCCTCGATGACCTCCTCCGGGCTCATCGAGGTAACCGCTTTCCGCAGCGCCGCATATCCTTCAGCGGCCAGATAGTCTTCGATGGATTCGGGATTGATCACACCGCAGTTTGCCAGCACGATCTTTTTCTGCTTGGAAAGGTACGGATAGTCGAGAGGAATCAGATATTCCTCGACCGGATTCCCACCGATCAGGTGCTCCTCGACAACCCGACGGGTTTTCTCCGGATCCAGTTCTCCATAGAGAAAGCGGCTGCCGTCATCAAGACGAAGCTCGATCAGGGGCTCCCTGTGGCAAGCTCCGATGCAGCCGGTGACCGACAGGGGTATCTGCAGCTTGCGCCTGGTCAGCTCTTCCTGCAGGGTTTCGTAGACCTGCCTGGCTCCGGAGGCAATTCCGCAGGATCCCAGCCCAACAAAGATTTCAGTCATCACTCAACCGCCCTACGTACGATTTTCTTCAATTTGTCCCCGGTAAGCCGGCCATGGACCTCCTGGTCGAGCATGACCACCGGGGCGAGGGAACAGCAGCCCAGACAGGCTACCTTCTCAACGGAAAACTGCCCGTCCTCCGTTGTCTGTCCCGGTTCGATACCCAGCTCGGTCTTGAGGGCCAAATCCAACCTCTCGGCGCCGTTCACGTGGCAGGCGGTGCCGTGACAGACCTTGAGGGTATGCTTTCCAGCGGGCTGGAAGCGGAACTGGGAATAGAAGGTGGCTACCCCGTAGATTTCGGCCGGGGATTTCCCCGTCGCCCCGGCGATGGCCGTCATATCTTCTCTGTCCAGGTATCCTCTAAGCTCCTGTGTTTTCTGCAACAGGGGAATCACATTTCCCTTTTGGCCTTTCCAGTGCTGCAGAAGCTCGTCAAATCCCTTTCCCACGATGCACACTCCTCCGAAAGGTTTTTATTGTCCCGTTGCCGGCTATTATGACGACAGTGCGAAAATCTTGCTTTTCCGACAGGATTTTCGCACTGGTTGAAGACATCGCAATCTTTCTTTCAGTTGCAATTGAAGATTGCGATATGTCTCAATTTTTTAGGCAAAGAATAGTCAAACACCCAGGCGATCGCTTGACCCCAAATTCCGTACAATTAGTGAATAGATTCACCAGATCCTATCATGTTCGCGGCGAATTTGACAAGCCGGCAGGGTAGCGCGCTACTTTCCTAAGGACCCGCCCGTCTCCTGCAGGTAGGCCTCCGGAGAGCAGGGAATATCGAGACGGATCACGGTTCGGATATTGGCAGCATCATGTTGGCCCCCATGATCTCCTGCAAGCGGTAGGTTTCATGCGTCCCAAACATAAGACTCAAATGATACAAATACGAACTTGACTGATTTTGTAATATTAGTTACATTATATATACACCCCTGGGGGGTGGGGAGACACTCTTGAAGATTGGAGGTGGAAGCATGCCAGAAGAGATCGGGACGGTCATTAAAAAAACAGGTCAAACAGCTACGCTTCGCATCCCACGAAACACATTGTGTACCGGTTGTCATAGCTGCTCCCTTAGCCAGGACGGCTCATCCATGATTGCGAAAGCTCACGATCCCCTGCATACGAAAATCGGTGACCGTGTAAAGATAGAGGAAGAGCAATCAGGACGTATTAAGGCGGGCTTTCTTCTCCTCATCCTACCTCTTCTCGCTTTCATCCCGGGTTATTTTGCCGGAGAAGCTATTTCCAAATTGACGGGCGTACTAACCCGAGAAGCCTGGGGAGTAATCACCGGTCTTATTGCGTTTTCTATTCCCTGGCTTATTCTGTTAGTACTTAATAAAAGAAGGATTAGAAAAAGGTCGTATCAAATGCATATTGTGGGCATTCTGAAGAGGAGCACGTAATCAATGAATCATAACGAAGAGAGACTCGATACCATCGCGGTTTCTGCTATCCCGCAGGAAGAGAAAAAAGGCCCCCATCCAATCAATACAGAAGCCTTGAAGCGGCTGACAAACATAGAGGGCCAAATCAAAGGAATCGAGCGCATGGTTGAAAATGAAAATTACTGTGTAGACATTCTTACCCAGATTTCAGCAGCCCGGGCGGCGCTCAATCGAGTGGGATTGTTAATTCTAAAACGACACATCAAAAACTGTGTTTCCAACGCCATCAAGGGAGGTGATTCCGAGGGAAACGAAATCATTGATGAACTTATGCATGTTCTTTCAAAGGAAGAAATCTAGTCGGAGAAAATCACATCCGTTCAAAACAAATAAAACTAATGCAAACGGATGTTGACCGTCCCTTTTGAACAATTAAGACAAGGAGAATTGTAACATGGGTATGTTGATCTTATTAGTAATCATTGTAGCGGCCGGCGCCTTCGCGTATTCCTACTACCGTAAGCGTGGCGGGAAAGGGTTGTTTTCGCAAGAAAATGATGAGGCCTTGGATCTAGCCAAGCGCCGTTATGCGAATGGTGAAATCTCCCGCGAGGAGTTTGAGCAGATAAAACGGGATCTCGAGGAAGACAGAAGGATCCCATGACCAAAATCAACCGGGAAGGACACAGAGATCATCAGACAAAAGAGATGCAACATCATCAGCACGACCAGCAACAGGGGCGGCATCAAAGACATGGCCATGGCGATCATAGTCACACAGAGCATCATCGCATGATGATTCGAGATTTCCGACGGCGGTTCTACATCTCTACGATGATCACGGTCCCCATCCTGGTGCTCTCGCCGCTGATTCAGGAGATCCTGGGATTCACCCTCTCGATACCAGGTACAAGCTACGTGCTGTTTGCTTTATCCAGCTTCGTATTCTTCTACGGCGGCTGGCCGTTTCTTAAGGGGCTTGTGAACGAATTGGGAGAGAAACGACCCGGGATGATGACATTGATCGGCCTGGCCATCAGCGTTGCCTATGTGTACAGTGCCGCGGTGGTCTTCGGGCTACAGGGTAGCCCTTTCTTCTGGGAGCTGGCCACTCTGGTGGATATCATGCTTGCCGGTCACTGGATCGAGATGCGTTCGATTCTGGCCGCCTCGGGTGCATTAGAGAAGCTTGCACGGTTGATGCCGGACACAGCTCACAGGAAGCAAGGAGACCGTATTCAAGACATACCCCTGTCAGAGGTAGGGATAGGGGATGTGCTTGTGATCAAACCTGGAGAGAAGATCCCCTCCGACGGCCTCATCGTCAATGGCCACAGCTACGTAGACGAGTCGATGCTTACTGGAGAGTCCCGGCCGGTGGAAAAAGATGAAGGCGACCGACTCATTGGGGGATCGATAAACGGCGAGGGTTCTCTTCAACTACAGGTGGAGAGCTCGGGGGCGGACAGTTATCTGTCCAGGGTGATCGATATGGTGCGGGAGTCTCAAGAAGCCAAATCTCGAACCCAAGGATTGGCCGACCGAGCTGCTTTCTGGCTGACCGTCATCGCCATCACGGCAGGCATGGTCACATTAGTCGCCTGGCTTGTCGTGGCAGGGCGAGACCTGCAATTCTCCATCGCCCGTATGGCCACGGTCATGGTCATCACCTGCCCTCACGCTCTGGGGTTAGCAATACCACTGGTTGTGGCGGTCTCCACTTCCAAATCAGCCCAGAACGGACTGCTTATCCGCAACCGTACTGCTTTTGAAAACGCTCGAAAAATCAGCGTAGTCTTGTTCGACAAGACCGGTACCCTGACCAAGGGGAGCTTCGAGGTATCGGATGTGCAAGTGTACAGCGACGGCTACGACGAGAAATCCGTTCTGGAGCTGGCGTCTGGTTTGGAGCAAAACTCGGAACACCCGATCGCCAGGGGAATCCTGAAGCGGGCAGAACAGCAAAAGGTTGTACCGGGAACTGCAGAAAATTTTCGGGCCATCAGGGGCAAAGGCATTGAAGGAAGAATCAATGGGAAGAACGTTGCTGTGGCAAGTCCCGGCTATCTGAAACAGCAGGGGATCAAAATGCCGGAAGATGTACATCCCAAAGCCGGTGTGACTCGAGTCTTTGTACAGGCTGACGGACAAGTCATCGGCTCTGTCGGTCTGTCTGACGCCATACGCTCTGAATCTTACAATGCCATCCACCGCCTGCAGAAACGCGGTATCAAGTGCTGGATGATCACTGGTGACAACCATGAGACTGCAAAGGCGGTGGCAGAGGAGCTCGGTATGGATGGTTTCTTTGCTGAAGTGCTTCCCGACCAGAAGCAAGAGAAGGTGGTCGAATTACAGAACCGGGGCGAGTATGTGGCCATGGCAGGCGATGGAGTGAATGACGCTCCTGCTCTGGCCAAGGCGCAAATTGGTATCGCTATTGGGTCTGGGACCGACGTAGCCGCTGAGACAGCGGACATTATCCTGGTGAACTCGAATCCTCAGGACGTTACCTCCTTGATCCTTTTCGGCCAGGCGACCTACCGGAAGATGGTTCAGAATTTGATTTGGGCTACGGGCTACAATGTGGTGGCAATTCCATTGGCTGCCGGGGTGCTGTACAGCATGGGTATCATGCTCTCTCCGGCCGTTGGAGCATTGCTGATGTCCTTGAGCACGGTGGTTGTAGCCATCAACGCTCGTTTGTTGCACGTGAAAAAAAGTGAACAAGAATCCTGATGTCAAAAGATATCCTCTTCGTTTTCGTTTTGGGCTGACAAAATGGCTACTTCACAAAAGTATGATCGCGCTTCACGAAACTACGATCGAATGGAAAGCTTTGTTGAACGACTCTTCTTCCGTCGTTTCAGAGAGCAAGCATTGTCACATGCCCGCGGAGATGTTCTGGAAGTCGGCGTGGGAACTGGCAAGAATCTCCACTACTACCCATTTGAATTGCAGGTGACTGCTGTTGATTTCAGCTCCGGTATGCTGGAGCGAGCTCACGAACAGAAAGAATACCTCGGTCTGGATCGAGTAACCCTGATGAAGATGGATGTTGAAGATCTAAAATTTCCTGACGCTTCGTTCGACACGGTGATCAGCACATTTGTTTTTTGCACGGTTCCAGATCCACCAAAAGGGCTCACGGAGGTGTATCGTGTCCTCAGACCGGGTGGCAAAGCGGTGTTTCTCGAGCACATGAAGAGTCGAAATCCCCTTGTCAACCTGTTCTTGGGACTGATGAATCTATACTCCAGACCAGCGCTAGGTACTTCAATGCTCCGAAGAACGCAAGAGAACATCACCACATCCGGATTTAATATCATCTTGGTAAATCATCTTTTACTTGATGTGGTTCGCTTGATTGTCACGGAAAAGACGGTGTAATGAGCGGGAGCACCATCACATGCGGCACACGCTTGGTTTTTTTAGTTTGAATAGAAGAGTGACTCGGTACAATCGGCGGATGAAATCGGCAGTGGTTCGATTGCTGGTGGTTTACGCCATTGCTATGAGCATCAATTACGTATGGGAAATGGCTCAGATGCCGCTGTACCAGGACATGCGATTTAATGAATTGCACTCTTATTTTCTTTGTTTGCAGGCGAGTTTTGGTGACGCAAATATTACGATTACAATATTTGTAGTGGGATTGCTGCTCTTCAGAAATTGGTCCTGGCCTGCCAAACTCAATATCCCAAAGTTTGCTTATCTCACAATCACCGGCGGCGGCATTGCCATCTTGATCGAGCTTCTTGCCATGAAAATCGGCCGGTGGACCTATACATCTCTGATGCCTCTGCTACCATCGGTGGGTGTTGGGCTGATTCCTTTATTACAGCTGATGATCCTTCCCTATGTCAGTTATATCTTGTCTTTGCGGACTCAAGCGTTTCATGAAAAGTAAGTAGAACTCATGCCGTTTGAAATTGCAATCCTCCCTCTCCAGAAGCCCCGCTTCAATACCTTGATCTCACCGGACCGGCAGAGTGCCTCCAGTGCCTCCTCGATCTCTTCCCCCTGCCAATCCAAAAGCAATCCAAATCCATAGTACGATGACAGGCGGCCGCGCACAACTTCGTAGCTCTGCCGGCCCCGCAGCACCTGCACCGCCTGAAGGATCGTGAAGCGCCGCGCGTTCCTGGCGACAAAGTCAAGAATCTGCTCTACCCCGTCGGGTTTCCGCAGGACCCGGCCGTCGCAAACATCGCAGCCGCTGCAGGAGACAAGCTCCTGCTCCAGAAAGCCGAGCAGCTGTTCCCTGCGGCAGCGGACCGTATCGAGGGCATAGCCCAGCATCTGAGCGTACCTCTCTGTGGCCAGGGAATGCTTGAGCACATCGGCAAAGCCGAGATCCTCTGCAGAATAGAGGAGAATCGCTTCAACGGCCCTACCGTCTCGGCCCGCCCTGCCCGTCTCCTGCAGGTAGGCTTCCGGAGAGTAGGGAATATCGAGATGGATCACCGTCCGGATATCCGGCTTGTCCACGCCCATTCCGTAGGCACTTGTTGCGGTCAAGATCCCCTGGCGGCTGCGTTTATACCAGGCTTCGATACGCCCCCGTTCCTTCCTGTTCAGTCCGGCGTGGTAAAAGTAGGTCTCCAGGTCCGGTAAGCGGCGGCGCAGAGTTCCGGCGGCCCATTCCGCACCGGAACGGCTACGGCTGAAAATCAGAAGCGGGCGAGGCGAGGTTCCAACAATCTGCCTGAGACTGCGGGCTTTACTGAGCGTCGGGATCACGGAATAGCGTATGTTCGGTCTATCCGGATCGGCGGCTACAGTCGTTACACTGCGACCCGGGAACACCACTTCACGAATCGTCTCAAGCACTCTTGGGCTGGCTGTGGCGGTGAAGGCGGTCAGGCAGCGTACGCTCAAGCTTGGAACGATCTCCTTCAGTTTGAGATAAGAAGGCCGGAAGCTCTGTCCCCACTCAGCCACGCAGTGCGCCTCATCCACAACGAGATGGAAGATTTCAATATCCGGAAGCAGCTGTTTCCGGGCGACCTGAGCGAGAGACTCCGGAGTGGTAAAAAGCACATCGATTCCCCCAGAGCGGGCTTGGGCGCTCACCCGATTGCGCTCTTCGTCGCTCTGCCCCCCCCGCAGCGCCTGTGCCATCAAGCCTGCCTCCCGGCAACGTCCGAGCTGTTCGTCGAGAAGCGATAGCAGAGGTACGACTACCAGGGTTATTCCGCTGCAGATTCGGGCGGGGAGCTGGTAGCAGAGGGACTTACCGGCTCCGGTTGGCAGCACAACGATTTGGTCCTTTTCCTCTATTATATTGGAGATGACAAAACGCTGTATCGGATACAGATAGGGAATGTGGAAGTGCCGCTGAGCCGCTTCGACAATAGGATCGGGAAACCTACTCTTTTTTGAAGCTGGTTCGAAAGAAGTAATCATCCATGATTTCGACCAACTCTGGAGTGAATCCGACCCCCATGCTGATCTTCTTGCTCCCCGACCCAAGGGTGTCCACAGCGACAACCTTTCCATTAACGAAGAATTGATAGGTCTGGAAGTACAGCTTGGAAGGAACGATCTGACCGGCCGCCGGCGCCGGCAGACGACCGGGGATTTCAAGAGCGATCTTGTCGACCCCAACAGAAACCAATTTCGTCTGCAGCTTCTGGCCCCCAATCTGGGTTTCCACATAGTCATTGAAACGCATCGTCCGGGCCGCCTGCTTGTCCATCTTGACTTCCCGATCCTTGTAACTCGTGAACTGTCCCTTGAGGGTTTCGTAGGCGAGCAGATAGTCCCCAATGATCTCTATCAAGTCATTGGGACAGTTCTTGTACATAACTTCGAACAGGCTTACGTTGTCCCGTCCCTTCACGGGACCGAGACGGGTCAGGGTCCCGCGGATAAAGAGGTTGACCGGATCCTTATTTGTTGATTTCAGAAAAGACATGTTGACCGAAGTCAGCTTATTCTGGAACTGCTGGAAGAAACTAACCTCGTCGCGACTCAGGATGACCAGGAGGATGACCCGGTCCATGGACAGCTGATAGGGAGCACAGATCAGCATGTAGTCTTCCAGTTTTAGCAGGGTCTGGGATTGCTGCAGTCCCATCTTCTTCACAGCATAGGGGTTGAAGCGGATCATTTGATCGGAGTACTTCTCTTTGTATTCCTGAACTCGCGTCGCCATACTGTAATTATTGTATTTACCTGGACAAAGAAGTCAAGCATCAGCTATTCTCGTAGCCATGACCCCTCCTACTGAACCCCTTGGCGAGGGCAAGCTTTCACGGGAGCGGCTTGAAGCGCTTCTTGCCCTGACCGCCCACAGTAGCCCCGAAATCCTCGTGGGCGCCGATGTCGGCGAAGATGCGGCGGTGGTTCGGGGCGCCAAGCAGCTGATCCTTACCGCCGATCCCATTACCTTCACCGAGGAGAACATCGGCTTCTACACGGTGGCGGTGAACTGCAACGACATCGTGGCCATGGGCGGCAAGCCGATGTATCTGACTACAACGATCCTCCTGCCCCCGGGAACGGAAGAGCAGCGGTTGAGGACGATCTTTGCCGAGCTGGAAAAGGCTTCCCGGCAAGCAGGGGTGTTTTGGGTCGGAGGCCATACGGAAGTCACCTCGGCGGTGAACCGAATTATCATCTCCGCCCAAGCTCTTGGTTTCCTGCGGGGCAAGCCCACCAAAACTTCGGATGCCCGTCCCGGAGAGTCGCTGGTGATGAGCAAGTGGACAGCTCTGGAGGCAACCACCCTGATCGCCCGAGAGAAACCGCAGGTGAGCAGGAAACTACTTGGGCGGGAGGGCTACCGCGAGGTGCTGGACTGGCTGTTCGAACCGGGGATATCGATCATGAAGGAGGGGCAGATCTTAAGCGGGATGCGGCTGAGCGCAGCCCACGACCCCACCGAGGGCGGGATAGCGACCGGGGTTCATGAGATTGCCGGGCGTTCAGGAGTGGGGGTCCGGCTGTTTCGGGACAAAATACCCATTCGCCGGGAAACGGAGGTCCTCTGCGAACATTTTGGACTCGACCCGCTCGGAGCCCTCAGTTCGGGGGTGTTCCTCTTCACAGCCGCTGCTCCGGAAGCCCAAAAAGCCTGTCGGGCTCTGAACCGGCGGGGTGTTCCGGCGGCAGTGATCGGCGAGACTACAGCTCAACACGGCTCCGTAGAACTGATCGACGGCGGGCAAAGCACGCCCCTGCCCCTGTTCACCCGGGATGAGATCCTCAAGCTCCCCTGACAGATCACCGGTGCCCCCAGCCATCCTTATCGGCGCACGGTGTAGATCTGTTCCAGCACAGCGCGGGCCAGGGCAGCTGCCTGGCGGCGGGGCCTGCCCTGTTCGAGGACGAAGGATTCTGAGAAGATCAAGCGACCCTGCTCACCCTCGCGAAGACTCACATGTATACGATCATCACTCTCCCTATCCAGGGAAAGCTGGTATCGGAATCCCTCAACCTCATCAGCAACAGTTGCGATATCCGATCCCGAAGCTTTGACAAAGCCAACGGCACGCCGCAGAACCTTATCGCCTCTGCTCTCGACACTGACAGCCAGTGGCAGAGCGAAACCGTACTGCAGCAACCCGCCGGGGTTCAGCCGGTACAGACGGCTCACGGCCTGCCGGCGTTCAAGACTTTTTTCTTTCAGAAGAGGGATCAAGTAGCGCAGGGAGTCGAAGATCCCCTCCTGCTCCCAAAAAGAGTCTAAACCCTCGATCGACCGCTGGAGAAGCTCCCGACTGCCCCGGATCTTGCCTTCCTCCTGCCAGTAGTACAGTGCCGCATGGGGGGAAACCTGAACCTCCATATCGCGGGCCAGCTTGAGATACTTCAGGGCAACCCGCTTATAACGCTCATTTCCTCTGTAGAACTCCCAGTACGCATCGAGAAAGTTTTTCTCCTGGAGGTAGGACCGACCGACCCGCAGGGAATACAACCGCAGCTTCTGTCGATGATAATAGGCCTTCAGCCTATACCCGAAAATGCGGAAGATCCTCCGGGCAAATTCGAAAATCCCGATCCGCGGCTGGGCTCGCCGGCTTCGGGCGAGCCCTCTGTATACATCGGCGAGGATTTCGTGCACGTCCTTGAGGTGCCGTTCCACATCGGTTCCATAGTAGTACAGCCAGGCCAGATCCTGGGACCCCAGCACCTCCTCGCCGTAGCGCCGAGCCAGCTCCAGCATCCCGAACTTCTGGTACAGCATCGCCAGGTTCACCTTGCTCAACGGAGTGGTATCCTTGGCTATGGCCTGCTGATACTCCGACAGAGCCCGAGAAAATTCCAGGCGGGAATGAAACAGCTCGCCTCTGGCCAGATGACCCGGCGCCCGATCGGACATTTGTATCGATTCCTCGGTATAACGCAGGGCAGAATTGAAATTGTAGAAGCTGTGTTCGAGAAGGGAGAGGTTGTAGTAAGCCACTGAGGCGAAGTATAAATCTTCCCCCGCCAGAGCGTCCTCGATGGCCTTGAGGTAGAATATTTTCGAGTTCTCGTAATCGTACATTCCCGAGTAGAGGGTTCCCAAGGTCATGTAGATGCCTCGGTCCGGGCCGAAACGCTCGAGGGCTTCCAGAAGCAGCTCTTCGCCCTTGTCCAGCTGGTGGGTCTTGAAGTACATCCAGCCCAGGTCATCGATCGAAGAAATGCTCTCCGGATAAAGCTCGAGGATCCGCTGCAGGGTGGCAATGGATTCCTGCTCCTGATTCAACTTCCCATAGCAGCGGGATATCTGGACAAGGCTCAGGAAGTCCTCCCCCTCCTTCTCCCCTGCGCTCAGGTATTCCTCCAGAGCCAGCTTGTACAGCTCCTTGTCGTAATACAGGTCTGCCAGCAACAGGTTGAGTTTGGCCGCGTCAGGAAACCGCTGTTTGCCTTCTTCGATAATCCGCACAGCGGTCTCGTAATTCTCTGCGTCTATCGCTTCCCTGGCCTGTTCGTAGTACCGCTCCAGGCTCTGCTGTTCCTGGGACCCAGCTTGGGGGCATACCAGCAGCAACAGACAGACAAGCAGAGTCATCAATACCCCTTGCCTATCACATTGATCGGATTGAGAAAACCAAGGATACGGCGGGGCAGAGAAAAGCACCGGTGCAATGAAAGGACGAACTCCCGGTGCGTTTTCAGAGCCTGGTTGAAATCCGCAACTCCAAAAGCATCACCAAACACAGCCTGGAGATAGGCCTGGACCCAGGAAGAGAGACGAAGCGGATACCGGCCTTCAACCAGCTGAGCATATTCCAACAGAGATTCTTCCCCGGATTTTCTCAGCCCCAAACCCTCCAACCTGACCCGGGTTGCCGCGAACAGATGCTTGATCTTTCCTCGCTGAGTCGCCGCAAAACAGGCTCGCAAGAGCGGGAAGGATTTTAAAGTGCCGATAAGGAGCAGGTAGAGCGCGGGAAGAGTCACGTACCACAGGCGAGCGACAAACATCAATCCCCTGATCAATTCTCCCCCCAGCAGGCGAACTCTGTCTTCTACTTCTATGGACTGGGGCTCCTGCTCCTCGAGATTGTGCTGGTTTTTCAAGATTTCCTCGAGCAGCCGGGCAAAGGTCTCGAAGTCAAATCCGAACTGGATCGTGTACTCCTCTCCCGGAGCGATGACCTGGGAAGAAGGATCGAATTCGATCCAGCCGTAATCTCCGAAATAGACCTCCACCCAGGCATGAGCCTGAAAGGCCCGGACCTCGTAGAAATTGAGCACCTCGGTTTCAGGATTCACATAAAATCCCACGGCTACCCTGGCCGGGATGCCCAAGCTGCGACAGAGCAGGGCCATGGAAAAGGCGAAGTAAGAGCAGTAACCCTTCTTGCTGGAATAGAGGAAGTGGGACAGCTGATCTCCGTCTTCCGCCAATCCCGGGGTAAGGGAGTAGTAGTAGTTGTCCTTCAGATAATCGTGAATCCGCAGCACCGCCTTGAGGCGATCGAGCTCCCCGGAAGGCCGGACCCCGCCTTCAGCCGCTTCGGTGATTTGTTCGGCAAGCTCCCGAATGCGCGGATCCGCGCCGTAATCCGTGTAGATTTCGACCTGCTCCGGACTGAGAGCTGCGATTTCAGCCGACGCCAGCTCCTCCAGACCGGCATCGCTGACTCGGGAAACCACTCTGTAGATGCGCAGGAAAGAGGAGGAGTCCCAGTTGGTCAGAGGCGCCACCCGTATCGGATAGTTCATTCCGATCAGCGAGGTGGGATCGAAATTGACAAAGAAGTATTCCTGTATGACTTCCTGCCGGGCCAGATAACCGGGGTCGGAAAACTGTTCCGGGGAATCGGGCACGGTCACGGGCAGGTCTTCCCCACCTCTGCGGCCGTCGGGACGATGAAAGAAGCCCCGCCTCCTGTCGTAACCGGAGAGAATATAGCGGCGCAGGAGGATCCTCTCCGCCGGACCCTGCTTGCGAAACAGGAGAACCAGGTCGTCGGACATCTCGATCTCGCTCTCCAGCTTGATATACTGAGAGAAATCGAAGCGAAACAGGGTCGGCTTCATCAGCCCGCCTCCCAGCCGAACCGCGCCCTGGTTGTACCGCCCTAGAACAAAGAGGAGCAGGAGAAAAAGAAGCGGCAGGAGTACCCATACAAAGGAGGCGACAGATCGGAGAGTTCCTTTCCAAGTACCTACTTGGCCTTGCTCCCGAACCCGGACCAAAACCATCAGTGTAGTGGTCAGGAAAAGGAAACCGAAGATGCTGTAGGACAGCAGGGAGGGGTGCCGATAGAGGGTGATCTCGTAGTTGCCCTGCGGCCAAAACACGGCCAGCAGAAGCAGGGCATCGAAACCTGCCTCCCAGCGTGCGAACCCTGAATAACGAAGAGAAAGCAGGTTGAAAAGCCAGACAACCATCCAGGGAAGCAGGCCGGGAAAAAAATCCTTATCGAAATAGAAGAACAAAAAGTCCGTGTGCGGACCCGGAGAGAGGGCGGCCTGCAGCCGAAACACGAGGAAGAACAGCAGACGCAGACAGAAGACGGTCAGGAAAAATAGCAGCCAGGCCGCCCATAGACGCAGCCGGAGTCTGTCCATCCACAGGGCAAGCAGCACGGAAAGCACAAACCCGACGCTCAAGAATATCAGATCGAGGTCGGAGCGAAGGTACAGGTAGGAGTGGAAAAAAAGGAAGTAGAGGAGGAGATTTCGTACGACGAAGATCCCCAGATTCACCTTAAATCGTTTCAACGAAAACCTTCCGCTTTCCCCTTCGAGTCCACCGGCCTACCTCCTGGTTCAGCACCTCTCGAAACCTCCGCAGCTCCTCCGGATCGATGAGTCCCGGCGATCTCAATTCTTCCACAGGAGGGCGAAGCACCAGGTGCCGAAGTCCCCGCCCGGCGCACTTTTCCTCAGGGGCCGGTAAATCGTGCAGGAACAGCTGCACGCTCCAACCACGGGTCTCCAGCTCTCTCAACAGTCGAGACAGGTTTCCCGATCCGGGGGAAGAGTACAGCAGGACCTGGCGATACCGCTGCCCCGGCAGTTCGAGGGCATATCTGTCGCTCCACCACAGCCCAGCCAGGAATCCGAGCAGCTTCCTGTTCTTCTCCAGCGTGATCTCCCGCGGCGCCCCCGACGCGCTGGTGGTAAAAAAGACCTGAAATCCCCGGCCAACCAACTCCAATACGGCGGCGGCACAGCGCTCCACCAGACCGTCCAGATAATCGGCCTCAACCTTTTTCGGAACCGCCGAAGAAGGCGCGGCATCAAGGATCACGAGAAACCGGGACTCCGGCGGGGGTGTCTCTTCGCCTATGCGAAGGAACAGCTCGGAGGTATGGGCAAACACCTTCCAGTGGATCTTGCGGATATCGTCGCCGGGGAAGTACTTGCGTATCTCAAGAAGCTCTTCGCTTCTTCTCCTTCTTCTCCTCTTTTTTTCCTCCTCCCCTCCCTCCTGGCTCGGTGGCCTTCTGTCCTGTTCGGGCTGTACCGAGGGGTACACGCGGAGGCTCTCCGTCAGGGGAATCGGTACAGAACAACGGCTGAAACCGAGCAGATCTCGAACAGTAATGTGCGCCTCCCGGCTCAGGTAGGAGCCCCGGTAACGGGGTGAAAATTCAATGGTTTTGCGATTTCTACCGCCAACGAGATCGGTTTTCAAGCGCAGAGATTCTCTGCCCAGCCAATCGAGAGATATTTCAAAACCGATTCTCATTCCGGGGGCGGTGCGGCGGGGAATGTCCGCCTTGACCTCCGCCCTGGTCGAGCTTTGAGGAAACACACCGCCGGTCGGCAGCGTGAAATCTACGGGATCCGGAACCTTGGCAAAGTAGCGACGCAGAATCCACAGAGTGATGCGGCCGGCGCCGAGGCAGTAAAGGGCGAGCAGCGTAAAGGCGCTTCCCCACAGAAGTGCCGCCAACTCCATGCGCAGCACTCCCACGGCCAAGATCACCAGCGAAAGGCAGAGATAAACAACTCCCCGGCGGGTGAAGGGAAACAGC